>Ga0105250_10002080_pt1 | contig 10265 bp, 4 predicted proteins | sample KBSS54metaG_FD_80425 | JGI IMG/M metagenome (GOLD analysis project Ga0105250, IMG submission 80425) | Switchgrass rhizosphere microbial communities from Kellogg Biological Station, Michigan, USA - KBS S5-4 metaG | ecosystem: Host-associated > Plants > Roots > Rhizosphere > Soil | place...
TCTGGCTGCTTTCTTAGGGCATTCGTTATGGGTGTCGGGAGCTAAGAAACCCACCAGAGACGGGCCGGACATATTCCCCTTTCGGGTCTTGTATTCGCCCACTCCCGACATAACGGGAATTTTCTCGCAGGCGTAGGAAAACCGCAGACGAAAAAAAGCCGCATGACTGTCGGGTGCGGAGGACCGCTCTGGTTAAGGCGTTTCTTAGGCGCCGAATTGAGATCCTAGGGGGGCAATGCAGCACGGTCAACCCCTCAAAATCGTTCGTCATATTTCAGTTGGGAATGTGTAGCTCAATGAGATCAGCGGCCATGTCATTTCTAGAAGTCTATGAAACTAGGTGGGCATTCTGGACAGCCTAGGTACGGGTTCTTACAAAATTAACTTGTTTGAGAATCGCTGCGATTTGGCTATCCAGAAAAGTCGAAGTCTTCAAACAAATCCTCCTTGAAAAAGCCAAGCAGATTACTATTATCGGATTGCAGCTGTTTACAGCATAAAACGCTGGTATGGTTCCAATAGCTACTAGCTAGCGCCGGTAGATTCGGAAATGCTATCTGCGAGGCTTGGGGAGAATCTAAGAAGCCAAGGGTAATTCATTACCTCAAGGAGCAAGACTGTGGGCTTGAAAGAGGAATTCAAAAAAGTAGCTGATGGCATGGAGCTAGAAGACTTTCGTAACGGATTACTAGAGGCGATTCACGTTCGCGCGCCCGATTATAGCGAGGCAGCAGAGCTTGATTTTGCTTTTGTATGCGAGGTCGGCGAACGATTGTCGGACGCCGAAGAGTTTCAAGATTTCATCCCCTGTCACGGAACGGGGGTTGGGCATAAACTCAAGAAACTTCGGGTGGATGGTTACGAGCTAGACGAAGCTGATGACTCCGTTCGCTTGTTGATTGCCGACTTTAATGGAGAGGAAGAACTTCAAACTATTACGAAAACGCGAGTTGACAGCGTATTTTCACAATTGAAAGCGTTCGTTGAAGAGTCCTCTTCAGGTCAAATTTGGAATTCTTCTCTTGGTAAATCGTCTCAAACAAGGGAACTCTCTGGTACCATTGAGCAATTGCATGCCCGGAAAATCGATGGCAGCAGATCAGTCAGTCGGTATCGTTTTTATCTGATTACCGACGCTGTCCTCAGCGATAGAGCGAAGGACTTGCCGATTGATGAACTGGACGGCGTTCCGATTGAGTATCACATATGGGATGTAAGCCGTCTCAAGGCCGTGTCATCTTCAATTCTTGGCACCGAAGAGCTGGAAATTGACTTTACAGAGTTCAGTGATGGCGGGTTGCCGTGTCTTAGAGCAAGTCAAACAGAAGACTACGAAAGTTACTTGGCTGTAATCCAAGGTGACGCATTGGTTAAGATTTATGACCGTTATGGCAGTCGGTTGCTTGAAGGGAACGTCCGTTCGTTCTTGAATACCACAGTGAAGACGAATAAGGGTATACAAAAAACAATTCGAACAGAGCCGGATAAGTTTTTTGTATTTAATAATGGGATCTCGGCGACTGCTACATTTGCCGATGTTAGGCAAACTGAAGAGGGCGTAAAGTTACTTTCCGTAAAATACCTTCAGATTGTCAATGGGGGGCAAACAACCGCCTCTTTGAACGTTGCCAAGCGAAAAGATAATGCCGACCTCAGTCTGATTCAAGTGCCTATGAAGCTATCAGTTGTACGGGCTAAAGATACTGAAATGCTAGATGAGATGATTCAGAAGATTGCGCGATATTCAAATACACAAAACAAAGTAAGTGAAGTCGATTTTTTTTCAAACCATCCATTTCATCGGGCAATTGAACGGCATTCGAGAAATACTCCTGCGCCTAGGCTGCCTGGGGCGACTTTTAATACTTTTTGGTTTTATGAGCGCGCAAGAGGACAGTATGTTAACGCGCAAACCAAAATGACTGTAAGAGATAAGAGGTTATTTCAGCGCAGTCATCCGCGCGCTCAGCTTATATCCAAGACTGATTTGGCGAAATTCGAAAATTCGTGGCGGAAACAACCACATATTGTCAGTCGTGCCGCGCAAAAGAATTTTTTAGGTTTCGCTGAGTACATAGATAAAAGCTATGGAGTCAATGGCGAAAAGTTCGATAATGAAGTTTACTTCAAAGAGGTTGTTGCCAAAGCAATTGTGTTCAGGTTTGTGGAAAGTATGGTGTCTGCTGCTAAAAAGTCATGGTATGGAGGGGATTATCGAGCTCAGATAGTCACTTATACCATTGCCAAACTTGTATCTATGATAGATGAGAAAACTAAGGGCTTTGCTCTAAATTTAAATTTAATCTGGACTATGCAGAGCGTCTCCGCTGTCCTTTCTCGGCAGCTAGAAGTAATTGCTAAATCGGTATCGACAGCTATAACGACACCTCCAGTGCAAAATATGAACGTAGGAGAGTGGTGTAAAAAAGAAGATTGCTGGAATAAGGTTTATGGTTTGTCAATTGATATTCTGCCCGAACTAAAAAACGAGCTTATATCTAAAATAGAACAATATGAAATACATGAAATTGCTGCTGGCGAGACTAAAGAGAAGGTCGTCATCAACGCAGTAATGGAGGTGGTCGTTCTAGCGCAAGCAGGTTGCTGGCAAAGGTTGAGTGATTGGGCGAAACGATTTAGCCCCTTGGTAGGGAAAGAAGCAGATTTGGTTCGCCTTGCATGTAGAGGGGCGTGGGTGCCATCAGATAGGCAGGCCGCGGCCTTAATGAAAATACTTAAACGACTGACTCAAGAGGGGTTCGATTTAAACTAGATATGGTGTTATCTCGTTAAAATGGAAACAATTTATTGAGCGCAAGGAGTTACTCAATATGCTTCCTTCAGAGCTAAGTGTTCGTATTTCGGTGCTCGATGGCGGCGAGAAACACATACTGCCTGATTGGGCCGCATCGCTAGTATGGTTGGGTGCATGGTGCCGGAAAAACCAAATAATGGGCCGTCGTCTTATAGTTTTCGCAGTGCTTCCGAGTCGAGAGCTTGCTGCAGCTTTTGCCAGTTTAGGTTGTCTCGTGGCCGGTTCTATTGCTTTTGAAGACAAAATTTCGTGGCCGATATTTAGGGCGTTACCTCTTGGTCGAGGTGTTTTCTGGAAGCACAAAAGTAACGGTACACATTATGGCGGCGATATTGTCGGGTTTAGTGGGTCTGATGGGGAAGAGTTTATCGAGGTTAAGATAACCAAGGCAGCTAAGCGAAGTAGCCTTGGAGTGATTATGACGGTAAATAAAAGACATTTCGACGATTATCGATTTACCGAGAATAAACCGCCCTCTACGGCAAAGTCTGTGTCGTTCGATGTTGCTGGTCAGGCATTAGGAGCTCTTGCGGGCGTAGTGGATCCAAAATGGATTATGACCGATTTCGCGGAAGGGCTGATTGTTACAAGCATTACTGCCTTTGAAAGCTCGATCGAAAATTTGGCACTTTCAATTGATAGTGGGCCGCCGGTAAGTGTATCGGATCTACTCTGTCTTGGGAGAAACAAAGGTCACGGGCATGCAAAGCTTCGGCTGGAGCCTCCCAAAGGCACTATAGAGGGACGTTTTCCTCTTGCGATTCTCGATGGGGGAAAAGCATTTTCGGTGCATGAACATATTAACGCTGCGCGAAATGTGCTGATTATTTTGGATCGATCAGAGCACGTAATAGAGGTACACGATGTAGCAAAAAGTCTTAAAAGTATTTCTCAAGATATTGGTGTTGATTTTGCAGATGTGATTCCATTAACGTTTACACCCGGGATTGAAATCGCGGCTTATTTGATAGAAGAATTATGAATATTAATTCAAGTGTTTTTCTAAGGGTGAGCCACATATTTGATAATTGTAAGCAGTTATCTCTAACAAGGTACCATTTTCAGTTTCCCCTTGTGGAGACTGTTATCCAAGTATCGTCACGCTTGTTCCAGATGCTCGATCGAGCTGATCCAGCTCAATCGGAAATCTCTCGTAGACTTTGGGTTATGAAGTCATCGATATTGTTTACTATTCTTCCTTTTGATGACCCCACTCTAAAATTACTTGATCAGATGCAAGAGCTTGAACATCTACTAGAGTATCTACCTGATGCAGCGCCGCTTGTGGCGTCATTAAGAGGTGCCATAACTGGAATCGCTGCTTCGGGGAAAAATTTAAAGCGTGAGTGGCTTGTCAAAAAGTATCCTGAAGCGTTATGTGAAGAGAATGGTTTAATCGGGATTTTGACAGGTTTGTCAGCTGGTCGCTCTCCTGGATGGCCATTAGAAAAAGATGGGTATCTAGCTGAGTTGAATTCGCAACTGTTGCCAATCGGATCTAAGAAAGATCTGAAATCCAATTTTTTCAAAGCGATAATTCTTCCCTGTGCATGCAACAATACTTCCCCATTGCTGTTGTCGGAGCTATTTTACGCCGGGCTTACTACTAAGTTGGAAGTTCTGCTCTACTCGGGAGAAAGATTTCAACCCCCCAAAAGATTGTTACTTCCAAGTGATGGTGTTTTCTCTGAGCGCTTGCAGAGTTCAAAGATGGAGGACGATGTCGTTGCGTTACCTATCGACCAGGCGACATTGGCACTCGATGCGTGGATTGATGTGGCTTTTTGGCAAGCTCTACATAGTGGGGCGAGAAGCTCACATGATGATCTTTTACCAGCAAGGTATATGCTGTTCTTTGATGGGACCGGTATTTTTCTTCCTGAAGATGGGAGCATAATGACACTTCCCATTGACGGTAAATTGACCGATGAAAGTGATCTTTGCATGGTTCGAATAGAAAATGTCTGCGAGGGAGATATTGTCGTTATACGATCGGGCAGTTCTGGAGGTCTTGTGGATAAGGCAAGCGAGCGCATCCTGGGTCGGGATAATAATGAGAGTCTATTCGATAAGGCGACTGACTGGAAAGATGCACTTGATGCACTTTTAGTTACTCACTCCAATGAAGAGGTTGCTGCTGAATTGTGTATGCGAGGCTCGCCAGTCAGTGCCGCCAGCATTCAAAGATGGATCGGCCCAGATGTGCTTGGTCCCAGGAACGAATCTGTGTTTCGTGAGTTAATTTACCTCCTTGCAGCTAAAGGGAAGATACAAAAAACTAGCTTGGAACTTGCAAGCTATACCGACATTCGTTGGAGACTCCTTCAAGACTTGAGACGTCTCCATCAGAAGGCTGGAAGTTTAATCCGACAAGATCTTTTCAAGGCGCTTTTCAGTAAGTTTGGGAATAAAAGCGAGGGAGGTACTTTATCAGGCAGGGAGGTTGTTAGGATAGAAGGAGACGCCGATGCACAACTTCTTATTCTTCGGGTGGCAGCAGTAGATAGTATTACTGCCTATGTTAAGCCTTCGAGGTTCGGCAAGATCGACAACTTGGTAGGAAACAAATGGCTAGGATGATCCCCGTTACATGCCCGGCAAATACCCCTATCGGGGAGAGAGATCTTTTCGAAAAGTTTAGAGGTGACCCTGACACTGCTGGGTGGGTGGTGCTGCACTCTCTCGATTTAAAAAAACACCTGTCCAAGATCGAGGGCGAACTAGACATGGTAGTTCTAGCTCCAGGACTAGGAGTTCTGTGCATTGAGGTAAAAGGTTGTGATGTGTCTCGGCAAGATGGTAAATGGATTTATCCGTATGCTACTTCTTATGAGGGGCCTTTCAAACAAGCATCCAGATCAATGCACTCCCTTCGTGACTACTTACTGGAAAGGGATAAATCGTTTTCGAGAATATTGTTTTTTTCTGCAGTTGTTTTTACTCGGATAAATTTTGATCAGTCGTCCCCCGAGTGGCATCCTTGGCAGTTTATAAATAAGCTTCTTTTTCTCCGGCGCCCTATCTCATCGAATATTACCAATATTTTTAACCGAGCCCATCAGCATGTGGTTAGCCGTGTGGGTACTAACTCTTGGTACAGCAATGTCAGCAGTCGACCTACTGAAAACCAAGTTCGAAGAATGGTCACGCTTCTGCGTGATAATTTTGAATATACTGCTTCTCCTCGCTGTGATCTGGAAAATTTAGAGCGGAGCATCATCCAGTTTACCGATGAACAGTTAGAATCTCTTGATTTGCTAGAAGAAAACGAGAGGGTATTATTTAAAGGGCCCGCCGGAACAGGCAAAACATTTCTTGCCATGGAGACGGCAAGTCGAGTCATTAAAGAAGGGGGAAGCGTCCTGTTCATCTGCTACAACAGACTGCTGGGTGACTGGCTTGAAGTTCAGACACGCTTATTTTCTGATGATTCTAAAAAATTTAAATGTGGAACCTTTCATAGTCTACTGCTGGAGATTGCCGATTCTTCTCTTCCCAAAAATGTTGCTCCAGAATACTGGAGAAAAGATCTGCCTATATTGGCTTGTGATCGATTGCTAGACGACAGGTTTCCGTGGCCCGCTTTTGACATGCTTGTAATTGATGAAGCACAAGACCTATTGACGGATGAGTACTTAGACGTACTTGATCTGTTACTTAAGGGCGGCCTTGCCGGTGGCAGATGGGCTTTATTTGGTGACTTTGAACGACAAGCAATCTATATGGCTGATGGTGGCGGGGGGGCACAAAGAGCTATTGAGTCTCTTTCCGATAGAGCCCCACGCCACGCCAAGTATTCATTGCGCATAAACTGCAGAAATGCAAGACCAATTGCTGAAACCCTTGAAATAACAAGTGGGCTGGCGCCGGGCTACAGAAAGTTCCTCCACGACATCGAAGGCTCAGATGTTGACCCCTTGTTTTACTCTTCAGCCAGCGAGCAGGAAAAGCAGCTTGCCGCTGCAATAAGTGTTCTTAAGAAAACGTTTAAGGCTGGAGAGATCATAGTTCTATCTATGCGGAATGACGAAGGCTCCTGCGCAGGAAGCATTTCCTCGGCTATTGCAGGGACTAAATTAGCGCCTATACGAAAAGTTCAAGATAGTTATACCATCCCATTTGCGAGTATTCATGCATTCAAGGGGCTAGAGGCTCCGGCAGTAATTATCACCGATATCGCTACTCTTAACGACGAGAATACTCGCGCACTTCTTTATGTCGGAATGTCGAGAGCCAGAATCCGTCTTTTTCTGCTGATGCATGAAACCTGTCGTAAAAGCTATGACCGGCTTCTAGATGTTGGCCTTCAAATGACTTCGAGCACTTAAACCATGCCCTTATCAGAAACTCTTGCAGGCAACCTCGCAAATCGCAAATGGCTAGCTTCGCGTCTGCGCGCCGAAATTGTGGGGCCGGATCCGGTCGCTACAGCGGTCGATTTTCATCCGGGCGCACAACTTTCATGGGAAGAGTTTCGTAAGCCAAAGAGGCAGGCGAATGGTGAAGAGGTGATTTGGCAGGACCCTCCGGCCAAGCGGTACGGTGCAGGCATTCTCTTTCCGATAGGTGTTATGGAAGAGCAGGAACAACTTCGTGCTGGTGAAGATCTGCAAGAAAGTCCTGATATTGATCCTGGCGAAAAACAGGACGTTGATGAAAAGCTTGAAAAGCATGCAGAGCAAAAGGCAGCAAAGACACCTGCGGCGATGGACGAATCAGAGGACTATGCCGTTACCCTAACCAACGCTTTCAAGCCATCAGCAATTGGTTTGAGCTTTCTCGCAGACCTTTCGTTAGAGAGTTTGGGCTTTCGGGTGGAGGTGGTCAGCGTGGGGCGTCTCGGCAGTGACGATCTCCAGGAAGTCCCGGCTGGCAGATACCGGCTGACGAAAGTCATGGTCGGTGATCCCGGTGGTGTGCCGCATGCGCGCTCAATATGGCTTAGGGTTCCCCTACTAGATGCCGAAAACGCGTATCCATGTGTCGAATTGTCTGCGGCAGAACTTGATTGTGCAGAACCAATCACAAAAGAGCTCCCGTCAGGGAGGGGGTTAGAGGTTGTGGTCGTCTCTCGTGGATATCCGCACCTGAAATCTACTCAGAGACTGATAACGGTATCCCTCGTCAATCGGAAGCAGTCTGATGTAGGGACTCTCGACGAGCAATGCCTGTTTCAGGCTGGCATTCGCATCAAAGGGCAGACTGGCTCAGCGTGGATTCATCCCTATCCGGAACCCGAGAGCAGCAAACTGGGTAAGCCGGATCCGATGTCCGATGAACAGATCAATCGCCTTTTGTATCGTCAACATCAGACGTTTGCCATTGGGCACGGGTGTGCGGCGGATTGGGCAGGTCAGTCCCCAACCATGGTAAGCGAGGTTTGGACGGACGTTTTGCCTGCCTATGAAACCCCTACAACGAGTGCTGATCTGTTTGTCCAAAACGCTGACGGTAGCAAGAGGGCTATCAAAGTAAGTATGAGGAAAATTGCTGGACTAGATCCCGCTGATGATGGAGCTGTAGAGATTGAATCTCTAGTATCAGCTTACAAAAACTGGATCAGTGAGTTAAAGGCAGGTCGCTCAGAGATCGCGAATATCTCGGTCGATTTGACTGACACCGCCGCCGGTCTCGTTAGACGATGTGAAGAGTGTCTAGAGCGCATTGAAGATGGCGTGAAGTTTCTTAACGAGAACTCCGACGTTTCACTCGCGGCCAAAGAAGCGTTTATGTTGACAAATCGAGCTATGTTGATTGCCCAGCTCAGATCAACTAGGGATGTTCGCGAGCCCACTATTGGAAGTGATGGTCGTGTACTCTGGACACCTTCCATTTCTAACCCCGACCCTTCCGTTCCTGATAAACAGCGTGGCTTCTGGCGCGCCTTTCAAATTGCTTTTCTCCTGATGTCATTGCGGGGAATTGCTGAACCGGATAAACCTGCTCGTGAAATCGTCGATTTGATTTGGTTTCCGACTGGGGGAGGCAAGACCGAGGCATATTTGGGGTTGACCGCTTTCACGATCCTATTCAATCGGCTTACAGGACGGAATTCGATTGGCGCAGATGTTTTGATGCGCTACACACTGCGATTGCTGACTGCGCAACAATTTCAGCGAGCGGCAGTGTTGTTCTGCTCGATGGAGAAAATTCGATACGAAAATCCAAGACTGGGTGAAAAACCGTTCCGAATCGGTTTATGGGTTGGTGGAAGTGCATCGCCAAATAAACGGATAGACGCACTTCAAGCTTTAAAAAAACTCGAAGAGGATCCGCAAAGCGAAAACCCGTTCATTTTGCTCAAATGCCCGTGGTGCGGCGCAAAATTCGGACCCTCTTCAAGTGAGGGAAAAGAAAGGCAGCGAGGTGCAGGAAGAGGGCGTGGGGTTAACGGTAATGAAACGGCAATTCCAAGAGTTCTGGGGTATAGCAAATACACAAGGACCAATGCCTCCCCGCCTACAGTAGTGTTTCGTTGTAGTGATTCTGCATGCGATTTCGGAACCGCGCTGCCTATGCAAAAACTCCGTCCTCCCTTGCCAATCGTCATCATAGATGAGGACCTGCTGGAGGAACCGCCAAGTCTGGTAATTGGTACTGTTGACAAGTTTGCGTTACTTGCTTGGAAACCAGAAGCGCGGAGGCTGTTCGGAATTACTGATAATGGAAAGCATGAAGGCTTGCCACCTAGCCTCATTATCCAGGATGAGCTTCACCTGATTTCAGGGCCCTTAGGGTCGATGGTTGGTGCTTATGAGACTATCGTTGAGCGTCTCTGTCAAAAGAATGGCTATGGGCGCATCAAGCCGAAAATAGTAGCGTCAACCGCAACAATCAGCCGTGCCAGAGAACAGATTAAGCATTTGTATGCACGGAATGAAGTATTTTTGTTCCCCCCATCCGGACTGGAGGCAGGTGATTCATTTTTTGCTCAAGAAGCGCGCAACGATGACGGGACGCTCAAGCCTGGGCGTCTCTATTTAGGAGTTCTCGGAGCTGCCCATGGATCTCTGCAAACCACACAAGCACGTGTCTATGCATGCTTAATGCAACATGCAGCTATCATGGATACGGATCACGCTGGAAGAGACCCGTGGTGGACTTTGCTGTGCTTCTTCAATTCTCTTAGAGAGCTCGGTGGGGCAGCAACATTATTCGTTTCCGATACTCGGGATTATCTTCGAGTCATTCTTGACAGGCACGGTCTCAAGTATGCACTGATCAGGAAACTGTTCAACGTATCGGAGCTCACCAGTCGTATACGGAGTGATCAGGTGCCGAAGGAGCTTGAAAGGCTGGAAAGAGCGCTTACCCTCCAGACGACGAAGGCGACTAGGGGTAATGACACTACCAGCGATAATAATGAAGTAGTCGATGCCAGTCTGGCGTCGAACATCATCGAGGTGGGGGTTGACGTTAGTCGATTGGCACTCATGGCAATCGTTGGGCA
>Ga0105250_10002096_pt1 | contig 10235 bp, 5 predicted proteins | sample KBSS54metaG_FD_80425 | JGI IMG/M metagenome (GOLD analysis project Ga0105250, IMG submission 80425) | Switchgrass rhizosphere microbial communities from Kellogg Biological Station, Michigan, USA - KBS S5-4 metaG | ecosystem: Host-associated > Plants > Roots > Rhizosphere > Soil | place...
AGATACATAACCGCCACCTAATGACACCATGCCGTCAGCGTTTCCATAAGCTTTATAAATTTCACCAGCTTTTAAAATACGGATACGAGAAGCAGCAGCGAAGTCAGGTTTGCTATGCATCCATACGTCTGAAGTTACTTTTACATAACCGTCAACGTCAATGTCACCAACCTTAACAGATTGTTGTGCAACAGGCTTAGTCACCTTTTTACCAGTGAAGTAAGCAAGTGATTTCTCACCATTAAGCACGTTTAAGTCAACATAGCCTTTGACACCAGCGATTTTACCGCATTGGCTGTATTGCCAAATGTCACAGTCCATAGTAGGTTTTACTGTGTGAATAGAACCGTTATCGTTTTGTGCGTAACGTGGAATCCATAAGAAATCCGCATCTACTTTATCCATACGATAAGGTGCATAGAAGTGGTGGCCAGTATAAAGACCAACCTTAAAGCCAGCAGCTTTACATACGTCTACAAATGCTTGTGTAGCAGCAACAACCTGACTAGCAGGGCAAGTAAGTTCTTCCACGTCTACTACAAGGAATTTAGCAGCCTTGTCAGCACGTTCAATGAAGTCTCTAGCTTCTACCTTTGCATCTGCTACAGAAACGAATCTAGCATAAGCGTAGTGGCCGAACGGCACACCATACTTTTTAAGTCCAGCAACATACTCTTTGTATTTACGGTCAATAGTACCTGAACCATACTGCACACGAACGATAGCTAGGTCGCATTCTTTACTGAAAGCAGCAAAGTCGATAGTGCCTTGATGGTGCGATAAGTCAACGATTTTACCCATGTTATCTATCCCCTTTCAATCTCACAATTTCTTTCCATAAGTCATCTTGCCCGTCATTTAACTTCTTTTGATTTTCGGAAAGGTTGCCTATTTCACTTGAAATTTTGTCCATTGTGTGTGAAATCTTACCCAGTTGTGCACTGTTCTCACTAACAATAAATCTGTTAGTTTCCACCAGTTCTTCAATCTGTTCATCTTTCTTTTCAATCTGCATGTCTTTAGGTTTAATGAACAGGAAATAAACTACAATGATTGTAGCTATAGAGACTATTTCTTTTCCAAAGGTTGCTAAGAACTCTACTTCATTCACCTCATGTACTCCCTCCCTTCTTAGGAGATTTCTCACTTATATGTAGATGAAAACCCCCACCGTACAGGCAGGGGCTTGCATTTACTATTACTTACCTTGATTCTCAGATTCTAACTGCTTGATATAAGCTTTTAGCATCATATTCTCTTCAGTAAGTTCCATCACTTTTAACTTGTACTCATTGATAACTAGTTCAGCATTAAGTTGTTTCTCCATTGTCAGTTTCCCCCAGTTCATCATTTTTCAGTAACTCTTCTAAAGGAGTTTCTTCAGCATAGACTACTTCAGGAACATAAGTGTCCTCTATAGTAGGGGGCTTTACTACTGGTGGTTTTACAGGTTCTTTGCCTTCTAAAGCGTACACCTTATCAGCTAGTTCCTGTACAGCCCTGAACAGCATAGCGTTCATTGCATAAAGGTCGATACCTTGTCCACGAACGTCTACGATTTCCACAGGGGATTCTTCATAGATAAGTCCGATGTGCGGTAACTCTCCCTCTACTTCTTCTTCAAGCTGGTAGTTATAAACCTGAGTTGACAATACTTTATCTAGCATACTGTCAGCAACAGGATTGATATTTTTCTTCCATGCCCTACGAGAACCCACGGTAAACGCTGAAGCATTGACAGGAACGTAAGCACTATCAGCAGCATTCTTGAAGTGGACACCAGCTACGCCATTATCGATTTTAACCCTGTTCGAATCGGTCTTTAAGATGATTTCACCTGAACCACTATCGATAGAAAAGTTAGGGTCACTTGCCGTACCATAACCCATCCAACCTTTACGGCCAGCAGCTTTACCTTGTGGATACCATTCTATGAAAGCGTGTGTATCACCGGAAAGTCGTAGCATATCGCCACCATTTCCTGAAATATCAGCACCCCACCATGAAGTCATAGTACCAGTAGTTGTCAGGTTTTTAACCGCCATTGTTGCATAATCTGAGTCGTCATAGGTACGGATTTGTACTGTATCTGTAGAACCTAGCCCTTTGATGATTGCCACGCCTAATTTTAATAACGTGTGCCCGTTAGCATCTTTGTAAATCTTAGTGTTAAATGAACCACCCATTACAAAGTTAAAAACGTCATTGTCATCTATCGCAAGGTAGGTGTCAGTGTCTACTTGGAAACGGAAACGCTTGATAGTTCCGGCCATTGAAGAGTCAATAGAAGAACCGTTCGTACCTACTTTAAGTGCGTCACCGCCACCAGTACCTAAGAACGTAGCACCTCGAATTGTAGCCCCTGTAATGTCACCAGCAGTGATTGTACCTAAGTTACCTGCAATGTCACTGAGTACACTTACTGCACCTTGCAGTACAATGTTCTTAGCTTGAATCTTGTAAGTGTCAGCAGTTTGGTTTACTAGTGAGATAATCGTTTGACCGTTATAGTCAGTAGATGACACCTTACTAGAGATTTGACCAGCCTGTAAACTTACAGTAGCTTCAGTATTCGTCATACGGTTAACCATACCGTTTAGTGCTGCACTGTTCACGGCAATTACTTTACCATTAGCAGTTTCAGCGTAAGTACCGTTAACGTCCGAATCGAATAGAGTAGTCCACGTTGTACCGTCCTCTGAGATTTCCAGTTTATTCTTATTGTATCTACGTCCATCTGAATAGTAGTGCCACATTTGGATATAGTCAATGTCCTCGTAAACTGCACCTAAATCTATTTGCACGTACTGAGTTGTACCGTTCACACCATAAGCGAAAGCCGTTGTATTCACCACTTCATCCGTTACAGAAACAGCACTAGTAAGCGTTTGGTTCGAAGTAACTGCAATGTTCTTAGCACGGTTTACAGTACCAGCCATTGCCTTAATTTCAGTCCAGTGGTTTCCGGTATTAGCAGTAGAACCGGCCACGGTATTTTTAATATACCGAACCTTCTTCACCTTGTTTTGCAGCACGTCATATTCAGCCTTCTTGACAGATAAAGCAATATCTGTATCATGCTGGTCAATAGTGGACTCTGCTTGTGTTACACGTGTGTTAAGGCCTGTAGCTAGTTCGTCCACGTTCGGTGTGAAAGTGCTTACTAACTTACCATATTGCAGCATAGGTCTTGCAGTCCAAAATCTACCGTTACGAACCGGATAAATAGCAATACGGGCTTTCACTGTTCCAGCAGGGGCAGAACCCGTAACTGTAATACGTTGCCACGCATTGTTTGAAGTTGGCTTTAAATAACTTGATGAAGAAGTGATACGCACGCCTGAAGCATTAAACCACTGAATCGACACGCCTAAACCTGTACTATCAATCGTAGTAATGTCATCGGTCATAACATAAGCACTTGCTGTTAAATACTGGCCTTCAGCCACGTTAACATACTCTGACCAAAATGCCGTCCATGCATCAGCCGTTAAGCCTGAAATATCGCACTTGACAGTATTAGCACCTACATAAGTCTTTGTAGCATCAAACGTAAACCCTGTACTCATAGTCCACGATGTAAGGTCTGTTTTCCACTCAGCGTTATGCAGCAAGTTATTTGAAGAGGACTCTTTCACATCGGCCACGGTATTGTTAAAAGTAGTCGTGCTTACTTTCCCATTCACAGCCGTGTCTACTTCAGTCTTTGTATAAGCACCTACTTCACTAGGAACAGTAGGAGTTATCTTAATCCATGCTGAACCTGACCAGCGATACATAGTGTTAGGGGTTACAGTTATATCAATCCATAACTGGCCAACCTTTGGATTTTCCGGTGCTGTACCTTGCATGATAGGGTCGTTTAAATCCACAATAGTGATTTGTGCTGAAGCTACAGCGTCCACTACTGGTGCAGCAGGGATAATCTCAGCTGTAAGATTGGCCACGTCAGCCGTTCTGTTTTGGTCAACATTCCCAGTGATACCTGTGATAGTACCTTGTTGTGAAAACTGGTGTGCCGTCCATGCAGTCCAGCCCCCTGAATCCGGCACTGAAGTTGCATAAACAGGGTATTGGTCTTCATAAGCAGCCACCCATAGTTTACGGTCTTTTAAAATGTTACCTCGTTCAGTAGTGCCTTCGTTAAAGTTATTACGTTGGTCGCTAATGAAATACTGGCCTGAATAGATACCTAGCTTGACACCTGTACGTACTTCGAAGTAGTAAATAAATTCCTGTGCCCAGTCTAGCATTTGGTCTACTGTCATTGTCAGAACGTTACCATAGGCTGAACTATCTTCAAGGTCAAGCATTGGCATTAAGTCACCGTACTTGCCTGTACCATAAGCAGCTTGGAGTCCATCTATGAATAACTGTGCTTGACTATGTGCCCCGTCAATATCGATAGTGCCATTTACTAGTTTCGGAACAGAATAAAAGTACCCACCCGTAGGGATAGATACTTTCTTTGCTTCAGATGCATTTCGAACTACTTGTGTATCAAGTGTTGTATGAGTAGAACCATACACACGTAAATATGCAAACTTGACACCTTTAGGGTCTGTCTTAACCTGTGCCCAGTCGATAGTGCCTTGATAAGCACTTACGTCAATACCATATTGCCACGTTTGACTAGATTTTAACTGCATTTATATTCCCCCTTATGTCAAATACGATTTATCTATATCACAGCTAAATGTTGCCCTACTGTCGATGTCATCACGGTTAATATCTAACTGATAGCCCACGCCTTGACGTGCAGCCGTCCAGTTTAAATCTACATAGCCGTCCATGTCAGTCTTCTTCCATACGAAAGCTTGTGCTGGAAGAGTAGAAGTAATGTTCTCCTTACCTTTCCACACTTTCGCTGTAAGAGTCGTACTTACCACACCATTAACGAATTGAAGCCCGTTGCTAGAACTGATTTCAGCCTTATAGACAATCTGTTCTTTCACTTCATTCACAGTGTTATTAGCAGTGTTAGCAGTCGTATTAGCTGTATCAGCAGTTGACTTTGCAGTGTCAGCAGTTGACTTAACTGCACTCACATCGTTGTTCACGTCATTAGTTGAACGTGACCATGTAGTAGCTACGCCCCCGTCTTCAATCTTAGGTTTCTTAACTTGAATAGGTGAAGTAGTTCCAGTTACAGCGATAAGCACCCCACCGTTAACAAAGTCCATTGTAGGCGTGAATGTTAATGAGTACTTGACAAACTTAGCAGTTTCTGTAGTGTTTGCAGTAATGTCAGCTAACTTAAAGTTACTTACACCGTCACCACGTAAGTAGACGTAGTTGAATGCAGGAATAGTCCCATCTGTCAAGGCTTCAAAAGATAACGTGTATTTTTGGCCAGCCTTAAACGTTTCAGTACCGTACACTGAGAACCCGTAAGAGTTACCACTAGTAGGCTTTGTAACCTTGATAGTGTTAGGGTAGGTATTGACAATCGTAGACAGTGTAGCCCCGTTCCATGCAGTAGGTGTAACTTTAAAGTCTGTTTTGTCAATCAAGTTAACTGCACCTACAGTAATGTCACTTAAAGCATCATCAATGCTAGTGCCTACACGGTCATCTACAATAGTGCCTACTTCCTCTTCAGATAAGCCCCCACTATTCCACTTCGCTTCATTACGAGAAATGGTGTTTTGCAGTTCTTTAATTTTAGGGTCTGTCTGTAAAGTAATTGGCGTGTAGTTCCCTAAGTCCACTGCATCCTGTGAAGAGTCAGCATAAGAACGTTTCATTTCCTGCACACGGCCTTGAATAACGATAGGCGTTTTATACGTCTTGTCATTGATAAGGATAGTGTCACCTAGTCGGACTTTCTTTGCAGAATACCCAGTAAGTCGTTCCAGTGTTAGGATACTAGCACTATAGATAACAACAGGCTTGGAACGTTGTTCAAGTTCCTTAATTGTGTTGGCCTTCAATTGCGGTTGTGTTTCCGAATCATCATCCACGAAAACCCCGAACCGATGTTTCCCGTTAATACCCCACTCATTTAAAGCAGTCTTTGAACCTATCCAGTCAGTTCCAGCTTCGTGAAAATATTCCCCGTCATCAAAGGCTGGAAGAGTAGAAAGGTTAATTCGTGTACTAGTGTCATCACCTTTACCCACGCCCACCAGTGCAGTTACAATCTGTTCACTGTTTTCAGTACGGCCAACCCCTCTAAGGTCATAGCCATAATCGAAACGAACGTTAGTGACAACGCCACGCTGCTTAACAAAGTTAACTTGTTTCCCTACAAGCTTTGTACCTAGTAGCTTAACTGTATAGTACATTTCAGCATTGAAAGTTTCACGTACTTTCTGAAGCCCTTCAAGAACTGTCATGTATTCATCCACTACAAAGTCAGCACTCCATCCATCGTCTTCTATTGTTCCCATAGCCCATTCACTAGAGTTAGCAAGTACAGTAGATACAGCATTCTTGATGTTTGTAGCATTCAGTGTTACAGGTCTTTGCACGTCACTAAGTAGTTCAGTGATAGCAGTGTTTTCACAAAATACATTCTTAGCATTCTTACCGTCTGTTCGGCCTTCACCGATTTCTTTAATAGTGAACAGTAAGTTATTTCCATCTAAATCACGAATGATAACGTGCCCTTCTATTTCCAGTAAAGAAGCATTTTCGTGGTCAGCAGGAACGGAAAACTCATAAGTGGAAACGTCTTGCAAATCCTCTGTGTGCATATCAGCAAAATAAGGCATAGCAAGGGGGCTACCATTAACGGCAACCCCTACAGTGTTTTGCTTTTTATCTAAAATCAGTATCATTTATCATAGCCACCTTTCTTTAAAACGCACCTTAACGTCAGCCACTGGTGGTGTTACTATCAGACCGTTTACCCCTTTCGTAAGGCTAAAGAAATCACTAGCAGGGTCTAAGTCAGAAAAGATAGGTTCACCATTTTTAAGGACAATAGCACGCTGATTATCGATTGTAACAATGTCGCCCTCTTCATAAAGAATTGCAGTCTCTGAATTATTATCAATAGCGTCTACTGTTAATTCCCTTACTTTAAGGTCTGCGATAAAAGCGTCATATACAGGTGTACGTTCACCATAAGTAGCAGCATGGATTTGAACTTTCGCTAACTGCTTTGCGTATAGGCCTGTAGGGTCTTGGAACTCTTTGTAAATACGTGATGTGTGTTCACCAGTGTTAAGGTCAATCTTTGCAATGTAAGCGAACCACTTAGTACCTTGTCGGCCAATACGAATAACACCGTCACGGAAATTAGCGAATACGCCTTTCTTGTCGCCATACGATTGTACAAAGTATTCACCACCGGATAGTGCACCAGCACGTGCTTCAAACATTGGATATTCCCCATCGGATGCCATGTCTTTTAAAGCTATCTTGCCGAATTGTGTGTTATTCGAATCTAAAAGATAAATCTCCACACGCCCTATCTGTTCAATGCTTGTAGAGTCAAGCCCTACAGCCACGTCTACTTGAAAGTCAGTTACTGGACGTGACAGTGACTTAATGCCACTTGCACCGTGCCACTGTGTACCTGTTCCATAGTCACGGTTTGTCTGCCAAATAGTGTAACCGTTAGAAGAGAAAGTACCAGTAATTACACCACCGTCTACGTTTGTAGCTGTAGCCCATCCTGCATAACTAGTGAAGTCATCTGCAAGTACGATAGGGTTTACAGCAGTGTCGGCCTTCTCTACTAATGAGTTAGCACCAACCTGTACAAACTTGTCGTCTGTTAGAACAGCGATAGAAGTAGAAGGGGCACGCATAGTTAAATCAATTACAGGGTATGTTTCAACATTTCCCCCATTGGTTACACTGATAGGGTCTACTGTAGTAGGCGTATACGTGAACTCCTTGTCTTCGATGGACTCAGCATAAGCATCCGGTACAAGAAACTCTAATGTTGCTTGTCCTACACGTGATAGTTCGTCAATTTCAGTTTCGTTAATAACACGTGCCATGTACTGCTTATTGGGTTCGTCGGAGATAATTAAAGGTTTTAAATCTGTGTAAAATAACCACGTAGAGAAATCACGTGCTTTATTCATTACATCGTTTGGATTGTCAGCGATAAGCTGAATGTCTACCTTGATAGTACGTGAACCTATTTCGATTCCAAAGTCATAGACACCGGCACGGCCGTAAATCTTTTCAGTCTTTGAATCTACAGTGGGAATAATGTTGTACTGTATTTTATTTACTCTTACATAACTAGGGATTGTAATTCCATTAAATGTTAACATTGTCTTCACCTCTCCTTTTTTCAAAAAAGAAAAGGCACTTAGCCCCTACTATTTCGTGTAGGAGAAAGTACCTTTTGCACGTTCAGCAATTCGTTTTTTCTTGTCCATTTCAGCAACAATCTTAGTAATATCAGCTTCCTCCCTGATATAAACAGGTTCACGGAACTCAATGATATACTGGTCGCCACCTGACGACTTTTCTTTCTTTGCACCAGCCATATCTTTAAGGTTGTCAGCTATAGCTGTAGCGAATGGTTGCATGTAACGTTTATGCTGAATTGGCATAACTGCTTCCGCACCAGCTTCACCTACACCATTACCACCGCCTAGCATAGTCGCACCATTGAAGATACCACCCTTTGCGTGCCAGCTAACTTTAAATGTAGGCACTTTAACTTTACCGTCAAGGAATGATTTACTACCTACGTCAACATGTGGTATCTTGAACTTAGGAATAGAAATCTTCATACGGGCAAAGGCTGAAACGATTTGTTTTACAATTTTTAGGACAGTGTTCTTAGCTTTTTCTACAGGTTTTTCGATTGCATTTTTCACCGCATTCCACACTCTTGAAGCTGTGGACTTCTCTGCATTAAAGGAATTTGTTACGGCCGTTTTCAAGCTATTAAAAGTGTTTCGGCAAAGATTAAGGATTCCCGTAAAACTTCCTCGAAGACTAGAAGTTATCGCACGCCATACGTTAACGATAAATTGTTTCAAGAAATTTAGGACTGACAGTATTGCCGTCTTAATCCCGTTCCACGCCCCTTTAACTACACTCAACGCTTGTCCTTTAAATGCTTTTAGTGGTGCAAGTAATTTACCTAGCATGTACAGTTGCACTAAATTCCAAATTAAAGTCAAAGCTGATTTGAAAATATTTTTCACATTCTCCCATGCACCCTTGAAATTTCCTTTCAGAATATTAGAGAATAACTGTATAACATTGGTAATAATAGAAATCGCTGAAGTGATAACGGATTTAATATTATTCCAAGTTCCGACAATTATTGACAGCACCATAGGCATTACAAATTGGATAATTTGCCAGATAACCTTAAAGGCTGCTACTACTACAGGTGCAATATATTTCATGGCAAAATCTACCGCAGTCTTAATCAAGTCCCACCCTGAAGTAGCTACCTGAATAATTTGTGGCATTACCGAAGAAATGAATGCAGCTATCGCAGAAAATCCAGCAGATACAGCAGCACCTATTGCGGATAGAATTGGCATAATCTGTGCTTTATGATTGTTCCATGCATTTGTAAGGAAAGTAATGGTAGCAGCGATAGCATTGACCACGGCTGCAATTCCTTGACCTAAAGCAGTAAAAGCAGTCTTTAGAATCGGAAGAACCACGCCAGCGATATTGTTTACCCCTGTAGCAATTAAGTTTCCTAGTGTCGTCCATAAAGAAGACATGGTAGTTGAACCACCAGTAAATGCAGCGATAACCCCTTGAAACGCAGTTTTTAGAGTACCGAAAGCTGTAGAAATCGGTGTCACAAAACCGGACATAAAGGCAGCCTTAATGCCGTTCCAAATGTTAATCCATGCTTGCTGGAAGGCTGTAGATGCATTCCATAGATTGTGAATGACGGCCACTAGTGTAACGATAGCAGCAGCGACTACCACGGCCACGCCAGCCACGATTGCGAATCCAACCACGAACGGTGCTATCATGCCCCATAGTAAAGCGAAGGCGGCCGCCAATCCATCCGTTAAACCAATAGCGATAGCCAAAGGTGCAAGCAGTGGAATTAGGGCTACTGTGATAGCTAAGAAGCCGAATGCCATTTGTGATAGCTGTGGATGCACTTCAGCAAATTTAGCTGCAAGTTCTCCTAGCTTAATAGCCACGTTCATAATTGCTAGTGCAAATGTGGTGAACGCTTGAATGAATGGTGTGATAGCGTCTGACCATACTGACTTCAGTTTGTCAAATGCCGGAATCAAACGGCCGTCTAGTTCATTGGAAACTAGAACCAATCCGTA
>Ga0105250_10002100_pt1 | contig 10230 bp, 16 predicted proteins | sample KBSS54metaG_FD_80425 | JGI IMG/M metagenome (GOLD analysis project Ga0105250, IMG submission 80425) | Switchgrass rhizosphere microbial communities from Kellogg Biological Station, Michigan, USA - KBS S5-4 metaG | ecosystem: Host-associated > Plants > Roots > Rhizosphere > Soil | place...
AATGGCGAGCGTGCTGAGGCGCTGCGCTGGGTTCTTAATCTTGATGGCGAAACGCCGGCAGCGGACGCTGCTGATCCCCGCCAAATATCGATCGAAGAGGCAGCATGAGCACCAAAGCAATGCCGTGGTTCCGTATGTACACGGACTTCCTCAATGACCCGAAGATGATCTCGCTCGCCTTCGAGGATCAACGCCATTTCGTTGGTGTGCTTGCCCTCAAGGGAGATGGCACGCTCGATAACGTGTGCGCACCCGATCTGATGAACCGGATCGTCGCGCAGCGCCTCTGGATCGACTACGCCGTGATTGGTGAGGTGAAGAAGCGCCTCGTCGCTGCCGGCCTGATCGACGACAACTGGCAGCCGCTCGCGTGGGAGAAGCGCCAGATGCGCTCGGACACGAGCACGGAGCGAGTTCGCGCGCACCGTGCTAAAGCGAAACAATCTGGTAACGGCAATGAAACGTTTCATGAAACGCACGATGAAACGTTGCCGGAACGTTCCAGTAACGGCCTAGATACAGATACAGATACAGATACAGAGAAAGAAGAAAGTCAAAAACATACGCACTCGGCTGCGCCGAGCGCTGATCGATCTGAGTCTGCCGACGAGAAGCCGCTGAACGCAAAGGCACTGGTTGCCGAAGGTGTTGAGCGTCAGCACGCCGTCGACTGGCTGCGCATCCGCAAGGCCAAGCGCTTACCGCTGACGGTGACGGCGTGGGACGCGGTGAAGCGTGAAGCGGAGCAATGCGGCCTGACGCCAGCTGCTGCCGTGCAACGCGCCGTCGAGGAAGGGTGGGCCGGATTCAAAGCGAAATGGGTGATCGGCGACGGCGCAACGGTTCGCGCGTCGCCTGGCTCGGCTCAGCAGAAGTTCGACCCGGTGGCCTACGTCAATCGAGGATCAGGAGGCAGTCTTGTCATCGACGTTTGATTTATCGACCAAATCGGCGAAATCGATGTAGGCGGAGCTTGGCTTGGAGAAGGAAAAGCTGATCTGTCCCGCTTCCGACATCCAGTTGGAGGCATCGAAGGTCAGCGATTGAATCGTGATTTGGATGGCGCTCCCTGTTTCGGCTTCGATGGCCTTCGCGATCGCGACTTGCAGTTGATCAAGTGAGACTGAACGAATGGAAGACATGGCGTTGAATTCCTTGCGAGTTGGAGGGGCTACGGGTGCTTCGGTGTGGCTTCGGGAATATGTCCTGAAGGGACGGAAATTATGCCTGATTGATCATCTATTCAATCGATTAGACGGGGCCTATCCGAATCGCTGGCGTGCATCGTTTCCGAGTGGTGACTCCATCGAGAACTGGCGGGAAACCTGGGTTGAAGCGCTTGACGAAGAGGGTGTAACGCCGGAAATGGTCTCGTCCGCTCTGCGAGCATGTCGGCGCAAGTTCGACTGGCCGCCGTCGCTGGCCGAATTCCTGTCGCTCTGCAAACCGCCGATCGATGTCGAGGCCGCGCTATACGAGGCAGTCGATCAAATGCGCGCTCGGCAGCATGGCAAAGACGCTTGGTCGAACCCGGCGATTTTCTGGGCTGCGGCAAAGGTGGGCGAATACGACATGCTCAGCCAGACGATTTCGCAGCTGAAACCGCGTTTCGAGGCTGCGTTGAAGAAGGTGCTCGCAGGTGAGGTGATGCCGGTTCCGGTTCGAGTCCCGATGCTCCAGGCACCCAACAAATCGGAGTCGTCGCGTGAGTATGGCCGCCAGCGCTTGGACGAGTTGAATGCCTCCGATCTGGTGAGGAACGTCGCGCGAGGCGGAAACATCCATTGGGCGCGACGAGTCATCGACGAGGAATTGCAGACGGGGAAGGTTCCGCTTCACAAGCTGAACATTGCGCGCGAAGCGATCTACAACGTGACCGGAAAGCAAGCATGACGAAACGAGCAACGTGGCCGATGCGTGTTGGCGAGGGTGTGACGAAGGTCGGTACGGCACGCGTGCGCGACGACTCGCGGTCGAAGATGACGGCGGCACAGAAAGCGGTTTTCGATACGACGGGCAACCGGCCGCAGGTCGACGCCGGTTTCGACGATATCGGCGACGGGATCGATGCGCCACCCGTGCTTACGCCGGCATATCGAAAGGTCGCTCAGCAGGTGGTGGCCAGATCGGTGGCATTCACGGTCGACGGTACGCCGGTTGCAAAGGGGCGCCCGCGTGCGACTGCAACGCCTCGTGGCGTACGAATGCATACGCCCAAGGCAACGAAGCGCTACGAGGCGACGGTACAGGTCGCCGCGCGGGCGGCAATGCTTGGCGAGCCGCCGACAGCACGTCCTGTCGCGATGACCGTATCAATCATTCTGCCGATCCCAGAAAGTTGGTCGAAACGCCGGAAGCGGCTGGCTTGCATGGGTGAGATCGCTGCCACGAACAAGCCCGACGCGGACAACGTGCTGAAGGCGATCAAAGACGGAGCGAATGGAATCGTGTACCGGGACGACTCGCAGGTTGTGTCGGTCGTCGTGACGAAGGCATACGGAGTGCAACCGCGTGTCGATGTGATTGCAACAGAACTGAATAAGGAGGCTGCGTGAAGGGGAATGGGAAGTACAAGCTCGACGCGATCTTGGCGGTGATGAAGCGCGGCCAGTGGTACACGGCACACGACCTTTCCAAGCGCGCGGGAATGCCGGTTACAACGGCACGGCTGATTTTGGGCAGTGACCGAGCAGTTACCGCGATCGACACGAGGCGGGGGCGAGGCCGCGGTCGTGAGTTCTGCCTTGCAGGCACGGGAGGTGGCCCGCGACATGTTGACACCCGGATTCGCCCGGATTTTACGAGCCACCTGAACGGGTATCAGTCTTGGCTAGACGGGCATCAGGCGCTGGCGATGCTGGCGCGGGGCGGCGCCACGATCAGGGAGGTCTGATGGCAGTCGGAAAGACGGGAAAGGTTGGGCCGGTTTCGAAAAAGATCATCGAATGCGTCAAGGCGAACCCGGGGATCCATGCTGCTCAAATAGCGCGGGTCTTGGGTGTCAACCAGGGCGGCGGCATGCGCGCGACCGTTCGAGAGCTGATCTCGAGTGGCTATCTCTCTCGGGGTAAAGCGAAGGTCACTTTGGATCCCCGGTATCACACGGCGACCCCACTCGAATACACCGGCAAGCCCTTCGAGGGATACAACGAGGGCGGTATCTCGAAGCGTTCGCGTCAGATTCAAGAGCGGATCGCAGCTCAGATCGAAAGGGAGAAGCGACTGGCCGAATCAGTTGCATGGGCAGGGAAGGCGATCCGAGCGATGGTGGACGCAGGACGAGCTGCAGCATGAAGCGATCAGGATTCGAGCCGCGCAAGAAACCGATGTCGCGAGGGTCATGGTCCCGGAAAAGCTCACCGCTGCCGGAACCAGCGCCAGAAAGACCGCGATGAAGCGTCGAGCGAAGCGGCCGACAGTCGCCGAAGGCTCGAAGTATTTGGCGGCTTGCCGCGGTGAGCCGTGCTATCTGCGCATGCGAGGTTGTCTCGGGGGCGGGGGAACGGTTGTGCCCTGTCACTCGAACCAAGCGAAGCATGGCAAAGGAATGGGGATCAAGGCACGGCACGGATTCACAGTGCCGGGGTGCTCGAATTGCCATGCGCTGATCGATCAAGGGCCCGGCTTGCGCGAGCACAAGTTTGCGGCGTGGGACGTTGCTTTCGAGGCATGGGTACCGGTGCGTGCCCGAAAGATGGGAGAGGGAAATTGCCAGTAAGGATGTGGGTTGAGATCCCGGACGGGAGATATAGCGTGCCGCGCCGGCGCGGATCGGGCGGGATGATTGTCACAGAGCGGACGCGCACGATTGACGCGACTGTCTTTCGCATCGCACGGATTGCCACCGTCAAGCGGCAATTGATTGCGGCCGTCGAAGTGGATGCGTTCATTCCCGAGATGTGGCGGGCAAACATCCCGCAGATTGACGCTCGATGGGTGGCGCCTGGCGTATTCCGAACAAGGGCATACGTCCTTGAAAACAGGAAGTCTCGTGTACTCGCCCAGTTTCTTGAGAGCGGTGCGCAGGTAATGGATTTGGGGGATGAGGTATGAGTGCGGCAGCATGCATTTTGTACAGCGACGTTCCCGAACGGCTGTTGGAGTGCGGCGCACAGGTGTGGCGCGATCCTCGCGCGTGCATTCTGCAGGCCGCACACGCAAGTTACCAAAGCGCAAAGGCCCGGCTGTATTCGCGTCTGAAGCAACGCGGTTTGCTTGCTCAAGCGGTCTGTGCGTAGCTACAAAGCCAACGGCGCTCCTGTCGTCGCGATCCTGACCGGCGCCAGCGCCAACGACGTCACGCAGTTGCTGCCGTTCGTAAAATGGCCGGCACCTGTTTATCGGATAATTTTATCCATTGAGGTAGTAACTTTTTTGCTTATCGAGCGAGCTTGCTTAATATTGGCGCCCAAAGCTCGCGCGGCACCGATGGCGGTTATCTCTTCAATGAAGTCGTTGCGACTCGACATCACCTTATCCTTGATTTTTTTCCCAAGAACAGAGTGCGGCGATCGCAGGAGATTAATTGCAAAGTTTTTATTCGGATTCCGTTTGAGATGTGCCTCACTAAATTCATTCCATTTTTTTATCTCTTCACCATTCTTTAAGTCTTTCAAAAATTTTTTGACGTATTTATAAAATCCAGCTCCTTCATTTCTACTCCCCAGCAAACTCAGGTCTACTGCTCGCCCATCTTTGTCGCAACCAAATTCACTGTCACGCGCCATCACGGCCGGACCGTAAGCCCACGCGTCCATGACTATCCGATCCCCGTTGTGCAATTCAACCTCAGCCCACGAGTGATCTTCCTTTTTATCGGAAACAAGGTGTATGCAATCGGCTTCTCCGAGCTTTCTTGAATGCACCGCAGCAGCAACGTCACGATGCTCGCCACAATTTCCTGCGCTCATAAATATGGCTGCCGCCGCAGCGAAAGAGTTACCGTTGCCATGTCTTTTTGAGAGTTCTCTCGAAAATTTGATGCGATTGCTTACATCATACATCTCGGCCTCAGTGCAATTTTTCTTAAAAGTGTTATCAGATCCGTAATGCAGCAACTTTCGCGTCTCAGTGACACTGTGATTTGCGTCCCGCAAGAAAGGCAATGATTTTTCCTCGATAGGTTGACGCGCAATTGCGCTCGCTGACAGGTAGCCTGCCAAATCGACTTCATGGGGTGCAATGCCGGGTCGCTTGGATGCTTCGTGGCGGAGATGGAGTAGTTCATCATTTATTTTTCGCCGATTCAAATCAGCAGCATTTTTGTCGGACAAAAAAGGGGGGGCTATGTCAATATTTCTTACTTTACATATTTGTCTGGTGATGCGGAGGCCGTGTGTTACCATCGCCGTTGCTTGCGAGGGACGATTGGTTGACCGACGATATACGGAGAACAGTGCAAGGGATGTCATATGGGACTCGAAATTATTTTTCAGATTCGTGAATCTTAAGATTGTGGACTGACCTTCGCAATAAAAAAACGACCGCGCCTGCGTCTCGAGGTGGCATTGTCACGCTGTCGACGCGATGGCGTAAGCGACGGTTTCATAAAGACTGTTCGGCGCGCCGGAGGGTGTTCCAGCAGATCGGGCGAACGACAGCGCCATGCAGAAGTTGCCAATCGCACCATTGAGACGTTGCGCTTCCTGGCCACGCTGGATCCGCAGATCGCCGGATATTCGCAGGGACCTCGACGGGGCGCAGCGCGCTCGGCGCGGCAACGATGTCGTTCAGGCGCGCGGGCGCAGCACCACGATGCCCGGTGTGTTTTTCACGTACTCGAGAAACGGCGAATCGACGACTTTCATGTTGGCCTTCTTCGACGATGCGTTGCGCAGCGTCGGCCCGTCGCTCGTCTCGACGAATATGCCGGTGTGTGTGACGTCGAGGCCGTCTGCCTTCGCGTAGATGCCGATGAAGTCACCGGTGCGGAGCTGACTGACGACGTAGTCGTCGACGAATTCGCTCGAGATATAGACGACGTCCCGCTGGACGACCGGCAATCCCGTCAGGTACGTGCCGCCGTCGGTTTTCCTGTTGAGCTGCTTGGTGACCGTGACGGCACGAGCGCTGATTGCGGCGGTCACGTCGTCGGCCAGCAATTTCGGCCGGTTGGCCCAGTCGGTGAAGAAATGGCGGCGGTGCAGGAAATCGATGTCGCCGTTGACGTAGCGCGTCCCGACCAAACTCGTGACGTAATCGGCTTTCGTTTCCGCTTTTTTCGCGGCCTCAACATAGTCGAGATAGGTAAAGCAATCGAGCCCGCTGAAGTCGATCACCAGCTGTTCAGGGGTGGTTGCGGACCCCTTCAACATGTCGCCACGATAAGGTATGCCGATAAATTCGCGTGACAGTGCTTCGATGAGCTGGCCGGTACTGCTGTCCGGTTGCGCGGCGCGGATCGACAGCAATGCGTCCAGTTTACTGGAGGTCGTCTCGCTCATGTTCGCGATCGCGGCTTGCTGCTGCGCCGTCGTTTTGTCCGGTGGCGCAGACGAAATCGATGCATCGTCGCCGCAACCGGCCAGTGGGAGGGCGACCGCGAGTGACGCCCATTTTTTAAATTTCATCAGTTGCTCCGAGAAACCCCGTCCTTCAGGACGGGGAGGAAAGGAGCGCCGCTGTTTGACGGCGGCATCCCACCGTTCCGAGCCGACGTCGCCGACACCCTCGCACGATCGCCTATTAGACTGTGCAACACCAGTGATACTCTTGCTAAGCGACGAGTCGTTCGGGACCGGCTGGCTCTTATTGGTTGTACATTGAGCAGCTCGACCGGCCAAGTTGTCCCCAATTCCATTGATTGGCATAATTTCGCTCCGTAAAAATTGTCAAGTTGCCGTGCATTTGATATTCGCGCTGTAAAAAAAACGCGCAAGGGGAATAACTCCGCCGTGCTGGCACGGGTTCTAACCTCCCGGCCACCTCATCTGGTGGTGGTCAATTCGATTAGAACCGGAGCCGAGTTTGACCACCCTGACCCTTAATTCAATTGCGATTCGCGCAGTCGACGGCCCGTTTTTCCCTCAATGACTTCCATTCCGCGAGCGGGGGAAAGCCGAACCACAAGCCAGCTTTTTTTCTACGGAACGACCAGGCCAAAGCCCTCATTGACGAGATTCAAGTTGCAGATTCGCAACTTGCCTTGAAGGTGATCCACGGCGGGGCGCAGCGAGGCACCTATGGATGCCGCGAACTCGTGATTGCCTACGCCACTTGGATCAGCCCGGCATTCCACCTGAACGTAATCCGGGTGTTTCTGGCGGCTACGGCTCCACAAGTCACTCAGCAGAGCCTGCCGCTCACCGCTATTCCAGACGGCCGTCCTTCGGTCGACTTTCTTCAGGCCCTCGCGGAAAAAGGGCGCTACGAGATGACGGTTCTTGCTAATGGTGCAGTTGCGTTCGTACCCGTCGCCGAAGACGCCATTATCGTTACAGAGAGCCAATTGCCGAAGATGCTTGCGCAAGAGGGGGTGTGCCGACACCAACTGTCCGAGATTCTGGCCGTCGTCGCAGGACGCATTACCTCTATAGGGAAGCGCCACGACTGCTGATCGACGCATTTTTGCTTGACTGGCCTGTTGGCTCAGGCAGCCTGCACGTAGCTACAAAAAACACTTGCACGTGCTATTATTGGTAGCTACAATAATTCGCATGGACATCACCTTCGACCTTGCTAAGAACGTAGCCAACATCACCAAGCATGGCGTGTCGCTTAAGTTGGCGGCAGAGTTGGATTGGTCGGAAGTGATGGCCTGCGTCGATACTCGACACGACTACAAGGAAGTACGTGAAATCGGCTTCGGCGTTATCGATGAACGCCTGTACTGCGTCGTGTTCACGCAGCGCGGTAACGCGATGCAGATAATCAGCATGCGTAAGGCGAACAAGCGCGAGGTAAAGAGCTATGTCGAACAAACGTAAGATCGTCATGCCGACGGACGAGGAAGACGCGGCAATCAATCGCGGCATTGCTGCGGACGCTGACACTTTCGAAGTGACCGAAGGCGACTTCAAGAAGATGAAGCGCCTAGGCGCTCGTGGTCGGCCGCGTGCTGCGAATCCTAAGGTGCTGCTCTCCGTTCGCTACGATGCAGACATCGTCGAGGCGTTTAAGTCGTCGGGCGATGGCTGGCAGACACGTATGAACGATGCGCTTCGCGATTGGCTGAAAGACCACCAGCCTGCATAAAGTAGTTGTAAACCCGTTCGCGTTTCGCTATATTGACGAGGTCGGGCGCGAGGTGCGCCCAAAGCGAAGCCCGCCCGGATATTGAACTGCACCCCAAAAGTTGGACATCGATCCAACCTTTGGGGTGTTTTTCATGAGCAAGTACACGGAGCAGTTCAAGGTATCCATTGCAGAGGAGTACGAGTCCGGCCACGCTGGGTTCCGTGAGATGTCCAAGCGCCACGGCGTCGATGAGGCGACGATCCGCAAGTGGGTGGCGGCCCATCGCATACATGGTCCGGCAGGCTTGAAGAAGAAGTGCGAGCGCTACAGCGCAGAGTTCAAGTTGCTTGTACTGCAGCAAATGCGTAGCGAGGGGTTGTCAGCGCGTGAGACGGCTGCACGCTTCAACATTAGGAACCGTACGGCCATCGGCCAGTGGAAACGCCAGTATGATGAAGGCGGTATAGACGCACTGTCGCCGCGCCAGCGGGGGCGCCCCAGAAAGATGCCCAAGCCACCGATCACGCCACCGCCGCTACCCGAGGACGATACGCGCTCCCGACAGGAACTACTCGACGAGTTGAACTTCCTGCGCATGGAGAACGCGTACCTAAAAAAGCTCGAAGCCTTGGCTCAAGCGCAGCAGCGATCAGCGCAACGCAAAAAGCGCAAATCGTGCTCGAGCTAAGGCAGCAATATCCGCTTGCGGGCTTGTTGAAGGTTGCCGGCTTGGCGCGCAGCACGTTCTACTATCATCAGAAATTGCTCGGAGCAGCCGACAAGTATGCCGATACAAGGGCGAGAATCTGCTCGCTGTTCGAACGGCACAAGGGCCGCTACGGCTATCGACGCATCACGCTCGCTCTACGTAATCTGGGACAGGTGATTAACCACAAGACTGTGGCGCGTCTGATGGGCGAGTTGCGGCTGAAGTCTTGTGTGCGCCCGAAGAAATACCGCTCCTACAAAGGTAGCGTCGGACGTGTTGCACCTCATGTTTTACAGCGTCGGTTCTACGCAAAGCGTCCGAACGAGAAGTGGGTAACGGATGTCACGGAATTCAACGTGGGCGGCCAGAAGCTGTACCTGTCACCAGTGCTCGATCTGTACAACGGCGAGATCATTGCTTATGAAACCGCGAGGCGCCCGGCGTTCGAGATGGTCAGCGCAATGCTTCGCAAGGCATTGGCGCGCTTGAAGTCACACGAGCGGCCTCTCTTGCATTCGGATCAGGGCTGGCAGTACCAGATGCCAGCGTATCGCCGCCTACTGCAGCAACGAGCGCTCACGCAAAGCATGTCGCGTAAAGGGAATTGCCTGGACAACGCCGCCATGGAGAGCTTCTTCGGCACGCTGAAATCCGAGTTCTTCCATCTGAATCGGTTCCGCAACCTGGACGAACTGCAATCCGGCTTGGCAAGCTACATCCACTACTACAATCACGACCGCATCAAACTGAAACTAAAAGGGCTGAGTCCCGTGCAATACAGAACTCAGCTCTCTCAGCCCTAGCCGTCATAACCCGTCCAACTTTACGGGGTCAGTTCACGAAGCGGGGCTTTCTATTGTTGCGTACGAAACCGTGAACGGCGCTACGCTCAGTTGCCGCTGTCCTGCGACTGGCTCGGCGTGGTGCCGTACAGCTTCACCTTCGAGCGGTCGCGCAGCGCGGCGAGATACGCTTCGCCTTCGCTTTGCGCTTCGACCTGCGCCATCTGCTGCTGCGCGGCCGCGAGCTGCTGCGGATCGACGGCCGTGCCCGGGATCACCGCGTTCACGCGATAGATCGCGTAGCCGTCCGCACCGAGATCGACCCCGACGTAGGCCGGCAGCGTCTTCGCATCGACCTTGTAGACGGCGCTCAGCGCCGCCGGCGTCAGGCCTTGCGATTGCATGCGCGACACCTTCTGCACGGGCGTGAAGCCATCGGCCGATTTCGACTTCTGCAGCTCGGCCAGCTTCGCCGCACCGTCCTTCTTCGCGAGTTCCGTGGCTTGCTCCGCGACGACCTTCTGACGCACCGCGTCCTTGATCGTGTCGAGCGCCGGCACGGCA
>Ga0105250_10002102_pt1 | contig 10226 bp, 9 predicted proteins | sample KBSS54metaG_FD_80425 | JGI IMG/M metagenome (GOLD analysis project Ga0105250, IMG submission 80425) | Switchgrass rhizosphere microbial communities from Kellogg Biological Station, Michigan, USA - KBS S5-4 metaG | ecosystem: Host-associated > Plants > Roots > Rhizosphere > Soil | place...
CACCGATTCGATGTCGGCACCGAGGTGTTCGGCCAGTTCGGCGATCTGGTTGATGAAGCTGATCTTGGTCGCCAGCATGCAGTTGGCGGCGTATTTGGTCAGCTCGGCACTGCGCAAATCCATGAACATGATGCGTTCATGGTTGCGGTTGAACGGCGCGTAGAGGTCACGCATCACGTCACGCACTTCATCGCGTTCGCAACCGATGATGATCCGGTCCGGGCGCCGGCAATCGGCGACGGCCGAACCTTCCTTGAGAAACTCTGGGTTAGAGACAATATCGAAATCCAGTGTTTGGTCGTAACGCCGCAGGGCTTCAATAATCCGATCGCGCAGGGCGTCACCCGTGCCCACCGGCACTGTGGATTTCTCAACGATAATGATGGGTTCGCTACGATGTCGAGCGATGGCTTCGCCCACCGAGAAGACACTACTCAAATCCGCTGAGCCGTCCGGACGTGAAGGCGTGCCCACAGCGATAAACAAAACCTGGCAATGCTCCACGGCTAACTTTTCTTCGCAGGTGAAACGTAGCCTTCCGTTATCCAGGTTGTCCTTGACCAACTCAGCCAGGCCAGGCTCAAAGATGCTGACTTGACCCTGATTAAGGGCTGTCACCTTTTCGTAGTCGATGTCCATGCAAACAACATCATGACCGACCTCTGCCAGGACGGTTGCCTGGACAAGACCGACATAGCCGCTACCGAATACGCTGATTTTCATGGGGCACGACCACTAACTTGGCGATGAGCACCGGGTTGAATGTGAACTTGCTCTACGGCGGCAATTTCTTCATCACCGATACTGGGGCGGGAGAACGGAAGAAACGCTTGACTCATGGGGGCCTCGGGGCTGAAGAATGAATAGCCTTGGATGCTAAAAAACATCGATGCAATGACAGCGTAGACGCTAAAACGAAAGCTGCATCAATCAGTTACCTGAAATACTTGATCAAACGCTCCAGTAAATTTTTTGTGCCAGGGTGGGTAAGCGAGTGGTCGCAATGGGGCTGCCTGCATTCATTGAGGTTAATCGCGGTTTTGTGAAAGGAGCATGAAAAACCGGTTGGCGAATCGTTCATCTGCAAACAAGACACACACTATTAAAACTTTGATCGCACTCACGTCTTAATGGGCAAAGTCTTACAGCTGTTGGTGGTTTTGTATTACGTCCAAGTCATTTTGGTTTTTATTGCTCTCTAATTGTTCGAGATTACTTTGATTAAATAATTTGCCAGCTGCCGACACGATTAGTTGCCAGAGTGTGCCGGTCGAAGGATCGGTTTGATTTTTGAGCGCTCAAGGTTTGCTGCGAATGTGGGCATGGCCGATGGATTCCCGGCAGTGGTCCGCCGACTATCGGACCGCCATTGGCCAGCGGCTCGACCTGACCTTGGTGGACGGCTCGCAGATCAACTGAACACGCTTGGTGCCCTTTAAAAAGGCTTGTTTGTAGCCCCTTTTCATTACCATCTTTCGCCGCTCACAAAATTTTCATTTCTTTTTTATTATAAGCCTCTGTAGGTACAGAAAAACCTTGCGATCAAGCAGAGTGATTTATGGAAGTGACTGTTGTTGGTAGTGGCTATGTCGGTGCGGCACAGCCAACCCGTTTAGCAGAATTGTGTCGTCGGATGTGTGGTAAAGATGTTAACGCCAGCCATGTTGCCGACGGAAAAAACGCCATTGCGTTTTCTGGACTCATCCTCGCCGAAGACATCAACGGGACGCAGGAACTGTCTTACTACGCCGTTGGGGCAGATGCGAAAGGACGAGGCCTATGAGAATACTGATAACCGGCGTCGCAGGTTTTATCGGGTTCCACACTGCGAAGCGCCTGTGCAGCGACGGCCACCAGGTTGTTGGCATCGACAACCTCAACAGCTACTACAGCGTTGAGTTGAAACAGGCTCGGCTTTCGCAGCTGGCTGAATGCCGCAATTTTCAGTTCCAGTTGCTGGATGTGGCAGACAAACAAGCGCTGCTGGATTTGTTTGCTGAAAAGGAGTTCGAGCAAGTCATCCACCTGGCTGCCCAGGCCGGTGTGCGTTATTCCATCGACCACCCGGACACCTACGCGCAAAGCAATCTGGTGGGATTCCTTAACGTGTTGGAAGCCTGTCGTGCTCATATGCCGGCGCATCTGATTTACGCCTCAAGTAGCTCGGTGTACGGATTGAACGAGCACTTACCGTATGCCACGACCGACCCTGTCGATCGGCCGGTGTCGTTCTATGCCGCTACCAAGCGCGCCAATGAACTGATGGCCCACGCCTACTCGCATCTCTACGGCATTCCCACTACCGGTCTGCGTTTTTTTACCGTGTATGGGCCTTGGGGTCGACCCGATATGGCGCTGTTCAAATTCACTGACGCCATTCTTAACGGTCGCACCATTGACGTGTACAACGACGGCGCGATGTCTCGCGATTTCACCTATATCGACGACATCGTCGAGGGTCTTGTGCGATTGATACCGCTGCCACCTACCGATGAGACCGGCGCGCGAAACAAGGTTTACAACATCGGCTTTGGCGCGCCGGTAAAGCTTCTGGAATTTGTCGAGTGCATTGAAGAGGCGCTGGGAATCCGCGCAATAAAAAATTTCATGCCACTGCAGTCAGGCGACGTCGTCAACACCTGGGCGGACACTCGCGAGCTGGAGGATCGTGTGGGTTTTCGCCCACAGATCACGGTGTCTACCGGCGTGCAGTCGTTTGTCGATTGGTACCGCAATTATTACGGCGTTTAGCCACTCACTTCTCAGCTTTCTTACGGAAACGTCATGCAAGAAACTCCTTATGTGTCGGTCTTGATTCCGGCAAAAAACGAAGCAGGTAATCTCATTCCACTTTTGGAGGAAGTGCGTGCCGCGTTAGTCAACGAGACCTTTGAAGTCATCGTGGTTGACGATGGGAGCACCGACGCCACCGCCACCGAATTACGAACGTTACAAAGTAGTGGTTACAGTCAACTGAGGGTGCTCAGTCATGCTCGTTCGCTCGGGCAGAGCACCTCGATTTACCACGCGGCTGAAGTGGCGCGTGGGCATTGGTTGGCAACCCTTGATGGCGATGGCCAGAACGATCCGGCCGATCTACCGAAAATGCTGGACCTGGTTCGTGGTTCGGAGGGTAAACCCGGAGGCGTAAAACTGGTGGCGGGTCACCGCGTAAATCGCCGGGATACGGCGAGCAAACGCTGGGCTTCGCGATTTGCCAACAATCTGCGCAGTAGCCTGTTGAAAGATCAAACTCCCGATACCGGTTGCGGTATCAAATTGATTGAACGTGAAGCTTTTCTGCGCCTGCCATATTTCGATCACATGCACCGCTATATTCCTGCCCTGATCCGCCGTCACAACGGCCGAATGTTGGTTCAACCGGTGAACCACCGTGAACGTGGCACAGGGGTTTCCAATTACGGAAACCTCGACCGAGCCCTCGTGGGCATTGTTGATTTGTTCGGGGTGTGGTGGCTGATAAAACGCACCCGCCTGGAAGTCAACGCACAAGAAACCGAGGTTTGACATGGGCAGAGAATCTTTGTGGTTGGCCATTGGCTTCGCTGGCCAGTTGGCATTTACCGGGCGTTTTGCTCTGCAGTGGCTGTACAGCGAATACAAAAAACGCAGCGTTATTCCTGTCGGGTTCTGGTACCTGAGCATCGTCGGCAGTGCACTGCTGTTGGCGTACGCAATCTACCGCGAGGACCCGGTTTTTATTGTCGGCCAGTCCTTCGGTTTCATTGTGTACCTGCGCAACTTGCAGTTGATCGCCAAGTATCGTGAGCGGGAAAGCCACGAACTGGAAAAAAAGGACTGAGACGGTGCGGATACGACTATCTTCTTCGCGGTTAGAGCTTTTGGCTTTTGTGGTGTTGACGTTGGTCATGGTGGGCGCCGGTCTTGGCTGGCGCCAGCCGTTGAACGTCGATGAAGAGCGCTTTCTCGGCGTAGCCCTGGAAATGATGCAGAACGGTTCGTGGTTTATTCCACATCGTGCTGGCGAAATTTACGCAGATAAACCTCCGCTTTTCATGTGGGCTGTGGCGCTGTTCGTGCAACTTACCCACCTCCCAAAAGTAGCCCTTTACTTGCCCGCGCTATTAGCGAGTGCCGTGACTACGGCCTGTTTGTATGACCTGGGTCGTCGCTTGTGGGGGCGGCGTGTAGGTGTGATTGCAGCGCTATTGTTTCTTGCGACCTACCAGACTTACAGCATTTTACGGACTGGGCAGATTGATGGTTTTCTGGCCCTTTGGATAATTCTGGGGATCTATGGTTTATGCCGGCACTTGCTGCTCGGCCCGGCTTGGCGTTGGTATTACGTTGCCTGTGCAGCAATGGGGTTTGGCATCATCAGCAAAGGTGTGGGCTTTCTGCCGGTGTTGATGCTGATCCCCTACGCGTATGCGGTACGTAAAGGCTGGAAAGGCGTGGTGCCCATGCCTGGCAAAGCGAAAGCCTGGTGGTTGGGGCTGCTGGTAGCGTTAGCTGCAATCTCGGTATGGCTGGTGCCTCTGTTGGTGATCGTGCTACAGGGCAGTTCCGATAGCCTGGCTTACGCCCAGGAAATCTTGCTGAAGCAAACAGCTGGCCGTTACGCCAACGCTTGGGAACACCGCGAACCCTTTTGGTATTTCTTCGTCAAGGTTATCCCGAAGTATTGGGTGCCGATTTTCTTCATGCTCCCATGGCTGGTGCCCGCTTGGCGCAAGCAACTGGCCAAGCACGACGGTCGAGTGTTGGTGCTACTCGGTTGGGTCGTCCTGGTGTTGTTGTTTTTTAGCCTGAGCAGTGGCAAACGCAAGCTGTATATCTTTCCTGCGTTACCCGCACTGATTCTGTTAGTGGCGCCGCTCATTCCCTGGATGCTGCGCCGTTGGTTCAGCAAGCGTCCGAAGGGCAGAACGGTATTTGTTGTACTGACCGCCGTGTGGTTGTGCGCGTGGTTTGTCCGCGGCTTCATCGAGCCCCATAAAGAAGGCATTAACCCTCACGAAACCATCATGCGTGAAGTGGCGCGACTGACCGGAAATTCCGAGTTGGTGCTGGTCAGCTGGCGTGAGGGGCACTGGTTATTCGCGCAGCAACCTATTGTGCATTTTGGTTTCTCGGACCACGGCTCTCTGGAGCAATCTGCCATGTGGCTTCGTAGCCACCCGCAGGCCTATGCCTTGGTGCCCGCACGCGATTTGGCCCGCTGTTACGACCCGGAAAAAGCTCGCAGTGTTGGCGATACCTCAAGAGCCGAGTGGTTCCTGGTGGGGGCGGATGCGGACAACCATAGTTGCCAGGCCCCTGCGCCAGACAAGGTTTATCAATTCGTGTGGAAGCATTCCCTGTGACGGCCGGAGTTGTTTTATGAATATTGAATCGAATGTGGCTCTGGTCTTGCGCAGAGCTCAGCGACGACATCGGCTGCGCATTGTGATTGTGCTGTTGCTGTTATCAGGGGTGCTTGGGACTGCTTCCTATCGCTTCTACTGGCACCAACAGCTGTACCACTTTGTTTTGCAAACCTGGGGCGGCCCCGCTGTAGTAAAGCCAGGTTTGTGGTTGCCGGGGTTTACGCCTGATGTGGTGGCTAAGCCAATAGAGGGCATTGTAGAAGACCTCTCAGGCATCACCTACGACTACGACCATGACCGGTTGCTGGCCATTACCAATGGCGGGGTCATGCAAATTGTCGCTCTCGACCGCGCGGGTAATGTACTTGAGCGTTATCCGCTTGAAGGTTTTGACGATACCGAAGGATTGGCCTACATGGGCAATGGTCGAGTCGTTGTCTCTGAAGAGGGAGATCAACGTCTGACCTTTATTCAGCTACCCGAGAAGTCTGCGACCCTTCGAAAGGGAACAGAGCCGTTCATCACCGTAGGCGTCAATCTGAGCACAAACAACAAGGGCTTTGAAGGGGTGACCTATGACCCTGTAGGGGACCGGTTATTTGCGATCAAGGAGCGCGACCCGCGACAGTTGTATGAGATTGATGGCGTGTCGAAGAGCCTGAATGGAAACCTGTCCATCAACCTGATCGATCGAACTGAATGGGTGAACCATAGCGTTTTTGGGCGTGACCTGGCCGACGCTTATTACGATCCCGGCACTGGCCATCTCGTTTTACTCAGCGAGCAGTCCAAATTATTGATTGAGCTGGATAAAGAAGGGCGCTTTGTCAGCTACAAAAGTCTGCTCGAAGGCGTGAAGGATTATTTCTCGCCCAAGGTGTATCCAGAAGGCGTAACCATGGATGCGCAAGGGCATTTGTATGTCGTGGCGGAGCCGAATTTGTTCTATTCGTTTAGTCGTAAACCCTGAAGTTGCTTTCCCAACGATGCTCTTCGGGTACGCCGAAGAGCATCTTTGGGTGGTCCGCCTGTGCTTTTCCTCAGCGAGAAGCTGCCGCTGAAAGGGCGCTTAAACGAGCGCCATACAGGACATGATTTGTCTCAATGGTGAGGCGAACCAGCCCTGGAATCATTGTATCTATATGTTTCTCCTCAGCTTTGACTGCCTGAACTCCTCATCGCTTTGACGACATTTTGCTAATTTGTCGTGTAGATTTAACTCCCCTCCAAATGAGTCGTAACTCAGCGTATTCAAAGACAAGAATGTCTCAATGCTGATGACTTGTCGGCCAATCGGCACAGCAATTTGCAATCTGGAGGGAAGCACAACAAGGAGTTTTCAATGCGTTTGCCCGCTTCATCCCCGCTGCGTTTTCTACGGATGATCACAGGCCTGTGGCTCGTGATCTTTTTCCTCACCCGCCTGGTGTTACTCGCCACTCATCTTTCAGAGTCGGGCACTGCATTTGCGTCGATCTTTGGGATCGGCGTCTTATACGACCTGAGTTTTTTACTGTACGCCGCACTGCCGATGAGCCTGTATGTGCTGCTGTGCCCACCGTCGCTGTGGCGTTCACGTGGTCACCGCTGGTTTTTACAGGGGCTGCTGACGCTCAGCGTTTTCGCCATGTTATTTACCGCGGTGGCTGAATGGCTGTTCTGGGACGAGTTCGGCGTGCGCTTCAATTTTATTGCCGTGGATTATCTGGTGTACTCCGACGAGGTGTTGAACAACATTCTGGAGTCCTACCCCATCGGCAAATTGCTTGGCGGGCTGGCGGTTATCGCGGTTGTTATTTGTATTGCCCTGCACAAACCTCTACAGCGGATAATGGGTGCGCCGTTGCCTACCTGGCGCCAGCGTTTGCTGAGTGTCGGTGTGATTTTCGCAATGACTGCTGTTGTTCTGTTGGTCGTTGACCAGGACACTCCACGGGGCAAAGGCGGCAATACCTATCAACATGAGCTGGCCAGTAATGGTCCATATCAGTTCTTTGCCGCATTTCGCAACAACGAGCTGGACTACGATCAGTTCTATGGCACCTTGCCGGCCAACGTGGTTGGCCAGCACATCCGCCAGGAGCTGGCGGAAGGTGACGTGCAATTCATCGGTAAGGATTCTCTCGATGTCCGCCGTACCGTGACCCGGAACGATAAGACCCCGCGACATAATATTATTCTGGTGACTATCGAAAGCTTCAGCGCCAAGTACATGGGCAGCAACGGGAACCCCGACAACCTGACACCCAACCTCGATCAACTGCGTAAAGAGAGCCTGTACTTCAACAACTTTTATGCCACTGGCACCAGGACGGACCGCGGCCTGGAAGCCATTACGTTGTCCATCCCGCCGACGCCGGGACGCTCTATTGTCAAACGGGTTGGCCGTGAAAGTGGTTTCGCAAGCCTGGGCCAACAGCTGAATCACGTTGGTTACGACAGCGTGTTTGTGTATGGCGGCCGTGGCTACTTTGACAACATGAATGCGTTCTTCGGCGGTAATGGTTATCGGGTCGTGGATCAAAGCAGTGTCGATGAAGCGGAGATCCATTTCAAAAATGCCTGGGGTATGGCTGATGAAGACCTCTACCAGCAAACGTTGAAGCTGGCAGACGAGAATTTTGCCAACCAAAAACCGTTCCTGCTGCAACTGATGACGACCTCCAATCATCGTCCATACACTTACCCTGAAGGCAGGATCGATATTGCATCCGGTGACGGTCGTGATGGCGCGGTGAAATACACCGACTATGCAATCGGCAGGTTTCTTGAAGCAGCCCGAAAGAAAGCCTGGTTCGACGACACTATCTTCGTCTTTGTCGCTGACCACACCGCTGGCAGCGCGGGTAAGGAAGATCTCCCGATTCGTAACTACCAAATCCCTTTGTTCATCTATGCGCCCAAGCTCATTCCTGCGCGTGAAGACGGCCAGCTTGCGAGTCAGATCGACCTGGCTCCAACCCTGCTGGGTCTGTTAAACCTCAATTACGAATCGACATTTTTCGGTCGTGATTTGCTTCAGCCTTCCACCTTGCCGCCTCGCGTGTTGGTAGGCAATTACCAACACCTTGGCCTGTTCGATGGTAAAGATCTGGCGATTCTCAGCCCTCGAGCGATGTTGCGACGCCACGATGACGCGCTGGGTGCCAGCAATGAGGTGACGGTTCAGCTCGACGATCCCTTGGTCGCACGTGCGATTACCTACTACCAGGCCGCGAGTTATGGTTTCACCCATCGCTTGTTGAATTGGCCCGGCAGTGAAAGCATCACCAAGCAATAACTCCCGCCACTAATCGCCCCCGTATACCAGTCTATTGGTGCGGGGGCTGACTCGCCGCCGTGGCTTTAATTGTACGGTTCGACTCTTCAGACCGGCCAGTATCAGCCGATTGCTGCCTCTGGCAGTCTAGTTTTTCTTCTTGATGAGTTTATTCATGTAGTACTTCAGGCTGAAACGATCTTTGGGCCTTGGTTTGTAGTGGGTTTTGTTTCTTTGCGCGGGATCGATCACCAGGGTCCCAGCGGTGTAGTAATAAAGCGCTATGGACCTGCGCGTGATGTGCTCTGGCGTTGTTAAAGGCTCTGGGTGCCCATGATTGCTGTCTTTGTCGGTGTTGAAAATCACACATCGATTGTAGATGGGCAGGACTTTTTTAAGGCAGTTCTTCATGCCGACATCCCAAAGTTCAAGGTTGCCGCCGTATTCCTCTCGCCAGTCTTCATTTAGATAAATGATGATATTCAGTCTGCGCTCGACATTAAGCTTTTTGTTGAGCCTGAAGTCCGAGTGTACGCCCAGGAAACCACCACTTTTCGTTTCATGCAGGCCGCCACCCGCAAAGTAGGGGTCGGGTATCAAACCTTCGATGCCGGTGAGCTTTTCAAGAAACTGCAACATGGGGGCCGAGTTAAAGGCGTTGAAAATAGTCTTTAAATGGGGGCCGCATTCGTTGGGGCTGATTTGACGTTTTCGTTGACCTTTATAGCCGCGCTCGTAGAGCATTTCGTTGTTGGTTGGCTCGACTGGGAAGTGCGAGCAGATACTCGCAATCAGCGCTTCATCCAGGAAATTATCGATGACGATGTGCGGAAATGGCGTGGCCTGAATATAGCGACTGGCCAACGAGGAACCCAAGGCGCTGGCGGCGTTCTGGTCGAAATCAAGCGCCGGGGAGAGGGTCATGGGTAGTGCTTGAGTGATGGGGGCCATTGCCGCTCCAATAACTTGATATAAAGACGTGTGGGTGACTTCAAGCAGTGTCTCTTCGACGCTTAACTTTTGCTGTCTTCTTTTTTCAGGCGCTTAAGGATGTCGTTGTACATTTTGGTTCGTCTATGCGTCTTTTCATAGCCGCCAGCCGCTGCGACAGTGCCGGACTGCATGTGATCCAGATAACTGAAGATTTTACGCGGTGATAACATTTCAACGACATAGCCCAGCTCGGTCATGCGGTCTTGGAGGGTGTAGCCAGGCACGCGATCGTCCATCGAAAAATGCATGTTGTGCTGCTTGATAAGTTTGCAGTTCCACAACGTACAGAAACTCTTCAAGTACACTTCTCTGTACGGTTTCGGTTCTCTGGAACGTAATCCCATGGAGATTTTCAGGTGCCTGAAATGGTGTTTGAACAGGCGTGAGCTAAAGCGCCAAAGCGTTCTCGTGGTACCGCGGTTTAATTGCTCAACACAACCGACGGCTACGACTTTCTGGTTTTTCAAACATTTATTCAGCATCATCGGGAAAACATTTTTATCGAAAACAAATGTGTCGGTGTGCATCAGGAATAAATAGTCAGTGTCAATTCGCTCCAGAACCAGGTCTAGTGCTTTGCCATGCGCGATATGGCCCGGTTCTGGTTCAGAAACAGAGCGCTC
>Ga0105250_10002107_pt1 | contig 10213 bp, 8 predicted proteins | sample KBSS54metaG_FD_80425 | JGI IMG/M metagenome (GOLD analysis project Ga0105250, IMG submission 80425) | Switchgrass rhizosphere microbial communities from Kellogg Biological Station, Michigan, USA - KBS S5-4 metaG | ecosystem: Host-associated > Plants > Roots > Rhizosphere > Soil | place...
AAGAGCGCAAAAGCTGTCTGCCAGGAGTGGTAGTTCAGTTGGTTAGAATACCGGCCTGTCACGCCGGGGGTCGCGGGTTCGAGTCCCGTCCACTCCGCCAGATTCCTTGTGCAAGCCTCTGGCCTGCGCAAACAAGAAGCCACCGCAAGGTGGCTTTTTTGTTTCTGCCGCGTGCAGCTCGCCTGCATGGCTGCCTCGCTTGGTGGCAGGCAAGCATGTGCGAAAAGCGGGCTTTGCCACAGATTTTTTAAGGGCAAACCCGGAACTTTGCCTCAACATTCGTAACAATAGATGGTGTCCCGATCACGGGGCATTCACTTTCACTGCTCCCGCCTTCGTCTCGCCCCATGCGCCTTGCGCCATCGTTCCTGTTTTCCTTGCTGATGCTGTTGTCCATCTTCTGTGGACAGGTGGCGGCGTCGGCATCGTCCGATGGACTGGAAAGCGATGGCTTGCTGGCGCACCACCCCATCGTGACCATCGATGAGGAATTCCTCGAAGAACTCGCGGAAGTCGAGGAAGACGACGAGACGGAGTTTGCCGAGCTGACGGCACACGGCGGCAATACCCGCCAGCTGCTGGCCCTGCTGGCCTGCGGCGAGGACCGCTCCGCCGAGATGTACTGGCCGCCCGAGCCCATCGCCGTGCAGGTGGTGTCGCTGTGGGCCCCGCCTTCGACCTATTCCCAGGCGCACCTGTCGCCCGCTCCGGGCCAGCTGCTGCGCCCTCCAAGACCTTCTCTGCTCGGCTGACCGCATATTGCGGCGCAGGCATGCCCTGCGCCCCTTGTCGGCTGACGCATCCCACTGCCTGATCGCTGCTCGTGCGCGCCTTGCTGGCGCGCATGCCATGCCGTCGTCCGCGCGCTGACTGCGCACGGCCCGGCCATGCCCGTCCCCGCGTTGTCCGCAGGGGAGGGCCCATCTCTTACTCAACCCCTCGACTGTCGTTTCGCGGCAGATGCATGCCATGGTGAATCCAACGGTATTGGCGGGAATGGCCCCCGCTCGTTTTCCATCCTTTTCGCGCAAGGCCTTGCAAGGCGCGATCTGCAGCCTGCTGGTGGGCTGGAGTGCCGGTGCCTCGGCACAGGCATCCCAGCCTCCCATGACCCAGGCGGCACCCGCCGCGGCTGCAGCCGCCGAGGCCGCAGCGGCCCGCGTCCTGGTCACGCCTAAGGCCGCATCGACGGCTTCAACGGCTTCGGTGGCTTCGGCCGCCGCACAGCGCCTGCCCCAGCTGAGCCTGAACGAGGTCGTTCGCGCCGTGCTGGACCACAACCCCGATCTGCGCGCTGTCGAGCAGTCGCGGACCACGGCGCGCGCAGGCGTGGTCAGCGCCTCGGCGCTGCCCAATCCCAAGCTTGAATGGAACCAGGGCCGCAACAGCGCCCGCGTGCCCGGCGCGGCGGCCGGTACGGTGCAGGGCTGGGCCGTGGCGTTGCCCATCGAGAACCCCGCCGTGCGCGGTGCGCGCGTGGAGGCCGCCAGGGCAGGCGAGCAGGGGTCGGTGCACTTCGTGGCGACCACGCGCAATGCGCTGGTGGCCCAGGTGCGGCTGCGCGCCTACGAAATGGTGCTGCGCGAGGCGGAGGTCGAGGCCGCCAAGGAGGCGGTGCGCCTTCTGGAACAGGCCCATGAGCGCGTGCGCGTCCGCGTGGACAGCGGCGAGGCGGCCCGCTACGAAATCATCAAGGCCGATGCCGAAATCATCCAGGCGCGCCAGCAGGAGCAGACCGCAAGGCTGCGCGCCGAGCAGGCGCAGCTGTCGCTGGGCCGCCTGGCCGCAGGCCAGCTGCCCGTGCGCTTTCGCCTGGATGTGTCGCTGGAGGACCCGTTGCGCATCGAGGACATGGGGGAGATCGATCCCATGGAGCATCCCGAACTGCGCCAGCTCAAGGCGGAGGTCGAGCGTGCCCAGGCGCGGCTCGACGGTGCCAAGGCCTCGCGCTGGCCGGGCGTGGAGCTGCGCTACGGCCAGACGCGCGAGCCCGACGTGCGCCTGAACACGGTGGGCGTGAGCATCCAGATCCCCTTGCTCGACCAGCACCGCGGCCCCATCGACGAGGCCGCCTCCGAGCTGGAGCGCGCGCGTCTGCAGCTGGAAGGCCGACAGATCGAGCTGCGCCAGCAGACGCTGCAGGCCTGGAAGGAGCTGGAGATGGCACGACTGCGCACCCAGGCACTGAGCCAGGGTTCGGTGCGCGAGGCCGAGTCGGCCCTGCGCGTGGCCGAGGCCGCCTACCGCTTCGGCGAGCGCGGCATTCTTGATGTGCTCGATGCGCAGCGCGTGCTGCGCTCCATCCGTGCAGACCTGCTCGATGCGCGCTACCAGCTGCAGGCGGCGCGCATACAGCTCGAATACCTCGCGGGCCGCTACGACGATCCGTCCGCGCTGTGAAGCGCGCCGTCCCTGCCTCACACCCGAAATCAGAAACGAACATGTCCTTGAATATGCATCCGAAACCCATCGCCGCCCGAGCAGGCAGCAGCACCTTGGTGAACTCCCTGGCCCTGGCCGGCCTGCTGGCCGCAACGCTGGCGCTGAGCGCCTGCGGCAAGAGCGAAGAGGCCGAAGCCAAGGCGGCGCCCGCAGCGGCCGCTGCCCAGGAGCAGGACCCGATGGAGGTCCGTGTGACCGCCGAGATGGCTCCCAACTTCGCCGTCAAGCCCGTGGCGCAGGCGCAGATCGCGCTGCTGCAGGAGGTGTCCGGCCGCATCGAGGCCAATGAGCGCCAGGTCACCCGCATTGGCGCGGCCGCCACGGGGCGCGTGACCGAGGTGCTGGTCGAAGTGGGCGACCGCGTGCGCGCCGGACAGGTGCTGGCCCGCGTGGCCAGCCCCGAGCTGACCACCGCCCAGCTGGCCTATCTGCGTGCACACTCCGCCGCCACGCTGGCCGAGCGCGGCGTGGAGCGCGCGCGCCAGCTGATCGCCGCCGACGTCATAGGCTCGGCCGAGCTGCAGCGCCGCGAGTCCGAGCTGTCGATTGCCCGCGCCGAGCAGCGCGCTGCCGGCGACCAGTTGCGCCTGATCGGCATTCCCGACAGCGCCATCGCCCAGCTGCGCGACAAGGGCACGCTGCAGTCGCATGCGGCCGTTCTGTCCACAGGGGCCGGCGTGGTGATCGAGCGCAAGGTCAGCTCCGGCCAGGTGACCCAGCCCGGTGATCCGCTGTTCACCGTGGCCGACCTGAGCAGTGTCTGGGTGGTGGGCGCGATTCCCGAGCAGATGGCCAGCGGCGTGCGCGCCGGCCAGGCTGTGGAGATCGCCGTGCCCGCCCTGGGCGAGCGCGTGCTGTCCGGCCAGATCGTGCATGTGGGCGACACCGTGACGCCCGAGACCCGCACCGTCACCATCCGCACCCAGGTGGACAACACCGAGCGCGACCTCAAGCCCCAGATGCTGGCCACCATGCGCATCCAGGGCGAGGTGCGCCAGCTGCTGGCCGTGCCGGCCGAGGCCGTGGTGCGCGAGAACGACCGCGACCATGTCTTCGTCAAGAAGGGCGAGAACCACTACCGCCTCACGCCCGTCGAGCTGGGCACCGCCAGCGGCGGCATGCGCCCCGTGAACAAGGGCGTGGCCGATGGCACGGTCATCGTCACCACGGGCGCCTTCCACCTGAACAACGAGCGCAAGCGCGCAGAGCTGGAGTAAGCCCATGATCGCTTCCATGATCCGGGCCGCACTGAGCCAGCGACTCATCGTGATCGTGCTCTCGCTGGTGCTGTGCGGCTTTGGCCTGCGCGCCGCCATGAATCTGTCGGTGGACGCCTTTCCTGACGTGACCAACGTCCAGGTCCAGGTCGCTACCGAGGCGCCAGGCCGCTCGCCCGAGGAAATCGAGCGCTTCGTGACCGTGCCGCTGGAAATCGCCATGACCGGCATGCCGGGCCTGGTGGAGATGCGCTCGCTCAACAAGAGCGGCCTGTCCATCATCACCCTGGTCTTCACCGATACCACCGACGTGTACTTTGCGCGCCAGCTCGTCACCGAGCGGCTGATGGAGGTCACGCCGCGCATGCCCGAAGGCATCATCCCCGTGCTGGGGCCGGTGTCCACGGGCCTGGGCGAGGTCTACCAGTACACGCTGGACCATCCTGACGACGGCAAGCGGGCCCTCACGCCCGAGGAGCTGACCGAGCGCCGCACCATCCAGGACTGGGTGGCGCGCCCGCTGCTGCGCTCCATTCCCGGCGTGGCCGAAATCAACTCGCAGGGCGGCTACGTCAAGCAGTACCAGGTGGAGGTCGACCCCGGCCGGCTGCGCCACTACGGCCTGTCCGTGCGCCATGTGGTCCAGGCCATCGCCGACAACAACGCCAACGCCAGCGGCGGCATCCTGCCCCAGGTCACCGAGCAGTACCTGATCCGCGCCGTGGGCCTGATCCAGTCGCTGGAGGACATCGGCAACATCGTCCTCAAGCAGGATGGCGGCGTGCCGGTCTTCGTGCGCGATGTGGCCGAGGTCCAGCTGGGCCAGGAAGTGCGCCAGGGCGCCATCATCAAGGGCGGCTATACGGAAGGCGTCTCCGGCATCGTGCTGATGATGCGCGGCGGCAATGCCAAGGAAGTCGTCACCCGCGTGAAGGAGCGCGTGCAGGAGATCAACTCCAAGGGCATGCTCCCCGGCGGCCTGCAGATCGTTCCCTACTACGACCGTACCGACCTGGTCGACTCGGCGCTGTGGACCGTGGGCAAGGTGCTGATCGAGGGCATCCTGCTCGTGGTCGTGGTGCTCTTCGTCTTCCTGGGTGACGTGCGCTCCAGCCTGATCGTGGTGGCCACGCTGATCATCACGCCGCTGACCACCTTCATCATGATGAACCGCTGGGGCATCTCGGCCAACCTCATGTCGCTGGGAGGGCTGGCGATCGCCATCGGCCTCATGGTCGATGCCACCGTGGTGGTGGTGGAGAACGTGTTCCACAAGCTCGGCCAGGCCGGCGACAGCATGGGCGCACGCGTGCGCACCGTGCTCTCGGCCACCACCGAGGTGGCCACGCCCACCATCTTCGGCATCGCCATCATCATCCTGGTGTTCCTGCCGCTGATGACGCTGCAGGGCATCGAAGGCAAGATGTTCGGCCCGCTGGCGCTGACCATCGCGATCTCGCTGGCGGTCTCGCTGGCCGTGTCGCTGTTCCTGTCGCCTGTGCTGTGCTCGTACTTCCTCAAGGGCGGCGCGGACCATGACACGCGCCTGATCGCCTTCCTCAAGCGCCACTACCTGCGCCTGCTGGATCTGGCCACCGCGCGCAACCGCGCCACGCTGGCCGTGGCCGTGGCGCTGCTGCTGGGCTCGCTGGGACTGTTCCCGCTGCTGGGCAAGTCCTTCATGCCCACCATGAAGGAGGGCGCGCTGACGCCGCAGATCAACCGCGTGCCCAGCATCTCGCTGGACGAGTCCATCCGCATGGAAATGGCGGCGATGAAGGCCGTGGCCGAGGTGCCCGGCGTGCTCAGCGTGGTCTCCAAGCTCGGACGCGGCGAATCGCCGGCCGATCCCGCAGGCCCCAACGAGTCCGACCCCATCGTGCTGCTGGACCCCAAGTCCGACCGCACCCAGGACGAGATCGACGAAGACATCCGCCAGCGCCTGTCCTCGATTCCGGGCGTGCAGATCGTGCTGTCCCAGCCGATCTCCGAGCGCGTGGATGAAATGGTCACGGGCGTGCGCTCGCAACTGGCCATCAAGGTCTTCGGCGACGAGCTGGACGATCTGCGCGATGTCTCCGAACAGGTGGCCCGCATCCTCAAGAGCGTGCCGGGCAGCACCGACATCCGTGTCGAGCGGCTGTCGGGCCAGCAGGCGCTCACGGTGGATATCGACCGCAAGGCCATTGCCCGCCACGGCCTGAACGTCACCGACGTGCAGGGCGTGATCGAGTCGGCCATCGGCGGCAAGGACGTGACCACGGTCTACGAGGGCGAGCGCCGCTACAACGTGGTCGTGCGCTTCCCCGAGCCCTTCCGTGGCTCGCCCCAGGCTGTCGGCGCCACCTTGCTGACCACCAGCACCGGCGCGCAGGTTCCGCTCAACAGCGTGGCCCGTATCGAACTGGTGGACGGACCCGCGCAGATCAGCCGCGAAGGCGGCAAGCGCCGCGTGGTCGTGGGCGCCAACGTGGAAGGGCGCGACCTGGGCGGCTTCGTGACCGAAGTGCAGCAGCGCATCGACAGTGAAGTGCAACTGCCCGACGGCTACTACTTCAAGTACGGCGGTCAGTTCGAGAATATGGAGCGCGCCATGGGCACGCTGCAGGTGATCGTGCCGCTGACCATCGTGGCCATCTTCTTCCTGCTGTTCGTGCTGTTCAATTCGGTCAAGCTGGCCGGGCTGATCATCCTGGTGCTGCCTTTCGCCTCCATCGGGGGACTGATAGGCCTGTTCGTCACGGGCGAATACGTGAGCGTGCCGGCATCGGTGGGCTTCATTGCGCTGTGGGGCATTGCGGTGCTCAACGGCGTGGTGCTGGTCAGCTGCATCCGCAAGCTGCGCGAGGATGGAATGGACGTGGCCGAGGCCGTGCGCGAAGGCTGCGTGCAGCGCTTCCGCCCCGTGATGATGACGGCCACCGTCGCGCTGCTGGGCCTGGTGCCCTTCCTGTTCGCCACCGGCCCCGGCTCGGAGGTGCAACGCCCGCTGGCCATCGTCGTGATCGGTGGCCTGATCTCGTCCACCCTGCTTACGCTGGTGGTGTTGCCAACCCTGTACCGCTGGTTTGACGAAAAACCGCTGGAAGCCTGATGAAGGAGACACTGCAATGACCATGAAGGAAATCCGGGCCATCGTGCGCCCCAGCCGCCTGGAGCGCCTGCGCGACGCGCTGCGTGCCATTCCCAACTTCCCCGGCGTGACGCTGTTCCGTGCCGAGGGCTTCACGGCCCCCGCCGCCATCGACAAGCGCAGCGTGAAGGAGGAGTTGACCGACTTCTCCGACAAGATCATGGTCTGCGTGCTGGCCGAGGCCTCCATGGTCGAGCCCATCCGTGCGGCCATCACCACGGCCTGCCATTCGGGCCAGGTCGGCGACGGCCTGGTCTGGGTGGTGGACATCGCCGAGATCCACCGCATACGCGATGGGCAAAGCCTGGCCTGACCCGGGCTTGAGCAGGGCGCCGGAATGCAGGGCGACATAAAAAAGTCATGCATTCCGGAATTGCCCCAAAAACGCTGTGCTACAATTTTTGAATCGCAGCAACGAAGCAGTGCAACGTTGCAGCAAGGGGGTATAGCTCAGCTGGGAGAGCGCTTGCATGGCATGCAAGAGGTCATCGGTTCGATCCCGTTTACCTCCACCAAAAATTGAGACTTGAGTATTTACGCAAGTTCTAGGATTGACCCTATCGTCTAGAGGCCTAGGACATCACCCTTTCACGGTGAGTACCGGGGTTCGAATCCCCGTAGGGTCGCCAAGTTCGCAGCACTTGGCTCGAAAGAGCGCAAAAGCTGTCTGCCAGGAGTGGTAGTTCAGTTGGTTAGAATACCGGCCTGTCACGCCGGGGGTCGCGGGTTCGAGTCCCGTCCACTCCGCCAGATTCCTTGTGCAAACCCAGCGTTTGCACAGGCAAGAAGCCACCGCAAGGTGGCTTTTTTTCGTCTGCAGGTTGCAGCAGCAGGCTGCGCTCCGTTCGCTTTTCCTGCCTGCGCACCCAGCCCTTCGGTGCCCCCGCGCTGCGCTTGGGGCATCACCAGTCCGTCATGATCCAGGCCCATCATCCATGGCGAGGGAAAGCCATGGGGACGGGAATCCATAGGCATCGGCTGCCGATTTTCCAGTGCCGATAGCCGTGTCTTCGTTTGCCTTGGCGGGACGTCTTCCAGACAGGTACGAGATGCCGATCCAGACCCGGTTTTGTCGCCGGAGCTGTTAATGCTTCTCATTTCATGTTCTGGAAAACGTTAAAGGAGCACCACTGCATGCCTTGGTCCCGGTTCAAGTTTCAGCACGTCTGCAAGGCCGCACGGCCCTTGCCGATCCTGTTCCAGGACGCATGGGCCCGGCGAGGTCGGCCGCCACCATGAAGCCGCCATGAGGCCGGTATGAGGCCGGTCTAAGGCCCGTCTCCCCAAGTCACGCCGATGCGCATCGGCGTGCACTGATGCCCTGCGGTCAGCGGTCGTGCCGCCGCTTTCCGCCTGTGCCGAGTCCCGTTCCCGTCTTTTTGCACGGGCGGCGCGCCGGCAGTCCATCGACCTGCGGTCGACATTTCCCCTTGACGTTCTTGCCTAGCTTGCGAGAGGAACTGCATCGTGTCCTTGAATCACACACATTCTTCGCTGGAAGAGGTCTTCATTGCTTCGCGTGGACAGTTGGTGAGGGTCGCGCGAAGAATTCTCAGGAATCCTGAACTGGCCGACGACGCCGTGCAGGACACCTATCTGCGCGTTGCCGAGATGCGCAGCGATGCCGAGATCGCCAGGCCCGCCGCCTACTGGACGCGCGCCGTCTGCAACATGGCGCTGGACTACCTGCGCCGCCAGGAGCGCGAGAACAGCTACCGCACCCACGGCGTGGATGTGGAGACGCTGGAGATACCGGACAGCCGCTCGCCCGAGCGCCTTTTGTTCGAGTCCCAGGCCATACGCCTGATCGACCAGGCCCTGGACGAGGTGCCGCCCAAGACCCGCGAGACCTTCGAGCTGTACCGCATCAAGGGCCTCACCCAGCGCCAGATCGCCGAGCACATGGAGTGTGCGCTGGGCCTGGTGAACGCCAGGATTGCCGACGCCTGCAAGGCCATCCATGTCCATCGCTCGCTGCTGGACCACCATTGAACGGTGCAGCCCGGCGCATGACCCGGAACCGGCGCGCACGCGGCGTGAACAGTTTCGGATCCGGAACGTCATGTTCAACAGAGGCGCAGTACCGGATCGCCGCGATCCGGTACTGGCCTCACCGATGTTCAACCGCATAAAGGACGCCTGCATGTCTACAAGCTGCTTCGACCGCGAAGACGAAACCTTCATCGTTCTGGTCAACCACGAGGAACAGTATTCCATCTGGCCGCACTGGAAGACCGTGCCCGGCGGCTGGACCGCCGTGGAGGGCGTGAAGGGCGACAAGAAAACCGTGCTTGAGTACGTGGACGCCACCTGGACCGACATGCGGCCCAAGTCGCTGCGCGTGTGGATGCAGCAGCAGGAGCAGGCGGGTGCCGGCGCCGCGCTGCAAAGCGATACCGATACCGTGATCGAAACCGCAGCGGGCTGACGCGCATGCACGCGCCGCTGACCCTGCTGTGCCTGCCGTGCGCAGGCGCCAGCGCCACCATGTACCTGCGCTGGCGCAGGCTGCTGCCCCACTGGATCCGCATTGCGCCGGTGGAGCTGCCGGGGCGGGGCAGCCGGCTGGGCGAGCCTGCGGTCGAGGACTTCGGGCAACTGGTCTCGCTGCTGTGCGCAGAGCAGCGCCAGGCCATGCGCGGCCGCTTTGCGCTGCTGGGCCACAGCATGGGCGCGCTGCTGGCCTTCGGCATGGCGCGGCAGTTGCGCGAGCAGGGCAGGGAGCTGCCGCTGGCCCTGGTTGCCTCGGGCAGCCCGGCACCGGCCTGCCGCGATCCCGAGCGCTTTGCGGGCAAGGGCGACGATGCGGCGCTGATTGCCGATCTGCGCAGGCAGGGCGGCACGCCCGAAGAGGTGTTTGCCAGCCCTGAGCTCATGCGCATCACGCTGGATGTGCTGGGCTCCGACTACCGCGTCTGCGAGAGCTTCGGCCATGTGCCCGCTGCGGGCCTGCCGCTGCCGGTGCACGTCTTTGCGGGGCGGCAGGACGACATCGAGGCGCCCCGCGTCCAGGCCTGGTCGCAGGAGGCTGCCGAGGCCTTCACGCTGGACTGGTTCGAGGGCGGGCATTTCTTCATCAAGCAGCGCGAAGGCGATGTGCTGACCGTGCTGGCGCAGCGCCTGGCCGGGTCCCAGTCACTCCAGGGGGAAATCCATGCAGCTCGTGTCCGTGCGTGAGGCCATGAGCCAGGGCATCGAGGTCTTCAGGCTGGACCTGGACCTGAGGGCCGAACTGAGCGACAGCCTGCCGCACCTGACCCCCGAGGAGCGCGGTCGCGCCGCGCGCTTCGTGCGGGCCGCCGACCGGCTGCGCTTCGCGCAGACGCGCGCTGCCACGCGGCGCCTGCTGGGGCGCAGGCTAGGCTGCTGCCCGGCCGATGTGCCGCTGGCGGTCGGCGTCCACGGCAAGCCCTTTGTCGAC
>Ga0105250_10002108_pt1 | contig 10212 bp, 10 predicted proteins | sample KBSS54metaG_FD_80425 | JGI IMG/M metagenome (GOLD analysis project Ga0105250, IMG submission 80425) | Switchgrass rhizosphere microbial communities from Kellogg Biological Station, Michigan, USA - KBS S5-4 metaG | ecosystem: Host-associated > Plants > Roots > Rhizosphere > Soil | place...
TCAGCAGCTTAAAGCCCAGAGAAAGCGTCTTGAAATGGAAAAAGAAATACTAAAGCAGGCTGCCGTGCTGATGAACGAAATCCCCGGAAAGCTATCGCGCTAATCACACGGCTGAAAGCAAAATGGCCAGTACGGGTTCTTTGTCATTTATTCGGTGTTCACCGTAGCGTTTATTACGCGTAGATAAAGTATCCCGTTGATGTGCAGAGAATTGAATTACGAAGTCGGGTAAGAGCATTTCATGCGCTCAGTCGTGGCGCTGCAGGTCGTCGGGCAATCAGCCAGATGCTGCGCCAGAGTGGCGTTGAGGCAGGCCGGTGGCTGGCTCGACGGCTGATGCAGGAATGTGGACTGATAAGTTGTCAACCCGTTAAACATCGCTATCGGGTAAACGAAGAGAATAATCCGGCATTGCCAAATTTATTGAATCGGCAGTTTAACCCCGTTGCACCAAACCGTGTCTGGTGCGGCGACATCAGCTTTATTCGCCTGCAGAACAAATGGTGCTATATCGCGCTTGTCGTTGATTTATATTCACGCCGGATTATCGGTTCAGCCCTCTCATTAACAGCCGATGCTGATTTGGTGTGCAGGGCTTTGCGTAATGCCCTGGAAACACGACCGCGTGATGGCCGTCTGTTGTTTCATTCAGATCAAGGGGTTCAATATAAAATCAATAAATACAGAAAGTTACTCTGGCATTATGGAGTAATGCAAAGTATGAGTCGCAGAAGGAATTGCCTGGATAATTCACCGATGGAAAGAGTCTTTCGCAGCTTTAAAAGTGAATGGCTTCCCAAAGGTGGTTATGGTGATTTTAGCCATGCAGTACGCGATGTAAACCAATGGATAAATGGTTATTACAATGTGTACCGCCCTCATACTAACAATGGTGGTTTATCGCCTTGCTTGCATGAAGAAAAGTGGAAACAGGTTATTCCGGTGTCCTGATTTTGTAATCCACAACACTTCAATGTGTCTGGATTAAACTGCCGATTCAACAGATTAGCTGCCACTACAGCCGGCTTTCCTCCGCGTGGATAACGGTGACGGCCAGGGCGTTTAGCGACCAACATCAGTGTTTACATCATCTGACGGACGCGGTATCTGCCAACGTTAAAACCCTGTTCCCGTAACTCGATGCACATACGCCGACTACCGTAGGTCGCATCCATTTCCGCATGAACATGTTTGGATGCCGCGTGCAAAATAAGGACCTCGTGCTTAATAACAGGCCGACGACTCCTAGCATAAAACACACTGCGCGTGAGCGACAGGCAGCGACACACCTGTTGGATATTTGCATCGGCCTTCTTCAGTTTCACCGCGACTTTTTGTCGCTGTTCATTTCCATAGCGAAGAAGGCTGAAGCCTTTTTTAACAGGTCATTGTCGCTTTGCAACTGACGTACCTGCTTTTCAAGCTCCTGTATTCGCCGTTGTTCAGGCGTGATAGCACTGGCGGTCGGGGTATCCCCCCTGACTTCTCCACGATACTGGCGTAGCCAGCGCTGCAATGTTGAAAGACCAATATTCATTGTTTCAGCAGCCTGGGTCACTGAGTATTTATGCTGAAGAACAAGATTGACGCATTCTTGTTTGAACTCATGGGTAAACGTTTTTTTTCGCATTCTCACCTCGTTAGTGTTGCTCATCATATCTCTAACAAAGTGTCCTGTTTGATTAGACCATTACACTCGAAAGAATTTAAGGCTGAAGCGATTAAAACCGTTCTGGAACAAAGTCTGTCGATAAGCAAAGAGGCATCGCGGTTACCCCTCCTGAAGTATAGATAACGCTAATAATTATGACTTAAATCAAACTTCAACGATTTAACAACTGCAGAATATTTAACCGACATATGGATAATATTCGATCAAAACGATCGTATTTAGTTGATTTTCTGGTCGAACGATCTAATAAGTGAAGCTTATCTAGCATAAAACACCAAAAAACAGCACATATTTAAAATTAAAGATCGAAATTTATTGTTTTAATAGATCATAAGATCGTTTTTAATGCATGAACCAGTTAAAAACACTAATTATAAGTAGTGCATTGCCTGATTCTTTTTGTAGCTGTAAGTGCCTGCTCAAACAAGATTGAGTAATAACACTGTCAGAGGGTAATGAGACATAAGGAATGGCTGTAAAGGGGACTGGTCAGCGGTTGGCATCTCGTTAAGCGTTGGGCGAAACCGGTAAAGCCGTCCTGGGTGACACAGCAAAATTACCCGCTCGGCCTATCATCTGGGAGGAGTAAAGGATGAAAACAATCAATTTTTCCAAAATTTATTTCCAAACTAAGAATAATTGAGGTGAAGAGAAATGCATTTAAATCCAGTAGAGAAGGAAAAACTACTCGTTTTTCTGGCTAGTGAATTGGCTTGGAAGCGCAAGGAGAGAGGCCTCAAGCTAAATTATCCAGAATCGGTGGCTATTATTACCAGTTTTATTTTTGAAGGGGCTCGTGACGGAAAGAGAGTAGCTGAGTTGATGGACGCGGGGAAACATGTGTTGACTCGAGATGATGTAATGGACGGTGTTCCAGAAATGATCGCTGATATCCAGGCAGAGGCGACCTTTCCAGACGGAACAAAACTTGTAACTGTACACAATCCGATCTCCTAAGCGCAGCCATAGAGACCCAGAAAGCGCTTTCGAAAATCTATGAGTTATTGAAAAGAGGAGAGAAGTCAAAGTGAGTACTCAAGTTGAAAAAAATTATATCGTCCCCGGTGAATATAGACTCGCAATAGATCCTATAGAACTTAATGTTGGTCGTAATACAGCGAAGATCCGTGTGTCAAATACGGGGGATCGCCCAATTCAAGTCGGTTCGCATTTTCACTTTGTCGAAGTAAACCGACAACTTTCATTTGACCGTATGGAAGCGATTGGCAAGAGATTGAATATTCCTGCGGGTACTGCAGTTCGATTTGAACCAGGTGAAGAAATGGAAGTTGAATTGGTAGAATTAGGTGGAAACCGCTGTGTTTTCGGAGTTAGTGATTTGACTAACGGCTCCATTGATAGGAAGGATGAGATTATCAAGAGAGCTAAGAAATTAAGTTTTAAAGGAGCTGAATAACAAATGAAATATAACAGACAGCAGTATGCAGATAATTTTGGTCCTACGGTTGGGGATCAGGTTCGCTTGGCTGATACGGATCTATGGATAGAAGTAGAGAAAGATTACACGACTTATGGCGATGAAAATAAGTTCGGTGGCGGTAAAGTACTGCGCGAAGGTATGGGACAAAACGGAACATTCACTCGTGATGAGAATGTTCTTGATCTTCTGATCACCAATGCGCTTGTTCTTGACTACACAGGGATTTACAAAGCTGATATCGGTGTGAAAGACGGCTATATTGTCGGTATTGGTAAAGCGGGCAATCCAGACATTATGGATGGGGTTACCCCGAATATGATCTGTGGCGCTGCCACGGAAGTCATCGCTGGTGAAGGGAAAATTGTTACAGCGGGTGCAATTGATACCCATGTGCATTTTATTGAACCGGATCAATTTGCAGTGGCTCTGGCGAATGGTACGACCACTGTGTTCGGTGGCGGAACAGGGCCTGCAGAAGGTAGTAAAGCAACTACCATCACCCCGGGGCCGTGGAACATCGAAATGATGTTAAAGGCAGCTGAAGATTTCCCTGTGAATATCGGTATCTTAGGAAAAGGTCATGCCTCATCTCTTGCTCCTCTTATGGAACAAATCGATGCGGGTGCGGCGGGGCTCAAAATTCATGAAGACTGGGGTGCAACACCCGCGTCGATTGACCGTAGCTTGCAGGTAGCTGACCAGGCTGATATCCAAGTTGCTATCCATACAGACACATTGAATGAAGCTGGATTCCTTGAAGATACACTCCGTGCGATTGATGGGCGTGTGATTCACTCATTCCACGTCGAAGGTGCGGGCGGTGGACATGCCCCTGATATTCTGAAGATGGCGGGTCAGCCCAATGTACTTCCTTCTTCAACCAATCCGACAAAGCCCTTTACCATCAATACAATTGACGAGCATTTGGATATGCTGATGGTCTGCCATCACCTAAGCCACAATGTGCCAGAAGATGTTGCCTTTGCTGATTCCCGAATTCGCCCTGAAACGATTGCAGCGGAAGATATTCTACATGACTTGGGTGTGATCAGTATCATGTCATCTGATACCCTGGCAATGGGACGTGCAGGAGAGATGGTCATGAGAACATGGCAAACTGCAGATAAGATGAAAAAACAACGTGGTGCATTAGTCAGTGAGAAAAATGAATCGGATAATTTACGTGCCAAACGGTATGTAGCGAAATATACGATCAATCCAGCGATTGCCCAGGGAATCTCTCATGAGATTGGTTCTATCGAAGTCGGTAAATTTGCTGATCTGGTGCTTTGGCAGCCGATGTTCTTTGGTGTGAAAGCCGAAACTGTGGTTAAAGGTGGCTTTATTGCTTACGGACAGCTTGGTGACCCTGGTGCTTCTATTCCGACGCCACAGCCAGTTATGTTCCGTCCTATGTTTGGAGCTATGGGAAGTGCCAAATATGCCGCGAACATCACTTTTATGTCGAAAAGTTCTATTGAGAAGGGGGTACCCGAAAAACTTGGTCTGAAGCGTCGTATTGGTACGGTTAAAAATTGCCGTAACATTGGCAAGAAGGATATGAAGTGGAATGATGCGATGCCGGATATTGATATTAACCCGGAAACGTACGAAGTTAAGATAGATGGAAAACTTATTCAATGCGAACCGCTTGAAGAAGTCGCAATGGGCCAAAAATACTTCCTGTTTTAAAATTCATTGAATTATGTGTTATTAAATGATTTTTTTAAAGCAATTTTGTAAAAATATGCAGAAGGATACGAGCCTTGATTTTTACGAAGACAGTGGGAAATCTTAACAATTTCAAGTTATCAGATAAAAACATTGACTGGCTTGAGCTTGAGTGGGAAGACCTAAACAAGAAAATCTTACGCAAGCAAACACAGAATGGTATGGATGTTTCTATATTCCTCGACGAGGGGGGGCATCTTCATTATGGGGACGTTTTGTATGAGGATGAAAATACGCTGATCGCCATTCGAACAAAGCTGGAAAAGGTCTATGTCATTACGCCTAAGACAATGCGAGAAATGGGAAAAATGGCATTTGAAATTGGAAATCGTCACACTCAATGTATTATTGAAGATAATGAAATTCTCGTTCGTTATGATCACACACTTGAGAAGTTAATGGATGAAGTGGGAGTTACCTATGAACAATCTGAGAGACGGTTCAAAGAACCATTCAAATATAGGGGACACCAACACTGATCCATGGTTTCTGCATCTTATTCAAATCCATGACACGGCGTTTCCAACCGGTAGTTTTGCACACTCTTTCGGAATGGAAACATATATTCAGGAAGATATTCTTCGGAATGAATATGATTTAAAAAAATTTCTTGACATGTATATCCGTCATAATCTTGCTTCAGCAGATGCTATCCTTGTTAAGGAAGCTTATTCTCTTGCTCAACAGCAAGATATGAAAGAGCTTATGCACCTTGAAAATATTTGTCACGGTATTAAGTTATCTCCCGAGACAAGGAAAGCAAGCGCGATGATGGGCCGACAGTTTTTACATACGGTCCATCAATTAAGTGATGATGAGTTGATTATGTTTTGGTATGACAAACTAAAGAACAAGGAAATTAAGGGTCATTATTCCATTGTATATGGTATTTACACCGCAATTCTAGGCGCAGATATAAAGGTGGCACTTGAAATGTTTCTTTATTCATCCATAGCAGCGCTCGTTCAAAATGCTGTCCGTGCTGTTCCTCTTGGGCAGGTGAGCGGAGTCAAAACGGTCTTTGTCTTGTTGCCCGTTATTCAAGAAATAGCAAGGCGGGTGATGACTTTGGACTTGGATGATCTTGATAATAATTCAATCGCGCTAGAAATTGCATCAATGAAGCATGAATTTCTTCATTCACGGTTATTTATATCATAATGAAATTAAACACATATGCTGTTATCAAGGTGAAATGTCTCGAGGGCAGACTAGCACGTCGTATCGATCAGCAGGCTCGTTTATAAATACAATGTCTGCTTCAAGCCTAGCCCCGAGATACTACCATCCGGACTTGAATAAGCAGGGTGTATAAGCTGCATGTTGGAAGTTCTACCGGCATACTAGGAAATTGGTTTCTGCTTTGGTTGCCGCTACAAGCAGAATAATCATTCTATATATATTATTCAGGAGTAGCCCAGGAAATCCATATAGTTAATTTTGTTTCTCTATGACATATATGCTGAATTAGTAAGCCTGAATAAAGTAATTTAGGAGGAGATTGTTAAAATGAGAACAGTACACCTTGGCATTGGTGGACCAGTAGGTTCAGGTAAAACAACACTTGTTAAAGTCCTTACGGAAGAATTAAAAGAAAAATACAATATCGCTGTTATTACCAATGATATTTATACGAGAGAGGACGCCAACTTTTTAATTAATGAGAAGGTGCTTGATCCCGACCGTATCATCGGTGTTGAAACTGGTGGTTGTCCTCACACGGCGATTCGCGAAGATGCATCAATGAATTTTGAAGCCATTCATGAGTTGAAGCAGCGTTTTGAAAAACTTGATATTATTCTTTTAGAAAGCGGTGGTGATAATCTGTCGGCAACATTCAGCCCTGAATTAGTTGATGCGTTTATTTATGTTATCGATGTAGCTGAAGGTGGTGATATTCCGAGAAAAGGTGGTCCGGGTGTTACACGTTCCGATTTACTTATTGTAAATAAAACGGATCTTGCTCCATATGTTGGTGTAGACCTTGTTCAAATGAAGAGCGACACCAAAAAATCGAGAGGTGAAAGACCCTTTGTTTTTGCAGACATTAAGACTAAAAAAGGTCTAGATGATGTAATTGCTTGGATTAAATCTGATCTCTTGTTGGGAGTAGTATCTGATGAATTGGCAGCAAACTCCAATTAAGCGACTGAAGCATAATGGCTCTTTGTCTTTAAAATTTGTCAATCGTGGAAATAAAACGATTTTAACCGATTGCTACCAGTCTCCCCCGCTTAGGGCGAGTCGGGCACTGTATCTGAACTCAGCAAACCCGACGGAGGCTACTGTATATATGGTAGAAACATCGGGTGGTCTGGTGGCAGGGGATCATAATAACTTTAAAATCGATGTTCAAGAAGGAGCGAATGTCTGTCTTATTCCGCAATCTGCAACCAAAATCTATCCTGCATTTAACGGAAGATGGAGTTCGCAAAATATTGATGTAACTATTGGTTCTAAAGCAAGTCTTGCGTGGAAAACGGAAGCTCTCATTCCTTTCGAAAAGGCAAAATTTCGTGGGAAAACCATTGTTCACATGGCGCAGGATGCCAGGTTTCTTTGGGGGGAAATTCTATCTCCTGGTCGTGATAAGAGCGGGGAAATATTCCAATATAGTGATGTAAAATCGAATTTTCAAGTTTGGATGGAAGAGAGTTGTTTGATTTATGACTCTCTTTTGTTTTCACCAGGCCATATGGACCTTGGACAATTTGGTCTACTTGAGGAGCATTTATATGTTGGATCGATGTGGTTTGTGACGCCTTCGCTACAGCATATGGATATCAGGAAATTGAATGAGGAACTTCAGCGGTTTGCACATGTGAAAGTATGTGCTTCGTTACTTGATGGGAAAGCAGTAAATGTCAGATGGCTTGCATCAGACTTAGTATTGTTAAAGCAAGAAATGAATAACACTTGGCATGAGTTCACAAGCTACAGGGACTAATATCGCTCTAAAAGCCAATTGATAAATCCATTTTTTTTATCTTTTGATAAAAGAATGGATAAGTTTTTTTGCAAAAAAATCATTTAAATAATCTATTTAACGTGAGGGTGAAAATTTTGGATAATAATCTTCAACAAAGTGGGGTATCGAATGCAGGAGCATACGTGACTCTCCTTATCGGTATTGCCGCACTTGCGTTTACTGCACCGTGGGTAAAATTATCGAATTTCGAACCAGCAACATCTGCCATTCTTCGTTGTACGATCGGGCTAGTGGCACTGCTGCCATTCGCATATAACGAAGTGAAAAAAATTGGTGCGCTCAACAAGCAGGGAGTGATTCTTTCCATTCTGGCAGGTTTGTTTTTAGGCATTGACTTTACGGCTTGGAACTACGCCATCTTCTATGTTGGCTCAGGTATTGCTTCAATTTTGCTGAACCTGCAGATCATTATTTTACCAGCACTGGCATTCTTATTTGACAGAGAAAAAATTCCCAAAAGTTACTTTATTATTTTACCCATCATGATCCTCGGTGTTGTGATGTCTGGCGGGGTCTTTGACGGTGCAAGTGGGACTACAGAAGGACCATCGACAATACATGGTATTAATATCGCCATTCTTGGAACCTTGTGTGGTATGACTTCCGGTATCTGCTATGGTATCTACCTCTACACCAGTCGTAAGGCGACTAAAGTAAATAAGAGACAGATTGTCCAGCCAATAGCATTGGCAACGGCTGCTCAATTGGTGGCTCCTATCCTTTTCATGATGTTCTTCTCTGACCGCGGGTTTGATCTGGTCAACGGTGTAATGGTTAATGATGCACTGCCAATGAACCCAGAAACGACGCCTGGTGACCCTATCACTACGATGAACTGGGTTTGGATGCTTGTTTTAGGCGTAGTGGGGCAAGCAATGGCATGGACGTTTGTCCAGTATGGTTCCGTTCGCTTGAACTCGACCATTGTCGCGGGACTCTTGTTGCTCAGCCCGATCTCAACCGTTGCTATCATTTCCATTATTCTTTTCAGCGAAATACCGACTTTTATCCAGGTCCTTGGTGTTGTGATTGTCCTCGCGGCGGTTGCATACCAGAACAATCTGCATAAGGTTCTGTTTAAGAAATCTGCAGCCAGGGAGGTATCCTGACACTTGCTAAGTGACAGGTCTCGGCCGTAGGCGGGCTATTGTATTGTTCTGGTCATCTTTGCTGTATCTGATAGCCAACCCGATACCAACCGCTTTGGTCAGAATCCGAATGATGTGCCTGCACCAACCTCGAGCATTATCAGCTAGTTTCTTACGTGCACTGATGCAGAATGGTCAAGTTTAAGGCTTTTCTGCATTCACTAAATTCCAATTTACAAGGGAGTATCATTATGAGTGGTTATAACGCCGTTTTAGCAAGAAATACAAAAAACGCACCAAAAAGCATAGGCCCATATTCACAGACAGTTGCTTTTTCTCATTATAATAATCTTTCAGCCCAATTGCCTATCAATCCGATATCTGGTGAATTGGTCGACGGTGGTATAATGAAACAAGCTGAACAGTGTTTCAAAAACATCCAGGCTATTGTAGAAAGTATCGACCACGTTATGGATGATATTGTTAAAATCACTATATTCATTAAGAATATTTCAGACCTTGACACTGTAAACAGTATTTATAAAAAATTCTTCCCTTGCTATGTTCCAACGCTGACGACCGTTGCAGTTACCGCTTTACCTATGGGCGCTTTGATACAAGTTGAAGCCATTGTTTCAAACGGTGAAGGTACTATTCCAGCAGCACCACAGGCAGGCGACCTCATAAAAGTTACAAGCAATACGAAAAATGCGCCAGAAAATTCTCTATCATCACAAACTGTCGCTTTTTCTCATTATAATAATCTTTCAGCTCAATTACCCATTGATCCAGGATCGGGTAAGTTAGTCGCTGGCGGTATCAGAGAGCAGACTGGTCAGTGCTTAAAAAATATCAAAGCAATTTTAGAAAGTATCGATGTGCCTTTTGACGATATTGTTAAGATAAATATCTTTCTTAAAAATTTCTCTGATATTAAAGCGGTAAATGAAGTTTATACAACATTCTTCCCGGACTCCGCTATCGCCAGAGCCGCAGCCTATGTTCCTGCACGTACAACAGTTGCAGTTGCAGCTTTACCTATGGATGCTTTGGTACAAATCGAAGCGGTTGTATCACACGGAGACGGCACTCCGCCACAAGTAGTTGAAGACAGGCACGGTATTATCTTAAAACCAAACAATACAGAAAATGCGCCACAATGTTCTTTTTCGACACAAACCGTCGCCTTTTCTCATTACAACCATATTTCCGCTCAATTACCTTTAGACCCAAAAACAGGAGAACTTGTGAGCTGCGGTGTAAAAGAGCAGGCTGGACAGTGCTTAAAAAA
>Ga0105250_10002110_pt1 | contig 10207 bp, 5 predicted proteins | sample KBSS54metaG_FD_80425 | JGI IMG/M metagenome (GOLD analysis project Ga0105250, IMG submission 80425) | Switchgrass rhizosphere microbial communities from Kellogg Biological Station, Michigan, USA - KBS S5-4 metaG | ecosystem: Host-associated > Plants > Roots > Rhizosphere > Soil | place...
CCCGCACTTTTAGGGATGGAAACTACCAGCCGCCCGCCGGGTTCTGCGCGCCCTGTTAGCACGTCAGCAATGGCGTACCCACCTTCTTGCCCTGGCGCCCAGGCCATCAGTAATGCCGCAACATTGTCTTCCTGGCCGCCTAAATTGTAAGGACGCCCGCCGGTCATCACTACGACCACCGGTTTGCCGGTGGCAATCAGTTGGTCCAGCAATTGCTGCTGTACACCCGGCAACACCAGGCTGTCGGTATCTGAACCTTCGCCCACTGTACCGCTCTGGAATAAGCCGGATAAATCCCCGACACACAGCACCACAACATCGCTTTGTTGGGCGACTTTCACCGCATCAGGAATCAACGAAATGTCGTTTGAAACCGGAGAAGACTGCATCGGTTTACCGCCGCTATCACCGGGGAAAACAGGCGCGCCAGCCATACGTTTTTCGATAATATGGCAACCTTTGGCATAACGGATGTTGTCGCTACCCAGTTGTTCGCGCAGTGCTTGCAGTGGGGTGACGACTTGTGAAGTTTGCTCCAGCATATCGCTGATGATCAAATGCACCGGGAAGCTATAACCACTGAGCAAAGCCAGCGGGTCGTCGGCCGTTGGCCCAATAACCGCCACGCGCGGCTGCCCTTTCAGCGGTAACGTTCCGTCGTTTTCGAGCATGGTGATGGAGCGTGTGGCGACTTCCCGAGCGATATTTTTTGTCGATTCACTTTGCAATACGACGCCGTTTTCATCGCGATAAGGCTGTTCAAATAACCCGAGGCGGAATTTCTCTTTCAACACGCGAGCGACAATCTCATCCACTTTTTCCATGGTGATTAAACCACGCTCGACGGCTTGGGCCAGATGGCGCGCGCAGTCATCTTTTGGTAGTTCCACATCCAGCCCGGCATTAAATGCCAGCGCCGCAGATTCTGCCGCATCGTGCGAAATACCGTGATGCTGATGCAGCAAACTCACGCCTCCGTAATCAGCAACAATCAGCCCATCAAAGCCCCATTGTTCACGCAACACGGTGGTCAGTAAGAATTCATCGGAGTGGCCTGGCTGGTTATCAATATCGTGATAAGCAGGCATCACCGAGCCCGCATTTGCCAGTTTTACCGCCATTTCGAACGGCAGCAGGAAGGTATCGTTTAATTCGCAAAAACCAAGATGGACAGGGGCATGGTTGCGCGCGCCTTCGCTAAATGAATGGCCGACGTAATGTTTGAGCGTTGCCAACAAGTCGCGATTTTTGCCCTGTAAGCCTTTGACATAGTGTGTGGCCATCATGCCCACCAGCCACGGATCTTCACCGAATGTCTCTTCGGTGCGCCCCCAGCGCACATCGCGTGACACATCCAGCACTGGCGCGAGTCCCTGATGGCAACCGGTCGAGCGGGCTTCTTCGCCAATCGCTGCCGCCGCACGTTCGATAAGATCAACATCCCAGGTGGAGCCGTAGTTGAGTGATGACGGGAACAGCGTAGCATCTTTGCACAGCAACCCGACTAAACACTCTTCGTGAAACAGGGCCGGAATGCCCAGCCGAGTCTCTTCAATCAGGGTTTTCTGCAAGCGATTAGCCGCACGGACACCCTCTTTAGCATCGACAATGTGGGTGCCTAACGGGCGGGTAATTTGCCCGACGCCCAGTTTCAGACGCTCGCCAAGTGCTGCTTGCTCGGTTACGCCAGCAAACTCATCGCTTAAATCGGTCCGTTCACGGTGATGGCCGTCGCTGGATAAAATCAGCCAATACGCGTGCATTTGGGCGAATTTTTCTTCGGCAGTCATACGTGAAAGCAGATCGCTGACACGTTCATGAATCGGGCGATGAGCTTGCTTATAAATGGCAGACATAGTGTTCCCCTTTCGAGTTCAGCGGTTTGCGAAAGTATCAATATGAGTGATGACTGAAGAGGCAAACAATTGTCAGAATAACCCGCCAGATTACGTTTTTTGGTTTTTAGCCATAAGTGTGACGTAATTCAAAAATATGCCAGAAAAATGAGGCTTTCAGGACGAAGCCGAGGCGATAAGAGATACCCCCGTCACATTTGATAAGAAACATAAAACACAAATGAAAAATTACAATACTCCTGCTCAGATTCACAATTTATAACTAGTGCTATCCGCGAGGTCTATATTCCGGCTCTTAATAAAGGTGAATACATGTCGGTGCTTACAGAAAAAATTACCAACAAAGAAAAAATGGGTTTTGGACTAGGTGATGCGGCAAGTCACATCGTGTTTGATTCTTCGGTCGCCATTCTGGCTTATTTTTATACCAATATTTATGGTTTGCCCCCGGCGGTAATGGGGACATTATTTTTAGTCGTCCGGGTACTGGATGCTATTACCGATCCTATCATGGGTGCGATTGCCGACCAGACCAAAACCCGTTGGGGGAGATTCCGCCCCTGGTTATTGATTATTTGTGTTCCTTTCGCCGTCAGTTGTGTGCTGGTTTATTCAACACCTGATTTCTCGCAGACCGGTAAAATTGTTTACGCCGTTCTGGCTTATATATTCATGACAATAATGTATACCGCAATAAATATTCCTTATTGCTCTTTAGGTGCGGCGATTACGTCGGATCCACAAGAAAACCTGTCCCTGCAATCCTGGCGTTTTGCCATTGCGCCGATTGGTGGTGCGATGGGTACAGCGTTGATTCTGCCACTGGCTGATTTTATTTCGCCAGGCGACAGAGCTGTTGGCATGCAGTGGGCAATGGGGATCTTCGGTGTGATTGGCTGCCTGATGTTCCTGGTGTGCTTTGCCACCACCCGTGAACGTATTACGCCGGTCAAAGAAGAAAACCTGAATATCCTGCGCGACGTGAAAATCTTATTAAAGAACGACCAATGGCGTATTCTGTCGGTTTATAACCTTGCGATGTTGTGTGGTGTCGTGGTACGTGGCAGCCTGCTGGTCTATTTCGTGCAATATATCCTTCATCAAGGCAGCGGCATTATTTCGATGTTTATGCTGGCAACGACTATCGCGGCGGTATTTGGCAGCCTGTTTGCTAAACAATTGGGTAGCTGGATGTGTAAGATCCGCGCCTCAATATGGGTAAACGTGCTTAGTGCGGTGATCGGGTTATTATTCCTGGTGTTACCAACCGAATATTGGATACCGGCTTTCCTGGTGCATATCGTGCTTAATATCCTGCAAGGTATTAATGCTCCACTGCAATGGTCAATGATTACCGATGCTAATAACTATGGTGAATGGAAAACCCAACGCCGTATTACCGGTATGAACGTTGCGGCAAATATCTTCATCATTAAATTGGGTGTAGCGATTGGTGGTGCGTTAACCGGTTGGGGTCTTGCGTGGTTTGGTTATCAGGCGGGTGTGGAACAACAATCAGCCGAGGCCGTGCGTGGCGTACTGATTCTGTTTACTGTGTTACCGGCTATTTTCTACTTAATTACCGCTATCTCGATTCGTTATTACAAGTTAACTGAAGATAGAATGAACAGTATTGTGAGCGACCTGCGTGTCGGCAAGTTCCAGAGTGAAAGTGAAGTCACTGGCGTGATGACGCCAAAAGCCTTGTAATAAACGATTGGTAGGTCGGGCAAGCGCAGCGCCCCCGACATAATCGACGACAATGGTGGATGACGCTGGCGCTTAGCCACCCTACAACTTATCCGACCTACAAATATTAAAGGCTCCTCAGCGATGAGGAGCCTTTTTTTTACTTATTCGCTTCTGCCAGACTCAACCAGGTTTGCACCACGGTATCCGGATTCAGAGAAAGACTATCAATCCCCTGTTCCATCAACCACACCGCAAAATCTTCATGGTCAGACGGGCCTTGCCCACAGATACCGACGTATTTACCTTGTTTCTTCGCCGCTTTGATAGCCATCGACAGCAGTGCTTTTACCGCGTCGTTGCGCTCGTCAAACAGTTCGGAAACCACGCCAGAGTCGCGGTCCAGCCCCAATGCCAACTGGGTCATGTCGTTTGAACCAATCGAGAAACCATCGAAATATTGCAAGAACTCATCGGCCAGCAAGGCGTTGGATGGGATCTCACACATCATGATGATTTTCAGGCCGTTCTCACCGCGTTTCAGACCCTGACGTTCCAGTTCTTCCACCACGGCTTTAGCCTGCGCGACGGTACGCACAAACGGCACCATCACTTCGACGTTCGTCAGGCCCATTTCGTTACGCACGCGTTTCATGGCGGCGCATTCCAGCGCGAAGCATTCACGGAAACTATCGGATACATAACGACCCGCGCCACGGAAACCGAGCATTGGGTTTTCTTCTTCCGGCTCATAACGCTCGCCGCCTACCAGGTTGGCGTATTCGTTAGATTTGAAATCAGACAGGCGCACAATCACGCGCTTCGGCCAGAATGCCGCGCCCAATGTGGCAATCCCTTCAGTCAGACGACCGACGTAAAACTCAACCGGATCGTCGTAGCCTTTCATCATCTCGCGGATTTCGCTTTGCAATGCAGGCTCTTGCTGGTCGAATTCCAGCAATGCACGCGGATGCACGCCAATCATACGGTTGATGATGAACTCCAGACGTGCCAGCCCTACGCCTTCGTTTGGCAAGCAGGCAAAATCAAAGGCACGATCCGGGTTACCGACGTTCATCATGATTTTCAACGGCAGATCCGGCATGGTGTCGACGGTAGAACTTTTCACGCTGAAATCCAGCAGTTCGGCATAGACGTAGCCGGTATCGCCTTCCGCACAAGAAACCGTGACGTTCTGCCCCTCGCTCATGCGCTCAGTCGCGTCGCCACAACCCACTACCGCCGGAATACCCAGCTCACGGGCAATGATTGCCGCGTGACAGGTACGCCCGCCACGGTTAGTGACAATCGCCGCCGCCTTTTTCATGATCGGTTCCCAGTCCGGGTCGGTCATGTCGGTGACTAACACATCACCCGGCTGAATACGGTTCATCTCACTAATATCGTGGATCACTTTGACCGGACCCGCGCCGATGCGATGGCCGATGGCGCGCCCTTCAGCGACAATTTTGCCCTGAGCGTGCAACTGATAACGCTCCATGACCTGGCCCTGAGAACGCACCGTTTCTGGACGTGCCTGCACAATAAACAGCTTGCCGGTGTGCCCATCTTTAGCCCATTCGATATCCATCGGACGGCCATAGTGTTTCTCAATTTGTACCGCTTGTTTCGCCAGCTCCTGCACTTCATCCGCCGTGATGGAGAACTGGTCGCACAACGCTTGCGGAACATCTTCAATACGAACCTGTTTGCCATGTTCCTGGCTAGGTGCGTAAATCATACGGATTTTTTTCGAGCCCATGTTGCGGCGCACAATCGAAGGACGCCCCGCAGCCAAAGTCGGTTTGTGAACGTAGAATTCGTCCGGGTTGACTGCGCCCTGCACTACCATTTCGCCAAGGCCATAAGCGGAGGTAATAAATACCACCTGGTCGAAACCTGATTCGGTATCGATGGAGAACATCACGCCCGAGGACGCGAGGTCAGAACGCACCATGCGCTGCACGCCAGCAGAAAGCGCCACGCCACGGTGGTCGTAGCCCTGATGAACGCGATAAGAGATCGCACGGTCATTAAACAGCGAAGCAAAGACGTGTTTTACGGCAACCAACACCGCGTCATACCCTTGCACGTTGAGGAAAGTTTCTTGTTGTCCGGCAAACGACGCATCCGGCATATCTTCTGCGGTCGCGGAGGAGCGCACGGCGAAAGAGGCATCAGCATCGTCAGAGGAAAGTTGTTCGTAGGCATCGTGGATGGCTTTTTCCAGCTCAGGCTGGAACGGCGTGTCGATTATCCATTGGCGGATTTGCGCACCCGCTTTTGCAAGCTCGGTGACATCGTCAATATCCGTTTTATCCAGCAGTTCATAGATACGCTGGTTCACGCCACTTTGGTCAAGAAAGAAGTTAAACGCCTCGGCCGTGGTGGCAAAACCATTCGGCACGGAAACACCCATACCTGAAAGGTTGGTAATCATTTCACCCAGAGAGGCATTTTTGCCCCCGACCCTGTCTACATCATTCATGCCAAGTTGGTTGTACCAAAGCACCAGCGGTGACGAGTTGGACATCGAAACAATCCTTTTTGTGATATATGAATGGGTACCAGAAACACATTACATCCCTTTTAGATTGGCATAATTACTCACAGGAATGAAACCGGTGAATCGATCAAGCAAAATAAAAATTTGAAATTTTAAGATTTATTTACTTTTCACATAACTTATTGATTCTTAATTTAAACCCTATATTAATAATGGTTTAAGCTGATAATAAAAATGAACCACTCATTTCATTAAAAATAAAAACCACGTTTCAGTTTTAAAAATGAATTGAGATTGATCCATGAGGGGAAGTTTTAATTTATGCTTCAGCCAGAAGTCGTCACTTATCAGAGTTACCACTGACAGGATTGAAAAATGGATAGCACAGTAGACAGGCAAGTTTTTTATATCTCCGATGGTACCGCTATCACCGCCGAAGTGCTTGGGCATGCGGTGATGTCACAGTTTCCGGTCGCCATCAACAGTATCACGCTGCCGTTTGTCGAAAACGTCAGCCGCGCGAACGCCGTGAGAGAACAAATCAATGCGATTTACCAGCAATCTGGCGTGCGTCCGCTGGTATTTTATTCCATCGTTTTACCGGAAATTCGTGACATTATTTTGCAAAGTGAGGGTTTTTGTCAGGATATCGTGCAGGCGCTGGTCGCCCCGTTACAGCAAGAATTGAAACTTGAACCGACGCCTATTGCCCATCGGACCCACGGTCTGAATCCGGGTAATTTAATCAAATATGATGCGCGTATTGCGGCCATTGATTACACACTTGCCCACGATGATGGCATTTCGATGCGCAATCTCGATCAGGCACAGGTTATCTTGCTGGGCGTATCACGCTGCGGGAAAACGCCAACCAGTTTATACCTCGCCATGCAGTTTGGCATTCGGGCAGCAAACTATCCGTTCATCGCCGACGATATGGATAACATCCAATTGCCTGCAGTACTGAAACCACTGCAACACAAATTGTTTGGCCTGACTATCAATCCCGAACGCCTCGCGGCTATTCGTGAGGAGCGCCGTGAAAACAGCCGCTATGCGTCAATGCGTCAATGCCGCCTTGAAGTGGCAGAAGTGGAAGCCCTGTTTCGTAAGAACCAAATCCGCTATCTCAACAGTACTAATTACTCAGTTGAAGAGATGGCAACCAAAATCCTCGATATCATGGGGTTGAATCGCCGCATGTACTAACAAACTAGTGCAAGGGTGCGATTTTGTATGATAGGCTTTACGCAATCTGGTGGTCACGATTCAGTTGACGGTTGAATTCAACATAAATTGGTTTATCGTGACTGCCATCACTTCCCGGTACTTTTGCCGAGCTGAAGACAAAATTTCTGAGACACCCAATGAATAAAACAGATGAATTGCGCACTGCGCGCATCGACAGTCTGGTTACACCTGCGGAACTGGCACAGCGTTTGGCTGTGTCCCCACAAGTCGCACAAAACGTAACAGCCTCCCGTCGTCGTATCGAAAAAATCCTTAATGGCGAAGATAATCGCCTGCTGGTGATAGTTGGCCCTTGCTCAATCCATGACCTGGATGCGGCAATGGATTACGCCCGCCGTTTACAAGCCGCGCGTGAACAACATCAGCATCGTCTTGAAATCGTGATGCGGACTTATTTCGAAAAACCGCGCACCGTAGTGGGCTGGAAAGGCTTAATTTCCGATCCCGATTTGAACGGCAGCTATCGCGTGAACCATGGCATTGAGCAGGCGCGCCGTTTGCTGTTGCAGGTCAACGAGTTAGGTGTACCAACGGCCACTGAATTCCTCGATATGGTGATCGGCCAGTATATTGCCGATTTGATTAGCTGGGGGGCGATTGGTGCGCGTACCACGGAGAGCCAGATCCACCGTGAAATGGCGTCTGCCCTTTCTTGCCCGGTTGGTTTCAAAAATGGCACCGACGGTAATACGCGTATTGCGGTTGATGCGATTCGTGCCGCCCGCGCCAGCCATATGTTCCTGTCGCCGGATAAACACGGCCAGATGACTATTTATCAAACCAGTGGCAACCCGTACGGCCATATCATCATGCGCGGTGGCAAACAGCCAAACTACCACGCAGCGGATATTTCTGCGGCATGCGATAGCCTGCACGAGTTTGATTTACCAGAGCAATTGGTTATCGACTTCAGCCACGGCAACTGCCAAAAACAGCATCGCCGCCAGCTGGAAGTCTGTGAAGACGTTTGCAACCAGATTCGTAACGGTTCACGCGCTATTGCTGGTGTGATGGCTGAAAGTTTCATTCAGGAAGGCACGCAAAAAATCGTTGCCGGGCAACCATTGGTTTATGGTCAGTCGATTACCGACCCTTGCCTGAATTGGGAAGACACCAAAACGCTGCTCGATATGCTGGCTGACGCGACAGATAGCCGCTTCTGATATTTTGGTGGATGGCGCTTGTGCTTATCCACCCAACAACTGCCTTTCTGTAGGTCGGGCTAGCGTTAGCGACCCCCGACATTTCTTTAAACTCTCTCGTTAGCTCAAAATTGATCTATTCACAAATTTCCTACAAATAACACTTGATGGCGAAACATAGTTTATTGATAATGATTATCATTGTTGGATTGATTGTCATTTGTATATCGAGTGATACATGGAAAAAAACTTCACTGCTACGAATCCGCAATCTGCGGCCGTTCCCCGCCAGATAGACAGCAAGTTGTTACTCGGCCCTGACGGACGCGTGGTGATTGTTCACGAAGGCCAGCAATACCAATTACGTCAGACCCAGGCAGGAAAGTTAATCCTGACCAAATAAAACCCGTCATATTTCAAGCTGTAGGCGCGTTGGCTGCACTCACTTCCCCCAGTCACTTACTTATGTAAGCTCCTGGGGATAAGCTCCCTTGCCGCCTTCCTACAACTCGAATTATTTAGGGTTTATAAAACATAAATTACGCAAGCCACCCAGGTGTTCCCAAGGCAGCCAGCGATTTTAAATTTTCCTATGGAGATTTACGCATGCCTGCTTTACACACAGTCGGCTTCCGTCTGTCATTACTGACTGTTGCGGTATTTACTGCCCTGCCCACTTTCGCGAAAGATGACCAAATGACGGTGGTGGCTACCGGTAATGAACGCAGCACTTTTGAAGCGCCAATGATGGTCACCATCATTGATGCCGATACCCCTGAAGGCCAAACCTCTTCTTCCGCCGCCGATATGTTACGTAAAGTTCCAGGGATCACCGTTTCCGGTTCCGGGCGCACAAACGGCCAGGATGTAAGCATGCGTGGTTATGACCGCCGTGGCGTATTAATGCTGGTTGACGGAGTTCGCCAGGGGACTGACACCGGGCACCTCAACAGCACATTCCTTGATCCTGCGTTAATCAAACGAATCGAAGTGGTACGTGGCCCTGCGGCTCTGTTATATGGCAGCGGCGCACTGGGCGGCGTCATTTCTTACCAAACAGTGAATGCCAGCGATTTGCTGTATGAAGGCCAAAACAGCGGTTACCGTGTGTTTGGCACCGGTGGAACCGGCGATCATAGCGTCGGAATGGGCGCCAGCGCTTTCGGTCGCACCGATAACTTTGATGGCCTGGTTTCCTGGTCAAGCCGCGACCGTGGCGACATCAACCAAAGCAATGGCGAAACTGCGCCGAACGACGAAAGCATTAATAACTTCCTGACCAAAGGCACCTGGTTCATCGACCCTGCGCAGTCTCTGGCCGGTTCATTGCGTTACTACAATAACGCCGCTCAGGAACCGAAAAACCCACAGGTCACCACGGCTGATCCGAGCAACCCGATGGTGGATCGCTCAACAATACAGCGTGATGCGCAGTTGAAATATCACATTGGGCCAGAGCAAAGTGACTGGCTGAATGCCGATGCCACCGCTTACTGGTCTGAAGCGCGCATCAATGCCCAGGGCCAAACCGACGGGGCCGAATTCCGCAAGCAAACCACCAGCGGCGCAAAACTGGAAAACCGCAGCCGCCTGTTTACTGACAGCTTCGCCGCACATTTGCTGACTTACGGCGGTGAATATTACCGCCAGGATCAGGAGCCAGGCGGTAATACCACCGGCTTCCCGCAAGCCAATATCGATTTCGGTTCAGGCTGGTTGCAGGATGAAATTACGCTGCGCGACCTGCCAGTGTCCATTTTAGC
>Ga0105250_10002111_pt1 | contig 10204 bp, 7 predicted proteins | sample KBSS54metaG_FD_80425 | JGI IMG/M metagenome (GOLD analysis project Ga0105250, IMG submission 80425) | Switchgrass rhizosphere microbial communities from Kellogg Biological Station, Michigan, USA - KBS S5-4 metaG | ecosystem: Host-associated > Plants > Roots > Rhizosphere > Soil | place...
CCAGCCGCGTCTACGACATCGCCCCAGGGCCGTTGATGACGACCTTGAACCGCTTCGCCCGCGAGGCCGGGGTGCTGCTGTCGTTCGATGCGGCGCTGACCCAGGGTCGGCAGAGCAGCGGGCTGCACGGCCGCTTCAATATCGAACAGGGGTTTGCCCAACTGCTGGCCGGTAGTGGGTTGCAGGCCCAGCGGGTGGGCAACGACTATGTGCTGGTGAGCCAGGTTGATGCTGGTTCGGCACTGCAGCTGGGCGCAACCAGCATCACGGGAGAAGGTTTGGGCCTGACCACCGAGGGAAGCGGCTCCTATACCACCGGCGAAACCGCCGCCGCCACGCGGCTGAACCTGAGCCTGCGCAAAACCCCGCAGTCGATCAGCGTGGTCACCCGCCAGCAGATGGACGACCAGAACCTGCAAAGTGTGTCCGAAGTCCTGAAGCAAACGCCCGGTGTCACGGTCAACCAGGAAAGCTCCGAAGCCTTTACCTTCTACTCGCGCGGTTTCAAGCTGGATAACTACCAGTTCGATGGCGTGCCCAGCCTGTCCTCCGACGGCGGCTCATTGCGCGACAACTACAGCATCGGCAACAGCCTGGTCTATGACCGGGTCGAAGTACTGAAGGGCGCAACCGGCCTGGTCAACGGCGCCGGCAACCCCTCTGGGGTCATCAACCTGGTGCGCAAGCGCCCCACTGCCGAACTGCAGGGCCGTATCGGCGCAGGCGCCGGGTCCTGGGACAAATACCAGGCCGACTTCGATCTTGCCGGCCCGTTGACCGACAGCGGTAATATCCGTGGCCGCATGGTGGCTGGCACCCAATCCCAACACAGTTACGTCGAGTACCTGACCGGCGAGCAGAACACCTTCTATGGCGTGCTGGAGGCCGACCTCAGCGAGAACACCTTGTTCACGCTTGGCTACGACGTGCAGAAAAACTACGACAACGGCAGCACCACCGGCGCACTGCCCGCGTTCTTTCTCGATGGCCGTACGGTCAAGTTCGACCGTGACACCAACGCCGCCGACCGCTGGACCTGGCGCAATCAGGAAACCCAGCGCGCCTTTGCAGAACTTGCCCACACCTTCGATAACGACTGGGTACTCAAAGGCGTACTCAGCAGCCGTGATTACCGCTCGCGCGAGCTGATCTCGGGCATCAGCAGCGAGGCCATTCAGGCAGACGGCAGCATTTCTCATGGTTTTGTCGGCGGCAACATCGACCCCGAAACCGGCGCCGTGAACAACAACGGCACCGCGAGCAAATTCAACACCACCAGCAAGGAAAAAGGCCTGGACCTGTATGCTCGCGGCCCGTTCTCGCTGGGTGGGCGCGTGCATGAAGCCGTGTTCGGCTACAGCATCGCCCACACCAAATCCACCTCCAAGCGTGATGATGGTGTGACCAATGGCGTCATCGACGATGTATTCCAGTGGGACGGCTACGGCGATACCCCAACCAACTTCGAATGGTGGTCCACCTTCGATATCGAGGCGCGGCAGAAGGTGGGCTTTGCGGCAACCATCCTGAAACCTACCGACGCGCTGGCCGTCATCCTGGGGGCACGGATCGTCGACTACAAATGGGACATCGACACGATCAACGCCATCGGTCGCCGCCTCCCGGCCAGCGCCACCAACTCCAGCGAAATCGTGCCTTACGCTGGCGTGACCTACGACCTGGACCGGTACCACACCGTGTATGCCAGCTACACCGACGTATTCAAACCGCAGGCGTATAGCCTCGGCGCGGACGGCAAGCCTATCGACCCACTTACCGGTGCAAGCTATGAAATCGGTATCAAAGGCGCCTACTTCGAAAACCGCCTGAATGCCAGCCTGGCCCTGTTCGAGCTGAAGCAGGACAACTTCGCTGTGCTCACCGGCGGCACCACGCCAAGTGGCGGCAGCGCCTACCGGGCGGCGCAAGGCGTCACCACCCGCGGCGTCGAGCTGGAAGTAAACGGCGAGCTGATGAAGGACCTGCAAGTGATGGCGGGCTACACCTTCGCCGAATCCCACGATGCTGATGACCAGCGCGTGGCAACCAACCAACCGCAACATCTGCTCAAGCTGGCGACCAACTACCGCCTGCAGGGCGATTGGCACAAGTTCACCGTGGGCGGCAATGCGTATTGGCAGAGTGCGACCTTCTTCAAGCCAAGCGATGAGGACTGGTACGCGATCGACGACCCGGCTGCCAAGTTTGAACAGAAGTCCTACGCGCTGGTGGGGTTGGTGGGTGGCTATGACTTTACCCGCAACCTGAAGGCAACCCTTAACGTCAATAACCTGTTCGACAAGCATTACTACAGTGGCATCGGCAACTACGGTACGGTTTTCTGGGGGGCGCCGCGTAACCTGATGGTCAATGTGAAGTACAGCTTCTAGGGAATTGCCTGGCACCTCACGAAGCCCCGGCGCCACCACGCCGGGGACGGGGTTTATCTAGCCAGCGCTGCTGGCGCCGGACGACTGGGTATCAGCGGCAGGTCGGTAGGCAGTGCCGAGGTCGTGCGCCTTGGCCTGCCCGCTTGTTGCGCCCTAGCGCAAGGACAACATCATTGTCAGCGGAGACAAATCGGGACAGCGAACAAACCCGGCCTTGCGGGCATAGAAATCGGCAAGCGCTTCGTCAAGCGGGTGAACCAGAATCGCCGACGAAGCCACCACCTCCGTGGACGCCATGACCCGAAGAATCGGATCTGCAGCAACCTTTCCGCAAACCCTTACCCTTGAGCCGGGCGTTCGCCATGGTCAACCAATGAGATCATGAACTTCACTCAGCATTACGGGCTTGCTCAGCTCCACGGGGTGGGTTTGAACATGAGTTCATGTAGGCACTTGTTATCCTTTAACGCGTTGCGCTCCAGTGCCTGCTCGAAGCGGCGGAAGGCGTCGTCGCTGAAAAGAAATAGCTGGCGGTCCATGATCACCTGTTCTGCCCGTCGGCAGGCAGCATCCAGGATGAAGCTGGTTCTGTCCGTTCCCAGCAGCGCTACTGCTGCATCGATCAGGCTGCGTTGTCTGGTACCCACTCGCATGCTGATCGGTACGGGCTTAACACGCTCATTGATTTGAGCCGACATCACAATTTCTCCATAGGTGTGGAGCGATCTCCACAGGGCGACGGTACCGGCACGTATAGCTAACGTCTACACGCGTGTATGGGCCTCAGACGGAACACTCGAACTGTTCCAGACGGATACCAAGCTCTCTTGGTAAACTAGCCGACACCCCGGGCAAAAGCAGATCCTTTTTGTTGCCAGCATTTGCTAAGCCGCCCCTGCAATTTGCTGCTAAGCCCAAGAATCCAGCATTCGGTACCGAAAACGTTGAACGATATGACCGCTAATACAGGCTCTAACCCAACAACCACGCGCCCTGAGCCGTCACGCCGCTTCAGCGTTGCACCTATGATGGATTGGGCAGGCTTTTCCTGAAAGCCAAGTAATGCGGCGCTTACAGCCATAATAAATCGATTTCGTACCAATTCTGTACCGTCCGGCTCCAACCCCTTCTTTCCCCCCTTCAAATTCGAATCGTCTAGTGGCAATCTGCCCACCAGCGCAGCCGCAGGCCAAAACCTTCGCCGCATAGCTAAAAACGTCATCAATATGAGGCCGCTATGAGTAATTTCTCGATAGAAAATATATCAAATGAAATCCATTCACCGATAACAAGAAAATACTTCGAAGAAGTAATATCCTCGTACCAAAACCAAAACTATCGCTCAGCAGTTGTTATGTTATGGTCTGTAGCCGTCTGCGATTTAGTTTACAAGCTGGACCACCTTGTCAACTTATATAATGACGCCGCTGCTAAACAGATTCTCGATGACATGACAGCAACTCAAGATGCCACTCCAACCTCTTCAGCATGGGAGATAACACTAATTGAGGAAGTCTTTAAAAAAACCCAGCTACTAGATGCTGCTGAGCTCGAAAACCTCAGAGCCCTCCAAAAACAAAGACATCTATCCGCCCACCCTATACTCAATCGAGACAGAGAGCTGCACTCACCCAACAAAGACACTACCCGGGCCTTGTTAAGAAATACTCTTGAAGGACTACTAATCAAACCTCCATTCTACACAAACAAAATACTAGATCAGCTGCTGACTGACCTATCAGAAACAGCTGAAACACTCAATACCGCCCAAAAAGTAAACCAATATCTTGAAAACAAGTATCTCCGCCGTTTAAAACCAGACGCCCAAATGGCGCTATTCAAAATCTTTTGGAAATTTACGTTTCGGCTTGATAATGAAGAGTGCAACAGACACCGCAAACTTAATCTTCGCGTACTTGAATGTATCAGCGCTCGCCAACGAGGGCGTATCCCAACAGCGCTCCAAAACGATCAAGACTTCTATGGAAATGTTGCCCCAAGTGGAGACGCACTTACGCTACTAATTTATTTCCTGGCAAATAATCATGAGCTCTACCAACACCTATCTCAAGAAGCGAGGATCAAAATCATTCACCAGATAGAAAACGACCCAAACTGCAAAGTTCTTGGATGGTTTATCAAGCCTGACCTTGACACGCACTACAACGACCTAGTTTCTTGGATGACTGGTAAAGACTTCATAGCATTTGACCAAGAGCTTTGGCGCATAGCCCTTGATTTCGAAGACTCCGAAGAATGGAAGACGAAATGGTGCGAACTTATGGTGAATCACTATGGCACCAGCTCAACTTTTGATACTGCCGACTCGCGATTCCAAAATACAATCCTACCTAACCTGAAACTCTTTGACACTAAAGTTATGCATCTTCTGCTAAAATGCATCGAAAAAAACGACCAAACCTATTATCGATCACGCGCCAACTCTGATCACAAGAAAATAGTCGAGCAGATAACACTGCTAGATCCAAAGTTTGATTACAGCGAATACCCACACATTTCTCGCTTAATTTAGGTTCATGATTGAAGACCCAAATCAAAGCGCAAGAATATTAAGAGCGCCCACTCGCTATAACATTCGATGATGGGCGCTGTAGATCTGCAGGTTCTTGAGCGGGTCAGGAACTCGATCATATTGGATGAGCAAGACAGGCAGATTGATGAGAGAGAACCTGCCCAGATGCGCTTTTCTTGATCGCTTCATCAAATAATACCGACCTAAGCAAATCCTGCACTGACTCATTCCACCCACCAAGGATAGGGACTTGAATCCGCCCAGCCTCCTCAATGGGCGGCTATAGGCCAGAAAAATCGGGTATTATCGCTTCAGCGTGTGGCGTATCTAGGCCCAAGGCGCCCTACAATTTTGCCCTAGATCTGCCTCAAGAATTTTCCAACCTGGACCATTGCTATGGATGAAAAAGCATCTGTCACAGCCGACACTCTAGAGCTTCTGCTGCTGAACCAGATCGCCATTAGAGCGGCACTGGAAGAGCTCTCGCTGTGGGTAAGTCATCGTGGCTCTGTCCACATCCATGAAAATGTCATGGAGGATCTAGCGTCCCTTGATACGCATGCTGATGCGATCTCATCCGGAATAGAAAACTTACGAAAGAGAGCCCTCAAGCGCTTCGCAATTGGCGAGGCGAAGCTGAACACCGCTGATAATGAACTGGGGCTCTACTAGCAGGCACTGATCGTTGAGCCCTGTATAGGGTCATGGAATGGCTTCTGACTCCATCTTGAATTGATGGGGAACTAAGCGCATCTTGAACACTGGGACATCGGCAATTCTTGCGCTGTCGCGCACCATGCGCTCATCGTTACTTGAGATATTTGTACCAAGGTACACCGCTTTCAAGGGCGCCTTAAAGTTTCTTGCTGACTCGGTTACCCCATCGGGGAGAACCAGACGCCATTCTTGCTCATAAGCCCAATCCGGGGATTTATGCAACGCGGCGACGAGTGCAAATAGATTATTGAAGGTCATACCCGGCCGAAGGCCTCTTAGCATTTCTGTAGCATTGAATATACCAATGTACCGCACTGGCCAAAGCATAAGGCTCATAACGTCTTCAAGAGGCAGACTTTTGAAATCATACTCCATAGCAAAGCCCTTATGATTATCGGCGTAATGAGCCCATAAAGGAAGAGAGTCCAAACGTTCCGTTAAAGAACAAACCTTATAGGAATTTCTAATTCTCTCATTCATACCAGTTACAATTTCGGCCTTCATCACCTCATGACGTTCATTCATCATATTCTGTATAACGTCCAATTGGGCCGAGTCAATTTTCTGACCTGACTCCTTTAGAAGCGCCTCTAACACTGCCCGCAGCGGATCAAGGCTACTCAGGATTTCACTCCGCTGTTCCAGAGAAAGCCCCACACTATCACAAAGCGAACCTGCATAAGTCTCACCGAACAGGGGATCGAAACTAACAGCCGAATCGTAAGGATCGTTGAATGCGCTCGCCACAGCCATGTATAGACTCCGACCAGACAAGTTATCCAGAGAATACTTATTGACATGGCGATACTTATACAAAGACACAGGGAATTTAGAGCGCTTTAGCTCCTGAGCTGAGCGAATTGCGTCAGGCAACAACTCCCGGCCGGATATCATGCCCATCAACTCATCAATCCAGTTCTTACTCATTGAGACCTCTCCGCATTGATCAACTGAATCACCTTTCCCACGGCACTTTTAGTCCGATTAAAGGGGTGATTCCCGCTCTCACCGCTCCGTCACCATACCGCGATCCAGTCTCCAAAAGATACTATGTTAGCGCCGTAAAAAAGGAAGAGCTGTCGTACTGGACCGCCCCAGGGTGAGATTGCACTTGCCAAATTTCCCATAGAGTGCATGCTGAGCAGCTATACCTTGAGGCCCATCAACTACGATCATACTTGGGCCAGCCGATCAGTCTCACCCCACGAGAGAGAGCACAATAATGCCCAGCACCCCTGACAAAGGCGAGGGTCTCATCCGCACGCACGACCTGCTAGAGGAGCTACATGCAGACATAGAGGCAGGCTACCGAAAGTTAGAGGCCGATAAGCAATCGCAGTACCTGCGGCGCTGCGTTGTCAGAGCAGTATTTTCTTTCATCGAAGCTGCAATCGAATGTTTGAAAGTTGAGCTCAGATCTGCAGTTCGCCTAGGCTACTTCGCAGAGGAAGATTTAACACCGAAAGACAGAGAAACTCTTGGATCACTCTCAATATTTCCTGCTCAGGACGAGAAATTCCTACCACTAGATAGCAATATCAAAAGAACATTCAAACTTGCAGCGAAGATATGGGCACTGGATTTCAAACTTTGCACAGGCGACCAAGACTACGTAGACTTCAAATCAGCGAAGTGCGCACGTAACAAGTTAACACATCCGCGATCCTTCTATGACATACAGGTTACCGATGAGGATATGCACTGCCATACCATTGCGGGCTGGTGGGTCCAACGTGAGTTTCAGCGGCTCGTTGAGTCTCGTGTTGAGAGTCTCGCCAAGACGCTATCAGGTCCTGATCGCGATCAGTTGCTTCGCCGCATTAATTTTACGCCCAGAGCACCGCAATAGAGCTGAGCGAGCACTGCGTCATGCCGCCTTCACACAGTAGGGAAGCCGATGTCCCAAGAGCATTCATGAGGGGGAAAGAGAAGGATCAAGCGGTCGGCCAGGCGGCGTTTGCCACCCATCCAGGGAATTATTGGAGAGGTCATAGGTTTGCAAGTCTTTACGGTATAGATAAACAGTTTTTAGGCTCGCGGTGCTTTGTGCACAAGGCAGAGGCCGCGGCTGGACTTGCAGGAAGGGTCTGCGGGTTCAGCGGGCTGGGCTGGATGTTGACGCATCCACCTGGCTCGCCTCTTTTTACTTGGTGACTTCGCGCACCTAGTCCTGGCAGGCCTGCAATGTGATCAGTCCTCGAGCACCGGTGTCGGGGATGCCGATAATTCGTTGAGCACGCGCTGGGTCAAGCCTACGACCTTAAATGGCTCCCGTACAACAAGCAGGTGGGGAACGTGCGCAATCAAGGCCCTACGCTGATCACTCCGGTTTACTGCAGGCTATAACCTCACCATAAAAACGGCTCAACACTCATAGCTGATAGTCGCTCACAGCTTTGCAGACAGAGTCGGCTACAACCCCGGATACGTTCGCTTCCTTGTACTGGCTAACAGTCTTAACCGCCAAACGAACTATGGCTTTTGGGACATTAAAAAAATGCTTCAGTGCGTCGCTCATCCGGTCCCAGCGACCGGCTATAATGGATTCAAATCATTCACTGAGTACTTCGCTCATGAAATCGAGAACCCAGTCCATACTAAACCTTAGCGGGTTGCAGACGAAGGCACTACTACCATTTGTGCTAATCTCATGCTCGGCATTATTTCACTCAGAACTGAACGCAAAAGACCTTTACACCTCGAACAGGTGCATAGTTAAAAAGGCAGAAAACCTCGAAGAACTACCGCCACCAGCCCTAACATTATTTTGGAGTGGCGAATGTTTAAACAGTTATACCAACGGCAACGGAACACTCAAAGCAACAACAGGCGACCACGTCATATTCATCTACGAAGGCAACATGACTGACGGGGTATTCAGTGGACAAGGCTACATTCAATGGCCTTCCATCCACACATCTTATAAGGGCGAATGGACAAACGGAGACATCACCGGAAAGGGGGTATTCAAAGACGACGACGGATCAGTATACACTGGACATTTCAAAAAAGGCGTTGCGGATGGACGCGGCCGTAAGCGCTGGCCCGATACTAAAAATTCGTATGACGGCGACTGGAAAAACGGCAAGATGCAGGGTAAAGGTACATTCAAGTACGGCAACGGTGACATTTACGAAGGGGAAATTTCCAATGACTTATTCAGCGGCAAAGGGAAATTAACTTGGTCGGATGGCACCTATTATGTCGGAACTTTCAAAAATGACCTAGCGCATGGTAAGGGAACGTTACATCATACCGACGGCACCTCCGAAACAGTAAATTACATAAACGGAAAAATACAAAGGCCTTCGCCAGCCGAAGACAAACCCGCCAAAGAAATCGCGCAAACTGGACGCGAAGATTATCCATGCGAACCGTTCATACGAGTAGCCCGAGGGAGCCAAATTTATGAAATGTATTACACCCCCTACGGAGCGCGAGTTCAGGGAAGACTTGAAACCACTGGAGCTAACACTGACTCAGAAGCTAGACGCCTTGTAAAGCAATGGAAAGAGGAAGGCTGGCCGGACGCTCGCCGAGAGGAAATAATCAAAGATCGAACCAAGCTACTGGCAGGTTTGAGAGACACTCTAAATAATATCATGCGTGGCGGCCCGGATGAAAACTGGTATCAACAGTATATATACATGCTAACCTGCTATCAGGAGGCAGGATGGCCAGAGGATTTGAAATATCGGCGTTGTTCAATTCATCAACCGGGAAAGCTAGGTTACATGAATGGAAACTGCATACCGATATAAAATTAACTCTGACGCTGCCTGCCTGCCCTCCTCTCAGTGTTGTATGACTAGTCTCACGTAGGCCTGGCAGGCCTGCAGCGCGATCAGCCCCCGGTCACCTTCATCGGTGATGGCGACAATTCGTTGAGCATGCGCTCGGTCAAGTTGGGCACGTACGGCGCCATGTACCACGCTTCCGGTGCCGGCGGCTTCTCGCCCCCCACTTTTACAACCCGGGCCGGTAAAGGTTCCTGCATCGACAAGGACTGACAACCGCAGATCAGAGGTAGCAAGCCGGTCACGCAGGCGAGCTTGAGTTTGTTGAGCATCTTCCATCTCCTTCCAGTGCGTTTGTGCCTGGACCTGCAGTCGGGATTCCAGGGCGCGCCGCGCCTCCTGTTCTTTAGCCAGCTGATCAAGCGCTGCTGCTGCAGCCTTTTCCCGCTCTAGGTCGTGCGCGCGATCCTTCTCCGCCAACTGCTTGCCGAAGTCATTGGCCTGATCAGCGATCTGCGCCTTGTAGGCGTTGGCCTGCCACACCCAGGCTGCCCGGGCGGCGCCAGCGCTAGCAGCCAGCAGCAGCCCCACGGCGACCAGGCGAGTGGCCCAGGCGCTCACTGCAGCACCTCGAGGGCTCGCTTGTAGATGGCCTTGCGATCCTCCAGACCGTTGGTACCACCATTGATACGCTTGGTGATGGCCAGGATGTCGCCCTCGTCGGCCAAGCTGTTCAGGCCCTCCTTCTGCCAGAACCAGCCGGCCGACATCGATGCATAGACCGGATGTTCGAGCAACTCAGGAGTATTGAGCAGGCGGCTGTCACC
>Ga0105250_10002113_pt1 | contig 10196 bp, 10 predicted proteins | sample KBSS54metaG_FD_80425 | JGI IMG/M metagenome (GOLD analysis project Ga0105250, IMG submission 80425) | Switchgrass rhizosphere microbial communities from Kellogg Biological Station, Michigan, USA - KBS S5-4 metaG | ecosystem: Host-associated > Plants > Roots > Rhizosphere > Soil | place...
CCTGAAGCTGTTTCGGCGGCGCAATCGCTCGCTGCTGCTGACGGAAGAAGGGCAAAGTTATTACCTGGATATCAAGGAAATCTTCTCTTCGATCAACGAAGCTACCCGCAAGTTGCAGGCGCGCAGTGCCAAGGGGGCATTAACCGTCAGTTTGCCGCCGAGTTTCGCCATTCAGTGGTTGGTGCCGAGGCTCTCTGGCTTTAACTCAGCTTATCCGGGGATCGACGTGCGCATCCAGGCAGTGGACCGTGAGGAAGAGAAGCTGGCGGACGATGTCGATGTAGCGATTTTTTATGGTCGCGGCAATTGGCCAGGGGTGCGCGCCGAACGTTTATACGCGGAATATCTGTTGCCTGTGTGCTCACCCAGCCTGTTGACCGGGGAACATGCGTTAAAAGTGACGGACGATCTGGCTTATCACACGCTACTGCATGATACTTCACGCCGCGATTGGCTGGCTTATACCCGACAGTTGGGATTGCAGCACATTAATGTGCAACAGGGGCCGATTTTCAGCCACAGCGCAATGGTGGTTCAGGCTGCGGTTCATGGTCAGGGAGTGGCGCTGGTGAATAACGTGATGGCGCAAACTGAAATCGAAGCCGGGCGGCTGGTTTGCCCGTTTAACGATGTACTGGTCAGTAAAAACGCTTTTTATCTGGTATGCCATGACAGCCAGGCAGAACTGGGTAAAATAGCCGCCTTTCGTCAGTGGATCCTGGCACGGGCAGCCAGCGAGCAGGAGAAATTCCGCTTTCGCTATGAACAATAAGGCCGGCCGCCGTTCTGCGGCAGCCGGTTTTCTTCAATAAGGTAAATAACGATGAGCAGTCGTTCAATGCTGATTTTTGCCGCTATCAGCGGCTTTGTATTTGTTGCCCTGGGCGCGTTTGGCGCGCACGTATTAAACGGCACGCTGGGTGCAAACGAGATGGCCTGGATCCGTACCGGGTTGGATTACCAAGGGTTCCATACCCTGGCGATCCTGGCGCTGGCGGTGGCGATGCAGCGCCGCGTCAGCCTGTGGTTTTATTGGAGCGGGGCGCTGTTGGCGCTCGGCACCGTACTGTTCAGCGGCAGTCTGTACTGTCTGGCGCTGTCACACCTGAAGGTCTGGGTCTATATCACGCCGGTTGGCGGCGTGTGTTTCCTGATCGGCTGGGCATTGATGTTGATTGGCGCTTTGCGTCTGAGGAAAAAGGCCGAGCGCCATGAATAAGCTTGCGTTGTATTGCCGTCCTGGTTTTGAAAAAGAGTGTGCGGCGGAAATTACCGCCAAGGCTGCCGAGCTGGAAGTCTTTGGGTTTGCCCGGGTAAAAGATAACAGCGGCTACGTGCTGTTCGAGTGCTATCAGCCGGATGACGCCGACCGCCTGGCGCGGGAAATCCCGTTCCGTGAACTGATTTTTGCCCGCCAGATGCTGGTGGTTGGCGAACTGCTGCGCGACCTTCCGCCGGAAGATCGCGTGTCACCGATTGTCGGCATGTTGATTGGCGTGGTCGATCGCGGCGGTGAGCTGCGAGTGGAAGTGCCGGATACCAACGAAAGCAAAGAGCTGATGAAGTTCTGCCGTAAACTGACCGTGCCGCTGCGTGCCGCAATGCGTGAGCAAAAGGTGCTGATGGCGCGTGAGAACGCGACCCGTCCGGTGGTTCACGTGTTCTTTATCGCACCGGGCTGCTGTTATGTCGGCTACTCCTTCAGTAACAACAATTCGCCGTTCTATATGGGGATTCCGCGCCTCAAGTTCCCTTCCGACGCGCCGAGCCGTTCTACGCTGAAACTGGAAGAGGCGTTCCACGTGTTCATTCCCGCCGATGAGTGGGACGAACGTTTGAGCAGTGGCATGCACGCAGTCGATCTGGGCGCTTGCCCGGGCGGCTGGACCTATCAACTGGTGCAACGCAGCATGATGGTGCATGCGGTGGATAATGGCCTGATGGCGCAGAGCCTGATGGATACCGGGCAGGTTACGCATCACCGCGCCGACGGTTTCAAATACGAACCAAGCAGCAGCAAGATTTACTGGCTGGTGTGCGACATGGTGGAGAAACCGGCCAAAGTGACCAGCTTGATGATCCAGTGGTTGGTCAAAGGTTGGTGTCGTGAGGCGATTTTCAACCTGAAGCTGCCGATGAAAAAACGTTACGAAGAGGTTTCGCAGAATCTGCAGACCATCAAGGAAGCGTTGGACGCGGTTGGCATCAGTTCAGAAATTCATGCCAAACAGCTTTATCACGATCGTGAAGAAGTCACTGTACATGTGCGCCGTATGTGGTCGGCGGTGCCGGGGCGTCGCGACGAGCGCGAATAATTGACCGGGCGCTGCTTGCAGCGCCTTTAGCTAACCGGTAACCGCAACTGCTGCAGGTTGCCGGTTAACGTCAAATCGATGCGCAGCGTGGCGACCTTTTTACTGACGTAAGCCATGTCGCGGTGTTGTTGCAACTTGCCGCGCCATTTTTCCGCCACCTGTTCCAGATCCTGATACAGCCCATCCAACGTACCCGCCTGTTGTAATAACAATACCGCCGTTTTCGGCCCGATGCCGGCCACGCCAGGAATTTTGCTGCTGCTTATTCCCGCCAGCCCCCAGTAATCCGCCAATTGCTGTGGCGCAACCCCGAATTCCTGTTGCACAAAGGGCATGTCCAGCCAGCGTTTCTGGAAGTAATCGCGGATCTGCACGTTGGGCGCCAACAGTTGGCAATAACCTTTGTCGGTGGACACTATCGTCACCTGATGGCCGCCGCCGGCGACCTTGGCCGTCAGCGTTGCCGCCAGATCGTCCGCCTCATTGCCCGGCGAATGCCAACAGGCGACGCCGAGCGCTTCGAATGCCTGCCGCAGCTGTGGCATTTCCTGTTGTAAGTTTTCCGGCATCGGCGAGCGTCCGGCTTTGTAGTCGGGCAGAATTTGGTGACGCCAGCTTTCACTGCGGTCATCTTCGTCGAATACTGCCACTGCATGGGTTGGCCGGCTGTGCTGGATCAGCTGTTGCAGCGCATGCTGGCAGGCATTCACGCAGGGAGAACCCTGCACGGCGTGGATGCGGCGAATTAAGTTCAGGGCGTCAACAATCAGTAGGTGTATAGGCATTTATTCGTCGTCTTTCAAGCCGCAGCGTGGCTGACTTCCCGTACCCATCTCAGTTTCTGTAGCGGGCGAATATATCGCTCCGACGAATGCGGGCACAGAATGGAGCGTATCGACAATGCCTGAGTACGCTTGCCGCCTGGCTGTAGAGTAAAGTCAGATAAAAGAAGGGCGGCTCTACGCCGCCCTGAGGTATCAGGCTACGATTTCATAGCAGGGCACATAGGCGCTTCCCGGTAGCTTCATGCGGTGCTGGGCGACAAAGCCCTGCAACAGACTGTCCATTTGTTTCATCATCTGCGGCTCGCCGTGCAGTTTGTACGGGCCAAATTGCTCAATGGCATGAATGCCATTTTCCTTCACGTTGCCGGCCACGATGCCGGAAAACGCGCGGCGCAGCGCAGCGGCCAACTGTTCGGCCGGTTGGTCCGGATACAGATTGAGATTCGCCATGTTTTCGTGGCTTGGTTCAAACGGCAGTTGCAGATCGGGTGCTATGCGGATCGACCAGTTAAAACTGTAGGCATCGCCGGTGTTGCGACGGTTCTCTTTCACCAGCGGCATGGCTTTTTTCATCTGCCGTGCCACTTCGGCCGGATCGTCGATGATGATGGTGTAATGACGGCGCGCTTCATCACCCAGGGTGTTCATGATGAACTCGTCCAGTACTCGGAAGTAATCGGCGCTCTCTTTCGGCCCGGTGAGGATCAGCGGCAATACCTGTTCGCTGTTTTCCGGATTCATCAAAATACCCAGCAGATACAGCAGCTCTTCCGCCGTGCCGACGCCACCCGGGAAGATGATGATGCCGTGTGCAATGCGCACGAAGGCTTCCAGACGTTTTTCGATGTCCGGCATGATCACCAGCTCATTGACCAGCGGGTTAGGCGGCTCGGCGGCGATGATCGAAGGTTCGGTCATGCCGATAAAACGGCTGTTGCGGTAGCGCTGTTGCGCATGACCCACGGCGGCGCCTTTCATCGGCGCTTCCATCGCTCCCGGCCCACAGCCGGTGCAGATATTCAGCTCGCGCAGGCCAAGCTGGCTGCCGACCTTGCGGGCGTACAGGTATTCATTTTCATTGATGGAGTGGCCGCCCCAACACACCACCAGATTAGGATCTTCATCGAGGTGCAACGCTCGGGCGTTGCGCAGGATGGAGAATACCAGGTTGGTGATGTGGGCCGAATTTTCCAGGTTCAGATGCTGGAAACGGCCGGCGCTGTCGATTTGGCCGTGAACGAACAGGATATCGCGCAGCACGGCGAACAGGTTGGCCTGCAGAGAGCGGATAATTCTGCCGTCGACAAAGGCATCTTCCGGTGGGTTCACCAGCTCGAGTTTGACCCCGCGCTCACGGCGCAGAACGTTGATATCAAAGGTTTCATAGCGTGAAAGCAGCTGTTTGCTGTTGTCGGTTTGACTGCCGGAATTCAACACGGCCAACGAACAGTTGCGGAACAAACGGTACAGATCGCTGCTGGCGGTGCGCTTCAGCATGTCTACTTCCAACTGCGACAGCAAATCCATAGAGCCAAGCGGGCTGATGTGTGTAATCAAGGTAACTCCTTTGCACCCGAGGCGGGGCAGTAGTAATCCATACGCAGCAGAACAGCATCTCGTTATTGTTAGCGCACTGCGGTCAATGACTGGCCGCAGCCTTTCTTAACCTTACCGCCGTCCCCTGATTTTTACCAATACAAACCGCTCGTTAGCTTAGTTGTTGAGCAATGCTTCGCACTATTGGCGCGCCAGACGGCCATGCGATGGAACAAAGTCAAGGTTACTGCGCCAGGGATTGATGTCCAGGCCGCCGCGACGGGTGTAGCGCGCATACACCGACAGGCTCTCTGGCCGGCAATAGCGCATAAGATCGTTGAAGATGCGCTCAACGCACTGTTCATGGAATTCGTTGTGGTGACGGAAGGAGACCAGATAGCGCAACAGCGCTTCACGATCGATTTGCGCACCGCGATACTGGATTTGCACCGACCCCCAGTCGGGTTGGTTGGTGATCAGGCAGTTTGACTTCAGCAGGTGGCTGACAAGTTGCTCTTCAACCTGGCGGGTGCCGGTGGCGTTCAGCAGGTAATCGGCGTTGAACTCGTAGTTATCAATACGGATGTCCTGATGATCGATGCATTCTCCCTCCAACCGGGCGATAGGGCTGCCTTCCACCTGATCGATGCTGAACAAGGCGACGCTGACATCACCCTGCGCGCAGGCGGACAGATCGCGTTGCAGCGTGCTGCGCACCGTCTCCCAGTCGGTAAATTGGGTCTGGTTAAAGCTGTTGAGGTAAAGCTTGAAACTTTTGGATTCGATGAGGTTGATGCTGTTGGCGTTGAGGCTAATTTCGCCCACCGCGACCTGCGGCAAGCCGTTGCCGTTCAGCCATGAGAGCTCATACAAGGTCCAGATATCGGCACCGTGGAACGGCAGGCTGTCCGGATACAAACCCAGCGGTTCACGGTTCATGCTGCGCGGCACCGCCTGCAGCAGCTGAGCGTCGTAGCGATCGCGGTATGCAGTAGGTTTGCCCAGAGTCAGTGCCGACAGGGCGTGATGGTCTTGATAAGAGGACATCTGCTGTCACCTCGGTGATAGATAGGTACAATAGCCTCCAGTTTACCGTATGCGAGAAAAAATATGGACCATGATGTACCGAACGCCCTGCGTGAATTCACCCAGCGCTATGTCGATCTTTGGCTGCAGGAGCGCGGTCATGCGCCGGCGAGCCAGGATTTGTACGGCGTGCCATCGCCTTGCATTGTAGAAACGCGCGACGATGAAGTGCTGTGGTTGCCGCAACCCTTCCCCCCGGCGATGACGTTGGAAAAAGTGGAGGTCGCGCTTGAGATACGGCTGCAACCGGACATTAACCTGTTTTATACCCAGCAGTATGCGGGGTATATGAGAGCGCAGTTCGGTGAGCACCTTGTGACCTTGCTGCAGGTGTGGAGCGAAGACGATTTTATTCGCCTGCAGGAGAATCTGATCGGCCATTTGGTGACGCAAAAGCGGCTGAAGCTGTCGCCGACGTTATTCCTGGCAACCACTGAATCCGAGATGACGATGGTCTCGCTGTGCAACGTCAGCGGCAATGTCGTACTGGAACAATTCGGCAGCGATAAACGTACCTTGCTGGCGGCTTCGCTGGGGAATTTCCTCGATGCATTGCGCCCTCGGTTGAGTATTTAACGCCGTATCTAGCCTCACTCGTGTGAGATATCTCGCACACGGGCTGTGAGAGATCGCTTTTAATTTTTTGTGGGCTGCGATCTGGATTGTCTTTATTGTTATCCAGATCAATTGGTTAGATTTTCTTTAGGATAACTCTTAGCGTTAATTTAGCCTGATCCTTATGCTAATCCCTTGTGAAGCCGAGATAATTAAGCGATCTTATGGCTACCGGAACGGATACGGTGGAGCAGGAAAGCATCAGGATGATGCAGCTTCAGGAAGAGGAAATGGATGCGCTCAGTGAAGAGCGAAGGACGGCGTCAGGAGATGCCAAGGATGTTTCAGGATTGAAACCAGGGACACCTCCAGGATGGAGATTGAGAGCCGGCAAAGGAGGGTTGGCGGGTCATGAAGACTAAGGAACCGCGTCAGGACGATGCTACAGGATAGAGCAAGGACGGTTGGGTCAGGATGGCCGCAGGAAAAGTTTTCAAGGATTGAGCAGGGAGCACACTGTGTAGCGGGACAGCTATAAAACGAACCGGGGGCACTGTTAACGCAGTGCCCCCAACTTTTTATGGCGGTTTTATATCTTAAGCATCAAAGAACACTACCCCTTCTCAAACTCTTCGTTATTGTTAACCAATCGCCCCCAGCGTATCGCCGTTGCTCTGTGTTTTCGGCAACAGGAACAGCGTGGCGTAAATATCCAACAGATATATCGCCGCCAGCAGGCTGATTGCCGCCGTGAAGGACACCTGCGTCACCAATGCCCCAATCACCAATGGCCCCAACCCGCCTACGCCGCGCCCGAGATTAAACAAAATATTTTGTGCGGTAGCGCGCACCTGGACTGGATAGGTATCGGAGATCAACGCGCCGTAGCCGCCAATCATGCCATTGACGAATAACCCCATTAGCGCGCCGGCGAACAGCATCAGCATGGGATCGCCAAGTTGCGCATAGACCACGACCATCACCACGGCGCCAATCTGATAGACAATAAAAATCTTCCAGCGGGCGAAGCGATCGGCCAATACACCAAACAGCCAGATGCCCAGCGTCATTCCGAGCACGGTTACCGCAGTCCACAGGCCAGATTTGGTCAGCGAAAAACCGAAATTTTTTGCCAGGTAGGTCGGCATCCAAATCATCAGCCCGTAATACCCGAAGTTCTGCACTGAGCACAGAATAAAAATGCCGATACTGGCTTTACTGGTGGTCCGGTCTTTAAACAGCAGCTTTACGCGCTGGCCAAAGGAGAGCTGCTGGCCACTATTTTGTTGGCGTACGAATTCCTCCGGCTCACCCAGTGTGCGGCGGATGAGAAATGACGCGATTGCCGGCAGTAACCCAACCAGGAACATGCCGCGCCAGCCGATATGCGTCAACAGCAGCGGGGTGAGGAAAGCCGCCGCCAGAACGCCAAGTTGCCAGCCCATGCCAACATAGGCGGAGGCGCGGTTGCGCTTTTCCGCCGGCCAGGCTTCGGCTATCAGCGCCATGCCGATGCCGAACTCTCCCCCCAACCCGATCCCCGCCAGCGTGCGATAGGCGAGTAAATCCCAATAGCCCTGCGCCAGAGCGCACAGGCCGGTAAACAGGGAGAACATCAGGATGGTGATGGTCAGTACCCGGATGCGGCCAAAGCGATCGCTGAGGTGGCCGAAAATCACGCCGCCCAATACGGCGCCGATCAGCGTCCAGGTCACCAGTGAGCCGGCGGCGGAAGAGGTTAGCCCCAGTTCGATGCTGATGGCCGGCAGCATAAAGCCGAGGATCAGCAGATCAAAGCCGTCCATCGCGTAACCGGTGACCGAAGCCAGCATGGCTTTGCCGGGCGTTGCATGATTTTTTATTGGTGTGATTGCAGGCATGTGTCTAATCTTTGCGGTTTATTCGGTGAACTCATTGTGCCGTGCGGCGGCGTGCGCCACCAGATCAAATGCGGTCGATGTCATCAACTCAGCCGAATTTGGGCTATAAAGGGTAAAATGCTATGCTTTGCCGCCTTTCAGCCGCGCAGCTGAATATCATGGTTTAAACGGATCGGGAATGCAGATGAGTATACAAAATCAGGTTCGCCTTAGTTTGCAGGCGATTGAACAGTCAATGCGAGAGCTGGCGCTGTGGCAAGCCACGCCGCCCGAGCCTGAAGCCTTCGCCAGCACCGAACCCTTCTGCGTAGACAGCATGCTGGCCGAAGAGTGGCTGCAATGGATATTTCTGCCGCGGATGTACGCGCTACTGGATGCGCATGCACCACTGCCGACGCGTTTCGCCATTACGCCTTACTTTGAAGAGGCGCTCAAAGATAAGGATCCGAACTGCATGCCGCTGCTGGTGCTGCTGGAACGTTTGGATCTTATGCTGAATAAAGAACCGCAATAATGATTGAGATTCTTTATCAGGATGAGTATTTGGTGGCGGTGAACAAGCCGTCGGGCTGGCTGGTGCATCGCAGTTGGCTGGATCGTCATGAAACCCGGTTTATGATGCAGACGGTGCGTGACCAGATAGGTCAGCACGTGTTTACCGTGCATCGCCTCGACCGCCCGACCTCCGGCGTGCTGTTGATGGCGCTGTCCAGCAAAGTAGCGCGTCTGCTATCGCAGCAGTTCGAGCAACATCAAGTGCAGAAAACCTATCATGCGGTGGTGCGTGGCTACGTGCAGGAAGGGGCAACTCTCGACTACCCGTTGACGGAAGAACTGGACAAAATCGCCGATAAGCATACCGCCGTCGATAAAGGCCCGCAGCCGGCGGTCACCCACTACCGGCCGCTGGCGCAGGTGGAGATGCCGGTGGCCATTGGCCGTTATGACAGCGCGCGCTACAGCCTGATGGAGCTGAAGCCGGAAAACGGCCGTAAGCATCAGTTGCGTCGCCATATGGTGCAACTTCGTCATCCGATCATTGGTGACAGTAAGCACGGCGACCTGCGTCAGAACCGCGGCATGGCCCAGCACTTCGGCTGCCCGCGCTTGATGCTGCACGCCAGTCATCTGCAGTTGAACCATCCTGTAACCGGTGAGCCGTTACTTATTTCCGCACGCTGGGATGAACCCTGGCAGGGAGTCATGTCGCAGTTTGGCTGGGCAGGGGTTTTCCCTGAGCTCGCCGGGGTTGAGTTTAGTGCGGCTAACGGTCAGGATAACGGGTAATTTTCAAAGGTAATTGAGGGAGTAGGGGCAATGGCTCAGGTTGGAATCTTCGTGGGAACGGTCTACGGCAACTCACTGCTGGTGGCGGAAGAGGCAGAAAATATCCTTGGCGAGCAGGGGCATGAGGTCAAACTGTTTGAAGAGGGCACGCTTGAGGCTTGGCAATTCTACCGCCAGCACTATGCGCTGGTGATCACCTCCACCACCGGTCAGGGCGATTTACCGGACAGCATTGCGCCGCTGTTCCACGCCATCCGCGATCAGGTCGGCTACCAGCCGGAACTGCGCTATGGGCTGATTTCGCTCGGTGACAGCAGTTATGACAATTTCTGTGGCGCAGGGCGTGCGTTTGATGCGCTATTGCAAGAGCAGGGAGCAACCCGCGTGGGGGATGTGTTGGAAATCGATGCGATGGAACAGCCTGAGCCGGAAGTGGTTTCCTGCCCGTGGGTTGAGCAGTGGGGCTCACTGCTGAAATAAGATACCGACCCGCCGTCTTTCAGGCGGCTTCCGACAGATTTGTTGTAAGGGGCGAAGTTATTTGCCCCGACTAATACGGGCGCAGCATGCCGCGCCCTACAGCGAGCGGGTTCTTATTTTCCGCGGGTCAGTTTTTCCAGATCGGATTCGATCTCGGCAATTTTGTGGGATACCACGCCTTCCAGATGACGCAGGTCATCAAGAATTTTGCGTTTCAGATCCACTTCGACCTGATCGCGCTGGCACAGTTGATCCAGTTCATCAATTACGTA
>Ga0105250_10002120_pt1 | contig 10187 bp, 6 predicted proteins | sample KBSS54metaG_FD_80425 | JGI IMG/M metagenome (GOLD analysis project Ga0105250, IMG submission 80425) | Switchgrass rhizosphere microbial communities from Kellogg Biological Station, Michigan, USA - KBS S5-4 metaG | ecosystem: Host-associated > Plants > Roots > Rhizosphere > Soil | place...
AACACCTTAGCTCTGCTTGAAACAGAGCTACCATATGCAACATCAGATACTTTGAGTTTGACCAGATCACAGCCTCGTAGCTTACTGTCCAAGGCCATATTGAATAGAGCTAAATCGCGCGTTTTACCTTCCAGTTCAAGCCGGATTCGGATCCCCCAGATATGAGATATCTGAAGCGGTCTTTTTTGGCCTATGATACGGTCTTTGTTCCACGGTGACGTGTGAAGTGGTCAACAAAAACTGGCCACCGCGTTAGAGTTTTTCCAGTATCGTTTTTCCGATTCGTTTGGGGGTAAGCCACCGTTATATTCATGCGGCCTGAGCGTGCTGTAATATCCAACGATATAGTCCGTTATTGCGTGGGCTGCATCGCTGAAGTTTATGTAACCCGTCACCGGTACCCACTCATTCTTCAGGCTCCGGAAGAAGCGTTCCATTGGGCTATTATCCCAGCAGTTTCCACGCCGGCTCATACTCTGCTTGAGCCGGTATCGCCACAGCAACTGCCGGTACTGCCTGCTCGTATAATGACTGCCCTGATCGCTGTGGAACATCACTCCGGCTGGCTTGCCGCGCGTTTCCCATGCCATTTCCAGCGCTTTCATGGTGAGTCTGCTGTCTGGTGAGAACGACATTGCCCAGCCCACTGGCTTTCTCGCAAACAGATCGAGAACAACGGCGAGATACGCCCAGCGTTTGCCTGTCCAGATATACGTCACGTCGCCACACCACACCTGATTCGGCTCTGTCACTGCGAACTGCCGCTCAAGGTGATTAGGGATAGCAACGTGTTCATGGCCACCACGTTTATAGCGGTGAGTGGGTTGCTGGCAACTGACCAGTCCCAGTTCTTTCATGAGCCTGCCAGCAAGCCAGCGCCCCATCTGATAGCCTCTCTGGGTCGCCATGGTGGCAATGCTCCTGGCCCCGGCCGAACCGTGGCTGATGCTATGCAACTCAAGCTCCTGGCTTCGTAATACTGTTCGTCTGCCGTCTGGTTTTTCAGGACGGTTTTTCCAGTATTTGTAGCTGCTACGATGAACCCCGAACACTTGGCAGAGAGTGGCTACAGGATAACGCGCCCTGAGTTTCCCGATTATCGAGAACTGTTCAGGGAGTCTGACATCAAGAGCGCGGTAGCCTTTTTTAATATTTCATTTTCCATTTCAATACGTTGTAGTTTTTTCCTGAGCTCACGGATTTCAATTTGTTCCGGGGTAATGGGGGAGGCTTTTGGTGTTTTTCCCTGTCGCTCATCACGCAACTGCTTCACCCATCGCGTCATTGTGGAAAGGCCGACATCCATAGCGCTGGCTGCGTCTGCAACGGTGTAGTTCTGGTCAAGTACCAGTTGAGCGGATTCGCGTTTGAATTCAGGACTGAAATTTCTTCTTTTCATTGGAGCACCTGTGTTGTTCTGAGGTGAGCATATCACCTCTGTTCAGGTGGCCAAATTCAGTAAACCACTTCAGTACTGAAATTTAGGTGTATCTTCGACCCAACATAAGGGCAATTAATTGCCCTTTTTAATCAGTCTGCAACAATTTCTAAACCATTGCGGAAATTGCGCCACAGTCATGAGGCTTATCAAAAGCAGAGGTGCTTTTCACATATTCAGTAATAAGCGCACCAATAATCTTAACTGCATCTCTGTTCGTTGTAATGAAGCCCAATGGCATAGTCACAGGCAGCGTTTCTGGTTGAGAAATATGATAGATAACGGCAGATAACTCATCCTCAAGATGAAGAATCTCAACATTACCATCTAACAGTCCTTCAACTAGCCCTTTAGCGTGCGCGTGGAATTGCCCAAGTTCATGCTTCCACTGCCTTGCAACCCGGACATCAGTTGCATCCTGGACGGGTACGTATAGCACCGGTTTATACAGTCGCTTATCCTTCGTAGCCGACCTGTTAAGAAAATCGCTCAGGCTTGAGATAAATCGGGCACTCTTTGACCAGTATGGATCGGATGGAGCTATCCAAACGAACGGGCTACCGCCATTATCGGTTTTGTCTCTGATACGCTGATTGAGCACCGGTGCCAGAGCTTTCTGCAGCGTTTCCCAGTTGTCTTTAGAATAAACCGGGCCTAAAAAAGTCGTCCTGCATGAGTCTGAGTATTCTTCAAGTGCCTGCATATCCTTGATAAATGATGGATTAAGCTGATTTGTTTTAGAGTCAAACAGCTTAAGCGTAAGATCATCGTTAATGGATACCATGGCCTTAAAAATACTCATGGTATTGTTATGCCGTGATAATCTGGCTATCTCAACTGCCATTAACTCATGAACACATTCCGAACTGTTTAACTGTTCATAGTCTTCGCGCTCGACAGCTTTACCATCGTTATCCATTTTAAATTCCGTTGTTAAACGGAGCGGTATTTGCCGCAGCTTATTAACAGAATTAACGGTGTAGATAGAAGGTTGTTCTTTTCCGCCCTGAACCTGCAGGTGAGACAGATAACCTTTATCAAGGATTTGATTGAACTGGTACTGAAAGTGCTTCTCAACCAGTTTCTCACTTTGAGAAATGTTGCTGTCATCAACCTTTAATGTTAACCCTCCCCTCCAGTGGTCCTGGAAAGTCTGGTTGCTGAAGCAGCTAAATGTAGCTAAATCAAAGGATAAGGTGCCGCCACTGTCTTGGATAGTTGCAAGGTGCGGTATCTCGCCAACCTCTGAGAAATAGCCATTTGATTTGTCGGTTAAGGCCAGTCTACCGTCAGAGGAGAGCGTCAATTCACCACGCTGCACAAGATCAGAAATCGCCTCCTCTGTCTCACGATGGGTCAGGCCAAAATAGGTTGCTATTTGAGTTTTGCTCATCGAGGCTACATGAACGAGTCTCAGCACAAACTCCCGGATGAATGGCAGCCCCTTCTGGGAAACATAGGAAAACTGAATGTTAAACCTCTGTGCGGGCAGCAGGAAGTCAACCTCGTGATAGGTTACTTTGTTATCAGATATCATTTCTTTTTGCCTCCCTGCTGAGCGGAGAGGAATCTGTATCCAGCTTCCTGACCTCGTTCAGCCATATAACTTACAACGGAGCCTAATGGCAGTTCTTTATTATTTCCCTTCCAGATATCGGCATTACCCACAATCAACAGTCGATCCATAGCGCGTGACATCGCAACATTTATACGGTTTGGAGCGCGTAAAAAACCTGGGCTATGCTGCTTATCCGAACGCGTCAGTGAAAGGATAATGATCCGGTTTTCCTTGCCCTGATAACTGTCAACAGTGTCAATTTTAACAATGTCCTTAAATCCCTCGCTCCATATTTCCTGATTGAATTTCTGACGGAGCAGCCGCTTTTGTTCGGCATACATACATATCACGCCGATAGCGGCTTCATCTTTGTTAACGAGCTTTGAAAGCTGAGCGACAAATTCTTCATTCTCTGACACCTGTTTAAGAACCGAAATAATCTCATCAGCTTCACATCGGTTGTAAATGCTTGTTCCGCGATCTTCAAGATGATGTGCTCGATGGCCGAGATTAGCAGTATCAAGCCAGGTTACGACGCTACATAACGCTTCTGGTGCTTGCCGATAGACATCCGGAATTGCCCGTTCTCCATTCAGAAGCTTCCTGTCATAGAACGTCTTCGATACGAGATCACCAATCGGTGGAGCCATACGATACTGGGTCAGCAGAGCTGCACTTGCTTGCGCACCATAAGCAGAGTTGAAGGCACGGGCAAAGTCACTTCGTAACACCTCGTCAATTTCAGTGCGGGAGTTATTGATACCCAGCTTCCTCGCTAATGCCGCCTTGTGAGCATCCGAGTACAATGGGGGAAGCTGCAAGTGGTCACCCACCAAAAGGACGCGTCGGGCCGACTGCATAGCAATGGCCAGCTCGCTTGCAATCGAGCGCGCCGCCTCATCAATGATCACCCAGTCGTAGATATTCTCCTGAATGCCAATGTGCCCCTGTCCAATACCTACGCATGTGCCAGCCACTAACTGCCTGGACCGCGAATAAAACTCGTCCAAGTTCACTCGCTCTCCCGACATAGCATCCTGCATATCACGGGATATTTTAGCTAACGCCTTTACACGTCTTGCCTCATCAGGTCTGACCCCATACTCCGTACACAGTCTGGAAATCAGAATATCTTTTGCTGCAGAGACTTTCGCGTCTTTATCCAGGTTAATCCCATATTCATGACTTAGCCTAGAGCGAATGGAATAATCTAGTTCGACTGCGATATCTTTCAGTTCACCAATCTCTTTTGAATCCGTTAAATCGTTCACTTGGTAGAGCAATTTCTCAAGGTGATCGATTTGCCTGAACAACCTGAGTTCAGCAAGTACAACACCCGAAATAAATCTCGGTTCTAGGCCAATGGCTTCACTCAACGCTTCAACACGGTACTTAATTTCAGCATTGAACAGTTCGCGCTTCTCCGTTGTGATTGCGTTTGAATACACATCTTTCAGACCAGGGGAAACGGCCCCTTCTCGGTTGCTGAACCTAACAACGTCCAACTCTGTACCAAGCCGGGAACAGTGTTTTCTGATACGCTCAGCCGCTGTATTAACTGCCTCGTGTGACTGACTGACCAGTAAAATGCGTTTGGTATTCTGTTTCTCGATCAGGTAGTGGACAAAGGCCGCGATGAACTCGGTTTTACCGGTCCCTGGTGGCCCCTGAAGCAGGGAAAGAGGGCCATTATTGACCAGTTTGTTAAACGCCTTTCTTTGCTGCTCATTCAGACTGATCTTGTTTCCGTGCTGGTCTTCACGGTCGTATCTGGCAAAATCTGCATCACTGAGAGTGATACCATAATTTTGAGCCACCTGTTTGCAGGATGGGTCGAACAGGTCAATTAAGTCAGGCAGTACACTTTCTCGATCGAGGAGACGTTCAAGCGCACGTTTACGTTTCTGATAAGACGCCCGATCCTGCTTTGTACGGAAGAAGACAGTATCAGAATCCTTCAGCCTGTAGGCTGCTGAACGCACTTTGATCAGACGGATCTCTTTGAGCTCTGACTTCTTGAGTGACACCTCACCTATAAATCGCTCAACACCTTCCTGATCGACCTGCAAGGCTTCGACCTCATCACCATTTCTGAATACGCCAAGAGGATCAACGTCTGTAGAGTAAGGGAGAAGTAGCTCTCCATGAGCATCTGCAACCGGGACCACCTCTCCGCTGACTTCAATGTTTGGGTAGGATTCAGTTTCAGTATCAAGAATGGCGCGCCAAAGCTTCACCGTCGGGATTTCCAGCACTTCTTTTAAAGAAGGCTCAAGAGCCTGCTTATCCAGTCTTGCAAAGGCATCTTTAAGCTGAAGCGTAAGCGGATCCTGTTCCTGAACGTCTTCAGACGCGGCAATCAATTCGATTGCCCGCCCAAAAGATTCTTCTTCATTAAGTAAAACTGTCAACGCCGACATATCCTGCGGACTGCCGGGGGTAATCCTGATACCGGTAGCAATTTCGAACTGACTTTCATCAATATCTTGCTTACGAATGGATGTACGAGCCCATGGCCTGAATCCATGAATCAGCGTTTTCTGCTCTTTGTGGAACACAGCAGTGAAACTGCCACCTATCCCTGTGAAAGTCACTTTTACTTCAGCTTGCACTTTAGGATTTGGCTCAACTTTCACATACAGATGCCCGTTATCAGGTAGGACAGAGATTATCTCATCGGCGTTTCCTGCTGTTATCTCTATAAGTGCTTGTTCTGACGCCAAGTTATTACTGTCTATCGCTTTTTTAAACCGTCCTAAATGCTTAAACCCAAAAACCAAGTCTTCCAGCTCAGCTCGGATGGCATTCGCAATAGTCTGATGAAACTCTGATTCATGCCCCCATGACAAACCTAACAACTCGCAGGACATTTTCATCACTGCATAGTTGTCGCGTTCAAAGGAAGTACAATTATCGATGTATTCAGGGCTGTAGCTGTGGTTTTTAGGTTCGTCACCGGATGGTGAAAAATCGGGGATATCGATGAGGAAAAGCGAACGACTCTGTGTCCCAAGCATCACATTGCCAGGATGGATATCCCCGTGAGAAACACCGAGGCCGTGTAAATGCTCAACGGCGGCGACGAACTTACCAATAAGAGCGATTTTTTCATCATCGGGGACCAGCATTTTATCCCAGGTTTCTCCATGTACCTGATCCGTGACCATATAGAGGCTTGATGATTTTGATGCGATACCGAATTCACGAATTTCAGGAAGATACGTTGGTTTAACTAAAGAAAGCTGCTCAACCTGCTTTAAAAACTTCAGAACCTGGAAGTTAATTGACGGATCGTCTCCCTGCCCCCCCGCGTTCAGCCAGGCCTTCACGAGCCTTCCACCCGAGATATAGACTTCCTTGTCGGATGTTTCGACCAGAAAGTCACCGTCTTCCCGGTACTGACGAGAGTGATTGATAGCATGCCGGTAAGGATCAAGCTCAGTATCATCAAATGTTGGGATAGTCTTGCCAGCAGGCTCGGCTTGTTTCAGGGCATCAAAAAATTCTGTCGCGGAAGTAAATTTTGCAGCAACGGCATCCAGTAATACATATGAATACCAGTGTTGGCTGTTTAGCATACTGTCCTGTACTTTCTCCAGACTCTTTGGCGACATGCGCGTACCGCTTAATAAATGCCAGGCCACAAGGCCCAGGGCATGAACATCCTGCTGAAAAGGCGTAAGCTCGCCCTCATCAAGCATGTCTTTTACCTCGATTGCACCTACGGATAAAAGCTTACGGTAATCACCGACCGTTCCGGCTGGCCGGTGGTAAGCCGAAATAAAGTTTGAAAGAGCAACTTCTTTTGAAGGTGAAATCCACAGGCTGTGATCGGCTATATCCCTGTGCGCTATTTTCATCTCATGGAGATCACTAAACTTCGCAATGAGCAGTTTCACCACGTTCAAGCGATCCATATCAGAAAAGGCCTTACCATATTTTCCGATAAACTCATTAAACCGGACATGGCCCGGCGGAAGTTCATAGACTTCACTGTACTCGGCCGTGACCTCGTCTTTCTGGAAACTCGTCAGAGACCTGAGACAGTGGTTATACAGGTCACGGTTCTGGTGATTGATGTGCTGTAACACTTCGCGCTCACGTGAAACGATCTGAGCTCGTCCTTCCGGGGTATTCGCTTTTGTTCCCGCGATATTCTTAAAATTCCACACTCTGAGTAGCGCTTCGCTATTCGCTGATATCTCAGATTTTGCCAAGTATTCGCGATACACCTTTTTAGGGTGTTCGAAAATCATATCCTTAGCCTCGTAGCCATTAACTCTCAGGGCTTTTGGCGCCGTCTGAGGCCCTAGGAACAGATTATCAAAAAGAGGAAAATCCTTGTTAAGAACTTCGGAACCTCGGTGCGGTTTGAAGTAGTTATTGAACGTCCGCCGATCGGCAAATTTCAGGAATTCTTTTAACGAGATCGTATGGTGAAGTTGTTCCTCCGGCAGCGCGCTGAAGTCCGCATTGCCGGTCATCACAACAAAGAAATGAACAAACGGGGTATAGCCTTTGTTCGTAAAACGGTTTGCCAGACGCTTGAGTTTGTTGTCTAGCATGAATTTTTTGCCACGGGTCACGCTTACGGGCGAGCGCCCCATGTTCTTGTCACCCTTATACCAAGTATCTCCGCGCGCGGTTACAGGCTGATGGTTCCAATCTTTCAGTTCAACAATGATCACGTTGCAGTGTGTGACAATAACTAAATCGAATTCACCCTCTTTTTTTGCCTCAACAAATCGAAAACCTGCATAACCTTTCCAGGGGAACATTCCATTGCCGGTAAAACCATAGCTTTGTAGCTGCTCGCCAATTGAACCGCCACGGACAGGCTTGTCAGGCTTAGATACGTTGGCTGAAAAAGCAGCCTTTATTTTCTCGATAGCCAACACTTCCTGCTCTTGTAAGCCACCATCCCACATTTCTACTTCCAACGAAGTTCCCCTTAAATTTCAGTTTAAATTTGCTTAGAAAGTCAGGCCATTTATTCTGGTCAATAACGGATGAATCGGACTAATTGCTATCTATATTACTATTAAACATAGATAATTTTAATATCATCATTTGTTTGAAGCACTGACGGGCTCACTAGTGAAGTTCAATAGTAAGCCAAAGCGTGCTGCCGCGCCGATTGTTATTCCCCGGTCGAGCAGCAGTCCCCTGATTTGGCAGACTGTCGCAGTACGATGATTGACAATACACTGTCTTGCCCGGTGCAGAGCCTGAATATCCTGTTGCTCCGGGCTTTTTGGCGGCGCGAACTGCATTGTTGGCTGCATCAGAGTCACGGCTATAGCCTGTGCATCGTTGCCATCATTTTTTTGCCCGCGGACAAAGGGTTTTACATACTGAGGACTGATGACCTTTACTTTATGCCCCAGTTTTTCAAACTCACGCTGCCAGTAAAATGCCCCTGTGGATGCTTCAACACCAATCAGACAGGCCGGAATATTTGCCACCGTCTGGAGTAATTCTTTTCGGACAATACGTTTTGAATAAACCGGCTTACCGGCCAGGCTTAATCCGCAGAGCTGAAAGACATTTTTAGCCAGATCAATACCCAGAAATACGATATTCAGGACGCACTGGCCAGCGGTCGCAGGATCAAGTACCTGACCTGTGTGGATGACTTCACGAAGGAATGTCTGACAGTTTCTGTCGCATTCGGGATATCAGGCATACAGGTCACGCGTATTCTGGACAGTATCGCGTTGTTTCGCGGTTATCCGGCTACGATAAGAACCGCTCCAAGGCAGTCTAGGAAATAAAGAAGCCGCATAAGCGGCTTCTTTCGTACGTAGAGTCTAGGACGGTGTCAGATTAGGATGACGATTTGATTTTATTAAATTGCGTCTGGATACTGGTAACGACCCGATCCATCTGTTCCCTGAAATAGTCTGCTTCTTTCTTGCTGCTGCTTTTATCCCGCACATAGGTCCTTGTTTCAAAGCTGCAACTCAGGTAATTATCCGCCTTACTCTTCCAAGGGGGGAGGCTTTCCCGCGTGAGATACAGCTTGATCCTTCTGTCATAACCGTCTCCTTCTACGCCTGTCTGAAGATAGAGCGGTGCCCAGTCTGTTGTTAAGTGCTTATCATTACTCTCCACGAATTTTGCGTTGAGTCCGGCTTTTTTCAGCGCTGCTGGCAGATATGTCACATAAAGGTTATCGATAAACCCTATTTTTCCGACAATAATGATGTCGCTTATCTCCTTGCGCTGGAGGCCCACTGTCTCCGGCTCAAAATCGGACGGGTGAAACAGCAGCCGCATTAGGGTGGTAAAGTCGGATGTGATTTCGTACAGGATACCCTCCGTTTTTTGCTCCCGAGGAAGATAGGTCTTTTCCTTGAGCAGCCCCGCGTTCTGCAAGGCCCGTACTGCCTGCATCGCCATGCCGCTATCCAGGCCGGTCAGTGCCAGTTCGGCTTCCTCAAATGAGGCGGTATCGCGCACTGGTACCGTTTTTCGGATTTTAAGCTCCCGGGCAAACGCTATCTGGTAGCAAGTCAGCGAGCTCACCAGACGGATAAAGTGGTAGCGCAGATCGTCCGGCATGACTCTGAGGGGTGTACGGCCCAGTGACACTGTCAGGCGGGTATAGTATTCGGCTTTAGCGGTCTCATCGTCGGCCGCAAGTTTACGAATCACGGGGATCACGTCCTCCTCCCGGAATTCGACGCTGTCGTTGTACTGCTCGTCCCGGACCACACCCAGTACGTAATCCTGAAGACGCCGCTGCCGTTCTCTGTTCTCACGATCTATCAATCCCTGCGACAGTTCCTTCGCCGCGTCTATGACAGGGCCAACAACAGGAATACCTTTTACCGCGAGCATGCCTAGCTTCCCGAATGCTTTCGTTACCGTCATCTCGCGGCCAATAGTTCTGAATTCTTCAGTGCCGCGCTGTATAGCTGTGGATAGTTCCCCGCGCATTGCAGAGGGTGAATGATTTTCAGATGTTGTCATATATTTCCCCCGTAAAAATTGTCTCGCATGAGATTTTCATTGTTTTCATTATGTTGCTCCTATATTTATTTAGCTCCTGTATAATGCGCGAAGACCGCGAAGACCGCGAAGACCGCGAAGACCGCGAAGACCGCGAAGACCGCGAAGACCGCTATGTATCTGCATCTTTTCATTTTCAGATACGATTTCCGGTAAACAGGACGTCTGCCTCAGAGA
>Ga0105250_10002122_pt1 | contig 10172 bp, 3 predicted proteins | sample KBSS54metaG_FD_80425 | JGI IMG/M metagenome (GOLD analysis project Ga0105250, IMG submission 80425) | Switchgrass rhizosphere microbial communities from Kellogg Biological Station, Michigan, USA - KBS S5-4 metaG | ecosystem: Host-associated > Plants > Roots > Rhizosphere > Soil | place...
GCCAGGAACCACCGGTGAAGGCTTAAGGGTAGACCACCGCTACTGATATTTTTGCCAGTAGCGGTGCCTGCCGGTTGTGCTGATGATGAGTTCTCCTTACTGCGGGCAGGAGAACTCATCATTGTGGACATCAAACGGCATGTAATCGACTGTTTCCAGAATGCTGGTGTGGTCGATCCCGACACTGGCACTCGCCTTGTGCACCTGGACAAGGACAAGTGTGAGTTCGCATTGCTGTGGCTGGAGAAAAGCCATGGTATCGATCTGGATCGCGACTATCGCACCGTGGGCGAACTGGCCGAGGCGCTTGGCGAGGCGATAAGACTTCGCTGACACAGCCGACGTATGAATGATTCCCTCTCTGACGCCCCCCAACACCTGTCATTTTTGCTAGGTGTTCACGTTCCGCTCTCCCTATAAGCTTCGATCACTGGCCCTAACCTGGGCCGCCGACCGCAGCGCAAGGGAGCTGGGCATGAACGACCTCACCACCGCGAACAGTAACGACACGCCCGCCGAGCGCTCGGACGCCGCCACCTACATGAAGCTGTTCCCCGATACCCGGGAACGCTGCGCACCAGCCTCGCCATGGGCGGACAATGAGCGGCCAGCCTACTTGGTCCATCTCAAGGGCCTGATAGAAGAACTGCAGATACAGGCAAAGGTCGCCGAGCCGGTAATGCTGCAAACTCGACGCCCGGACCTGCTGCAACTCAAGCTGAACAACAGGAACATCCGTAAAAGCCTGGCGAAGATCGACATCGTGCTCGAGGTGCTCGAACGGCATGCGGGGATGGCACGCAAAGGCTTGCCAAGCGCTGTGGCCGAGGGCGTGTACAAGGGTAATGTTCCCTTCCACAACGCCTGGGAAGCGATCAAGGCCACGCTGGCCATGAAGCAGCTGCCCCTGTGGGACCTGCTGTACAGCGTGAACATGGGCATGCCCGCCTTCAGCTTCGATGCTGCAACACTTAACGCCCAGCACAACGCAGCGCTGCTGAGCAGCGGTTTCTCGCCGCAATTGCGGACCCTGCTGCTGCAACCCGCCAGCACGGCGAAGGACTTCTACAAGACGCAGTTCCACATCCCCGCCACAGGCCCGAAAGGCAACCTCGATACCACCTACCAACTGACCCGGGCCCTGGGCCTGACACGCAGGGAGCTGCGCCGTCTGCTGGCCGTGAGCGCCCTCGGCAAACATAACACCTCGGTGACCCGCAGCCCTTACGTCACCAGCCAAACGGTGGCCGAGGCTTCGAGCAAAGCCTATGGCGCAGCGTTCATCAACGGTGGAGGCGCCCCTCTGTATCTGGTAGAAGCCGCCGGGGCCCAGAAGGCCGATGCCCCATCGACCGGCGCAAAAAAAAACGCCAAGAAGACCATCACGATCACTGGGATCAGCACCCAGCATATCGACCGCCTGCAACGCATCCTGCGCCTGCAACGTGCACTTGGCCTGGCCCCCGACGAGGCCGATACCCTGGTCATCGCGGCCTTGCGCGCCGAACGCCAACGCCCCGCCCAGTACCAGCTGACTGTCAGCACCCTGCGCGCCCTGGGCTTGTTCCGCCATCTGCAACAGAAGTACCAGGTACAGCCGCTGCAGTTCGCAGCACTGCTGCACGAAATCCCCTGCCATGGCACCGAGCGCCAGTTGTCGTTCTACGACACTGTGTTCGCGCCCCGGCACGATAGCGAAGGGCAGAAACTGGCGGATGTCCTGGTGCTTGATGACCAGCCGTTCGACCCCAATGCCACCACGGGTGAGGATGCCTTGACCGTCAAGCGCCTAGGGTTGGCGCTGCGAGTCGCCCCCCCCGTACTGCGCGCCATCCTCGACACCGTCACGACAGAACAAGGGCTGGACAAACCACAGCGCTCGCTTGCGGTGGTGTCGGCCTGCTACCGCCTGGCCACGCTCACGCGCCTCTTCGGCACCTCGCAGTTGGACGGCTGGATCCTCCTGAAGCTGTTGATGAAGCAGTCCCCGGTTTACCAGCAGCAACTGGCCGGCCGCCCGAGCCTGGGGGCACAGCCGCAACCCTTGCAGGACGCGCAAAAGGCCGAGCTGTTCACCCAGGTGGTCAAGCAACTGCTGGCCCATGCACCCGCAGACCAGCCCAGCGCGGAACTACCAGGCGGGCCAGACGAGCGGTCACAACCGTCGGAAGATGATCCATCCGAAATGCAGGATTTCAACGCGCACTTCACTCAGTTGATCGAGTTGCACGACGCCGACAAGGTGCAAATCTTCAACCTGGTCACGGACCGGCTGAATCTGCTGGCGGACCTGCCCCTACCCGATTTCGTCGACGTGCTCGCCGACAAGCTGAACCAACTGGATGACACCACCAAGGCCGAGCTTGTCGAGCACGTCGCAGGCGCCTTGAAGTTACCACCAGCGCTGGCTGAAGACGGGCAGGTTGTCGACGCGCTAGCCCTGCGTTTAAGTGCACTGCCGCAGGATGCCAAGGCGAGCCTCGCCAGCGCCGCCGTCGTTGCTGAGCAACCGCAAGCGGACATTGTCGATGCCATCGCCGGGGTGATGGCAACGATGGAGTGGTTTGCCCAACAGAACGTCAACGCTCTGGACATGGCAGTGCTCCTCCACGACGGGCCATTGGAAGAGTCTGGGTTGAAAACCTTGTTCGGCCTGTACGCGTCCAAGGCGAAACCAGCCTCTGGCAAGCCCGACCTGCGCCAGGAGCTGAGCACCGCGCTAGGCCTGCCAAGCAAGGAGCACCTGCTGCCACTGCTGCGCTGGGTCGCAGTCGATGAAGACGTATTGGTAAACCGCATCGATGCCGTTCACCAAGAAGTGCAGAAGTCAAAAGGCAAACGCCAACCGCTCGAGTGTTTTACCGCAGACGACCGGGCGCAGTGGTTGACGTTGCAGCGCTACAGCCGCGCGGTCAGCCTGTTCGGCATCGGGCATGCCGCCCTTGACCAGATCATGCCGCACCACTTCAACCTCGGCCCCATCCCTCGCCCGCTCGACCTCACCACCCTGCACCAGCTTGGTCGCTACACGACACTGCTGGGCGGGCTGGCCACCGACAAGCACGAGCCGGACTTGCTGCGTTACCTCGAGCAGGTGCGAACCCCGCTCGACGCCCCAGGCAAGGCCAAGGCCTGGGCCGACCTGGAAGCACTGCTAGGGCACGACCAGGGTGGCCTGGCCAAGCTCGGCATCCCTCTGCCCACCACGCTGCACGCCTTAGCCCGGGTACTGCAACTGACACAGCTGGCGAGCCGGCAAGGCCTGTCGGTGGATGGCTTGCTGGTCATCGGCGCGCTCACCGCGTCGACCGATGACAACGCCTTCGAACAAGCGGCCATCGCGCTGCGCCAAAGCTGCTCCAGCCAGCAATGCCAGACGTTGGATGCCCAGCTCAAGCTGGCCTGGCGCGATGCACTGATGCAATGGATGCTGGTGCACTGGGCCGCCCCGCACAAGGACCTGAAGCGGATCAAAAGCCCTGAAGCCCTGGCCGATTACCTGCTGATCGACCTGCAGGTCTCTCACGAACCTCTTACCACCCGGGTGCTCTCGGCCATCGCCAGCCTGCAGCGCTACCTGCAGCAGATCCACTCACGCCTGGAGGACGGCTATGGCGACAAGGCAATCCCCCAGGCCATGCGCGACGAGTGGGATGATTTTTCTTGCAGCTTCGAGCGCTGGAAGCTGCGCAAAGATGCCCAGAACGAACCGCAGAATTTCATCGACCCCTCGCGCCGCACGCGCACGAGCAGCGCCTTCGCCGAGCTTGAAACCCAATTGGCCCAAGGCAAGTGCACACCGGACGAAATTCAGACCGCCCTGCTCGGCTACCTGAGTACCTTCGAGCACGTCAGCAATATCCAGCCGCTTTCGGCGTACGCCAGCGGTATTGATCCTCTGAGCGATACCTACCACTTCATCGGCAAGAGCAATGTCGAGCCACCCGAATACTACTGGCGCACGCTGAACATGAAAGAGCGCGACGCCAACAACGCACCGAGCATGCTGGCTTGGGGGGAGTGGGAGAAGATCACGCTGGCAATGAGTGGCGAAATGGTCAAAGGGCGATTGCCGGTGGACGAGGGTATCAAAAATAAAATCAAGGAAAAGAGGAAGGAGTCTCCAACTAAAGAGAAAACCGCTGAGACCCTTGCAGAGGAACTTCTGGAGCTGGAAAAAAAAGCAGATGACCAACGCACGGAAGTCGACCTGATCCGTCCGGTCATCATCGCCGGGCGCCGGTATGTGGTGTGGGTCGAGCGGGACACTGCGGCAATACCCATGGGCGCGGATAAAAAACCGAGCGAGTACCATGCGCTGCGGGTGTGCTTCGCCTTCCGGGAGTTTGACGAGAACTGGAGGCCGGCCAATGTGTTGATGCGGCTGGATGGGCATGATGCGGCTGGAAATTTTGACGAACGTAAAGATAAAAAAGGCAACCTGGACAACAAATTCTTGAAGACCAAGAAGTTCCAGGCGGGTTTGATGGTGATGGTGAATCAACTGGGGGGGGGCGAAAATGACCCTTGGTTGATGGTGATGTTGTTCGATGTGGAGAAGGTCAAGGATTCGAAGGGCAACGTCAATACCAGCACTTGGGAGCGAGATAACGAGTATTTCCTGATTGGCAAGGATCTCCTACTGCTCGACACCAAGACATTGGATGAGGACGATTCGAAAGGCAGGCCCATTGAGAAAAGACTGGTAAAAAACTGGATAGCCCTTTTCCGTGACCCGCGCACGGTGCAGCATCCCTATATTGGGCCTCGCCAGATTGTAGAGGACCAAAGCAAGCCAACATGGGAATACCTTTTGAAGTCCAGAGCTCACGACCATCTCACCGATTTCGACGAGTTCGAAATTAATAAAAAAACCAAGATACACCATGAAAAACACACAATTATAACGTCAATAAATCCCGAAAATATTCACACAACCGAACACTCAGAGAAGACCTTGTCCATTATGGAAATTGGGGCTATTGGAACAATAGAAATCCTAGAGCTCATGCACGTGGAAAATCTATCCCCCTTTAAGCTCTTTGAAGGCGACAAACACCTCATAGTAAAAACCAAAACAATCATAAGCAATACAGACATAAAGCGCATTGAACTTACCCCCGTCAGCTGGGCCACCCAGGAATCCTGGTCACCATCCACCCTATTCGACATCATCTCTGACTCGTACAACAAGCCCACTCTAAGAAACCACACCGAATTTTATGCTTTTTTTCGTAGCAACACTGACAAAAGACACTCCTACTGCACTTTAGACATAACCGTATACTTCAAAAACGACAAAATCCACAAAACTAGCGTCACACTTGAAAACTGTAATATAACCCAAACATTTCCAACGCTTACGGCCACAGTATCGCCAACAACCAAAACCCTAGCCAACCTCCAACAACCTTTATCTATCGAGGACTCAAACATTCTCAAAGATTACAACTTAACAAACCTAGAGTCTGCCTTAACCAGCCCCACTCACTTGGACAATCTAAGCAAAATAAAGCGCTCCATTTTGAGCGTCCGCTACACTTCAAACCCTGATTCCGAGGGCCCGCCCCAAGATGTTTTGAAGCGCTCTGCTGGCAGGATTTCGGTCCATGCGGCCATCACTCGTGCGCAGCACGCAGGCCAGCTCGATGCTGTCAGCACGTACATCGCAATGGAAAAGTCCGCCATCCTGGCTGAAGTACACACGCCCCTAGACCAGTCCCTGCTGCAGCTTCTGGACTCGCTCATTCGCCTTCGGCACTTTCAACCTGAGGCCTGTGTTCGCATCCTGCTCCGTTTCGGCCCCGAGCATCCACCGGTCTTCACCGATGAAGTCCCCCTCGATGGCCAGAGCACGATTGCTTTTCAGCTCCCCATCAGCCGTGATCGGGCGATCACAAGCTATTCATTTGACTTTGAGCTCTACTATCTTGCTAACCGTTTGAAAACGACCCTGACCTACAATCTGGTGGACGACTCCGACGATGCCGTGGATAGCGTACACATCAGGCGCAATGCCGAGCAGGCCCTCTACCTGGATTTGTCCGAAGTCAATCAAGCGGACCCCGATAACGCCCTATCGGTCGATTACCTGCGCCTGAACACCCTGTTCGGCAAGCGCCTGGTCGCTGAGGCCACGCAATCGGTCCAGCAAGTGCTGTCCTGGCCGACCCAGCACCTGCCCGAACCGCGCCTGGAACCTGGGGGCAGCAGCAGTACCGTCGACTTCCGCGGTGCCAATGGCATGTATTTCTGGGAATTGTTCTTCCATGCCCCGCTGCTGATCGCCTGGCTGCTGCGTCAAAACCGCGACTACCGGGGTGCCTGGGAGTGGTGCACCGGCCACCTGTTCGACCCCTACCGTACCTGGAGAACAGACCAGGACACCCCGCAGTACTGGTTGAGCAAGCCGATCCGAGATGACCATGGCGCCTATCGAAAAATAGCGGAAACCGACGATCCCGACCTGATCGCTTATGCCGAGCCCGAGCGCTACCGCAAAGCGCTACACCTGTTCGTGGTGGAAAACTGGCAACGCGAGGGTGACGAACTGTACCGCCAGCTCACCCTGGCCACGCTGGAGGCCGCCGCGCAATGCTACGACAAGGCCCTGCGCCTGATCGGCCTGTTGCCCGAGCACCTGTCGAGCGCCCCGGCCGATGCGCCGACGCTGGCACAAGCCACCCCGAACCAGTTCACCCCGCCGCTGAACAACAAACTGATCGAACTGCGCAACCTGCTGCGCAACCGCCTGTTCAACCTGCGCCACGGCCTGAGCCTGGACGGCAAGCCCGTGCCGATCATGCTCGACCCCGACTTCCTGGAGCGCCTCGCCCAGGGGCACACCAGCGCCAGCGAGGGTCCGGTAGCCAGGCTCACGCTCCCGCAGGTGCCACCTTGCCGTTATGACGAGGCGCGCACATTCGCCCGGGAGGCCGTGGAACAGCTGATCGGCATGGGGCAGACGCTGCTGGGCTATTACCAGGCCGAAGCCAACCAGCAGCTTGAATTGCTCAGCAAGCGCAACCTGATCAAACTGCTGGACTTCCCTTACCAGCTTCAGCAACAGGCGCTGGAGTTGGCCAAGCGCGAGCGTGAGACGTTACTCACCAGCAAAGCGATGGTGCAGCAACGTCTGGATTACTACCAGGAACTGAACGACGTCGGGGTTAAAAGCCTGGAGGAGTCTGCGCTCTCGCATTGGACCGATTCATATAACACCCGCATAGCCGCAGCTCCGTTCTATCACCTTACTTCCGCTATGTCTTTTATACCCACTATCGGTGGAGCTGCAATGGGTGGTTGGTCACCTGAAGAGGCACCCGAGGCGGTCGCCAACCTCATCGAATCAGTGTCAGAACTACTGGAAACGAAGGCTAACACCTTCGACAAGAGGGCTGAATTCCAACTCCGTGCCAAACAATGGCAGTACGAAGCCGGGCAAGCCACCCTCGAACTCACCGTCCTCGACAAACAACTGCGCGAAAGGGACGTGCAGCTCAAGGCCGCCAACATCGCCCTGCAAGAAGCCCACGCCACCCGCGCAGCCCACCAGGCCGAGTATGAGGTGATGACCTCGGTGTTCCCCAGCCGCACCACGTACCTGTGGCTGATCGGCCGGCTCTCGCAAATCTACGCCGCCGCCTATGATGCCACGCTGTCACTGTGCCTGATGGCCGAGTCTTGCCTGCAGTATGAGCTGGGTGATTTCAAGAGCACCTGGATCAAACCCGGCGCCTGGCTGGATAACTGGCGCGGCATGCTAGCCGGCGAAGCCCTGGCGCGAGACCTGATGCTGATGGACCTGGCCGCCATTAGTGAGAACCATCGGCCACTGGATATTCACGCTGAGCTCTCCCTGGTGACAGACCTCGGCTTCAGCAAAGAGACACTTAAAGAAGCGCTGAAAAAAGATGAAATTCTTTTCGATCTGGCCCCCCGCCATTTCGACAAGCACTTCCCCGGCCATTATCTGCGCAGGATCGAGCGCATCTTTCTCACGTTCACATACAGTGATAGCACTAAACCCTCTTCGCCCTCGGGCATGCTCTACCAGACCGCCAACAGGGTGTTGCTAAAGGATGATTCCGACGGCGCGACATTCCTTTACGGTGTCGACGGTGGCGACCCAAAAAACATACTGCTAAATCTGAACCCCGGCCAAAAGATTGCCATCTGGTCACCTAAACAAGAATTCACCAACTACGACCTGCAACCCTCAATTCCCGATAAGTCTCGCTACCAGCCATTCGAAGGGACCGGATTGCTTTCCAGCTGGAGGCTCGAATTTCCGCGTGGCGCAAAAAATAATTCCAGTTTGTTTGTGGGTGACACTTGCAAGCTCAATGATATTAAAGTCCATGTCATCTACTCAGCGCTGGACGGCTCGGCCGACTTTCGTAAGCATGTAAAAACTTTACTGCAGATAACCGGTGTTAACGTCGTCGACACCCCCGCCCCGACTAAGAATCCATCTGGAACGACTGGCAAGGCCGACAAGGCAGTTGCCAGCGCTAAGAAGGCCGAACAGGCGGCTATCGCAGCCCAGCTCGCCGCCGAAGCCGCTGCCGATACCCCGGCGTTGAATGCCTCAGTGGCAGCGGGCGAGAAGCTCAAAGCGACGCAGGCGGTCACTGATGCGAAGAACGCTGCTGAAGCAGCCACAATAGCCAGAGAAAAAACCGAGGCAGCGGCTGCCTCTGGCAAGGTGAACGAAGCCAATACCGAAGCCACCAAAGCAGAAACGGCGAGAGACGAAGCACTCAAAGCAGCCGCTGACGCAGTCGCTGCAAGCCTGGCTGCGCAGGGTCTTGAAATCCAGCGCGGAGCTAGCGCCTTGGCCAAGGCCAGGATGGCCGATCAGGAGGCTGCTGCGTCGAGTCAGGCCGCGCAGGACGACGCCAACGCCGACGCACTCAAAGCCACCGAAGCTGCAGATCAACTGGCGACGGCCAATACAGCGGCAACCGAAGCCAAAACCGCAGCCAGCAAAGCCAAGGCTGCCAGAGAAAAAGCCGACAACGCAACAACAGCGGATGACGCAGAAAAAGCGGCGGTGGAAGCCAAAAGCGCGGCCGACGAGGCAAAAGCCGCAGCGAAAAAAGCCGCCGACGCCCGCAAGGAAGCCGAAGACGCTTACAGGCTTAAAAAAGATCAAGAGGCTGAACTGATCACCAAGAAGATTGCGTACCTGGAAAAAAACATGAACAAGGAAATCGAAATCACCCGATGGACAGGGAACGGTAACGCCTATTTCACCCGTGGTACCCTGATCAGTATCGACAAAAAAAATAATACGTTCACATTAAAAAGCGAGGTCAATAACGAAAGCTACACACTCCCCATAACAGACGTGCCCCTTGACTGAGAACCTGTAATGCTAACAGCCCCGGGCCGTAAACAGATTTTGCATTTTAACCCACACAAGGACACCACAATGAGCACAACAGAAAACACAACGCTTGAGACATTCCAAGCGTTCCTGGAAGAGCATCTAGGCTATAAAGACGACATCGACAAGGCAACATCGCTCTTTGACATTAATGGAGATGGAAATAGATGGGCCAAGGCCCTGGCGAGAGGGTTCAACGGGCTCAACATTTCCCATAGTGAACTGTCCGAACTTCAGACCGTTGGTAACTTGCTGAATAGGATAAACGAGACTGAATAGCCCCCCTGCACCAGGCTGCGTACACACTAAGTGTGTTTCAGTGTGTACGCAGCCTGGTGCACGGAGGGTCAACGTCGGTTCATGCTCGCATTAGCTGTTATGAACAAGACGGGTGCTTTGAATCAACAGGTCCTGTTGATTTCCGAAACGCTGATCTCCCGCATCCTGAACTTCTGCACCTTCCCGGTAACGGTCATCGGGAACTCGTCAACGAAGCGGATATGCCGCGGCACCTTATAATGCGCGATGCGTGCCTTGCACCAGCCCTGCAGTTCATCAACCGTGGCGCTGTGCCCGGGGTGCAGTTTGATCCAGGCCACGATTTCTTCGCCGTAACGGTTGCACGGGATGCCGATCACCTGGGCATCCGCGATTGCCGGATGGGTATAGAAAAACTCCTCCAGCTCGCGCGGATAGATGTTCTCGCCGCCGCGGATGATCATGTCCTTGTTGCGCCCGACGATACGCACATACCCCTGTTCGTCCATGACCGCCAAGTCGC
>Ga0105250_10002124_pt1 | contig 10169 bp, 11 predicted proteins | sample KBSS54metaG_FD_80425 | JGI IMG/M metagenome (GOLD analysis project Ga0105250, IMG submission 80425) | Switchgrass rhizosphere microbial communities from Kellogg Biological Station, Michigan, USA - KBS S5-4 metaG | ecosystem: Host-associated > Plants > Roots > Rhizosphere > Soil | place...
CATTTGGGGGCCTGGAAACATAGGAGAATTCCTAGGACCCGAATCAGAACCCGCGCCATCGCGGACTTGCCTCCCAGCGGCCAGCGCCTGCCGCCCCCGAATGACTGTCAAGAACAAGAAGCCTTCCGCGCGCAAGCGCAGTTCCTCCCCCGCCTCCAAGAAGAAAGCCTCCAGCCGCAGCGGCCGCAGCGGACTGTGGCGCTCCATGCTCGCCGCCCTTGTGGCGGCAGCGGGCACCTTCCAGATCGCCAGTTGCAGCCTGGACCCGAACTGGCACCCCAAGCTTCCCGAGCCGCCCTTCCTGTCCACCCTGCCCATCCCGGGGCTGGAGCACCTGCGCAAGCAGCCGGAGACAGGTTCGGGCACGGCCTCCGGTGGCGGCAGCCCGCCAGCCGGCAGCATGGCCACGGGCTTTTCGCACTGCCGCGATTTCTTCCCCGGCGGCGAGCCCCCGGCCTTGCAGATCCAGCCCCAGCAGCGCGAGCTGTGCTTCAGCGCCTTCGCCGTGCTGCACAGCGGCCAGACCAAGACGCCCGTCTTCGTGGTGGAGCGCCTGAACCGCAAACTGCTGGACCAGGGCCAGGGCCTCAAGCGCAGCGACAAGTTCTATGCCGATGCCCGCCTGCCCCGCGCCGAGCGCGCCGAACTGGACGACTACCGCCGCTCCGGCTACTCGCGCGGCCACATGGCGCCGGCCGGCGACATGTACTCGCCCGAAGCCATGGCCCAGAGCTTCAGCCTGGCCAACATGGTTCCGCAGGACCAGACCCACAACGGCGGCGTCTGGAGCAAGGTCGAGCAGGACACGCGCCGCTACGCCCAGCGCGCCCAGGGCGATGTCTATGTGTTCACCGGGCCGGTGTTCGACGGCCAGCCGCTCACCATTGGGCCGGGCAAGGTCCATGTGCCCAGCCATATTTTCAAGCTGGTCTACGACGCCAGCACGGGGCGTGCCTGGGCACACTGGCAGGCCAACAGTCCGGATACGCGGATGAGTGCGCCGATCAGTTATGAGGAGTTCACTCGGAGGACGGGGATGCCGTTGTTGGCGGGGGTGATGAGGGGGCGGGGTTAGCCTTCTGGCGTGGGCCAGGGGGCTGTTTCTTGCCCCTGCCGGGGGGTTGTTTTTCGAGGCCGGGTTTCGGCCCGGCGGCCGACCTACCTTTCTTTGATTCGTCAAAGAAAGGTAGGCCAAAGAAAGACGACCCGAATGTCTGCGACCCTCCGCTTCGCTGCGGGCAACCTGCGTCGTGGCGGTTGCGGGGTTCGCCGTGAAACTCTCTTCGCGCTACGCGCTACGTTCAAACATCACGGCGAGTCAGATCACGAAGCAAGCCTGTCCTTCGGCAGGCTTGCAACCCCGCAACCGCCACGCCGCAGGCGCGGACATACGGGATTGGGGAGAAAGGCAGCCGCTCGCTGGCGCTGTGGCTCAGGGGGTTACTGTGCGTCGGTCCAGAACCTTGTCTATCAGGCCCCATGCGCGGGCCTCTTCTGCGGTCATGAAGCGGTCGCGGTCCAGGTCGCGTTCCACCTCTTCGTAGCTGCGGCCGCAGTGCTGGGCGTACAGGCGTGTCACGCGGTCCTTGGTGCGCAGCATTTCCTCGGCATGGATGCGGATGTCGGAGGCCTGGCCCTGCACGCCGCCCAGCGGCTGGTGCACGTGCAGGCTGGCGTTGGGTAGGGCCATGCGGTGGCCGGGCTCGCCGGCCATGAGCAGGAAGGAGCCCATGGACCGCGCCGTGCCCATGCACAGCGTGTGCACGGGTGACTTGATGAACTGCATGGTGTCGTACATGGCCAGGCCGCTGGTGATCACCCCGCCGGGCGAGTTGATGTAGAGGTGAATGGGCTTGTCCGGGTTCTCCGCCTCCAGGAACAGCAGTTGCGCGCAGACCAGGGCAGAGACTGCATCGTTGACCTCGCCGTTGAGAAAGATCACGCGGTCGCGCAGCAGGCGCGAGTAGATGTCGAAGGACCGCTCTCCGCGCGCCGACTGTTCGACAACCATGGGGACGAGCATCATCGATTCGCGCATGGGCGAACTCCTGTGTGTGGTGGTGAAAAAGAAAGGGCTGCGGCCCTGCGCCGCATACCCCGTTGCCGGGGCCCTCAGGTCGCATGTATCAGGTCAGGTGCATCAGGTCGCGTACATCAGGAAGCCGCCGTCGTTGGCCGCTTCCCTGGCGGGCTGCACCCGCGCATCGGTCAGCACATGGACGATGCGCAGCAGCGTGCCGCCATCGGCGCCGGGGCTGATCTGCAGGTCCACCGTGCTTTCAAGAAAGGGCGGCTCCGCCTCGCGCAGCCGCAGGCGCAGTTCCTGCTGCGGCACCTGCTGCAAAGGCTCGGCATGCTCGGTGCCCGGCAGCCACTGCGCGCGCAGCTCGGGAATGCTCAGCGCGCGCCAGACCTTCTCGGGCGGGGCGTCCAGCGCGTACTCCTGCACCAGCTCGCGGGCCGCATCGTCGGTGTCCATATTGCTCATCTTGTTCATTGGTCCATGTCCTTGAGCAGGCCCTTGAGTGCATCCACGCGCTGCGGCCAGTAGGCGCGGTACTTCGCCAGCCAACCCGCAATCTGCGCCAGCCCGTCGGGATCGACCTCGTAATGCATGAAGCGCCCCTGGCGCTGCTCACTCACCAGCCCCGCATTGCGCAGCACGGCCAGATGCTGGGACATGGCCGACTGGCTGATCTCCATCCCCTCGCGCAGCGCGCTGGCATGCATGCTGCCAGCGGCCAGCTTCTCGAAGATGGAGCGGCGCGTAGGGTCGGCCAGGGCCTTGAAGATGTCGTTCTCGGGCATGGCGACACTTTAGCAACCACTTATTTCAAACGCAAGCCCCGCACGCCAATCCCGCAGCAACGCCCTCATCCGCAAACCGCTTGGCCGCCTTGAGCAGATAGCTCACGGCATAGAGGATGGGGTCGTCAGCCTCGTCGCCATTCAGATGGTCCACCACCTCGACGGCATAGCCCAGGTCCACCGCCGTGTCGTGCAGCAGGCCGAGCAGTTCCTTGTCCTCAGGCTCCAGCGACTGCGCCTGATCGGCCTTGGCGTAGTAGATGCGCAGCAGGTCGCGGCACACGCAGTTGATGGCCGTGATGTTGTGACGGGCGTGCAGGTCCAGGACGTCCAGGGCGGCGCCCATGTGCAGGACGGCGTCTATGGCGAGGTCGTCGAGCCGAGGCGTTGCAGAAGCAGCCGATGAAGGATCGGGATGATGAGGCATCCTGCGATGCTCGTTGAATCGGCGAGGGGTGTCTCTACGGAATTCGTAGAACGGAAGGCAAGCGGTGATGGTTGTCTCCAGCCTGGATGCAAAGACTGCGGCCATTCGGAGGAGCAAATATGGAACGGACTACACGGCCGACCGTGGAGGCGTCTAATCGGATTCCGCAAGTTCTCGGCGCGCTTTCTTCTTACCTTTACTGCGAGGACGATGACCTTGCAGAGGTGATCCTGGCGTGCGGCAGCTCACTCGTGATGGGCGAGTCAGGGCGAAGAAATCGGTGCTTGGTTTGGTGGCTGGGACAGAGAAGGGAATGGGTTGAGAAGGCATCGCTCAACAGTTCTTGAGCAGGTTGTTTACTGCTCCTATCTCGACACCTTTGAATAGGCTCACAAGCTGCGCGAACGGGGTTATCGGTCAGAACCTGAGCCTAGCGCGTCGCGCCGGTCAACGGTCGTAGCTAGTCGACCCAGCGCTGCGCGAGAATAGCCAGACCCCGCACAATTTTTAGAGCATGAACTTCTACGATTGGATGATTTACAGAGGGCTTTCGGAGTCCTCGGCGAAGAGCTACGACAGAGCGCTCCGTGGTGCCCTGTCCAAATGGGCGATGGATAGCGGCCTGACCTCCGGTCCTCTGATCGCCTTGACCAGTTCTTCGGCCCTAGCTGCTCTTTCTCCAAGCATCCAGAAACTGCCCGTTTTCAAAGAGCGAAACGCACGCGGGCACCACATGTACAGCGCGACCTTGTCGCAGTTCGCCGCATACCTTGCGAGCAACGGTGGCGACGACATGCAAGCCGATCTCGAACAGATCATCAGCGATCCGAACACAACAGCGACTGAGAAGACGGCGCTGATCAAATCTAGGATCGGGCAGGGAGCGTTCCGAGACAAGGTGCTGCTGCACTGGACCAGCTGTGCTGTCACGGGGTTCAACGACACCAGCCTTCTTGTTGCGTCTCACATCAAGCCATGGAAGAAGTCAACGAATAGTGAGCGACTGGACCAGTGGAACGGACTGCTGCTCTCGCCAAATCTGGACAAGGCTTTCGACAAGGGCTTCATCACATTCGAGATGGACGGCTCGATTCGCCTCTCGCCTCTTTTCATTGAGGCCGCAAAACTTGGGATCACATCCGATATGAAAATTGCGCTGAAACCCGATCACGAAAAATACATGGCGCACCACCGAACAGAGGAGTTCAAGCGTAGGTAATGTAAGGAGAGTAATCGTCATCAGCCCGAGAGGTCGCCTGAGCGGCCGCTGTGTGAAGCCGGGGCGAACTGGTGATTACTACTACGAACGGCCCATCAGCAAGGCTTCTTAGCCGCGCACTTTAGTTGAGCTGTCCATCGCTACCGCTTACACTCCGCCAGCTCGCTTCCACTGCCACACAGAGATCGTTAGGAGCAGCCGGGTTGTGATGACTGCTTGGTTAGCTACTTCAGGCTGATGGCGAAAGTGGACCAACGACTGCTTCATGGTGCGTTAGTGCTGGTCAACTAATCCTGCGCACTTCGAACTGTGCGGCGATCCCACAGCTCCTATCGGTGTATAACTACCTAGAACGCAACAATGACCAAGGAGGCCTGAAGATGGCAAATGGCGACGAGAAGATGTGCGCAAGTGTTCGGGAGGCGCTCACTCAGAACAACATACTCGATACTGAGCAAGACATTCAGCACGCAACCAAGTTCAATGCGAAGTCTGGCGCTAATCGTGCAGGGATGATCGTCTACAACTCAGGAAAAATACATGTCGAGGGAGCCGACTCCGAACTCAAGAAGTGGCTTCTTGAGTTGAAGATTTCGGTGGAGTCTGGCAACGCAGCGCCAGGAATGCTTCTCCCCGCAGAGATTGAAAAATTCCCACAAACCTTGCAGGAGCGGGTTCCCGCTTGCGACGGCGTAGTTCTATGGTTTTTTCAGGAAGCTCTGCGCTGCTACAAGGCGGGCAGTCCAGCAGGCGCGGCTTTCATGCTTGGCGCTGCTAGCGAGAAGGCCGTTCTGATACTGATGGAGACTTATGGTAACCGAATCCAGAACGCAGATAACCGGGAGAGGTTCTTCTCTCGAGTTAACAATCGAATGATTTCGGTGAAGTACGACGAATTCAAACGCTCCTACAAGTCTTCAAAGCCAAGGCCTACCGAACTTCCACTTGCACAAGACTTGGAACAACTCATCGACGGGGCATTCAACTTCTACAGGCACACCCGCAATCAAGTTGGACATCCACAAATCGTTCCAGATCTTGATAAGGGCGTCATCCTTGCAAATCTTGGGCAGTTCATCGTGTATGTAGAGCGCATCTACGGCTTGATTGCATTTTTCGGGGCCAACGAAATTGAGGTCTGAACCCGCCGCTGCAGTCGACTGCACCAGTTGTCGTGGCTTGGTCGGTTGAACCAAAACGTTTAAATACCACAATTCCCATCCAATTCTCTATGGCTGAGCTTCTCGCAAAGCTTTTCGACATTACTAAGCTTCCTTCGAAGCTCATCGCATGGGCTGCTCTACTTACTGGGGCATACCTTTTCCCCCCTCACGCAGCGGTCAAGTCATTGCATCTCGACTCTTTGCCCAGAGAGTACAAGGCATATGCGGCAATTGCGTTTGTTGCAGCAAGCTCTCTGCTCCTCATCAATGCTGTACTGTGGCTCTGGGGCAAAGCTCGAAGCGTTTACTCTAAGCGAACGCTCCGCAAGATGGTTGCATCAGCCTTGTTGGAACTGGACTTCGAAGAGATAGTCGTCCTTCGTGAATTCTTTATACAAGGCCGGCACGTCATTGAGCTTCCTGTCGATCACCCCACCGTCGCGGGGCTAAGAAACAAGCGCCTGGTGCAGGTAGCAGGGAGCACGGGCTATCGCGACCTTGCTGGCAGTGTGTTCCCTGTTCAGCTTACGCGCGAGGCGAAAATGTTACTCACGACAGCAGCTCTCGGACTTCCCGAAGATCGAACTGAAGAGAGTATTCAGCGCATCATGCGTGAGCGGCCCAACTACATGTCCCAAATCGAGAAACAAGATCGCCTTCGCGGTGGCCACTTTTGGTAACACGGAGCCCCTTGCTCCAGCAATCCCACATCATTTCCTTCTGCGCTTCGGTGCAGAGATCCGAAGTCGTTGCTTCGTGGTCAGCACTCCTTGCGCCAGGTACTGTTATTGTGTTGCATTGACCGGTCGAATCCCTCCGCAAACTGATACTAAGAGCGAGTATTGGACCTTGTGAAGCACATCACCGAGTTCGAGATTGAGCCATCGGCAGCTGCGCTGGCCACATTCCCATCGGTCAACGCGGCGAAAGAGGCGTCCATGCTTCTGCAGCCGATGCTGACAAGCAGGTGCTGGGCCGACAGGTCGGCTTAGCGCCAAGAGGCGGTTGCTATGGCTGTGAAACTGCTCTATCTTGCACGCGCCCGTGAGCATGAGTTCCTGTCCTCTTCTCCCGACGCCTGCCGCGTTCTCGGTTCCGACGGCATCACCATTCAGGTGTTTGACCGCTGGTGGACTCTTCGCGAAATACCGTGGGAGGAGCCATCCGAGCATTGGGAATGCCTACTTGGCCGCAGTCTCAGAAAAATTTAAGTCGACTAGCAACGTTGCCGTTGATGCTTTGCTCCCTGTCATCTCGGTGCGTGAAGCGGCCTAGCGGCAGGCTTAAGGTGGCTACAAGCGGACATAATTCCCCATGAAACTCGGTCCTCGATGCATCTATAAAGGCAAGCCTTTCTCTGACTCCGTCGCGGAGAGGGCAGCACTTTTAGTGTCCTTGAATAGTTCTCGCGGCATTGTTTCAATTAATAGTATTGATGGACCCCACAAGTTGGTCATCGCGTATCACTGGAAATCGAGAGTTCACGCTTCGACGAATTCATGAAGCACATGGATTCGCAAGACTGGGTAGACGGGGTCTAGCGTGGAAAAATGCTTCCCAGTCGAAGCGTGCGTACGACAGCTTCGGGTCATTCCACACCAGCCACACCCAATTCATTCGAGATCAACGACCAACGGTGCCCCTGCACTCATCATCAATGGCATCCCCTTCACAATCCAACCTCGCGATATCGAATTCGATGTGATCAACGTCTGGAACTTTCCCAAAATCGACGAGGAATCCGTGAACCAGCACCAGTCCACGGCCTGCATCAATAACCCTCCCCGTGCCGCTGTACGCGTAATGTCCGGTTCGGATCAGTCTGTCGCGCCCCAGCTTTTCTCGCTCGTCCTGCGGCCAATCGAAGCCATACGGTGATTGGAGCAGCCGGACGTCCAATGCACTGAGACGATTGCGAACCCTCTGTCCGGCGCGCAAGGTGCAGGGGTGGCAGAACACGGTGACGGCCGCCTGGTCGCTGGCCAGCGTAACGGACGCAGCTTCGTCGCCCGGCTCATCGACATGCAAGACCAGAAGATCTGGAAAGACCGGGCCTGTCATGGCTTCGCGGCGGGGCTGGCCGCCTTCGCCATTTCTGCTGGCAGTTGCAGCCCGTCTGCCAGCGCCACACCCAGCGCGTCAATGACCGCCCGCACGCCCGGCACGTTGCGGCGGTCGCGGTGATAGGCCAGGTACACCGGGCAGGACGGCAGTGGCGCGTCCACCTCCAGCCGTGCCAGGCCGGGCATGGCATGGGCCATGGCGTCGGGCAGCAGGCAGATGCCCTGCCCTTGCTCCGTGGCCTCCTGGCGGGCCAGGTCGGAGCCGGATCGAAAGACGAACCGGGCGGCGCCCCGGCTGGCCAGCCACAGGTTGGAGGCGTCCTGCCTGCCGGTGGCCAGGTCCTGTCCCACGAAGTCGTGGCTGGCAAAGTCCTGCACGCGCAGGTGGCGACCCGGCAGGCGCTGCTCGACATAGCCGTGCGAGGCGTACAGGCCAAACGTCAGTTGCCCCGCCCATTTCTCCACCACCACGGCCGAGCTGGAGCGCCCGACCCTGAGCGCCACATCCACTTCGCGCCGCCCGACATCCGTGAAGCGCGACTCCACGGCCACTTCGATATGCAGCCCGGGGTGCGCGCTTCTCAACTGCGAGAGCACGGCGGTCACGGGCTTCACGAAGCCCTCTCCCATGCTGACGCGGATGGTGCCGGTCAGCGCATGGGCCTTCTCATCGGGCCGGTCGTCGCGCTTGATGCCGCCCAGTCCCAGCTCGAATTGCTCGGCCAGTTCCACCAGTTCCATCGCATCGGGCTCGACCGTCGTCCCTGCACTGCTACGGTGTACCAGGGCGCGGCCCAGGGATTGCTCCAGCGTCTCGATGCGCCGCGCGACGGTGGAGGTGGACAGGCCCAGGGCCGCGCCTGCGGCAAGCAGGCTTTGGTGGCGGTGAAGCGCCAGGAGCACGCGCAGGTCATCCCAGGTGGTGGGCGATTGGTTTTTCATGAATGCAAATCAGCTTACCAGCGCTGCCCATTCCCAGCCGGGCACCCCGTCGCAATACTCGAGTGCATGAAAACCCCTTTTGATTTCTCCCAGAAAACCGTCCTGGTGACCGGCGCCTCCATGGGCATCGGCGAAGTATTCGCCAGGGAGCTTGCCCGCCGTGGCGCCAAAGTCGTGCTGATCGCGCGCAGCCGCGACAGGCTCGAGAAGCTCGCCAGCGAATTGCCCGGCGCCGAATTCCTGGTCCAGGACCTGGCCACACCCGGGGCGGCCCTGCGGGTCTTCGATGCCGTCAGCGCCAGGGGCCTGCTGCCGGATCTGCTGGTGAACAACGCGGGCTTCGGCACCCACGGCAGGTTTGATGAACTGGCGCTGGCCATGCAGCGGGAGGCCATCGATCTGAATGTGGGCGCCCTGGTGGAATTGACGCACCTGTGCCTCCCCGCACTGGAGCAGCGCCAGGGCGGCGTCATCAACATCGCCTCCACGGCAGCGTTTCAGCCGGTCCCGTACATGGCGGTCTACGCCGCGACCAAGGCCTTTGTCCTTTCGTTCAGCGAAGCGCTCTGGGCCGAGTACCGGCCACGCGGCGTGCGCGTGCTGGCGTTGTGCCCGGGCGCTACCGACACGGCGTTCTTCGCCCGCGCCGGCGAGGCCGCATCCTTCGGGAAAAAAGCATCCAGCGAAGACGTGGTTCGCCTGGGGCTGAAAGCCTTCGACGACAACCGCGCCTCGGTGGTGCACGGTTGCGCCAACTACCTGACGGCCTTGGGCGCCCGCATTGCCACGCGCGAGTTCATGGCCCGGTTCACGGCGCGCGTGATGAGGCCTGCAGCGCAGCCGGCTTGAATGTCTCTGGTCTCAGGGATGCAAGCTTGCCGCGGCCCGGCCATTCCTGGCCAGGGCCTGGGTTCACCAGTCAGCCGCCACTGCCGTCAGCCCTTCGTGCGAGGGAAAGTGCGGCAGCACCTCCTGGGCCAGTTCCTCCAGCACCTCGGCGGGCGGGCGCTGTGTCCACTGGATGCCCAGCGCCGCGTGGTTCACCCCCACCGCCTGCCACTGTTCGAGCAATGCCACCAGTCCCTTGCGCCCGGTGCGCAGGACATAGCCCCCATGCAACGGGGTTGGGGGATGGCCGGGGTCATCGACCAGGTCGATCCACTCATTCGTCATGTGCGGGCGGAATGCGCCTCCAGGGATCAGGTCACGCCAGGCACGGATTTTTTCCGCCAGGTGCTGGGGCCCCCGGGGGGTATGGGTGGCACCGGGGTAGGTCAGCCAGCCATCTGCATGCTCTGCAATCCACGGCAGCGATTGGCCTGACGATCCCGTCACCATCAGCGGAATGCTCCCCGCAACGGGCTGGGGGAGAAACTCGGCTCCTTCCAGGCGCCCCAGCGGGGAATCGATGTCCAGATGCCCGGGCTGCATGAGCTGGCGCATATAGGCAACCGCGTGGGAAAAGCGCTGTGCCCGGGCCGCGTGTTCCAGTCCGTAGGCGGGAAACTCCATCGGCCTGTCGCCAGAGGCCAAGCCCATCACCAGCC
>Ga0105250_10002133_pt1 | contig 10150 bp, 8 predicted proteins | sample KBSS54metaG_FD_80425 | JGI IMG/M metagenome (GOLD analysis project Ga0105250, IMG submission 80425) | Switchgrass rhizosphere microbial communities from Kellogg Biological Station, Michigan, USA - KBS S5-4 metaG | ecosystem: Host-associated > Plants > Roots > Rhizosphere > Soil | place...
GCACGAACAGCGCCGGATTGCAGGCCAGCACGTCGAGCAGCAGGCGCTCGTAGGCGATCCGCCGCCGCCCCCCCGACGGCAGCGTCAGGCTGAGCGGCAGCGCCTGCAGGCGCTGCGCCGACAGGCCGGGCCGGCGGTTCATCAAGAGCAGCGAGATGTCCTCCTTCGGCTGCAGGTCGATGACCAGGCGGTTGGCGATCAGGTCGTCCTTGGCCGCGTCGCCGAAGATCGAGTGCGGCACCGGCTTGAACTGGATGGCGATCTGGGTGCGCCGCTCCGGCAGCCGTTTGCCGGTGCGCAGGAAAAAGGGCACCCCGGCCCAACGCCAGTTATCGATGTCGGCGCGCAGGGCGACGAAGGTCTCGGTGTTGCTGGGCTGGCCGCGCTCGGCCTCGTAGCTTTTGACCTGTTTGCCGCCGACGACGCCGGCGGTGTACTGGCCGCGGATGCTGTTGGTCTGGGCGTCGACGCGGGTGAAGCGGCGCAGGGACCGCAGCACCTTGACCTTCTCGTTGCGCACCGAGTTCGGCTCCATGTCGGCCGGCGGCTCCATCGCCACCAGGCAGAGCAGCTGCAGCATATGGTTCTGCAGCATGTCGCGCAGCGCGCCGTACTCGTCGTAGTAGGGCCAGCGCTCGCCGACCCCCTCGGTCTCGGCCACGGTGATCTGCACGTGGTCGATGGTGAGGTTGTTCCACAGTGGCTCGAACAGGGTGTTGGCGAAGCGCAGGGCGATCAGGTTCTGCACCGTCTCCTTGCCGAGGTAGTGGTCGATGCGGAAGATCCGCTTCTCGGCGAACACCGCGCCCACCGCGACATTGATCTCGTCGGACGTCGCCAGGTCGCGGCCGATCGGCTTTTCCAGCACGATGCGGGTCTGGTCGTGGGCGAGGCCGGCGGCGGCCAGCGCCACGCAGACCCGGCCGTAGAGACTGGGCGACAGCGAGAAGTAGAACATCGGCGCGCGCACGCCTTCGAGCATCGGCGCCAGTTCGCGAGCGCCGGCCTCGGTGGTGGCGTCGGCCGCGGTGAAGTCGATCCGCGCCGAGAACCGCTTCCAGACCTCGGCGTCCAGGCCCTCGGAGCGGGCGGCCAGCAGCTCGTGGACCTGGGTCACGAACTCCTCGCGGCTGAGCTGGGCCCTGGCGGTGCACAGCACCTTGAAGCCGTCGGGGAGGAAGCCGTCGGCGTCGAGGAAGTAGAGCGAGGGCAGCAGCATCCGCCGCGCCAGATCGCCGGTGGCGCCGAAGAGGAGGATGGCGTCCGCCTGCCAGGTCTCGTTCATGCCGCAAGCCTTCTTTCGAGAGGACGAGCGCCCGGGATGCGCGGATTGCGCAACGGCCGTCAAGCCCGGGCGGAGGGATGTGCGACGACCTCGGACGCGCAGCCTAACGCCTGCCCGTTAACGCGACCTGTGCCGCAGGCAGGACTGCGACGTCGCCATGGCGGGATCAACCCGGCCGTGTCGCGCGTTCCCGAAGAACTTGTCAGGGGCGATGTCATTCGATGCGTTTCGCGAGGGCCAAGGTCGAACCGGTGCAGACGCTGCTGCGCCTTGCCTGGCGCGGGGCCGTCCGATGAGCCGGCTGATCGTCGTCTCCAACCGCGTCAACCCGCCCAGCGGCAAGGGCGAGGAGACCGTCGGCGGCCTGGCGATGGCGCTGGCCGCGGCGCTTCGGGAATATTCCGGCCTGTGGTTCGGCTGGAGCGGCAAGACGACGCCGGAGTTCACCGGCCAGCTGGCGATGCAGAAGATCGACGGGGTGACCGTCGCCACCATCGACCTGGAGGAGGCCGACCTCGACGAATACTACAACGGCTACGCCAACAAGACCCTGTGGCCGCTGTTCCACTACCGCTCGGACCTGGCGGCCTACGACAGGGTCTATGGCGAGGGCTACGAGCGGGTGAACCGCCGGTTCGCCGAGACCCTGCGGCCGCTGATCGAACCCGGCGACCTGATCTGGGTCCACGACTACCACCTGATCCCGCTGGCCCGGGAGCTGCGCAGCCTGGGCGTGAAAAACCGGATGGGCTTCTTCCTGCACGTGCCCTGGCCGGCGCATCAGTTGGTCACCACCCTGCCCGGCCACAAACTGCTGGTTCAGGCGATGTTCGACTACGACCTGGTCGGCTTCCAGACCGCCGAATTCCAGCAGGCCTTCGAGGAATATGTGCTGAGCGAGGGCCACGGCGAACAGGCCGGCCACGGCGTCTGGAAGGCCTATGGCCGCACGGTCAAGGTCGGGGCCTATCCGATCGGCATCGACGCCGCCGACTTCGCCAAGCTGGTGCGCTCGCCGCGCGCGCGGCGGATGCACGACCTGATGAGCGCCTGCACCGTCTTCCGCCGGCTGATCGTCGGCGTCGACCGGCTGGACTACTCCAAGGGGCTGGAAGAGCGGTTCATGGGTTTCGAACGCCTGCTGGCGGGTCATCCAGACATCCGGCGCGAAGTGCTGATGTTGCAGATCGCCCCGGTCAGCCGCGAAGGCGTCGAGGCCTATCAGGAGATCCGCGCCCGGCTCGACGCCCTGTCGGGGCGGATCAACGGCGAGTTCGCCGACATCGACTGGGCGCCTTTCCGCTATGTGAACAAGAACTACCGTCGCGACGAGCTGGCCGGCATCTATCGCGCCGCCAGCGTCGGCCTGGTGACCCCGCTGCGCGACGGCATGAACCTGGTGGCCAAGGAGTTCGTCGCCTCGCAGGACCCGGACGATCCAGGCGTGCTGATCCTGTCGCGCTTCGCGGGGGCGGCGCGCCAGTTGACCGAGGCCCTGCTGGTCAATCCGAACAGCCCCGAGGAGCTGGCCGAGGCGCTGAAGCAGGCCCTGGCCATGGAGCTGCCGGAGCGAATCCGCCGCTGGCGCGCTCTGTTCGACAACGTCCAGCGCGAGGACGTCACCGCGTGGCGCGACGCTTACGTCGCCGACCTGTCGGAGCCAGGCGCACAGGCGACCGCGCTGGCCAGTTGAGGACGCCGGATGGCCGAACCGAAGCTCGCCCGCTACCGCGCCAAGCGCGACTTCTCGAAGACCGCCGAGCCGGCCGGCGCGGAGAAGACCCGGCCGTCGAACCGGCTGCGGTTCGTCATCCAGAAGCACGCCGCCAGCCGGCTGCACTACGATCTGCGCCTGGAGCTGGACGGGGTGTTCAAGTCCTGGGCGGTGACCAAGGGCCCCTCGCTCGACCCCCACGACCGGCGCCTGGCCGTGGAGGTCGAGGACCACCCGCTCGATTACGGCGACTTCGAGGGGACGATTCCCAAGGGCCAGTACGGCGGGGGAACGGTGATGCTGTGGGACCGCGGCTACTGGGCGCCGGAGCCGGGAACCGACCCGCGCGAGGGCCTGCGTCGGGGCGACTTCAAGTTCGTGCTCGACGGCGAGCGCCTGAAAGGCGGCTTCGTCCTGGTACGAATGAAACGCCGGGAGCGCGAGAAGACCGACAACTGGCTGCTGATCAAGCACCACGACGCCTATGCGGTGGAAGGCGATGGCGAGCGGCTGACCGAGGCGGCGACCACCTCGGTGGCTTCCGGTCGGCCGCTGGAGGAGATCGCGGCCGGCAGGGGCAAGGGGCCCAAGCCGTTCATGACCGGCGGCCGCGGCCGCGCCTCGGCCAAGGCGGTCTGGCAGTCGAACCGGGCGGACGATCCGCCGCCGGCCCCGGCCCCGTTGAAGGCCGCCCCCGCCCCGAAGCTGAAGAAGTCCGCGGCCCTGCCGGGGTTCGTGCCGCCGCAGCTGGCCAAGTCGGCGGACCGGCCGCCGCAGGGATCCGGCTGGGCCCATGAGATCAAGTTCGACGGCTACCGGCTGCAGCTGCGGGTGGAGCAGGGCGCAGCGACTCTAAAGACCCGCGCCGGCCTCGACTGGACGGCGAAGTTCAAGGAGATCGGCCGCGACGCCGAGATCCTGCCGGACTGCTTGATTGACGGCGAAGCCTGCGCGCTCGACGCCAACGGCTCCCCGGACTTCCCGGCCCTGCAGGCGGCGCTCTCCGACGGCCAGACCTCGGACCTCGCCTTCTTCGCCTTCGACCTGCTGTTCGCCGAGGGCGAGGACCTGCGCGGCCTGCCATTGCGCGAGCGCAAGGCGCGGCTGAAGAGGCTGATAGACAAGGCCGGGCGGAAGCTCGGCCCGCGCATCCGCTTCGTCGACCATTTCGAGACCGGCGGCGACGCGGTGCTGCAATCGGCCTGTCGAATGTCGCTGGAGGGCATCGTCTCCAAGCGGCTGGACGCCCCCTATCGCTCGGACCGCAGCGACACCTGGCTGAAGACCAAGTGCCGCGCCGGCCATGAGGTGGTGATCGGCGGCTGGACCGGCGAGCCGGGCCAGCTGCGCTCGCTGCTGGTGGGCGCCCACAGGGGCGGCAAGCTGGTCTATGTCGGCCGGGTCGGCACGGGCTTTGGACGCGACACGGTGGCCCGCGTGCTGCCGAGGCTGCAGCCGCTGGAATCCGCGAGCAGCCCATTCGCCGGCGCCGGCGCGCCGAAGAAGCTGGAGAACGTCCATTGGGCCAGGCCCGAGCTGGTCGCCGAGATCGAGTTCGCCGGCTTCACCGGCGACGGCATGGTCCGCCAGGGCGCCTTCAAGGGCCTGCGCGAGGACAAGCCAGCCGACGAAGTGGTGGCCGAGACCCCGGCGCCGCTGGCGACGGCCGAGGTGGCGGAGCCCGCCCCGGCCAGGCCCAAGCCGACACCCGCAGCGAAGGCGAAGCCCGCCGCCGACAACCTCGTCCTCGGCGTGGTGATCTCCAATCCGGGCAAGGCGCTCTGGCCCGACGCCGGCGACGGCGCGCCGGCCACCAAGCTGGACCTCGCCCGCTACCTGGAGACCGTCGGGCCCTGGATGATGCAGCATCTCAAGGGCCGGCCGTGTTCGATCATCCGCACGCCGGACGGCATCCTCGGCGACCAACGGTTCTTCCAGCGCCACGCCGCCAAGGGCTCCTCGGCGCTGATCAGCGAAGTGCAGGTGTTCGGCGACCACAAGCCCTATCTGCAGGTCGACCGCATCGAGGCGCTGATCGCCCTGGCCCAGGTCGCCGCCGTCGAATTTCACCCCTGGAACTGCCAGCCCTTCCAGCCCGAGGTCCCCGGTCGGCTGGTGTTCGACCTCGATCCGGACGAGGCGATCCCGTTCGAGCGGGTGATCGAGGGCGCGCTGGAGGTGAAGGCGCGGCTGGAGGCGCTGGGGCTGACGGCCTTCTGCAAGACCACCGGCGGCAAGGGGTTGCACGTCGTCACGCCGCTCTCCGACGGCAAGGGGACGACGGACTGGCCGACCGCCAAGACCTTCGCCCAGGACGTCTGCCTGGCGATCGCCCGCGACGCGCCGGACCGCTACGTGGTCAACATGGCCAAGGCCAAGCGGGTCGGGCGGATCTTCCTCGACTATCTGCGCAATGACCGCATGTCGACGGCGGTGGCCCCGCTGTCGCCGCGCGCCCGGCCGGGCGCCCCGGTCTCCTTCCCGCTGACCTGGAAGGAGGTGAAGCCCGGCCTCGACCCGAAGCGCTTCACCCTGCGCTCCACGCCGGGCCTGCTGAAGAAGACCAAGGCCTGGGCGGACTATTGTGACGCCGAGACGCCGCTGGCGGACGCGATCGCCAAGCTGAAGCGGAAATAGCCGCGCTCGCCGACTAAGCCCGCTTCTTCGCCGCCGGCTTCTTGGCGGCAGGCGGCTTCTTGGCCGCGGGCGTCTTCGCCGGCGCGCCGCCGCCGCGGGCGGGCTTGCGGCGTTCGCCGCCGGTCTGGCCGAGGCTGCGGCGCAGCGCCTCCATGAGATCGATGACCTCCGCCGCCTTGGGCTCGGCCGGGGCGGTGACCGTCGCCCCCTTCTCCTTTTCCTTGATCAGCGCCCGCAGCGCGTCCTCGTATCGGTCGTTGAACTGGCTGGGATCGAAGGGGCCCTCCTGCTGCTCGATGATGCGGGTGGCGATGTCGACCATCTGGGGGTTGGGCTTCATCTCGGGGATGCTTCCGAACAGCTCGTCGGGGTTCTTCACCTCGCGCTTGGTGCGCAGCGAATAGGCGAGGATCCCGCGGCCGCGCGGCTCCAGCGCCATCAGCCGCTCGCGCTGGTGCATGACCAGCCGGCCCAGCGCCACCTGGCCGGCCTTGACCATCGCCTCGCGGATCACGCTGAAGGCCTCGACCGCCATGTCGCCGTCGGGGACCAGGAAGTAGGGGTCGTTCCAGTAGAGCCGGTCGATGTCGCCCTCGTCGACGAACCGTTCGATGTCCAGCGTCCGGGTGGTCTCCAGCCGGACGCTCTTGATCTCGTCTTCGGTGACGACGACGTAACGGCCCTTCTCGATCTCATAGCCCTTGACGATCTCCGAGCGGTCGACCGGCCCGGTCTCCGGGTCGGTGGGGATCATCTTGATGCGGTTGTGGGTAATCTCGTGCAGCATGTTGAAGCGCACTTCGGAGGTGCTGGCCGTGGCCGTGTAGAGCGCCACCGGACAGCTCACCAGGCTCAGACGCAGATAGCCCTGCCAGGTCGGACGCGTGGCCATGGCGGCCTCCAGAAGAGTTCCAGAATCCGAAAACGCGGGCGCAAGGGATTCAGTTCGGGGACGGTCGCCTGAGCAGATCAGTCGGCCGCGGCAGGATCGCCGGTCAGGGTCGGCTCGAATTCGTCGAGGATGAACCATTGCACCTCGTGGAAGCGCGGATCGCGCGCCAACGCCTCGCCCAGGCGGCTCAGAAGTTCGAGGTAGTGCGGATGTACCCGGCCGATGATCCTGGGCCAGAGGTTCCGGTCGGCGAACGCGGCCACGTGCCGCTCGATCCGCGTGACACGCATCCAAAGCCATCGTCCCCGATAGCGGAAGCTGAGCTCCCACCCCTTGAATTCGGCGCTTTCGATCGGCTCGAGGTCGCAGCCCAGCTCGCCAAGGATCTCCCCGATCGCTTCGAGCGCAGGACGGCCCGGCCAAACCAGGAAGTCCGGTCCGTCCGGGTCTTCGACCGCGCCATCCGGCAGATCGGTCAGGAACTCGGCGACCTCACAAAACCTCATGGCTCCCCCCGACCGAAACCGAAAGTGACAGGTTAACCTGTCACCGAACTCGGAAATACCGGCCTGACGGGCGATTATATACTTCGCAAACTGGAGCTTGGCTGATATGAGCCGGGCATGGGGAAGCGGAGCCTTATCGAAGGCGGATTGTGGGCGGCTGTCGGCCTCGGCGGCTCGGCGGTGATTACGAATCTGACAGTGACCGGCCTGCCGCCAGTTCTGAGCGGCGCGCTCCTGTTCGGGGGAGTGGCTGCGGTCTGCCTGAGCCTGGGCGCTCTATCAGCCATGTTCTTGGCGCACGACAAATGGGGGCCGCTAGGTCGTCGTAATACGACCGTGAGCGCCGCTATCGGGTATGCGGCTAGCCGGAACTGGGGAACCACCACCTATGACGCCACCATCTCCGGTGCCGAGATGGCCCCTATCGTCAGGGCGCTGGAGCAAGCGTCGCACGACAAAGAGTTGCGGATCTGGGGCCAGCGTCGCCGCGAGGGTCCATTCGAATTGATCGAGCCGGATTTCTGGCTCTCAAACCAGATTGAATGGTTTTCACTCCTAAGGGGCGACGCGCACACCGAACCGCTCAACAACGCTACCGGCCGAGCCGTGTATGAGCACCTGATGGTCAGCCGCGCCGAAATCGAGCGGCTGTGGCCGCGTGCGCGGCGGCGGCTCTCTATTCGCTTCGCTCGGGCGGCTTAGGCGCATCTGACCGACGCGCCACCCGCTTCACCGCCTCTTCAAACGCCTACTTAGGATCGCGGACGCGCTCAATCCAAGCTCGTGCCTCTGCTTCTGTCTGGAACGATGGCCCCTCCCATTCGGGAGCGAAACCATGCGGCGCAAAGCTTGGCGCGCAGGTTCCATCCTTCAGTTGCTTCACATGCCACGCGCCGGGTTGGCCTTTGGTCGCGATGCGGCGGACTTGGTCTTCAAACCGCTCCTCGTCCTCGTCCGCTTCCAGTTCGCGTGCGAGCTGACGGAACTTGTCTACCTGCGATTGGTCTAGCTTGTTCTCGGGCATGGATCATTACCTGTTCTCGGACGAGGCGGGGGACTTCACGTTCAACCGCGAGCCCAACGTAAGTCGCTACTTTATCATCTGTACGGTCGCAGCATCAGATGTCGGGCTTGGCTATCGGTTGACGGAGCTTAGGCACCAGCTTGTGAGAGACGGTGCGCCGCTGGGAGACTGCTTCCACGCCACGACAGATGCACAGCAAGTTAGAGACCGTGTATTCGAGGTTTTGGCGCAGTCCGACTTTACATTTCAAGCCACCGTCTGCGAGAAATCTAAGGCTCAACCTCAGGTCCGCGCGAGTAAGGCGCGGTTCTATAAATACCCATGGTACTACCATTTCAAGCACGGACTTGCGCCACAGCTAAGACGAGATGACCGATTGCTTGTCACTGCGGCGTCTATCGGCACCAAGAAGGAACGCCAGACCTATACGTCTTCGATCAAGGACGTCGTGGGCCAAAGCGCTCGGCACGTTATGTGGGCGGTCGATTTCCGCCCCGCGCTGGCCGATCCTTGCCTACAGGCGGCCGATTACTGCGCGTGGGCGATACAACGGAAATGGGAGCGAGGCGACGAACGATCGCTTGAAATCATCCGCCCAAAGTTGACTTACGAATACGAGCTGTGGCGGCACGGAACCGTGCATTTTTATTAAGGTGCGGTCCGCCATATCGGCGATCTTGGCTATCATTCGAAGCGCCCGGGGGCGCTTATCACCAAGCAAGAACCGCACGCTGCTTATGGGCTCACAAGGACAAAAAGTCAAGAGTCTCAGACGCTTAATGTCGTCTAGCTATCTCGTTGAAATCAGACTCTTTTACGCCTCTTGGTTCGCCATCGTGATCGAACTCGCGGGCGTTTAGACGGGGGCGGCTTGGGGCCGGACGTTAGGTCCCCCTCGGTATGTGAGTCGCTTGCCGACCACACCCTCAAGCGCTTTTACGGCGCGGGCGTTGTCATCGAAGCCGTTGCGGACGCGGTAGCTGTACCGGAAGTCAAACTCAGCCATGTAGCGGTGCAAGTGCTTCGGGGCGCAGTGCTGGTAGACGCCGCGCATGCCGCGCTTGAAGATGGAGTAGAAGCCCTCGACCGTGTTCGTGTGGACGGTCGGGTCCAGCTTGGAGACGTACTCCTCCTTGGAGTGATTGACGCTCACATGGGCGGAGAAGGTGCCGCCGACGCGGAGGTAGACGTTGGACGAGTCGGTGATCAGCCGGGCCTCTTGGGCCATATTCTCGGCGACGATCTTGCCGACCGTGCGGCTGGTGACGTTCTCGACCACGATGGAGCGAACGCGGCCGGTGGAGCGGTCCACGAGGCTGACGACGCCCTTCATGCTCTTGCCGCCACGATGGGAGAAGCGGCGGTCGCGGGCGAAGTAGGTCTCATCCACTTCCACGTCACCGCCGCCTTGGCCGAAAGGGGCCAACTCGCCAGAGCGCATGGCTTCGCGGATGCGGTGCGCGAGGAACCAGGCCGTCTTGTAGGTGACCTCTAGCGTCCGGTGGAGCTGGTGGGCGCTGACGCCCTTCTTGGCGGCGGTCATGAGGTAGATGGCTTGCAGCCACTTCGTCATCGGCAGCTTGGACTCCTCGAAGATCGTGCCCATGCGGACCGTGAACTGGCCCTTGCAGTCACGGCACTTCTTGAGGCCGTAGCGGACGCGCTTCTCGGGGTTCGGCTTGATGGCCGTGATCTTGTCCGTGCAGCCGCAGTGCGCACACACCGGGCCTTGCGGCCATATGATCGCCTCAACGAAGTCGAAGGCGGCTTGCTCGTCGTGGAAGTATGGGCGGCTGAGAACGGACATGGCGTTGAATCCCTTATGGGATTCTTATAGCCCAGCTTGTCGGGTTTGCAAAGTATATAATCGCCGCCTGACGTCAAGAACATGTCAAGAACATCAAAGCAGGCAAGCCGACTGCAAACCCTGCATGGGGCCGTGGTCGGGTGTTGGTCGGAACACAAGGAGCCATAGATCCCATGGCGGCGAGGATGCCCTCCGGCTTCGGCAAGTCAAGGACGGCGGCGAACGCCGCCGCCGCGACGCGGCGCGCCCGGCGGGCGCGTCCTTGACTTGCCGAAGCCGGAGGGC
>Ga0105250_10002135_pt1 | contig 10146 bp, 9 predicted proteins | sample KBSS54metaG_FD_80425 | JGI IMG/M metagenome (GOLD analysis project Ga0105250, IMG submission 80425) | Switchgrass rhizosphere microbial communities from Kellogg Biological Station, Michigan, USA - KBS S5-4 metaG | ecosystem: Host-associated > Plants > Roots > Rhizosphere > Soil | place...
CCCGATAATACGTCCCTTCATTTCGTCATTTGGAAGATTTACAACCGAAACGGTTGTTTCAGCAACATGATCAGCTGCACATCTTTGCATTGCAAGAGATAAAATCTCTTTTGCTTTCTTATCTGCCTCTTCTTTCGCACGAACTTCACTTTCTTTTACCATAACGGCAATTTCATGAGAAATTTCACTTTCCACTTTCCCTAAAATGATTGCTTTCGCTTGTTCGCGTGTCAGATTGGAAATGCGCTCTAATTCCGTTTGCTGCTTTTGAACTAACTCTCCCACTTTGCTTTCCAACTCTTCAATCTGTTGTTGTCTCGCTACAAGAGATTCCTCTTTCTTTTCTAACATCTGCTCACGTTTATCGAGCGTCTCGTCTTTACGATCAAGGTTCTCTTCTTTTTGCATTAAACGATTTTCTTGTTTTTGTAATTCGCTTCTACGATCACGAATTTCTAATTCAGCTTCTGTACGAAGTGTATGAATTTCATCCTTTGCTTCTAAAAGCGCTTCCTTCTTAAGTGCCTCTGCTTCACGATTTGCATCTTCTAAAATGCGTCTCGCTTCGTTTGCTGCACCATTAATCTTCGCTTCTGCAATAGACTTTCGAACAAAAAAGCCAACAACTGCACCGACTGTTGCAAGCAAAATGGAGATGAGTATCCAAATTAATGTACTACTACTCATGATTTCACCTCCCCTTGCCATGAATGAAAAAAGACTGTCGGCATGTACATTAATTTGCAACGTACAGCAAAGACCGTCGCCCCGCTTTTTAAGGGACTTTCTTCATTTCACAATTAAAATGTCATATTATTATTTCGAAAAGGTATAGAACCTACTCCGAATGTTACTTCTCTTCTAGAGAAGAGTGTATCGTATATAAGAAAAAATATACATTCTCATTGTATCTATCGCAATTTTCATTGTCAAGCGTTGTCTACTTTTACTTTCTTTACCTTTGTCATATAAATCTCCTTTTAACGAAAAAAGTTTATATTCACCAACGATGACACCCCTTACCTAATCAGTTTTAACAAGGGAGAACGCCTGAATGAAAGGCCTTGCTACATATTATTGTGAAATAAAAAATAAAAGACACGAAATCGTGTCTTTTGTTAATCTAGAATAGCACCTTCTTCTAAGTTTCCAGCATCTTCACCAATACCATGATGTTCACGAATAAAGAATGCAATTTCATCTCTTAATTCTGGATTTTCTTTTAAGAATTGTTTTGCATTTTCGCGCCCTTGTCCTAAACGTTCTTCATTATAAGAATACCAAGCACCACTTTTTTGAACGATATCAAGTTCAGAAGCCATATCTAAAATTTCGCCTTCTCTTGAAATCCCTTCTCCGTACATAATATCAACTTCAGCAACACGGAAAGGAGGTGCTACTTTATTTTTCACTACTTTTATTTTTGTTTTGTTACCAACAATATCATTACCTTGCTTTAATTGCTCAGCGCGACGCACTTCAAGACGAACTGTTGAATAGAATTTCAACGCACGACCACCTGGAGTTGTTTCTGGGTTCCCGAACATAACCCCAACTTTTTCACGAATTTGGTTAATAAAGATTGCAATTGTTTTTGATTTGTTAATCGCACCGGAAAGCTTACGAAGTGCTTGTGACATTAGACGTGCTTGTAAACCGACGTGAGAGTCACCCATTTCTCCTTCGATTTCCGCTTTTGGTACAAGAGCCGCTACAGAGTCAATTACGATAATATCAATTGCACCGCTTCGTACTAAAGCTTCTGCAATTTCTAGACCTTGTTCTCCTGTATCAGGCTGTGATAATAGTAACTCATCAATATTAACACCCAATTTTTGTGCATATACAGGATCCATCGCATGTTCTGCATCAATAAATGCTGCTTGTCCACCTTGACGTTGCACTTCTGCAATCGCATGTAAGGAAACCGTTGTTTTACCTGAGCTTTCAGGTCCATAAATTTCGATAACACGTCCGCGCGGGTAACCACCAACACCTAAAGCTACATCAAGTGCTAATGAACCACTTGGAATTGTAGAAATTCTACGTTCTGCCTGTTCTCCTAATTTCATAATGGAACCTTTACCAAATTGCTTCTCTATTTGTTTTAACGCCATATCTAATGCCGCTTGACGATCACTCATTCAAAATTCCTCCTTAACTGAATTGCTAATCTTATTATACCTATTTTCATATCAATTTGCCAACAAAAATCGAACGTTTATTCGTTTTTTTGTTTTCCATGGAAAAAGTTTCATTTTTCATCACAAAAAAACTAGAAGAAACTTACATCTCTTCTAGTTTTTTGTATAAATGATAAAATCCATATTTCACAGAGCGTTCTCGAATTTGCTGACGACTTCCACTTAATTTAAGAGGAAAAACAAACGTTGGTTCATTCTTTATCGCTAAACCTACAAAAACAGTACCAGGCTCATTATTTTCCGAAGCACCCGGTCCTGCCACTCCAGTAAAGCTAATCCCAATATCTGCCTTCAATAGTGTCTTTACATTTTCAGCAAGATAACGGGCACATTGTTCGCTAACAGCACCGACTGTTTGTAAGATTTCTTCAGGCACTTGTAAAACATGTTGTTTCACATCGTTATGATAGCAAATCACGCCGCCTTTAAAAACAGAAGATACGCCGGCATTTTCTGTTACTTGATTTCCAAACAGACCGCCTGTTAAACTTTCTGCACACGCTAAAGTTAAAGCCTTTTTATTCAATAAATCAATCGCTTTATTATGAAGAAAATCTTGATTATATCCGTAGAAAAACTCCCCTACTCGTTCTAAAATCAAATCTTCTACATGTTGAATTAACACTTCCGCATGCTTTACATCATGGTGTTTAGCGGTCAAACGAAGCGTTACTTCTCCATCTGAAGCTAGCGGAGCAATTGTTGGATTCGTTTGCCCATCAATTAAGTCTTGAACTTTCACTTCCAGTTGGGATTCTCCAATGCCGAAAAAACGAAGAACACGGGAATATATATGCTCTTCAGTTGTAAAGTTACGTAAAAACGGCTCTACGTAGCTTGTATACATCGGTTTCATTTCTTTTGGCGGGCCCGGTAATAAAATATAAACCTTCTGGTTCTTAGCCAGCCCCATACCCGGTGCCATACCATGATCATTTGCAAATACAGTCGATCCTTTCAAAACAAGTGCTTGTTTCTTATTATTTTCTGTGAATTCGCGTCCTGTACGTCTAAAATACTCGCCAATTGACGTTAAAGCCTCTTCATCATAAACAAGTTCTTCTTGTAAGGTTGAAGCAATTGTTTCTTTCGTTAAATCATCTTTTGTTGGTCCCAATCCACCGGTAAAAATGAGTATATCTGCACGTTTCTCAGCAATTTGAATTGCTTCTTGTAAACGGTGATTATTATCACCCACAACCGTATGATAATACACATTCATTCCGATGGAAGCTAACTTTTCAGATAAAAACTTCGCATTTGTATTTGTAATTTGCCCGAGTAACAATTCTGTTCCAACCGCAATAATTTCGGCATTCATTCCGATTCCCCCATAAGCTGTTATTTTGAATTTACAAAAGCAGCTCTATTTTTCCAGAAATAGTCCAAGCCAGAAATAACCGTAAAGATAAGTGCAATCCATATGGAAATATCCGCAACCCGAATATGGATTAAATTTAACGGTACATCATGTAATAAATATGCTGAAATCGCAATAATTTGTGTCCATGTTTTAATTTTCCCTAACATATTCGCCGCAACAACCTCACCAGTTCCAGCCAATATAAGACGTAATCCTGTTACAGCAAACTCACGGCTAATGATTACAATAACAATCCAAGATGGAACATATTGCATTTCTACTAATGTAATAAGCGCTGCTGAAACAAGTAACTTATCAGCTAATGGATCAAGAAACTTACCTAGATTCGTCACGAGATTATACTTTCTTGCATAATGTCCATCAATCCAATCTGTAGCTGAAGCAACAATGAAAACTATCGCTCCTACTAAATGTTGAATTGGTAAATCTACATTTCCAACTGTATATGTTCCCCAGTTAAAAGGAGCTAACATAATTACTAAAAAAATTGGAATTAAGCAGATTCGAGATATTGTAATTTTATTTGGTAAATTCACAGCTATTCCTCCATCATGTCAAAAACATTTGTTCATTGGAAAAAAGTCATCGAAGCGATGACTGTTATTGTGCAGGTTGTCCTACCCCTAGATTTTTAATCACTAATCTTTGGTGATATTCCTTTTCTGGATCTAGTGGGAAAGCAACAACTTGGCCATTCAGTTTAATTTCAACATTCGGTGTACTTCCAATGTTGAGAAGTACTTCTTTTGCTGTTGTTAAATCATGTTTTTCTGTTTGACCTTCTTGAAGTGTACCATTAAAAACGACATTTCCACCTTCATTTTTAATGTCTACATAACTTGCACCCTTCGCTGTAATTTCTAACTCCAGTGCTTTATTATTATGAATTTCCAAAGTAGATACCTTACCACTTGTTCCAACAAGCTTCACTTCTTCTTGTCCAGCAGGCGGCTGTTGTGCTGGTGGTTCTTCTTTCTTTGGCTCTTCTTTTTTAGGTTCTTCTGCTTTTACTTCATCTTTCTTTTCATCAAGCGGCGAATCTTTCGCCTTTTGTACTTCTATTTGTTCGCTTTTCGTTTGTTTTACTTGTCCTTCATCTTTTCCAATTAACCATTGGAAAACAAACCACACAGCTACCCCTACTGCAATTACCAATAATGCAATCAATATTTTAGACATATGATCTGCTATTGGAAGCGATGCTGCTTTTTGCATAGTTTCTTGTGTTTTTTGACCTTTTGATATTTGCGGTACATCATGAGATTCAGATTGTGGTACTACGCTTTGATACTCTACAATCAACTCTTCTCCGTTCAGACCAACCGCGTCCGCATATTGTTTAATAAATGCACGTGCATAAAATGCACCAGGCAATATACTATAATCGCCCTCTTCAATTGTTACTAAATACCGTTTTTGAATTTTCGTTACCTCATGTAGCTGATCAATAGACAAGCCTTTCGCTTCTCTTGCATCCTTCAGCTTTTGTCCTAATTCCGTCACTACTAACACCTCAATATTTCTTTAAAAGTCAAACATAGAGAAATTGTTTTGCGCTCCTTGCTCAATTTCATCTACTAAATTATATTGAATTTCTTCATCATAATCGTTACGCAATTCAATAATATAATCAAAATCATCAAGTGTATATTCTGATTGACTCACAAATACATCTGGATGTTCGACAACTTTAGTTGCGGGTAATCTCATAATTTCACGAACGAGTTGCCAATGCCTTTCATTCGCACGCTTTGTTGAAACAATGCCATCTAATATAAAAATATTATCGTCACTATACTCATCTTCAATCAGTTGACTGCGTACAGTTTGTTTAATAAGAGTAGACGAAACAAATAGCCAACGCTTATTTGCACAAACACTTGCAGCAACGATAGATTCCGTTTTTCCAACGCGAGGCATTCCTCTTATTCCGATGAGTTTATGCCCTTCTTTTTTCATTAGTTCCGCCATAAAATCAACGAGTAAACCCAATTCATCACGAACAAAACGAAATGTTTTCTTATCATCTGCGTCTCGCTGTATGTACCTACCGTGCCTAACTGCCAACCTATCTCTGAGCTTTGGTGGACGATATTTCGTTACCGTTATATTATCCATCGTATTCAAAATTGATTCAAGTCTAGAGATTTGCTCTTGGCTATCACACATAAGCAACAACCCGCGCCGAGCGTTGTCTACACCATTAATTGTGACAATATTAATACCAAGCATACCGATTAACGAAGAAACGTCACCAAGCAAGCCAGGTCGGTTTTTATGTATTTCATATTCAAAATACCATTCAATCATCAAATGTCACTCCCCCTGCTTACTTTACACCTACGTACTATATTATATGATTTTACGTTAATAGGGAAGATAAATGTATAATGAATCACGGTATTTTCAATACCTAAAAAAAAGAGAGGATTTTCTCCTCTCTTTTTTACTTATGTTGTACAAATTTTACCATTAAGTTAGCTATCATGTGTTGTTCTTGTTCATCAGCCACTTTCCAAAGCTCGGCTAATAATTTTTCTTGATCATTTCGCGCCTCTACTTCATTTGCCAAATAATCACCTACACGGAATGCCATATCTGAAACTGCACCACCATCAAGCCCTTTTCCTTGCGCCTGTTCTAAACGTTCTCCTAAAAAGCTTTTCCACTGGTCAAAATTTTCTAATACTGACATGTTTAAGCACCTCACTATTAAGTAATACAATCATACTTAATTTGTACAATTTCTTACTTTTTATGTACATATTTTTATTTTAACAATGCCAGCCACCGTTTACTCCAATAATTTGCCCTGTTATATAGGAAGCGCCTGGTGATACAAGGAAAGAAACAGTTTTGGCGACTTCCTTTGGAAATCCAATCCTTCCAGCTGGAATCTCTTCTGCGATCTCTTTCTTGTCCTCTTCTGAAAACACACTTAACATTTCCGTCTCTATGGCTCCTGGTGCCACTCCATTTACACGTATACCACTTAGCGCAACCTCTTTTGCGAGCGCCTTTACATAAGAGTTTTGTGCACCTTTTACCATAGAATACAGCACCTCACAAGACGCTCCTACTTGTCCCCATATAGATGAAATAACAACGATATTTCCACTTCGCAGGCGGATCATCGATGGAAGCGCAAGTGAAAGAAGGTTATAAACACTCTTCACCTGCAATTCCACCATCTCATTCAATTGCTCATTTGTCACATCTGTCGCCAAACCAAATATACTTTTTCCAGCTGCATACACAATAACATCAATCGGATAATGAATTTGCGCCCAGAGCTTTTGCACGCCATCTACCGCTGCTAAATTCGCTTGAACTGGAATGATTGCACCAAGTTGCTGTTCTAATTTTTTTATTTTCTCTTCACTTTTGTTGTAATGGACATACACCGTATAACCATCTTCAACTAATTGTTTCGAAATTGCAGAGCCAATTCCTCCGCTTCCTCCAGTCACTAATGCAAACTTTGTCATATGTATCCTCTCTTATCTTTCCTCTACAGAGAAACTCTTTCAAATCACTAATCTTATCATGTATTCACAAACAAATAATACCCCCACCTTACAATTCAGCAATAGCCAAAAGGTTAGGTGGGGGATAAACTGTCCGTAAAGTTCTAAATCGTAAGGCTTAAGCCCCACTTATTCATGTTTCATTTTATTTCTTCGGCAAGACTTGGCAAATACTCATTCTTTCTTCGGATAAAAATACTTTGGCTGCTTCTTGTAAATCTTGAACAGTTAAGCCCTCTAAAACGGACAGAGCATCAAACAAACTAGATTCATTAAACGCATACCTTGTGAATTGATTTGCAATATATTCAGGTGAGTTAAGCGATCGTAAAAAGCCGCCAATTTTCTTTTTCTTTACACGCTCTAACGCATTCTCATCTAATTCATTATAATTAGTCTGTAGTAAAACACCTTTTAAACGTTCAGCTAGCTCATCAGGTTGCTTCGTATCACCACCAACCATCGCAAAACCAAAGTTACTTTCTTCTGTATAATCATAAGAGAATGAGTCATCAATAAGTCCTTCATTATATAAAGACTCATAATGAACTGATCCTTTCCCAAATAAATAATCTAAAAGTAATGTAAGCGCGATCTCTTGTTTTAAAAGCTCTTGCCCTTTTTCTTTAAGCCCAGTCGCCTTTATGCCTATTAAACATTTCGGTGTTTGAACAGGCATAGAAATAATTTTTTTCTTTTCATTTACTGATTCTGGTTCATCTTCAAACGAACGTACGATTTCTGGTTGATTTTTATAATCTTTTTTCGCCTGATTTTCACGTACTAAGTTCATTGTTTTTTCTGGGTCAATTGCTCCTACAACAAATAACAACATATTGCTAGGATGATAAAATGTCTCGTAGCACTCATACAATAAGTCTTTTGTAATTTTACTAATGGACTCAATTGTTCCTGCAATATCAATTTTAATTGGGTGTTTGACAAATAAACTATCGATTAAGCCAAAATACAAACGCCAATCCGGGTTATCTTGATACATTTGAATCTCTTGACCAATAATTCCCTTTTCCTTTTCAACTGTTTTTTCAGAGAAATAAGGTTCCTGAACAAAATTTAATAATGTATTTAAATTTTGTTCTACATTTGATGTACATGAAAACAAGTACGCTGTTCTCGTAAATGATGTAAACGCATTCGCAGAAGCACCTTGTTTACTAAACAACTGAAACGCATCATGATCTTCTTTTTCAAACAATTTGTGCTCAAGAAAATGAGCAATCCCATCTGGCACTCGAACCATTTCTTCTTTTCCAAGTGGAACAAACGTGTTATCAATGGAACCATATTTTGTTGTAAACGTCGCAAAAGTTTTATTAAATCCTTGCTTCGGCAATATATATACATCTAACCCATTTGGAAGCTTTTCATAATAAAGTGTTTCTTTTAATTGTTCATAAGAAATTTTCTCCATCTATTCTCCCTCCGTTCCGTGTAAAAAGTAAATCGTATCTAGCTCAATATTATTGGCAACCTTTACAATTTTCTCTTTTGTAACACGCTCAATTCCAGTTAACCATTCCTCTACTGGACGGGTACGTTCTGCAATGACGCCATGATAAAGCATTTCTACGAAACCACGCGGTGTATCAATTGCCTCTAAAATTTGGTTTTGAATTACACTCTTTGTTTGATGAATTTCTTCTTCAGAAAAGTCACCGTTTTGCATTGCTTTCATTTGCTCTTTAATAATCTCGACTGCTTTTTCATAATTTTTCGCTTCAATTCCCGACATAACAAAGAGAAGACCTTTATGACTTTCAAAACGCGACGCTGCATAATAGGCTAAACTGTTTTTTTCACGTACATTCACAAATAATTTCGAATGTGAGAATCCACCAAATAACCCGTTAAACAGCTGTAGCGCAAAATAATCCTCATCACGGTACGTAATATATGTGCGATATCCGATATTTAATTTACTTTGCTTTAATTCTTGTTTTTCAACAATTTCTTGTTCTTCATTATTTCGCTTATGAAGAATGACATTTTTGTCTTTTGCTGTACGAGGCGCGATTGAAAAGTATTTACCTACTAAGTCAACCGCATCTTCATCTATGTCACCAATGATATATAGATCCATTTCATCTTCCGCTAACACATTTTGATAATAGCGGTATAAAGTTTCATTTGTAATGGAGGCAACGCGCTCTTTTTGACCATTTGCACTTAAACGATATGGTTCTACTTTACACATTTCTTCTATTAATCGTTCATTCGCATAGCGCATTTTATCATCATATGTAGCTTCAATTCGTTGCACGAGCGCTCTTTTTTCACTTTCTACAATTGATGATAAAAAACCGCTCCCTTCCGTTGCTGGGTGTAATACAATATCAGACAGCATAGACAGTGCTTTTTCAAACAACGGCGGTGCATCTTGTAAATATGTTTCGTTGGCAATATCCACATAAATAGAGATGATATGATCTTCCCCTTTTTTACTTACATCTACCGCCAGAGAAGAACCGTACAACTCCTCTAAATATTGGCGAAGACGAATTACAGATGGTAGTTTTTCTGTTGCACTTTGCAATACATATGGTAATAAAGCACGCTCTGTCACCGTTTCTTCATTTAAAGGTGCTTTAAAGCGAAATACAAATGTATTTGTTTTATATTTATCTGTCGGAATCATATGTACACGTAAACCACCTAGTTCATGCATTTGCTGTTCCATCAGTTTCATTTTATAGCCCTCCTTTACGTATGTAGGAATATTCCTCTTCAATATACAGTTTTTAGAAAAGAAAAATCAACTTTTCTCCCTTATCATCTTTATTTCCTTTTCCTTCTAATCATTTCTTCATTAAAAAGCAGAAAATACATTTCTGTATTAAGCATATTCTATGTAAAAAAGCCCGCACTAATGTGTAGGCCACTGAAAAAGTCCACTTCATAAGAAAAAGGAGTTCATCACCTACTATATACAGGTAATGGACTCCTTTTTCTTTTCAACATATTGATAAAATTCGTGTTATTTTTTCAAAGTAAACACTTTTTCAGTGCCTTC
>Ga0105250_10002140_pt1 | contig 10141 bp, 13 predicted proteins | sample KBSS54metaG_FD_80425 | JGI IMG/M metagenome (GOLD analysis project Ga0105250, IMG submission 80425) | Switchgrass rhizosphere microbial communities from Kellogg Biological Station, Michigan, USA - KBS S5-4 metaG | ecosystem: Host-associated > Plants > Roots > Rhizosphere > Soil | place...
ATATGATCGACCGTTACCTGGTCGAGGCAGAGAAAGCCCGGCCTCTGGGCGAGACCAAGCGACGCACGTTGAACGCCATCAAGAACAGCTACCTGGGTGAGATGGTCGACTCCGACATCAGCCAGCAGGTGCTGGTGGACTATGCCCTATGGCGCATGAGCGCTGACGGCGGTGGTATCAAACCGCAGACAGCAGGAAATGATCTGGCTCACCTGGGTTCAGTGTTGTCGCTGGCTAGGGCAGCGTGGGAGTACGAGATCAACTCCCAAGCTATGTCCGACGCACGCCTTGTCCTGAAGCGCCTCGGCTACAACATGAAAAGCCGTGAGCGGGATCGCCGGCCAACGCTCGAAGAACTCGACAAGGTGCTTGAGCATTTTTTCGAGATGCTTGCACGGCGACCTACAGTCATTCACATGCCGAAGGTCGTGGCGTTTGCCATCTTTTCTACACGCCGTATGGACGAGATCGCCCGCATCATGTGGGAGGATCTTGATGAGCACCGCCAGGCGGTGAAAGTGCGGGACATGAAGAACCCCGGGCAGAAGATCGGGAACGATGTGTGGTGCCATCTGCCGGATGAGGCGTGGGCGATTGTGCAAAGCATGCCGCGTCAGTGCGCTGAGATCTTCCCTTACAACACCGACTCGATCGGCACGGCCTGGTCCAGGGCGTGCAAGATGGTTGGCGTGGAGGACCTGCATTTTCACGATCTGCGCCACGAAGGCGTGAGCCGGTTGTTCGAAATGGATTGGGATATCCCGCGCGTCTCGAGTGTTTCCGGTCATCGTGACTGGAACTCGCTACGGCGGTATACCCACTTGAGGGGGCGTGGCGATCGATATACGAAGTGGAGCTGGTTAGAACGGATCATCCAGGCGTCAGTCACCCTAGGCGCCCGGGTTGAGTAGGTGTTTGGGGGATGCGCAGAATTGAGCGTTACTTGCACTTGTCTTGACGACTCGATTGCACCGGACCTGATTTGTCCAATGGATGGTTTGATCGGCACGAAGCGGCCATGATCTGCTCTGCGCGTAACACCGCTTTGGGTCTATCCGACTGGCGGGGTGGCCGCTTCTGACCCATAACTGCTGTTCAGCATCGACTGAATTTGGCCGTTTATTACCTGTGGCGAGAGGCAGAACACCCGAACCCTGACCGGCGACCAAGGAATGAACGGGGCAAGGGCAATAAAGGGAAGTGCGCATATATACATGGATGTAGAGAGGGCCTTGGACAGCCCTTTCTTTTTGTCTACTTCGCGCCTTGGTAGGCCTTATTCAAGGCTGAATAGAGCTGCTCTCTAGCATCGAGAATCTTGGTCCGCCAGGACTCCAGCTCTGCACTGGATGCAAGTGCATTATTCGGGGAGGTGTAGCGATGGTATTCGGAGATAATAGATCCGTAATTCCGCAGCTTCTTCTGTTGATCTACACATCCAATGAGTAGTAATCTGCCCTCACCATTGGTCAAGCCTTTGAATAGGTGGTACACCTCAGATCTCAGACCCGATATGTGCTTCAACTTTTCCTCCGATGCTTCAACGCCTTTTTCACTATTTCTCGCCACATCTACGATAAACGACCAGTGTTTGAGTAGCGTATGGGTCATCTCTTCAATGCTCAGGGTTACACTCTCGAGAACCGCGACGCTTCTTTGAAGGCTGTCTTTCTCGGCGCTTTTGGTATGCGATAACTTGTTGTTCAACAGTGTTGCAATGCCGGTGACTACGGCACCCAAGCCAATTTTCACTGTCGTATCGACTATTTCAATCCATGTTGTCGGCACAGGAAGCCCTTAGTGTGGAGGGGGAGTTCAGTTGGGGAAGCTACCGATTCGCAATCATCCTAACATCGGCTGCCTCAGCACAAATGACAAAGGCGCTTTAGAGAACGCCCCTTATTTCTACCTGTCATTCAGACGCTTTCTGCGGCTTGGCCTTCGAGACGTCCACCTTCTTAAGCAACTCCATGATTATTTCTTGCGTATTGATGGGGAAGGGATCAGCACCGACTTTGGAAAAATCTCTACCCGCAAAAATTTTTGACGCGATTGCGATCTTTATTTTGTGTTGCTCTTCATCAGGGAGAGAAGCCACAAAGGGTGACAGAGCTTTCAAGTCAAGTGACGTCTGCAAGTGCTGGTACTGCTGCTCACGGTGCTTTGCGGACTCCCTTGCCAGATACGCTGCCGGTACGGATAGCAAAAAAGTCAGGGAGATGCGGAATAGGGACTGCTGCCAATCGGTTGAATGTCCCACGAGGGTGTAGATCAAACAACCAGCAATGACCGCCATGCATACCAAGGACCAAAATCGCAGTCGGTCAGCCATCTTTTTTTCTTCAGCAGCGCTCTTTTCGTAGTCGCCGGCGATTGCCCTACCCGAGACGTGCCCCAGTATGCCGTCTATCTCCGTCTTTTTTACCCCAATTTCCCGAAGACCATCCGAATAGGCCGAAGAGATTTTATCTATCTCTCCTTGTGCAGCTCCCTCAAGCTCTTGAAGACGCTTCGCTAAGCCAGTAATCCTCAGTTCGTTCTCATTTAGAAGCTTCTTGACACGCTGATCGTGCTTCTCTTGCTCTTCGATCATCACCTTAAGTCTTGACGCGTCAGCGCTGTCGATGGAACCCGGGAAGAGAGTGTAGCCCTTAAAGTTGGGGCGGAGCTCGCTTTTTTTAAGGGTGTCCAAGTTGAGGGGGCTTTGTTCTACCACCCTTCGAAGCTCGACCGCTTTGGTCATGATCTTTTGCCCGGCTTCGTGAAAATCCGTGCTGTTTAATTTTAGAGATTGATGTCCTATTGCCTCACCGTAAATAGCAGCTGTATTTGCGCTGCTAGTGATCGCATCTGTGTCGTTAGATGTAAAGGCTGAAGCTAGGCTATTCAAATTCGCGAACAAGGATTCAAACGCGACGCGGAGATCTTTATGTACTTTTGTATCTGCTAACAAATTCCTGAAGCTGTCTGCCAGCTTTTCAAGCTCCTCGGCTAGGACACCGATTTTTTGTAGCTCTTCGTTCATCGACAGTCTCTCGTGCTAGGTGCTGGTTGAGCGGATCGAAGGCGTATCCGCAGATCCGCCCCATAATTTTGGGCAGAACGCTACTACAGTTAGTTAGTCTTGGCTACGCCTCGCGGTTTCACTACAACCCCGCGACTCGAAAGGTACGGCGTGGATGGCCGTTCCTATCCAGCCCATTTAGGGAGCGGATCAATAGCCGCCGATCGTAGGCGGCCATCGACGTAAAGTGGCTAAGGTGAGTTCGACTGGGTGGAGAGGGCGGATGCAGCCAGATGTTCTCTGGGGACGGCTGACACTGACCATGGGGCGCAATCTTCGTACCAGCCCGCCCGTTACCTCTTATTCAATTGCGCACACTCTTTACGCGCAGCATCCCGCTGCTGGTCCAGGTAAAGGGCTAGATCGGCAATGTGTATGCCTCGGGCGCTCTTCTGGCTCGGTTCAAGTCGGGTGATGGGCAGCTTGATTTCCCCGGCCAGCACCTTGCGTTGGAACACAAGCGGCGTGAGGTGCGTGAAGTAGTCAGCGCAGACCTGTTCGAGCGAGATAATCGCCATGCCGTTGTACTGCGCCATTAAAACAAAGGCTGTGTTCACGCATTGCCCTCCTGTTCCTGCGAGTTCGGTTTATTGCGCTGGCTCAGCACCTGCTTGCTGGCAAGGTTGAACAGTTCGTCGGCAGAGACCGGGGTGATGGACTGCTCGAAATTGCGCAAGGCGTCAAACCGAGTTCGGTACAGCCCGGCCTGGCCGAGCCAAGCGTGGGGGGTTGCAGCGCGTTTATTCCACAAGTCCGGGAGACCTGTCTTTTCACCGAACAAAACGCGGGTGCAGGCGTCGCAGTTGCTGCAGGTGATTGCGTCGCCGCCATGGTTTGGATCGCGGTCGTCTTCTATCGTGATCCGATTCGCAGGGCTGCCGCAGAACGGGCAGGGGGCAAGAATTTGGTCGTTGCTCATCTAACTGTCCACCGCTGGCGTGCGATCTGCATCGCGTGGTCGAAGGTCATTGCACGGCCCTTGAAATGCCAGCTTGGGTCACCCTCACTGCTCAGGAGCAGTGTATTGAGCAGCGGAGCGGGTTTCCCTGGCGTCCAGTTATCAAGTACGTCGCGCAGGCCAAGTGCTTTGGCGATGGCTTGGGCGTTGGTGCTCTTGCCGCAGCCAGATGGGCCGTGAACGAGGCAGCTACGGGGAGCTGGGGTCGTCATGCTGCAGCCTCCCCATTTACGGTGCTGTCAGGGGTGCTGCGGAGCTGGGCGTGTATGCGCTTCGCCAACTCGTCGATGGAATCGGCCTGGGCGGCTGCTCGATCTGCCTCAGGTTGGGACTTCAATGCCTGGAATGTGCGCTGGGCGAGGCGCATCGTAGCGGAGGCGGTAACCAGCTGGGTGTGGTCCGACTTGGTCACCACCAGCCCAACGTGGTCCAGGAGCCGGTCCTTCAGGTCAGCGATCATCACTCTCAATGCGGTGATGCTGTTCTCTCGTGCTTCAAGCTGCTGCGAGCAGTCTTGTCGTGTGCGCTGAAGCTCGGTGCGCAGCTCTTCCTGGGCCTTTTGGGCATCTTTGAGCTGTAGTTTGAGGGTTTGATCATTGCAGGCTTTGCCGGCCTCGAAGCCGTGTGCATAGGCGCGCTGGCGTGCTTTTGCGATCAGGAAGGGGAGAATGATGAGGGTGACCATCCAGCCTATGCCGGCGGCGAGTGCGTACTGATGCGGTTGCATGTGCTGTGCTCCAAAATGCTCGCCGCCGCATAGGTGAGAGGTGGACGGCGAGCTGGTGCCCCTGATGATCGGGGCCATCTGATTCATGTCGCTTATTTTGCTTCGTCGGCCTGGTGGTCGAGGTACTCGGCCAAGTCGTGCAGATAGATCACGTGCTGCGCCTTTAACGAGTTGTGCAGCTTTTTAAGCTTCAGCTGGATCTGGCCCTTCTGGACGAGCTCCTTGAACCGGCGATCAGTCTTGATGTGGGGAAAGTAGTGTTCCCGCACAGCGGTCAGCGTGGGGCAGGGGGTTGTCCACTGATTGCGCAGTTGGGCTAGCGTGTCCCTCATGAACGCTCCTCGGTCCACTGGTATCGGCGCCTGAGCTGGGCGCGCACCACCTCCACAAGGTTGTCTTTGCAGTGGCCTTTTGTGTGGGCGCAAATTTCCCCAAGCTCATTCAGCACGATTACTCGGAATGGACGGGCTTTATCTGCAGTAGGCGTGATGTATGCGACCTGGTCGGTTTCCAGCACCGTATTCACGGATTCGAGCGCTTCCCTCATAGCGGCTGCTGCCTGCGACTCGGTCCCAGAGTCAGCTCGGCCATTGGCCACGTCTTGCAGGAAGTCCCGTAGCGCCAAGTACTTCGCTGAATCCCGCCGTTTCAGCGTGATCGAGCTATGCAATGGCCCGAAACGCACGCTAAGGCGATGAACCTCGTGGTCGTTCTCGACCTGAATCACTGCATCTGTCGTAGTTTCCGGTCGTTGCAGCGGGCAGGTAGTAAAGCCACCTTCCTCAAGCGTCTTCTGCAGCAGCATCACGCGTTTCAATGAAAGCGTGTAGTCGCTCATACAGCACCCCCTGCGCATTGAGCGGGGATGGCCTGTGCGGTACCGAATTGGTTGATGACTACCTGTAGCCCCGTGCGGCGTTGAAACGCCAAAACCTTCTGCAGACTGCTGCAGGTGGTGGGGTGGATCAGGACTTTGCCTAGCTCTTTGTACTGTGCTGATTTCATGGTCCGTGTCCTTTGAGTGAGAGGTGACACGGCCTGAAATTAGCAAAAGCTAAAATTTACAGCAATAGCAATTGCTAAATATTTTAAGCGTGGCAGTACCTGCCTGATGGCCGGTAGCTGCAAAGGGGAGGGGGGTTACAGCTTTTTAGCGTTCCAGGCGAGCAGGACCCGGGCCTGAATGTGCATCCGATCAATCATGGACAGATCAATCGTTATCGGTGGGTAAATGGGGTTGTCCGAAATCATTCTTAGCTGCCCGCCCGTGAGCCGCTGGAGGCGCTTTATGTACAGGTCGCCGTCCAGAGTGAAGACGTAGATGGCATCTGTTTTGACCTCTGTAATCCCACGGTCGACCAGAAGTGCATCACCATCCGCAAACGTGCCAGTCATGCTGTCGCCGTTGCCGGAGATGATCGCCAGATTGTCGACTTTCGAGAACGTGAGGCCCTGCATCCTCAACCAGTCGAGGTGCACGGTCATGTCGCGTATCACTTCAATGTGCATATAGGGGGCTGCCTTGCCATGCCCCATTGATGCCGCGATGTCCAAGTGCGGTATCAGTATGAAGTTCTTGTCCTTGGCCGCTCGGGCCGAGAGGTGAACGACATTGTCCGGGGCTTTGTGGGTGGGGCTCTCCGATGGCGGAGAGGTAAGCATCCCTGCAGTAAGCCCGATCTTGAGCTCTAGATTGAGCGCAGCCTTTTCCCCCAGCTTCCGATGGCCGTTCAACAGTTGCGACAGGTACGACGCGTCCAGGTCATGAGCCTCGGCGAATTCCTTCTGGCTCATGGTCCCCATGATCTTGCGGAGGGAGGCGATACGCCTTTCGTTGATATCCATGTGGTGATGATTGCTTTCCGTTAGCAAACAGTAAATTACAAGATGCTATTGTTTTGCTGATTAGCAATTGCTAATCTCGCCACCCATGGAGGTGTCTATGACGCTTAGCGAGTACCTGAAAACGATGGACAAGGAAGGGGTGGCAGCCTTTGCCCGCTGCTGCGGGACGTCTGCTGGCCAGTTGAAGCAGGTGGCTTACGGAAACCGGCGAGCAAGCGCCGGGTTGGCTGTGAGCCTGGACCGAGAAACAGGCGGAGCTATCCGCTGTGAAGAGATGCGGCCTGATATCGATTGGGCGTATTTGAGAAACACCAGAAATTAAGGTGCTGGACCGGGGCCTCTCACCTCCCCAGTCCAGCGACGACGACGCACAGCACAGTACATCGGTCGTGGTTGTAGGATAGGTCTTACCTGATCCTGTGACTACACCGTAAATCGAGGTTTTACGGTTATGAGTCGCATTGATCTTTTGCCGGGCGCTGGCCCGGTGCTCACCCTGCGGCAGGCGCTCTATCGCGCAGGTCGAGACTATTATGGCGGAATGACCAGGCTGGCCTTCGACATGGGGCTCGATGTGGATACGCTTCAGAAGAAGCTTAACCACAACGAAGAACGCCGCTGGCCCACCCCCGATGAGTTGGAAGAGATCGTTCAACTGACCGCGAGCCCGCGCCTGCTTGATGCCCTGGTGCGTCCGGCCGGTGCTGTCTGGTACCGCCCTGAGCCCGTCCCTGCGACTAACGCAGCGCTGCAGGCGGTCGCGAAACTTCTTGAGGAATCCAGCGAGTTCGTTGGCAGTCTGCATGACGGGGCCGCAGACAATGTTTGGACCCCTGTCGAGGTGGTCGACCTTGAGCAACGCGGCATGGATGTTATCCGCCAAGTGCTGGCCATCATGGCGGGTGCCCGCCAAGCCATGGAGGAAAGCTCCCATGGCTGATGTGGTAGATGTTGCCAATGACCAAGCCGATTACCACCTGCAGGTGTCCCTTCAGCGTCGTCTCCGCCCGGTGACGAAGCCCAGCGCGCAGTTCTGCGAGGACTGCGACGAGCCGATCCCGGTGAAGCGGCAGCAGCTCGTGGCGGGTTGCGAAACTTGCACCAGTTGCCAGGAACTAAGGGAGCGCCGCAGATGAGCGAGCGCCCAACTCCTACCACAGCTGATTGGGCGCGGCGTTACATTCAAACCTTCAACCTCGCCTTGGTTCCCATGGAGCCAGGCACGAAGGGGCCGACGCAAGAAGGCTGGAATAAGCCCGGCGGCTATTTCACTGATGTCGCAAGCGCCGAGCAGTTTTGGACCGCAAATCCGAGGCACAACCTAGGCGTTGTGCTCGGTCCGAGCCGTGTCTGCTCCCTTGATGTTGATGACGTTGAGTTCACGCGACTGGTGCTGCAGCAGACGCATGGCATCGACGTTGATGCGCTAGCGGAGTCATACCCTACCTCTGTGGGCAATCCCGCACGATTCCGCATCATGTTCCGCGTTCCAGATGGCGTAGAACTGAAGAAGCATGCGCTGGTTTGGCCGAACAAGAATGACCCCGACGGCATTATTCACAAGGGGCTGATGGCTCAGGTAAGGGCTGCAGTTGATGCAAAAGATGAAGTCAGGGAGGCAGCACTGCGCATGGCTGCTGAGCCATTCAAAAAGCTCACTGTGTTCGAGCTTCGCGCTGGTTTAGTGCAGGACGTATTACCTCCGTCAATCCACCCGGGGACTGGCAAGCCGTACAGCTGGCGGAAGGCGCCGGACGCTAACGGTTTGCCAGATCTGCCTGGGGAGCTGCTGGCAATCTGGCAAGGTTGGGAGGAATTCAAACCAACTGGTGAAGCATTGTGCCCTTGGAGGCCACAGCCGGCCGTTCCGGAGAGTCGACCAGTTGCTGCCCCTCGCCCTCCAGCAGCGCGCTCTGGAGATCCTTTGCCTGAGGTGATCCCTGAGTTCAACCGCATCCACGACATCGCCACGATGATCGAGGCGCATGGTTACAAGCGGGTGGGCAGCAAGTGGTTGTGCCCGCAGAGCAGTTCCGGCCTGCCAGGAGTGACGATCACTGACGACAAGAAGCTGTACTCGCACCATACCTCTGACCCGCTTTCAAACGGACACAAGAACGATGCGTTTGATGTGTTCTGCATCCTGATGCACAACGGTGACCAGCGGGCAGCAACCCGAGCTGCCGCGCAGATCCTGGGCATTGACGCCAAGCCACGCCCGCCGACTCCGCCGCCATTGGGCGAACTTCCCCGAGCCCCATCTGTGGTCGAGCAGGCCGAACAGGGCGCGGCGGGTGCTGCCCCCGATGAGGCTGCCGATGTGGAAGGCCGACAAGGTGATTTCAGCACGGGCGCCTCCTCGGCCGACGGGGGGCAGGGGGGAGAGGGGCTGGTCCTGAAAAGCGCCAAGCGCCGGTTCGCCCTGGTCGAGGGCACCACGAATGTGTGGGACATGGACAAGGGGCAGTCGATGAAGCGAACCGGCTTCGAAGCCCTGGTCGGCAAACCTCTTGCAAAGCAGTGGATGGAGAGCACCGACAAGAAGCTGGTCTCTTCCGAGCAGGTCAAGGAACTTGAGCAGGCCCGCAAGATGTCGAGCAAGAAGGGCGGGGCGATGAACCTCGCTCCGCTCGACCGCTATGTGTACATCGACGGTACCAAGGAAGCCTGGGACCGTGAGAAGAAGCGGCGCCTGCCCGAAGGCAGCGTGAAGATGGCCTTGGGTGATGCGTACCAGCTTTGGCTGAACAGTCCGAATCGCCGGGTGGTTGACGTCGACCACATCGTATTCGACCCGACGATGACAAAGGACCCAGCGGTCTACATCAACACTTTTGAGGGCTTGCCGCTTGAGCCGGTGCGCGATGACGCTGCCTGCGAGAACTTGCGCTGGCTGATTTCGTTCCTGTGCAACCACGACACGGTGGCCCTGGACTGGCTGGTCAAGTGGCTGGCCTACCCGTTGCAGCATATGGGCGCGAAGATGGATACCGCAGTGTTGTTCCACTCCACGATGGAAGGTTCAGGCAAGAGCTTGCTGTTCGCGGACATCATGGGCGAGCTCTACGGCCGGTACGGCGCAACGGTCGGCCAGACCCAACTCGAAGGCAACTTCAACGCCTGGCAGAGCGGCAAGCTGTGGGCAGTGTTCGAAGAGGTTGTCAGCCGCGACCAGCGCTACAACCAGGTGGGCAAGATCAAGCACATGATCACCGGCAAGACGGTGCGCATGGAGTCGAAGTTCATCAACGGCTGGGAAGAAGCCAACCACATGAACTCGGTCTTCTTGAGCAACGAAATCATGCCCTGGCCGATCAGCGAGAGCGACCGGCGAATGTTGGTGATGTGGCCGCTGGAGACGTTGCCGCCCGAGCGGCAGAAAGCGATTGCCCGTGAGCTGGCCAGCGGTGGCGTCGCAGCGCTGTACGGCTGGTTGTTGGACGTCGAGCTGGGTGGGTCCACCCAACGCACTCGACCGCCGGAGACGGAGGCTCGCCAGCGCTTGGTCGAGTTGACCAGCAAGGCCTGGCAGACCTTCTTCTACCTC
>Ga0105250_10002143_pt1 | contig 10133 bp, 7 predicted proteins | sample KBSS54metaG_FD_80425 | JGI IMG/M metagenome (GOLD analysis project Ga0105250, IMG submission 80425) | Switchgrass rhizosphere microbial communities from Kellogg Biological Station, Michigan, USA - KBS S5-4 metaG | ecosystem: Host-associated > Plants > Roots > Rhizosphere > Soil | place...
GGGTGTCTCGACCAACTGGCAGCAGCCGCCATCGAGTCCAACTGGCACTATCACCGCTACCTTCCGCGGCTAATAAAGGCGAGTCGAAATGTCTGACATTATCTTCAAGTACCCGCTCGACCTGGCCTTGGATGGGATCTACAATCCCAATAACAAGGTCAAGGATGAAGAGCACACCATCGGCAACACTCGTGCGCGACTGTTCGCCGCTGACTACGGACCGTTCTACGGCACTACGGTGGCGATGCGCGATGCCGTCACGGGTTACGAGCTCAAAGACGGGGATTACCGTCTCCTGCATCCGTACCGTGAAGCGCGGGAACGTACTGGTCAGGCTGTCTACGCTGCCGTACAAATCCTCAACGCTGACGTGGGGCCGAAGATCCTCTTCACTGCACAGATGGTCGGTGGTGAGTTCTCCTTCTCCACCTACGCCATCAAGCAGGCAATCACTGAACTGCTGGCTGACGACCGCCCTATCTATTACGGCGATCTGGTCGGTATCCCATCGCAGTTCGTTCCTGCGCCGCACCTACACAGCGCCTATGACCTCTACGGCATGAAGGCGATTGTAGAAGCGACCTACGATGTGGCAGCGGCGGTCCGCGAAGGTGACCTGGCTTCTCGTCAACTACTCCTACAGCAGGTCGGCAGTAAGTTTGATGCGATCGATCAGTTCTGCATGGGTATCTCGGATCAGTTCCGAATCGCTGCGAATGAACTGGCTCTGCTGTAACCCTTAAAGGAAAATATCCGTCATGTCGAAACCCTCCAGTACGATTATCGCAGAGGCTCTTGCGGAACTCGGCGGTGAGATGAGGCACTTCAAAGAAGAGCTGATCCTCGCCCTCGACAAACCCACCGACTTTGCGGACTATGCTTTCTCGGCTGACACGCTGGAGGGCAAGACCCCTGCACAGATTCAGCAATTGCTGCTGGATGAAGTCACCAAACACACCAGTAAGCTCGGTGTAAACGTCCACGGTATCAACGGCAATCAGGTCGGTAGTTACACCGGCCAAGAGTTCGAAGATCGACTGGACATGCTGATGGATACTGAATCCGGCGTTCCGTTGGACTTCTACGGTGACCGTGAGTTCCTTCCGCCGTCAATTACCGGTTCCTTCGAGTCAGGCAGTAACACCACCCCTTGGGGTATGGTGGCGATGATGTTGGAAGACAACGGTACGCTGATGGTATTGCGTACCGGTACGGACGGCGACACGGCGGGCTTGTTCTACTCGTATCTGCGCAATGCTCAGACCGAGACGGACATTGGCAACATCATCATGTCGAACGTACAGTACGAACCAGCCTTCATTCCCGCCGGCATGAAGTGCTTTGCGATCGTCCACGGTAGTCAGGACATTATCGTGGGTATTGTGGTCGACAAGGTGACCTTGGCCCGCACGGGTTACTTCGTCTCCGTCACGAACAACACGATGGACCACACCAAGCACACCGGAGTGTTCGTTCCTAACGGTTCGATCTTTGACGTCAAGTTTCACCAGACGTGGTCCTCGTCGATGGTCGGTGGTGTGACTGGCTACATCAAGAACGGATGGTGCTATTTCCTCTGCAACCTCGATGTAGTCAATCAGTTCGGCTGGCGTGTGTGGAGAATCCCGGTAGCCAATCTGATCGCCGGTGTTTGGGGTGGTGTCGAGCAGGTTACTGGCTGGACGATCAACCGTGGGGGCGCCGGTGTGGTTTCGAGAAGCGACCTTGTCCTGTTCGACAACGTTCAGGACGCGTTTGCTCAGATTGGTAGTGCGCACATCAATCAGATCCCTGCGGCGGCATCGCCAGGTGTATTCCCGATGGTCCGTGAAGATGGTCGGGTCATCGTGATGCAACAGAAATACTGGCAATACATCCCAACCGATCAGCGTGCTCAGCAGCAGGGGTTCGTGGGTTCGTGGACTATTGAGATCCCCGATAACAAAGTCATCGACTGTGCCAAGTACCACAACCAGAAAGTCGTCAGCACGTATGTCAGCGGTGTCGGTTTCTCCATCGGCGTCTGCCCTGCATGGGTTGGGGATTCCTACAATGCGTGGATGCGGTATGCCGGTGGTCAGGCTTGCGGTTCTTGGTACACGACCAAGTTCAATCAGATGTGGATGTGGGGGACGACAACTTACTACTCGAGTCGAGTCCTCTATCGTCTCCCCGGCCCTGATATCAATCAGGACCCGCTGGATTATTTCCAGATGCGGACAGGGGTTGGTCCTGGAGTACAGGGCGTCAACATCTCCGGGCGTCACGGATCGGCCTTGACCGTTGCCTTCCACTGCATCGGCAACATCGGTGATTTCCAGCTGACTGCGAAGAACTACATCAAACCGCTTGGGAAACCATACGGCGACTACGCGGTTCGAGCGTTGATCACAGGTGAACCGACTTATCAGTACTCGTCGGTATCTGGCAAGTACGCGTACCGAGGTTTTGCTCCAACTATCCAGCGTTATACCTTCGAAGAGCTCGGCGCTAGTGACATCACGGCAATCGTGATGTTGAACGAAGGACATTCTGGTGCGGAATGGCAAAGTCACGGGCGTTTCACGAAGAACACCGGTCAGTGGATCAAGGCAGGAAAGATCAATCCCGATCTGACTGTCTCTGGGGCGATCATCACCACTGGCGACTGCATGGAGTCGATCAACCAACAGATCTACAACGATCTGGTCTCCAAAGGCGTTACGTTCTACGGTGATCGCAACACATCGATGTGCTTTGAGCTGAACGTTCCTCAGATGTACACCGATATGCCTCCGTTTGTCTTCGGTACGTATATCTCGGCAGACCAGTCAATCACCAACTTTGTCTACAGTTGTGCAATCACCGTAGGTAATCGTCAATCGATCAGTGCTGTGGCTATTCAGCCATCGACTCTGGCAAGGGCGATCGGATGGCAGGGCACAGGGCTTTCCGTAACGCCTATGGAAAACTGCGGGCAAAATGCGATCCGTCGTGTTAATGGTGGTTTTGTGGTTGGTGTGGTTCCGGCAAGTATTATCACCGTGGTCGGTGACGCTGAAACGTCTATCAACCTGTTGACGTATAACGGCACATGGGCGTTTCGAGGGACACCGGTCTGGAACCACTGGCAGGTTGCTCCGATGGGTTGGATTAACTTCCCTTCCCGTGGGCTGTATTGGGGATTGTGCTCGGAGTTCATTCGTGGAGAAATCGACTGCGGGAGTAAACTACTCGGCGTGTTGATGGCAACTACCGACATGAACACCAGGACGATGGATAACGGTTACCCGTTGTTCCAGGACGGCAACAACTGTATCGTTCTCGTGTCTCAGAAAACGGTATCGGCCTGGACGATCTACTTCTCTGACCCGACACCTGCCATGCTGGACGGCACTTATCAAGTCATCGCGAATACGACTTACGAGTTGAACCCCGCGGTCGATGCGAACAAGCCGTTCTACATGTGGATCGTTAAAGTGAATGGCGTGCTGTCGTACCGCGTTATTCCTCAGAGTGCGGCTGCTCCAACCGGTGTGCAAGCTTCTTTGTATCTCGGTTACTTGACGACCACTGGGGCTGGTATCCAGAAGGTGGTGGCTGAGAAACGTGTAGCTGTCGGCGGTAACGTTCTGGCTCGTGCTTCTCAAGGGTCCGGTATTCCGCTCACCTCCGGTACTCCGAACACTTACGGGCGCCTCAACTGGAAATAACCATGACGATCGAAGACCTGCTCTTGTATTGCAAGGTGCGCTTTGGGGAATACAAAGCCCAGATCTTCCGACTCATCAAATCGAAAGCAGGTCGAGTCCTCCACGCGGGGGACTCCGACAAGCTCGAAGGGTTGAGTTTGGCAGACCTCATCGCCATCATGCGTGGCGAAGTCAATACGCACGAAAACAACCACAACCTCCCTCACGGGGAAACACTCGCTCAATTGGGCGGGATCACGAAAGCTACGTTCGACCAAAGGGCGGCTAACTACTTCCCTAAGGACGGAGTGCCGATCAGCAAGCTGCCTGCTCCAACGGCCTTGCCGATCAGTGGGTCATCCATCACGGTCAACGCCTCGAACATTGTGTATTGTGGTCGTAAGGTCGCAGTACCTGCTCAGGCGTTGGCATTGAGTGGAACGGTGCGACAGTACATCAAGATCACGATGTCCGGACAACCTCCAGCCTACGGGATTCAGTACACGCTGAGTACCAACCCAGGCGAGGATATCCGCAACATGATTGTTGGGTGGGTTGACTATTCCAACGGATCGTACGTCCCGACGTTCTTCGGATCGACAAGGATCGGTTATGCAGTGATCAGCACCACGCCTCGCGGCTTGGGTATCCCGACCTCGGCTGGTTCGCAAGCTGCGCCTAGTTCGACCAACCCTGGCTGGTATTCGTAAGGAGGGTCACATGGCTGGTCCAAAAACAGCGTTAGCGCTATTTCGGAAGGTTACGTTTGCAGCGTACCACTTCCAAATCAAGCGTGTCTTGAAAGAACGCGTCAGGAAACTCGCTACGAGGTCTGGTGATACGACCCTCCTCTTACCCAACTGGAGTGTCTTTGAGTTGCTGAAGGTCGCTAGAGCGGCTCTGGCAGCACACATCGCCAGGCGAGACAACCCTCACCAGGAAACGATGCGCTCGATCGGCTCGTATACCGACGCTGACATCGTCGCTAAGTTGTCGAAGAAGGTCCCGAACTCCATTGTCCCGGTCTCCTCGTACGGGGTGTTGGATTTCATGACCGACGCTGAAGTCGCAGCGGCGTGGGTACCGTCAGGGTTCACGCTGACCTGCAACCGGTCGATGAGGGCTATCCTTTCAGGTACGCCTTACGTCCTGCCGGCTGCTACCATCAACCTCTACACGGTCGATGCAAACCCTGCGAACAAAACGTTCAACATTTACTTAAGAGCGCAGTTCGGGTTGATCCGGTACGAGTGCCGGGCAGATACACCACCCGAATCGGTGTCGATTATGTTCTTGGGTTCGATCACGACTAACGGAGCGGGTATCGTCAGTAAGTCGTTCTCGACCGTCTACAGACTCGACACATTCCGCCTCAGCCTGCAACCGGTCGGTTCTGCCATCCCTGTGGCGAGCGGACCTATCGATGCTCCAGCCAAGTTCCCTGCTAGCTGGAATCCCCTTTAAGGAAGCCTTACGATGAAACAGCCTGTCCCAGAAGCACCCACTAACGTCCAGCACTCCAACCCGTACAACGACATCAGTCGCGGACTGTTCGTTATCCGCAACCCAGAGTCGTCGATCAAACTCGCTCGAGTGCATGCCGCTACCTGGGTGACCAAAGGACCGGCTGCTGGTATCGGTCATCTGCAGTTCCAGCTGATGGGTTATACCGCTCAGCCTACGACTGCAGAGGAATACGCAAACGGCGTTCTGCTGGATGCGCCAGACGGTACCAAGTGGTTCGACTGCCTTACCCGAGGACTGGTCACCAAACCGATCATGGCCGAGTATTGGGCCATCAACATCTTCTACGCTCACTACATCAACGTAGACGCGGAGAAGCTTTCTCAGGAAGAGATCGACAACGCCAACACACAGGCCGCTGTGTTTACCGCTACCATGGGTAAACCTTACGATCTGAAGGCCATCGATTTCCAAGTGTCGTTCCAAGCTGTCGGGGGTCAACCGATCTCCCGCATCAGCATGGCACTTGGGATCGACTATGAACTCAATGGCGCAGCCGAGCACATGGATATCGGCGATTTCCCAACAGTGGACTTCGACCCTGTGCGCTTTGCTGGTTTGACAATCAGGAATCAACGGGAGTAAGTCATGGCTACCAAGCCTGATGCAAGCGTTAAAAAGACCCAGGAGATGTTGAACAGTCTGGGCTTCAACTGCGGTACGCCTGATGGGCTGTGGGGACCCAAGTCCCTCGGTGCGTACACGTCCCTCCTCAACGCCACAATCGATCCGTCCAAACCTCTTGGGGTACGGCGTGTCGGTTGGGGGCAGAAGTTCTCCGCACCTGCACTGACTCGTCTGGCGCAAATGGTCAAAGATCTGCGTTGCGAACCAGTGTCCATCAGTACCTTCATGGGCTGTATGGCGTGGGAGACTGGTCGTAGTCTCAGCCCTGCGGAGAAGAACAAGATCTCCGGAGCTACGGGCCTGATCCAGTTCATGGAACCTACCGCCAAAGGCCTGGGTACCAGTCAAGCTGCGCTCGCGAAGATGAGCGTACTCGAACAACTGGAATACGTCTACCTGCACTTCAAGCCGTTCGCCGGTAAGCTGAAGAACGATGGTGACGTTTACATGACCATCCTCCTGCCTCGTGCCGTCGGTAAAGCTGACGACTACGTGCTGTGGGACAAGTCTAACTATCCAACCGCGTTCTCGCAGAACAAAGGTCTGGATCTGAACGACGATGGTCTGATCACCCGTACTGAGTGCATGCACAAGGTGCGTAACCTGATCGTCGAAGGCTTCCTGCCGAACAACGTTCTGGTCTGCTAAGCAAAAAAAAAGAAGACATACAGCCCGGGCATTGTGCCCGGGCTGTATGCTGTTCGCCACCCGTTGAGATTTTAGACCGTGGTGTCACACTTCCCTTCGCCGAGCACGGCAACCTTGCGCACCAACTCAGCCATGACTTCAGGGGTCTTGGCCAGATAGTCGAGTTCGACATGATCCAGGCGCAATGCACCGATCTGAATGTCGCGACGATAGGAAGTAATAACCACTTCGATCTCGACGATCTTGACGTTGACACTGCGGTTGATGTTCATCCATCCGCGTTCTTTGTCGACGTCCAGGTGAAGAGCGACCTCCTCGTTGTCGATACCCAGCTGTACCGAACAGCGCATTGCCCGCTGACACGCCGTCGATTCGACGAATTCCAGAGAGGAGTTGGTAGTCAGCATAACGCCACTGTTCGATGCTATCTTGACGTTCTTGAGTGTTGCGTTACGCACGTATTCGCCGAAAGCAATCTCGCCATCAGCGGGTGGGGAAAGGAGGGCAAACAGATTGACGCCAAACTTTCGTTCATCCTGAACCTCTCCAGAAATACACAGCGCATCGAGGTCCAGAGCGATGGTTTCGAACCGAGTGTTCATCGGTATCTCAGCCGGCTTCCAGTCGACCATTGCTTGTTTGAGATCGTTCAACCCTTTGACATAATCGTAGTGGTCGAAGTTATAACCAGTAGTAGCGAGTGCGTGTTTGAGAATTTCCTCAACACGTTCCTTGGACACTTCTACTTGTTTATCCCCAAAAGAGAGGATGGCGTTAGGACGAGTTTCGTACATGTGTAAATCACCTTGTAGAGAATGATTGTTTACTTGCATGAAAGAGGTATTTTAATTAAGTAATTACCTTTCATTGATTTGCAGCATAAAGACCCTCCCCTACCCCTGGCGGAGTAAAGCACTGGAGAAGTTCGCATCGTTACACTCGCTCACGTTTCTGGACCGTCAACTTCGCTTCGCTACGTTTCCTAAAGAATAAGGAAGAAGGCGTGTTACAAAAGATTCGATTACTTATTAACTGTTTACGGCATAAAGAAACCAAGACTACCTGGCCGAAACCAGGTAGTCGAGGTAATCACGTCAAACTTTAGGAGGTGTGGTATCGATACCAAGATCGAGGTCAGGAACCCCGGTATCGTCATCTTCCTTCTGAGTACCTTCGTCAGCTTGCTCCTGCTGCTGATCTTGATCGGCGTTAGCCGTGCTGTCATCGTCTTCCTTCTGAGCTTGAGTATCCTCTTCCTGAGGACCATCTTGATCAGTGGTATCCAGAATGACATCGTCGTCTTGCTGAACGTTGTCGTCTGGTTGGTCGTTATCTCCAGGCTGAGTATCTGCCGGAGCTTCCTGACCGAAGGTTTCGTCACTGTCCAGAGGCTGGGCTTCAGCAATCGCCCGAGCCTTCTCATCCATATTTGCAACCGACTCGTTGCGAGTCTTACGACGGATGGCGTCTTTAGCAGCCCGCTTACTGTATTCAGCGAATGCAGCGTTCAGACCCTCTACGTGAGCTGCCATCTCTTCGTTCAGTTCCATCAGCGGCTTACCATCTTCGCCACTACCGAACACGTCCATCTCACGGAACAGACCACGAGTACGCAAGAACTCACGCAACTTGACGCCTTTCCAAGCAGCGATCATCGACGGCAATGCTTCCCGCTGGATCTGGGTAGCGTAACCATCGAGGTATTCGTCCTTGACAAAGGCCGCGATGATCTTGTCGAGGAACTGATCGTACTTGTCGTAAATCTCCATGTGCTTCTCGAGGTTGTCGATATCAGGCGCAGGGAGTGTTACGGTGAGGTTGTTGATGAACTCTTGCAGGTAGACCTCATGGTCACCTTCGAAGTCTTCTGGCAACCACTTCTTGTTCTCCTCAATGATAGCCAACAGGTCATCGATGAGGATACCGTCGTTCATGGTCGAGATCCGAACGTAGTCGGTGAGCATCGGGTTGGTCTGACGCTGAACCATCATCACCCGCTTAAGCAGCAGCAGGTTGTTGTTCACGGCCGTGGTCGCAAACTCAGGCTGGTTCATGTTGTCCACCATCTCTGGCGTCACGCTGAACACGCGACATACGTCATCGCGAGCCTGATTGAGGGTGTCGGTATCGATAGCCACTTGCTGCGATTCACGCGGCTGGATAGACGTCTTGATTTCCGGGAAGCGAGGGTTACCCGACACCGACACGGAGTAGGACGTCATTTGCAGCGCTTCAGCAATACCCTGAGGACTGTTGATCGCCATCGGCAATTGGTTGAACGCCAGTGCCATTGCCTCGTTGACCAGGTAACCCACGGTCTCGGTAGGGTTCTTGTCGCTAGGGTCCAGCTCGATCACGATATCCTTCCCAGGAATCGCGTTGTTGATCGAACCCATGACGTGTGCCACCATCAGGTTTGCACGCATAGCGCACAGGCCTTTGGCGTCTTCGAGTATGGATTTACCCACGCCATACTCGTTGAAGTCGTACGCCATGTAAACCATCATCTCGGCCGGTACATACAGCAGAGTGGTTTGTTGGTTCTTGAGCGTACGGGCAAGCATCAGCTTGTCGATATGCTCAGTACGACCCAACTCGAATTGCCCACCCATCGCACCCGACTTCAGACGCGACATGAGGTCACGCTCGATCACGTCACCGCACAGCTGAGCCATCCGGTCAATCGCGATGTCAGAGGCGTTGGCAATACCACCGTTGATCGCACCAGCTGCCATGTTCAGCAACTCACCAGCGATCTGGTTACCAGAACCTACCTGCTCGCCACCACCCAACATCCCACGACGTACATCGTCGTAGTAGTCAAGGGTTTTGACCGACGCCACTGGGAAGCCGTTACCGTCTTGGATCACCCAGTAGCCGATGTGGTTCTTACGGTCACCTGGGATACAAACAGGGATAACCGCTTGAGTCGGCAAGTGATACTTCAGTGGGTGACCTACGGTGTGGCCGCCGGACTGTTTGAGCGTTGGGAGCACTTCCATGCGGGAGCGCTTCGGCTGCTGAGGTTTGCGGAAGAACCGACTGTAGATCTGGTTGTCGGTGAGACCTTTCTTCTGCTTCTTCGAGTAGCCAGGCGACGTTTCCAACTGAGGATTCTTATCGTCCTTGTTGTTCTTGTCGTCATCCTGCGAAGACTCCGCTTCACGACGCAACCGGTCACGACGGCGGGATTCGAGCGTCAGTTCGCCGTAAGCGGTCTGCATCATCCGCTCACGCTTGAGTTCCTGTACGGCAGGAGCGCGTAGGGAAGCCAAGTTATCTGTTACGCGGAACGGCAATGGTACGGTCTTCTTGACCTTACCTTCAGTGCTGATTTCAGCCTTGATGGTATGGTAATCGGCCATGTCCTGGAAACTGATCCGGGTTTTGGCCGACTCGAAACTCGCGTAATCGGTACCACCCGCCGTGGCGACTCGCAGGCCGAGCACGCCCTTAGGCCGGAACCAGCCATTCCACCATTCCCCGTCGTAGTTTGCCACCGACTCCATACTGGCGTCGTTGTTCGAACCGTTAACCATACGGTCGAGTGCAGCCTCTGGGATGATGAGGATTGGGTGAGCGCCGTGCAGAATCAACGCTTCGTCGATCCACTCGTGTAGCTTGTTGGGGGTCTGCTCTTCGTCAATGAAGTGCTCTTTGAGA
>Ga0105250_10002146_pt1 | contig 10123 bp, 12 predicted proteins | sample KBSS54metaG_FD_80425 | JGI IMG/M metagenome (GOLD analysis project Ga0105250, IMG submission 80425) | Switchgrass rhizosphere microbial communities from Kellogg Biological Station, Michigan, USA - KBS S5-4 metaG | ecosystem: Host-associated > Plants > Roots > Rhizosphere > Soil | place...
CAAGTTCGCGTTTCCTATGCAATGAGCCGTGACGGGCTACTTCCAAAAGCATTAGCTCGCGTAAATCAAAGAGTTAAAATACCTCTATTAAATACGTGGATTACTGGCATTGCAGCAGCTTTATTAGCAGGATTACTAGATTTACATCTACTTGCAAATTTGGTGAACATCGGTACACTAACAGCCTTTACATTCGTTTGCTTTGCTGTACTTATTTTACGCAAAACACACCCAGATTTAAAAAGAGGTTTCCGTGCACCATTCGTACCTATATTACCAATTGTTGCAATTTGTTGTTGTCTCTATTTAATGATTAACCTTTCTGCAACAACTTGGAAAGGATTTGCTGTTTGGCTTGTCATTGGACTATGTGTATATTTCTTCTACTCTAGACGTAATAGCCATTTACTGACCAAAGAAAATAATGGTGAACAAAAAAAAGCATGAAAAACAGCTCGCTATATTAGCGAGCTGTTTTTCATTCGAGTTTGTTTTTTGTTAACGTTTGTAGAATGAAAAATATGCCGATGCAAGCTGTAAACCAGGCCCAATTTCCTATTGATGACGAGTAATTTACAATACCAATCGTAATTACAATCATCATTACGATTCGTACACAAGCTTCCATTTTTGCATATCCATTCTCCTTTATTATTTTGTTTCCTTCTTTTTCTTTTTCCATGCAGTTACACTATCAAAGAAAAAGTTAATAAACAACGCTCCTAATCCTGCTAATAGAAAAGTCATTAAAAACAGAACCCATTTGCTTTTATCTTTCAAAAAATAATATCCAACAAGGAGCACAACTGCAATCCATACATATTCAAGAATTCTTTTTAGCTTTTTCTCTTCCAAATCTTTCGCCCCTTTATGTTTCATCTCTCTTTATTGTAACATGAAATAATATATCGGCGGAATCGCTACATATATCGGCGATACGACATAAATTCCTACTAATAAAAGAAGCTCGCCCAAGGCAAGCTTCCCATTCTCTTACTCATTTACACTCTTTTCAACAAGCTGCATCGCATATTCTAATGTACGATTCATTGTTTCTACATACTGATCTTTTACTTTTGTATCTTTTACTACAGATTCTGCTACTTTGATTTTTTCTTCTAATGCTTTCACTGGACTTTCTTGATATTGTCCTGGTTCTTGCCCTACTTGAACTTTCGCTAATAAAGCTTTTGCTGCATCGATTGTTTTTTGTAATTTCTCTTTTGGCGTTTCTGGTTTTTGGTCAACTACTTTTGATTGTATAAATGTTTGATGTGCTGTTTTTAAACTCTGATATGCCCCAACTGCTTGCTCACCTGTCGTCACCATATTTTCAAATACTGCTTTTGCTCCATTATAACTTGTTTGTAATTCTGTAAAGGCAGCTTGTGAATATTGGCCCGGTTTTTCACCGAATTCATAAGAACCGGCTAATGTTTCTTTTGCTTTACCAATCTCTTCATATAAAGCATTTAATTCTTCTAGTTTTGTGCGATTTGTAAACTCATTGTATGCCGCTACTATTTCAGATGAAGTAAGTGCTTTACTATATAATTTTGCAAGCGCAACTTGTCCATGTAATGGAACTCCACCGTTACCATCGCTTGTTGGATCTGCACCAATCGCGAATGGTACATTCGGATGATACACTTTACCTATCACTGGCTGACTATTTACTTTTTTTCCATCTACATAGATTGCTAATTCATTTCCATTATACGTTCCTGTTAAATGATATGTTTTATTTGCCTCTAATTGTGTACCTATACGTTTATAGCTACCACCAATATGAGCCCATAATTCTACATATCCAGTTCCAGTAGATTCAAATCCAATTCCGCCGCTCTCTGTATTTTCCATAATAGCTTGACCGCGAATTTCATTCATAGAAAATACTGTTTCTAATGTAAATGTATTCGCCACTTTCTCTTTTTGCGCTGCTGAAAACGGGATATAACCAAATGTATTTGCTTCACCATTTAATTTCATTACATGCTTTTTCAATGCTTTATCATATTCAATTGATACATTACCTTTTACATCGCCTTTACTTCCAAATGGTGAGTTGTCTTTAAATATACCATCTAAAAAGTTAACATCAAATACATCCGCCTTTGGCACTTTCACATTAGGATCAATAATTTCTTTTTTTGTTGTTACTTCTGCTTGTAATGGCTGTTCACTTTCATTTTCGAATGAATCGATCGCAACTGCTTCTAGCAGGTATGTTTTTCCACTATCTAGCCCACCTAATGTAAACGTAAGTTCTTTCGGCACTGGATCACGATAAAACTCTGAGAATGCTAATAGCTTATTTTTGATTTCCCCTGTTTCTTTATCTCTTGCTTGCAGGCGATAAGAATGAACAAGTAGATTATCTACTGCTTGCGGGAAAGTCGCTGTTACTGAACTCTCAGTTACATTTGAAACTTTTAACTTTGCATTTTGCTCGAAAGATGGTTTTTCTTTATCACGGTTTTCCACATGTTTAAACGATTCTTTTTTAGCTGGTAATTGAACTTTCCACGGTTCACCTGTCCAAGAATTCGTGTGGAAATCACGACGATTAATTGTTACTTCTTTATCGTCTACCTCTACTAATAAACCTTGGCTTAAATCGCTTGCACCTGGCGGAATATTACCTTGAACTTTCCCGCCCTCTACTTCCATATAACTTACTGAAGATGTTCCAACAGATGTAAAGTCTTTTTGATGAATGGATCTTGGATCATCTAATGGATAGTGCGAATGACTAGAGAATGTAATTGCTTGCGGATAATCTTTTAATACTTCATTAATTTTTGCACTGTCCTTCGTTCCCCATTCATGACTACCATACACAGTTTCTTTAATGTGTTGGTGCAAGAACACGAAAATTGGTTTTTCTGGGTCATCAGCTTTTGCCTTTGCAATTTCTTCTTTCAACCAATTAATTTGTTTATCAGAATAATATCCATGTGTCGTTCCATCTTCTGGTGACATAACAAGGAAGTGATATCCCTTCACGACTTTATGATAATAAATAGATTCCATTCCTGTCTTTTCTAAGAAACGTTTTTGTGCATCCCCTGCCAATAAACCATTCCAGTAATCATGGTTTCCAAGTGAATTCATTCTCACTGCATCTTTATTTGCATATTGATTATACACTTGCATAAAACGATCATATTGCTGATTAGACCCTGAATCTGTAAAATCACCAACGATAACAAATGCGTCTTGTTTTGGCGCAAGTGTATTAAACTGCTCAATCGCTCTTTTCCAACGGAACGTATCATCTGTTCCGCTATTTTTAATATGTACGTCACTTACAACCGGAAAGACAAGTTTTTTCTCCTGCGGTTTTTCCTCTTGTTTCTTCTCTTCCGTTTGTGCGAAAGTGTTCCATGGAAACGATACAAACGCTAAAATGAAAACTGCTAATAATCCAATAAGACCTGTTACCTTCTGAAACATATTCCTACTCACGTAAATCCTCCTCATATGTTTGATTCAGTACAAGGATTATTGTATCTAACACATATTAACCTCGTTTAAATGAATAATGAAAAATATTACATCTTTGTAAATATACAGTCAGTTTCCTGTAAAGTTCCACAACAGCTATATAAATACAAATAAAAAACGACATAAAACCTTTATTTTTAGGTGGGAGAGAGCATCCGGCCGTGCATAGAAGCGGTCAGATCCTCTTCCTGCCCCATACCAAGTTAAAACAAAAAGAAAAAAACGAGTGCAGGTCACCTTTTGTTCTTCATAGCCGCAACTTATATGTTGGCAAATCAAAATGGAACAACTATATATCACTCATATATAGTTGTTCCATTTAAATCTCTATTAGACTAAATAGTAGATATGATGTCGATTAGCCCTACATGAAATATACAAAAGGATTTAACTTTACAATCTAGAAAAAGTATTATGTGATAACCAAAAGATGTTTGGAGGATAAAATTTGATTTTCTTTGATATTGATGGCACTTTACTAGATTATGATTATGCTGAAAAACAAGGCATTATAGACTTTTTTCATACACAAAGGGAATTTTCACACTTAGAACCAAAACCATTGATTGAACTATGGAACAGGATATCAAGTGAGTACTTTCAATTATTCCTTGATGGATCCCTATCCTTTCAAGAGCAAAAACAAAAACGGATGAAAAGGATATTTAAAAAGGTTAATCTAACTATTTTAAACGAAGAAGCTGATCAAAAATTCGGACTGTATCTACAACATTTTCAACGTAATTGGACTGTCTACAATGATGTAAGGAAATGCCTAGATTTTTTGAAGAACAAAGGGTTTGAACTAGGAATCATAAGCAATGGTGATTACAACCAACAAGTTCATAAACTTAAACAAATAGGGATTCATCATTATTTCTCTCATATTATTACATCTAGCCAAGTTGGAGTTGCTAAACCAGATTCGAAAATATTTAAAGAAGCAGCAATTAGAATGAATCAAGACACTAAGGAATGTTATTATGTAGGAGATCGCTTAGATACCGATGCAGTTGGAAGTAAAAATGCTGGGATGACAGGGATATGGATTAACCGTATAGATGATAAAAAGCATAAGGATATTATTACCATACATTCGCTATCACAATTGGAGAAAGCTATAAAAGTAGATTTTAATCACACAAAAAGATAGTCTATGTTAACAAAAGGTGCTTTCTGTATATGAAAGCACCTTTTAAGTCCCATACTTTTTCTATCGTCTAAAATACCTTTAATCAAACAATAGTCTCATCATCTTTCACATTGACTCCGCTTTATTTTTCTTTTTCAAAAACTTGAAAATAAACATTCCTATCACAATGAAACAAACAACCCCTAGTATCGGTAATGTATATTGTTCAACAATTGCCTCTGCCTTTTTCCAATGAGGTCCTAATTTCAATCCCACATATACATATAGCGTTGTGAGTGGCAACATCGCTACAAATGTGTATATGTTAAATTTCCAAATGTTCATTTTGGCGATTCCACATGGAACTGAAATAAGTGTACGAACCCCTGGAATAAATCGACCAAGAAACGCCACAGCCGGTCCATATTTTCCAAAGAAATGATCTGCTTTTTGAATCTGTTCTTCCTTTATAAAAAAGTATTTTCCATATTTCAGTAATAACGGTCGACCACCATAATAACCGATTGCATATAGTGTTAGCGGCCCCGTCGTTCCTCCGATCGTTCCAGCTAATACTGCGAGCCAAAAATTCATATCTCCTTCGTATACCCAATATCCAACAAGCGGCAACACAATTTCTGCTGGAATAAACTCAAATGTTAATGCTAGAATTACACCAAAATAAGAAAACTGCTTTAAATACTCAATCACATCTAAAATAAACTGCTCCATTTATGAACTCCTATCCTTTATTTAAATTATATTTTTCTTGTAAGTGCTTCGGTGCCATTTTCACAATTCGCTGTAAAATAAATAAGACAACAGCAATATCATCTAATCCCCCAAAAAACAGTAGAAAATCAGGGATGAGATCAAATGGAAATACGACATACCCAATTAAAAAAACAATGGATAGTATTTTCTTCTGCATAGCGACTTCTTTTGATGTAAAAAAGTCATATAAAAATGGACCAAATCGACGAAAATGAAGCATAAATCGAAATCGGTTTATAAACTTTTTCATTTTTCACCTCTCCTTTTTCTGCATACAAAAAGGACCTTTACCAAATATAGTAAAGGTCTTAAAAAAAACAATAAGGGGCCTTTACCATTGCTGGTAAAGGTCTCACTAACAACAAATCGTTGCCAATAAAGCCGAGGGTTTCTCCCTGTAATGACGACTTTATTGTGACAAGTTACTCCCCTTTATATACGCAATTTTATAAAATTACCTTAAAATATTTGATAGAACTTGTCAATCTTTTTCTATTGTTGAAGTAACTGATACATACTTGCTATCGCTTGTATTTCAGAACTTGGTGCTGGTGATAGCTGATAATACCCTTTCTTCACCATATACTGCCAAATGTCATAAGCATGGTGACTACTATTTAAAAAGGTATTTTCTAAAAGCGTTCTTAGTTCTGGATTCGCACACTCTAATAAAGAACCTGCACAATTAAATGCAGAAGATTTTTGATTCAGTAAATATCCAAGTGCAATTGATCGATCATTAGGAGGCTGCGCAGCCATGCTTGGTGTAACTGGCAAATACTTTTGTGAAGGTGCCTCTGTATAAGAAGCTAATACTGGTTTTAATTTAGACGGCTGAAACTTTGATATATTTGGAGTTGTCTCACCTTGTATAAATTCCACCTTCAAATTATAATCTTGCACATGAAGAGGAAGATGATTCTGTAACATTTGTTTCAACTCATCATCCTGTGCTTGCTGTATATATGTAGACATCGTATTAATCGTGTTATAGTCTCCTGCTATCAGTTCACTTAAGTCACGTAATTCATGCGTTGCTAATTGCATATACTATTCCCCTTTCTACAATTCTTTTCTAGCATCTCCTAACAAAACAAAAATACTATATAAAAATCCACATCACTGCGGATTTTTATATAGTATAAATTAAAGTGGATTACACTTCGGCATCTCTAATCCTGAAGCTTGTGCTAATTTCAATAAATAATAACATTCTTCCCTTGCCATATGGTCTGCCATTCTTCCAGATATTAAGCTTAATACTTGATTAGATAACTCTAATTCTTCTAATTCGTGAAGAAAACGGGAGAATAGTGTTAATTCTAATGAAACATCTTTTGTAAATTTTTTTAGAGCTGGAAAAGAATGCAGTTCCGCCCGTAAGTAACCTGTCATTTCCACAGCTTTTAAATAAAACTGTTCAAAATGCTTTTCATATTCTTCACTCTTCTCTTTCAGTCGTTTCTCGACCAGATCTAATCCACCTGAAATGGCACCTGCATGACCCGCTGCATCCGTTAGCCAAGCAAGATGATAATGCAATTCATGAAAAACAGGTGGCACTTCTCCTTTTATTAAATATTCTAATACCATTATATACTCTTCCACTTCGTTCACCATATGGTTAATAAAAGTTGGTGTAAAATGAATGACAATTTTTCCTTCCAATTGCTTTTGTATAATATTTAACTTAAATTTTCTAATTTCCTTTGCTACTTTATGTGCATCTTTCGCAAATGCAATCAAATTTACCGTATGAATATTACTGAGAAATCTATCAAATGTTTGGACAAAATACATCGCTTTTTGAATATCTTCACTTTCATTTTGAGCTAAAGCATCTAAAAGAAACTGCGCATGATCGCCAAGAACCTTCAACCAGAATTTATGTTCAAACAACGCGATTTCTTCATACGTACTATTCATCCGGTTAACTCCCCCTTATCTACTCTTTCGGCGCAATTAGAATTCTATACTGGTCAGGATCATGCACAATAATACCTCTTTTCTCCGTTTTACAGCTCTCTAATTCTTGAAATGACACACAATAGAATTCTAATTTTTTTCGTACTTTTTCCATATCACAAAATGGCAAACTAAAATTTATATAAGAAGGCACTTCCTCACTGAAATCCCCGCCTTTTTCCCTATTTAAAACGAAGCAAATTCTTGTTGCACCAACATCATACCAGACGCCAGGCACATGTAATTGTGGTCGGTGTCTACTCGGCTGAAATCCCAAGATACCTTCATAAAAATATAATGTTTCCTTTAAATTTCTTACTTCTAATACAATACAATTTGTAATAGTCTCCACGTACATTTCCTCCTTGACCCTACTAGTTTTTCTATATGAGTCATAAATAACAATTATGTCTGAATACAATACATAGTGATGAATGTTTCACTTATAAAGGAGGTTTGCATTATGGACAAATTTATGAAATCTTACACACCTTACCATAGTCCAAAAGATCCTTGTCCGCCGATTGGAAAGAGATTTTATTCAACCCCTCCTCATTTATATATGGGATTCCAACCAACTAATTTACCACAATTCCCTCCAAGAGACGCCTTACAAAAAGGCACTTTATGGCCTGCTCTTTATGATTATTATGAAAGCCCCCATAAGAAAGGAAGGTGACAAGAATCGTGACTCAAACACTGCCAGATGAATATTATGAATGGATAAAAGAGTTGCAAGAACTCGATTTTGTATTAGTTGAACTTACACTTTATCTAGATACTCATCCAGATGATGTTACAGCGATAAATCAATTTAATGATTTTTCCTATAAAAGAAGATTGCAAAAGCAAAAAATTGAAGAAAAGTATGGCCCACTCCAACAGTTTGGTAATAGCTACTCTAATGCTCCGTGGGAATGGAGTAAAGGTCCTTGGCCATGGCAAATATAAAGGAGAGAAAATATGTGGATATATGAAAAAAAATTGCAATACCCTGTAAAAGTAAGTACTTGTAATCCAGCACTTGCAAAATTATTAGTTGAGCAGTACGGTGGTGCAGATGGCGAATTGGCAGCTGCTCTCCGTTATTTAAACCAGCGCTACACGATTCCTGATCAAGTAATAGGTTTATTAACAGATATCGGTACGGAAGAATTTGCTCATCTTGAAATGATTGCAACAATGATTTATAAATTAACAAAAGACGCGACCCCTGAGCAGATGAAAGCAGCTGGACTAGATGCTCAATACGCTAATCATGATAGTGCACTATTTTATCACAATGCAGGCGGCGTTCCGTTTACAGCCACATACATACAAGCAAAAGGTGATCCAATTGCAGACTTATATGAAGACATTGCCGCAGAAGAAAAAGCAAGAGCAACTTATCAGTGGCTCATTGATTTATCAGATGATCCTGATATAAATGATAGCCTCCGCTTTTTACGTGAGCGCGAAATCGTTCATTCCCAGCGTTTCCGCGAAGCTGTTGAAATTTTAAAAGAAGAACGCGATCGAAAAATTTATTTTTAATTTTTTCAGCTACACATATCCTATTGATATGTGTATTTTTTATTGTCCATCTATCTTTCCCTAACTTCCATACCAACGTTTTTCCAAAAAGGCATAATTATTCAACTTAACGCATTATTTTTAAAATTATTTAAAATTCCCTGTTGCTTTCTAGTCATCAGACCTTTAAAATTAAAACAGTTACTCGACAAATTATTTGAATTTTCGACAAAATAACATATAGGAGGATTTTATATATAATGCGTACAACTTTAAAGCCATCGCAAATTCTCTCCATTAGCTTATTGCTATTTGCAGTTTTTTTCGGCGCTGGTAATATGATTTTCCCACCACTTCTTGGGCTTTCTTCAGGAGAAAACATGTGGGTTTCTATTTCAGGATTTATTATTACAGATGTAGGATTATCTTTATTAGCAATTGTCGCTGTTGCTCTTGCAGGTGGTAGTTTTAAAAGTTTAGCGAGCCGTGTTCATCCAAAATTTGCAGCAGTACTAGCTATTATTATTTACCTTTCAATCGGCCCACTATTTGTTATTCCACGAACTGGATCTGTTTCTTATGAAATTGGAATCGCACCGCTTTTTCCGGACCAATGGTATTCCATGTTACTATTTAGCTTTCTTTTCTTTACTGTTGTTTACTTCTTATCATTAAACCCATCCAAATTAGTTGATCATATTGGGAAGATATTAACACCAATCTTACTTGGTATTATTGCGGTTATGGCAACAAAAGTGATTCTTTCACCAACAGGTTCGTTTGTTCCTCCTGTTGGCGACTATAAAGAGATTCCATTTTTCAAAGGGTTTTTAGAAGGATTTTTAACATTAGATGCGATTGGCGCTCTTGTTTTGTCAACAATTGTCGTAAATGCGATTCGTCAAAACGGTGTAACGGAAAAAGCTTCTATCGCAAAATACACAATTATTTGCGGAAGTATCGCTGCTTTCTTTTTAACAGTCGTTTATTTCTTACTTGGATACATCGGGGCATCAAATGGAAACCTAGGACAATTCGAAAATGGTGGTCAACTATTAGCGACTGTTATGTATCAATTATTTGGGACAAGCGGTAATATTTTGCTAAGTGTCGCAATTATATTTGCTTGCTTAACGACAGCTATTGGTGTAGTCAGTGCATTTGCCAACTATTTCACAACCGTATTAACAAATGTTTCTTATAAAAAGCTTGTATTATATGTTTGTATTTTTA
>Ga0105250_10002148_pt1 | contig 10119 bp, 7 predicted proteins | sample KBSS54metaG_FD_80425 | JGI IMG/M metagenome (GOLD analysis project Ga0105250, IMG submission 80425) | Switchgrass rhizosphere microbial communities from Kellogg Biological Station, Michigan, USA - KBS S5-4 metaG | ecosystem: Host-associated > Plants > Roots > Rhizosphere > Soil | place...
CGAGCGTCTGCGCGGCCCACAGGCCGAGCGCGAACAGCGCGGCCATCACCACGCCGAAGCGCAGGTCGAGGCGCAGGTAGAACACCACGGCCGCCACGGCGAGCAACAGCGCGGGCGACAGCACGACGCCGGCCAGCGTGCCGAGCGCCGGCCGCGACAGCAGCACCGCGATCGCGAACACGATCATCGGAATACCGACCAGGTGCGTCGCGATGTTGCGTGCGTCGCGATGGTAGGCCGCATATTGGGAAAGATGGTCCTCGAGCGTCTTCATGGTGTCTCCTGAACGATCATTGAGCGCTATGATGCGCGTCACGCCCGAGAACCTCTGTCAGCTACCCGACATCGCGTGCCATGCCCTCGTCGCTCGCCCCCTACCTGCCGCAGATCGAAGCGCACCCGTGGTTCGCCGCGCTGCCGCCCCCGTTGCGCGCCGACCTGCTCGCCCGCGCCGCGGTGCGGCGCCTGCCGGCCGGCCACGCGCTGTTCCGCCGCGGCGACCCGCCATGCGGGCTGTATGCGGTGCTGGCCGGCTCCCTCACCATAGGCGCGGTGGATTCGCAGGGCAAGGAAGCGCTGCTGATGGTCGCCGAACCCGTCATGTGGTTCGGCGAGATCGCGCTGTTCGACGGCCAGCCGCGCACTCACGATGCGATCGCGCTCGACGACACGCTGCTGCTGCACGTCCCGCAGGCCGCGCTGCTCGCGATTCTCGACACGACGCCCCAGTACTGGCGGCAGTTCGCGCTCTTGATGGCGCAAAAGCTTCGGCTGAGCCTCCTGAGAGTCGAATCGATGAGCGTGATGCCGGCCGCGCAGCGGCTCGCCGCGCGGCTGCTGATGATTGCCGAGGGCTACGGCGGGATCAGCGCCGGCCACACGCACATCCGGCTGTCGCAGGAAAAGCTTGCGGCGATGCTGTCGCTGACGCGGCAGACCACCAACCAGCTGCTGAAGGCGCTGCAGGCCGACGGCGTCGTGCGGCTGCACGTCGGCGAGATCGAACTCGTCGACGTCGACGCGCTGCGCCGCGCGAGCGGATTGCCCGGCAGCACGGACTGACACCACCGCGCAAGCGCAACAACCGCAACAATCGCAGCAAGCGCCGCAACATTGCGTTCCCGCCGTCATGGCATTGCGCTATCGTGGCGGCTCGTTCCCCCTCCCCCAATCCGCGCTTGAACACGTCGACCGTCACCGCCCCGTCCCGCCACGCCTGGCCCGTGTTCGTCGCGTTCCTGCGGCTCGGCCTCACGTCGTTCGGCGGCCCCGTCGCGCATCTCGGCTACTTCCGCGATACGTTCGTCACGCGGCGCGGCTGGCTGACCGAGCGCGCGTACGCGGATCTCGTCGGGCTGTGCCAGTTCCTGCCGGGGCCGGCAAGCAGCCAGGTCGGGATGGCGATCGGACTGTCGCGCGCGGGCTATGCGGGAATGTTCGCCGCGTGGCTCGGCTTCACGCTGCCGTCGGCGCTGCTGATGATGCTGTTCGCGCACGGCGTGCACGCGACGGGCATGCCGGTCGCCGCCGGCGCGCTGCACGGGCTGCGCATCGTGTCGGTCGCGGTGATCGCGCAGGCGGTGTGGGGCATGGCGCGCACGCTGTGCCCGGATGCGCGCCGCGTCACGCTGATGGCGATCGCGGCCTCCATCGCGCTGCTCGTGCCGGCCGCGTGGCTGCAGGTTGCGGTGATCGTCGCGGCGGGACTCGCCGGTCTCGTGCTGTTACCGCAGCCCGAGCGCGGTGCGCACGAGCCGTTGCCGCTGCATGTGTCGCACCGCGCGGGCGTGCTGTGGCTCGCGCTGTTCGCCGCGCTGATCGTCGTATTGCCGTTCACGGCCCGCGCGTTCCATTCGAACACGCTCGCCGTCGTCGACGCATTCTTCCGCACCGGTGCGCTGGTGTTCGGCGGCGGGCACGTGGTGCTGCCGCTGCTGCAGGCCGCCGTCGTCGCGCCGGGCTGGGTCGGCGATTCGGCGTTCCTGGCCGGCTACGGTGTCGCGCAGGCCGTGCCGGGGCCACTCTTCACATTCGCGGCCTTCCTCGGTGCGTCGCTACGCGACACGCCGAACGGCTGGCTCGGCGGGACGATCGCGCTCGTGTCGATCTTCGCGCCGTCGTTCCTGCTCGTGGCCGGCACCGCGCCGTTCTGGGAACGCTTGCGCCGCAGCACGCGCATGCAGGCCGCGCTCGCGGGCGTGAACGCGGCCGTCGTCGGGCTACTGCTGGCCGCGCTCTATCACCCGGTATGGACCGACACGATCGCGTCGCCAGGCGATTTCGCGGCCGCACTCGTCGCGTTCGTCGCGCTCGTGTTCTGGCGCGTGCCGCCGTGGGCCGTCGTGATCGCAAGCGCGGCGCTCGGGTGGTTGGCGGGGATGATTGCCTGATCCGGCGAATGTCGGGTGTCGATTCAGGTCCGATGAAAATAAAAAAGCCCTCGTCACGAGGGCTTTTTTTCGGCGCCGCGCGCCGCTTAGGCGCGCAGGATGTCCCGTGACAATATCTCGAGGCATATCTTGCCTACGGGCTCGAGCGCATCGCTGATCATCCGGTCAACTGCATCGACGAGCTGACGCCGAGCAACGTGGCACCATCGCTGCCGTCGGGCGCTCGATCGAACCGATCCGATAGCATCCCACCTCTCCCGCGAACAAGCTGTGCTGGGATAGTCAACCCGCAATGCGTCGGTACCGCATCTATTTAGTCGACGGGAGGAACGGATCGACCAAATCGCTCGTATGGACCCAACCAAAAGTTACGCGACCGTCGTGTTTCGGACCAGCATCCACATACCGAACATAGGAAAAGCCGTCAGTCGACACTTTTAGCAGTACGACGCCATCCCATTTTGTTAAATATCCCTTCCGAGCAATAAACTTGCCATTGCGGAGATCATAGAAAAAAGATTTATCCTTTACCAATCGAATACCCAGCGCGGGAAATGTGTCCGAAACCTGGTAACGCTCGGCTTCAATCTCGGGCGGGTCAAATTCAAAGATCCCTTGAGCGTTACCGCATCCCGCTTGCGGACGGGAAGTCCGAATTATCCAGTACTCATCACGTCTATACAGATGGCCGTCAATGTCGAAATCTGTATTTCTATTGTCGTAAGAAAACGATTTTTCCCCAGGAATAAATGTCGAAATGTCAGAAATAGAAAATCGCTTGTCCTTGTCAAAAGGAATTTCCTTGGATTTCTGAAAAAACAGGAATGAGCATGAAACTTTGCCATCGGTTGCGGAATATAAACCGTATACCTTTCCTGCGTCTTCAAATCCAATCAAATACGGCGGAACGAAACTAATCGCTTCGCCTGCGCAAGCCGATGTAATTGTCATCAACAAGAGACATGCTGCGATGATTTTATTTGAATTTTTCATAGTAGGCTTGAAGATTTTTGGCATAATCAGGGTTGTGCGTCTTCCAGCTACTGCCATTATATGATGTAGCAACCTTTTCCCATTTGTGCTCTCTGAGGCCGTCAACGGCCTCCTTTTTCTCATTCTTCATGAATGAGATGAATATTTCCATTTGTCCGCTTGTTCCGGAAAGGAATTTATTCACAAATTCAAATATAGTGGAGCATCCGCATGATTTGTATGATTCCCCCATTATCTGAAAACCACCCCACGAACAAGCCTTTAGGGCGACTTCAAAATCGAGATTTGCGGCTCGCATCAATTTTTCATATTGATGTAATGTGTCTCCGGAGTAATCGTCCGGTCCACTCGGGAAACAGAGCTCCGGATAGCTAGGGTAAGGATTGGTAGCAGCAGTCTTCTTTTTCGGCTTTTTTGGCGCCTTCTTTTTTTGCTTTGCTTTGTCTTGTTGACTTGCCGCTGCGTCAATTTTCTTCTGTGCTTCTTCGTTAGCCCGATCCTCCTCGTCTTGTTTCTTTGCGACAGCTAGCGCGTAAAAGTGACGACGTTCATACAGTATTGGTGGCAGGCCATTCTCAATATAGGGATGTCCATGCGATTCTTGTTCAACGATTGCCTTGATCGCCGCAATCTCGACATTGAGTTCAGTTGCCATGTGCTGAAACTGAGCCTCGGAAAACGTCTCCGGACTAGGGTAGTTCAGTCGCGTCCCGAATACACTAAATGCAACGGTACGTGGCTTTCCTGTATCGACCACCTTGTAGTGGTGAGTAATTTTTATTTTTGTCTTCTTCTTGTGAGTCTTTTTGTCTTCGACCGTCTCTTTGTCGTGTGTCGGATGATCCTTTTGGATACGACCTTGTTCGGTTACTTTATTCGTCCAGGCGATATATGGGCCAAACTCATGAAATAGTCTTTCAATGGTCATGACTTCGCCCGCCTTTACTACCGGAAGATTTAAATTCTGCTCCAATTCATCTTTCGGTGTAAGCTTGGTTGTGGCTTCAATGTGGTATTCTGGGCTAACGATCGTAAATGCGCTGATGTCTTTTTTTGGAATAACTTGTACTTTCCATACATATTCGCCGCGTCGATTTTTAACAAAAACATCGATTGGTTGGTTGCGTGCGGCATTGGTGATGGTGACAGCGTGCCCGTCTTTGTCCGTTGTCCCTTCGAAAGCGTTGTTCGAAACAGGGGGCTGTTCCGCTTTTGCGGGCTTTGGTGCTTCCGCTGGGGTGGGGCTAGCAGCTGCGGAAGCTTGCGTTCCGGATACCGTGGAAGCCCCGGCCGGGGACGCAGCTCCGTCAGCAGGAGCGGTGGCGGGTCCGGTCGGAGCAGGGGCTGTTTCCTCAACTGTTGCTGGATCTGGGCCTGTCTGCCAGGCTGGTGTCGGGGGGGTTCCTTTCCCGGCCTTTAGTTGGATTGATAACCCCTCTATTGGTTTGCGCAGCACATCCCGGAACAAAAAGGTAGCCTCCACAAGCGACGCACGAGCCGCTTTGGGCGGCGCATTGTCCTTGGTTTGATCAGCGTCTGCCACGTGTTCTCCTGATTGATTGCGAATCAAGCCATGCTTGAAGTGAGTTCGGCGTTTTGTGGTTCGTCAGAGGGCTCGGTGTCTGCCTCTTCATCCAATTCGCCATGGTCGTAGGCGTCTTCAATTGCGTTCCAGTCGCCGCCGCCGATCTCACACTTCACTTTCGTTGACGTAGGCGTGTGAACGGTCGCCGTTTCGCCGTCGAGCAGGCCGCCTTGCTGCTGAAGCGTTCGATCCGGCAAATATATGCGATACGTCTGCGCGTTGAGCGCTGCCCCGGTACCGAGATTCGCGATAATCGATGATACGTCGAAAGTCTGGGTATATTCGTGGGTGAGGTTCTGCGGCAACGAGCTGACCGGAAGTTGCGGGATGGAATAACGCATGCTTGCCGGGCCACTGAACGAATGCTGCGCACCCTTAAACTCGACCGTTCCGGGGGCATGTCCCAGGATATTTCCGCCTTCCAGGGTGATCGATGCGCCGCCAGCTGTCAGTACCAGCTTTCCGCCGGCCGCGATTTCGATGTCACCTTGCGAAAGCAGTTTGAGGACAGCCTTGGCGATCACTTCGACGTCTGCCTCATGGGACTGAACTTGCACGGGCCCTTTACTGAACAATCTGATCGCCGTTTGGGAGAACATCCCAATCGCCCTGGCAGCATTGACGACGAACGCGCCGGCCGTGCCGATATGTGTGTTCAGACCGCTGATCAAATTGATATGGCGATCAGCCGTCATGTGCAGCGAGTCTTGCGTAGACGTGCCGACACCGAACGGGCTGGCGAGTAGCAGAATCGCCTTCTTGAAGGCGTTCGCGCTTCCTGTTCCGCCGCCAGCCGTACGTCCACCGCTGGCTTCCGGCGTCTCCGACTGCTGCGTAGCGTCGCAGAACTGTTTGAGCGAATCGTGGCTATCTTGCAGGCTGTCAGCGTGGTGCTGGACCCCGACGTTCGACAGTGTTTCGACGATACTCTCAGCACCGGTCAACTGGCCCTGTGCTTCCTTAACGTCGAGCTGGTCATCGTTGTGCGCCTTCGGGTACGTGCCGATATATGCGCCGCGATTCGCACGCAAACCGAGGTAGTCGTCTGTATGCAGTAGCGCACCCTTTCCGAGGTATCGGCCGCGGGCGTTCTTGTTGCCCGCATGGTCGACCAAGACGCCCTGGTGATACAAACTGTAGCTATTCCCGACCTTGCCCGTGTACGTCGTCAGGCGCGTAGCCCCTTGATGAGTCGAATCGTCGTGGACGAAAGCGTTGTATGCGCCGCTCTTGCCGAAGCCGTTGGACATCAGGCCCGAGAGCAGGACGTTGGTATGCCACTGCGGCGCTGTCGTCTGGGATGGGAGGCGGCCGAGCACATATGGTCGGTCACAGTCGCCCTGGAAATAACCGACAAGCACCCATTCGCCCTTGCGGGGAACATGAACACCGCCGTACCCATATCCAGTGTCTGCCTGCATCACCAGCAGCGGTGGGGACGTCCGCAAAAGGCCAGGCCCGCTGCGCTGATCCCATGGATACGTCACGTAGATACGATTGCGCTCATCGGCCCACGCTTCTTCATCATCCGGCCCGTTCACGAGCGCATGCTCGGCGTGCATCTGTGGCTTCTCGTGCTCGAACGGACTCCGATATTCGATGCCGGTCCGCTGCGCCTCTACCTTGACGAAGTAGAAGCCGGCCAGGCCGTCGATCGGGTTGGTTTGTGAGTTGAATTGGCCGTCGTGGACTCGACGCAAGTCGGACAAGTCGCTTTGTAAGCTCAGAGGGTAGGTCCCGGCATGGTTGGACACTGGCACATTGTTTTCGATAAACCATTCGGCCTCAACGACCAGGAATTCCCGGAGGTTTGGATCGACGGTCATGTGCCGTGTGTGATGCTCGAGTGTGAAGCGCAATCCGGCATCTATCCACCGCACACCACCGACGCCTAAATAACGGCGGGCGGCGGAAGTCCAAGCCTCGGTCCGAGTGGATGCGCGCCGGCGCCCGTCTTCCGAGTTTGGGTACGCGTACGACAGCGCTTCTCGCACGATCATGGGCGCATATGGAACTTCACGCTTTACTTGCTGGCGCCGTTCTTCTGTCGTGTACGTGACAGCGCTGTCGCCCAAATCACTTTGTACGAGGTAATTGCGTTCCGGATCCTTGTAATTGAAGGAGGTAGATGCGTAGGCAAGGCTTTGTGCGACCTGCAACGCTGCCCATTGCGTGAAGCCGTCTACCTCGCCACCTACGCTACCGTTAGCAAACTCGATAGGTTTAGCATCGGGTAACGCAGAAAGGCGATCGACGATCACGAGCGTCGACACCCGCGGATCGTCTTCATACTGGACCGGTGCATGCTCGAAGTAAAAGTACCAACCTTCGTCTTCGAGAATTCGGTGGAAGAAGTTCAGGTCGGTCTCGCTCTGTCGCGTGTACGAGCGTGTGCGCGGTTCATCCGACAGGGCAAAACGTACGCGCCCGGCCAATTGCGGGTAGGCGCCGAGAAGCTCGACGAGAATATCCCGTGCACTTTTATCAAACCAATGATCGTCTTTCCTCGCCTTCCCAAGAAAGAAGAGGGCTGACTCAAATTCTATTTGGTAGACGGTCAGATTTCCGTCTTGTCCGAGAGTATGGAACTTGTGAACGAAGCCATGAATCGGACGATAAGTTGATTCAGTAAAGGGCGCTGAATTATGCTGGATAAACAGTGTGACTGGTTGATGTTCCAGTTGCAGATTGTCAATATCGTCGCGCAACGAGACAACGTCGACTACCCAGCGATAGCCTCGTCCAACTCTGGACCGGCCCTTAGCGCGCACGGGGATCAGCGTCTGCGCTCCAAGTGGGGAGCGGAACATGAGCAACCGTTCGTGCTGCATTAAGCCCCGGTGTATTGATTCGTACACCGTGGTCGCCTGCAAATCGGCGGCGCCGACAGGTCGAAGAGCCATTTCTTTTCCTTGTCTCTCAGGTTCGACCGCCAAGAATGCGACGTCGGCGACGGTCAGCCACAGCGACTAAGTGTCGCTTGCGCGATTTTATCCAAAGTTGACCAACGAGGCTTATCAGTTTATAGATTTGACGAAAATTGATATCGGTTCCCGCCGGCAGAAAAGAGGTGTGGCCACGTTTTTACGAATTCCGTAATAAATTCGAAAGGAATTGAGTGATCTCAGTGACGCACCAAATCCAATGAGCGTCATCCCGGCGATGTACGAACAGAGCGCTTGCTATGTCGCCTGCCTGACCTGCCTGATTTCTTCGGGCCGCAAAACTGCCATTCGTACCAGTCGCGGGCGCGACGTTAGTAAAGTAGGCCATAGCTGCCGTCGGCCGATGATGCGACGCACATCGCCCGCCCGACTCGTTCGCACCAGGTCAACGATGCTCAGATCCAGGCGGTCACCGCCCACTGCTCGCGGAGCGATTGAGATTGCTCTCACTGAACGCCAGTTAACGCTGTGGCAGATAACCCGCCTACCGTTGGAAGTCGAGGATACCCAAAAGAGCGAGCATAAAAAGCAGAAAGCCCTCATACCGAGGGCTTTCAATTTCACTACAGTTTCAAAACTTTATTGCACTGCTCAGTCTGGGTTTTCCAATCTTTATTGCACTTTCCAGACTATATTGTCACGCTACAGGACACGTGGACTTACGCGAAGTTCTTCGCTGCGAAGTCCCAGTTCACGATGTTCCAGAACGCCTCGACGAACTTCGGACGTGCGTTGCGGTAGTCGATGTAGTACGCGTGTTCCCACACGTCGATCGTCAGCAGCGCCTTGTCGGCCGTCGTCAGCGGCGTTGCGGCGTTGCTCGTCGACACGATGTCGAGCGAACCATCGGCCTTCTTCACGAGCCATGCCCAGCCCGAACCGAACGTGCCGACCGCGGCCTTCGTGAACGCTTCCTTGAACGCGTCGTACGAACCCCACTTCGCGTTGATCGCGTCGCCCAGCGCGCCCGACGGTGCGCCGCCGCCGTTCGGCGACAGGCTGTTCCAGAAGAACGTGTGGTTCCAGATTTGCGCGGCGTTGTTGAAGATGCCGCCCGACGACTTCTTCACGATCTCTTCCAGCGGCAGGTTTTCGAATTCCGTGCCGGGGATCAGATTGTTCAGGTTCGTCACATAAGCCTGGTGATGCTTGCCGTAGTGGTACTCGATCGTCTCTTTCGAGATGGTCGGCGCGAGTGCGTCTTCAGCGTACGGGAGCGGCGGGAGCGTATGAGCCATGGCGATTCCTTCGTTGAGTATGTAGGGGGGCTGTATTGGATGCTGCCGAGCGTCCGATTGTAGGCGAGTCCGAATATCCCCGCAAACTCACGGGCATTTATCCGCGGTATGCAGAAAATCGGCGTTGGCGCTTCATCCGGCAGGACGAGACGACGAGGCGCAGCATCCGTTCCCGCGCGCGGCGCGACCGGTCAATCCGGTACGCCGGGAGCGAGCTTCGCTTCGCGTGCGCCGTCCTCGTCAGATCGAATCGGTCAGCCGCGGCTGAACGTCGGCAAGCGACACGTCGGCCGATCCTTCGGCCAGATGCACGGTCAGGCGGCGCTGCGGCTTCAACGCGCTCGGCGCGCGCACCGCGCGGCCGGTCTGCGCGTCGATCAGCGCCGCGTAGCCGCGCTCGAGCGTGCGCTGCGGGCTCAGCACCTCGAGACGCGCCGCACAGGCCGATACCCGCGCGGTGTCGCGCTCGTGACGGCGCTGCAACGCCACGGTGAGACGCTGCGACAGCCCTGCGAGCGCATGGCGCGCCTGCGTCGGATCGGGCCGCGCGCGCTGCCAGCGCAGTTGCGCGAGCGCGAAACGCGCACGCGCGTCGCGCACCGGCCGCGACGCCGCCGACGCGAGCCGCACCGCCAGTTGCTCGACGTGGGTACGCTGCCGCCGCAGCCGTTCGGCCGGGCTGACGAGCCGGCGGGCGAGCCAGTCGAGCTGCTGCGCCCGCTGCTCGAGCCCGCGTTCCAGGCAGCGCGCGAGCGCGCGCTGCCGGTCGGCGACCTCGCGCAACAGCAACGCGCGCTGCGGACTCGCGAGTTCGGCCGCGCCGGTCGGCGTCGGCGCACGCAGGTCGGCCGCGAAGTCCGCGATCGTGAAATCGGTTTCGTGGCCGACGCCGCTGACGACCGGCAGTTCGCTCGCGGCGATCGCGCGCGCGAGCGCTTCATCGTTGAACGACCACAGATCCTCGATCG
>Ga0105250_10002150_pt1 | contig 10116 bp, 6 predicted proteins | sample KBSS54metaG_FD_80425 | JGI IMG/M metagenome (GOLD analysis project Ga0105250, IMG submission 80425) | Switchgrass rhizosphere microbial communities from Kellogg Biological Station, Michigan, USA - KBS S5-4 metaG | ecosystem: Host-associated > Plants > Roots > Rhizosphere > Soil | place...
TGGCTGAAGGAGCACGCCTGGAAAGTGTGTATACGGCAACGTATCGAGGGTTCGAACCCCTCTCTCACCGCCATATTTAAAGAGAAAGTCTGAATTCACGTTCAGACTTTTTTTTCGTCTGTAGTTTGTGGTTTTGTCGGATAAAAAAGCCCGAACCTAAGTTCGGGCTTAGCTTACTGGCAAAGGTCACTAAACAGGTGTTGTAGGGGGGATAAGCGATAGCGCCATCCACCATTTACGCCTGTTGTTGCAGATAAAAGTGTCGGATGACGCTGCGCTTATCCGACCTGGGAAGAGGTTTGTCATCAGTCTGAACCGAACCTAAGTTCGGGCTTAGCTTACTGGCAAAGGTCACTAAACAGGTGTTGTAGGGGGGATAAGCGATAGCGCCATCCACCATTTTCGCCTGTTGTTGCAGATAAAAGTGTCGGATGACGCTGCGCTTATCCGACCTGGGAAGAGGTTTGTCATCAGTCTGAACCCGAACCTAAGTTCGGGCTTTTACATGTTAGTCAGTGTTACCTTTGCTAAATCGCTCTCGTATCACCACAAAGAACACCGGTACGAAGAAGATAGCCAACAGGGTTGCGGATAGCATCCCTCCCATCACGCCGGTCCCAACCGCGTTCTGCGCACCACTGCCGGCACCACGGCTAAGAACCAAAGGCATCACCCCTAAAATAAACGCTAATGATGTCATCAGGATTGGGCGTAAACGCATTCGCACTGCATCCAGCGTGGCTTCCATTAACCCTTTACCCTCTTTTTCCATCAAGTCTTTGGCGAATTCAACGATCAGTATCGCGTTCTTCGCTGATAGCCCAATCGTCGTCAGCAACCCGACCTGGAAATAGACGTCATTATTCATGCCGCGCATTGCCGCCGCTAACAGTGCCCCAAAAACGCCAAGTGGCACCACCAGCATCACCGAGAACGGTATCGACCAGCTTTCATAAAGTGCTGCGAGGCACAAGAACACCACCACCAAAGAGATAGCGTAGAGTGCAGGTGCCTGGTTTCCAGAAAGCCTTTCCTGATACGACATTCCGGTCCAGTCATAGCCGATACCGGACGGTAATTGAGATGCCAGTTGTTCCATCAGTATCATCGCGTCACCGGTACTTTTACCCGGAGCAGCCTCGCCTAATATTTCCATTGATGGCAAACCGTTATAACGCTCCAGACGTGGTGAACCGTACATCCAGTGAGATGAAGAGAATGCTGAAAGCGGTACCATTTGCCCGCTGCTACCGCGAACATAAAGGTTGTTGATGTCCTTTGGCAGCATGCGGAAACGGGCATCAGCCTGCACATAAACCTTCTTCACACGGCCATGATCGATAAAATCGTTCACGTAAGTGCCGCCCAATGCACTAGCAATGGTCTGGTTGATATCCGTAATGCTTACACCGAGTGACTGTGCTTTTTCCTGGTCGATTTCCAGTTTGTACTGTGGAGTATCTTCCAGCCCATTCGCACGAACACGAGTGAGGATATCAGGATGTTTTGCCACCATGCCCATCAGTTGGTTACGCGATTCAGTCAGTTGCTGGTGCCCAAGGTTTGCCTGGTCAATCAGTTCAAAGTCAAAACCTGTGGCGGTACCCAGTTCCATGATGGCGGGTAAGTTAAACGGGAATATCATGCCATCACGAATTTTGCCAAACGCTTTGGTCGCACGTTCAACGATGGCGCCAACCGCATTCTCCTTGCCGGATCTTTCATCCCACGGTTTCAGGCTAATAAATGCAATCCCGGAGTTTTGCCCCTGCCCACTGAAGCTAAAACCGTTTACGGTAAATACCGATTCAACATTGGCTTTTTCGGTACCAAGATAATAGTCAGTAATCTGATCGAGCACTTTCTGCGTTCTTTCCTGGGTTGCCCCCGCAGGTAATTGCACCATCGTCATAAACACGCCCTGATCCTCCTCGGGCAAGAATGAGGTCGGCAAGCGCAGAAACAGAAACGCCATACCGGCAACAATAATCAGATACAGCAGCAGATAGCGCCCAGTATTACGCAAAATGTTGCTGACACTGTTGGTGTAGTGATTGGTGCTGTGATTAAACTTTTCGTTAAACCAGCCAAAAAAGCCCGTTTTGTGATGCGTTTCGGCAGTAACCGGTTTTAGCAATGTGGCACACAATGCCGGAGTAAGGATCAGTGCCACCAGTACCGACAGCGCCATGGCTGAAACGATGGTAATCGAGAACTGGCGATAAATAGCGCCGGTCGAACCGCCAAAGAAAGCCATCGGAATAAAGACCGCCGACAATACCATCGCGATCCCGACCAGCGCCCCTTGAATCTGGCTCATCGACTTCTTAGTGGCTTCTTTTGGCGAGAGATGCTCTTCAACCATCACGCGTTCGACGTTTTCCACCACCACAATCGCATCATCTACCAATAAGCCGATCGCCAGCACCATACCAAACATGGTGAGCGTGTTTATCGAGTAGCCAAACGCGGATAAAACTGCAAATGTCCCCAGTAACACCACCGGTACTGCAATCGTTGGGATTAAGGTCGCACGGAAGTTTTGCAGGAACAAATACATCACCAGGAATACCAGGATGATGGCTTCGAACAACGTTTTCACCACTTCATGAATGGAGATTTTCACAAACGGTGTAGTGTCGTACGGGTAAACCACTTTCATCCCTTGCGGGAAAAAAGGTTGTAGCGAGACCAATTTCGCTTTGATCCCTTCAGCGGTATCCAGCGCATTTGCACCTGTCGCCAGCTTAATACCCAAACCAGCAGCGGCCTGCCCATTAATTTTCGCCACTGTGTTGTAGTTTTCCCCCCCTAGCTCAATACGGGCGACATCACTTAAATGCACCACCGAGCCATCCGGATTCACTTTCAGCGTCACTTTGCCGAACTGTTCCGGGTCACGCAGACGCGTCTGGGCAATAATCGAGGCGTTAAGCTGCTGGTTTTTCACTGCAGGCGTGCCACCGAGTTGCCCCGCAGCAACCTGGTCGTTCTGCAGTTTTAACTGATTCACCACATCGCCCGGGTTGAGCTGGTATTTGTTCAACGCCCCCGTATCCAGCCAGATACGCATCGCATACTGCGCACCAAACAACTGCACATCGCCAACCCCGTTGGTCCGGCTGATAGCATCTTTGAGATTCGACGCCACATAATCGGAAATGTCATCCTGGGTCAGGCTTGGGTTGTCAGAGATAAAGCCCGCCACCAGTAAAAAGCTGCTGGAGGACTTTTCAACGCTAATGCCCTGCTGCTGCACTTCTTGCGGTAATAACGGCATCGCCAGTTGCAGTTTATTTTGCACCTGAACCTGGGCAATATCCGGGCTGGTGCCTGATTTAAAGGTCAAGGTAATCGTCACGCCACCAGCTGAGTCACTGGTAGAAGACATGTACATCAGGTTATCGATACCGTTCATATTCTGTTCGATAACCTGCGTCACTGTGTCCTGCACCGTTTGCGCATCCGCACCCGGATAGGTTGCCGTTACCGCAACCGCCGGAGGTGCAATCGTCGGATACTGCGCGACCGGGAGTTGTAATATCGCAAGCGCGCCAGCAATCATCAAAATGATCGCCAGCACCCAGGCAAATATTGGTCGTTCAATAAAAAAATTAGCCATTTTCCAGAACCTTAGCGTGTTTGGGTAGCAGCGCTATCCTGTACCACCTGTACAGCAACACCGGGACGAACGCGTTGAAGCCCACTAACGATGATTTTCTCACCAGGCTTAATGCCTTTTGTCACCAGCCATTGATCTCCAATCGCCTGAGGTGCGGTCACTTCGCGGACTTCTGCTTTGTTATTCTGATCAACCACCATCACGGTGGCGTCACCGCGAGGATTACGCGTCACACCTTGTTGCGGCACTAAAATCGCGTCCGGCTTAATGCCTTCGTCAATTTTTGCGCGCACATACATACCCGGCAGTAACTGGTGCTGCGGATTCGGGAATACGGCACGTAAAGTAATGGAACCGGTGGTTTGATCGACCGTCACATCAGAAAACTCCAGCTCGCCGTTTATCGGGTAAAGCTGGCCATCTTCCATCAGCAGTTGCACCGCAGTTTTTCCATTAGCTTTCTGCAGGCTACCCTGCTCAACGGACTGCTTTAACTGCATAAAATCATTGCTGGATTGCGTGACATCGACATAAATCGGGTCAAGCTGTTGAACCGTTGCCAATGAAGAAGCCTGACCATTAGTGACCAGCGCCCCTTCGGTGACATTCGACTTACCAATGCGCCCGTCGATAGGAGAAGAAACTTTGGTATAGGCGAGATTAATCCGCGCATTTTCTACATCCGCTTGCGCCGCTTTCACTTCTGCATCAGCTTGCTGAGCGGTTGCGACTGCCTGATCGTATTCCTGTTTGCTGATGTAATTGGTGCCAAGCAATGGCACATAACGTTTCACCGTCAGATGCGCAATATTCGCAGCGGCTTTTGCTTTAGCGAGCGCCCCTTGCGCACTGTTCCATGCAGCCTGGTAAGGAGCAGGATCAATCTGGTAGAGAGAGTTTCCCGCAACAATATCGCTGCCTTCGACAAAATTGCGCTTCAGGATGATGCCACTGACCTGCGGACGAACTTCCGCCACGCGGAACGCGTCAGTACGCCCAGGAAGTTCAGTCGTCACCGCCAAAGGAGCCGCTTTAGCGATATAGACATTGACCTGCGGCGCAGGCAATGCAGCCTTTTCGTCGCCTTTATCATTACAACCCGCCAGAATTCCCGCTGCGACCAGAAGTACCGAAGGCAGGATGATGAACTTGCCATATTTCTTCATTACGATTCCTTAAAGCATGATTCTTGAAGTAAAAACTTGCAGTCCGGGGGCAAAGAAAAGCGCCCCTGACAATGAAATCCTGTTATTTCGCCTTACCAAAACGGCGACTTATCACGACGAAAAATACCGGGACAAAAAAGATCGCCAGCAGCGTGGCAGAAACCATGCCGCCCATCACGCCAGTGCCCACGGCATTTTGCGCACCACTTCCCGCGCCATCGCTGATAACCAGCGGCATCACGCCCAGCATAAAGGCCAGCGAAGTCATCAGAATGGGGCGCAGGCGCATGCGTACCGCATCGAGCGTGGCTTCAATTAACCCTTTGCCTTCTTTGTCCATCAGGTCTTTGGCAAACTCGACGATAAGAATCGCGTTCTTCGCCGACAGCCCGATAGTGGTCAGTAACCCAACCTGGAAGTAGACGTCATTGTTCAAACCACGCAGCGCGGCGGCCAGCAGTGCACCGACCACACCAAGCGGTACAACCAGCATGACTGAGAAGGGGATCGACCAGCTTTCATAGAGTGCAGCGAGGCACAAGAAGACGACTAATAATGAGATGGCGTACAACGCCGGAGCCTGGTTGCCAGATAGACGTTCTTGATAAGACATTCCCGTCCAGTCAAAACCGATTCCAGTGGGGAGTTTCGCCGCCAGATCTTCCATTAGCAGCATCGCTTCACCAGTACTTTTACCCGGTGTGGCTTCACCCAGAATTTCCATAGAAGGCAGACCGTTGTAACGTTCGAGGCGTGGAGAACCATAAATCCAGTGCGCGCTGGCAAATGAAGAGAATGGCACCATTTGCCCACTGCTCCCACGCACGAACCAACTGTTAATGTCCTGCGGTAACATGCGGTTCTCCGCACGCCCTTGCAGGTAAACTTTCTTCACTCGCCCGCTATCAATAAAGTCATTAACGTAGGTACTGCCGAGGCCGGTAGCGATCGTCTGGTTAATATCGGAAATGCTCACGCCCAGCGACTGGGCTTTCTCCTGATCGACTTCCAGCTTAAATTGCGGGGTATCTTCCAGCCCGTTCGGGCGAATACGAACCAGCATATCCGGACGTTTTGCAATAGATGCCAGTAACTGGTTTCGCGCCTCGGTCAGCGCTTTATGCCCAAGGCTCGCCTGGTCGATTAACTCAAAGTCAAAACCGGTGGCGGTTCCCAGCTCGGTAATCGCAGGTAGGTTGAAGGCGAAAACCATGCCATCGTGGATTTTGCTAAATTCGCGAGTGGCACGCCCGACAATCGCCCCCACTTCATTCTCTTTGCCAGGGCGTTTATCCCAGTCTTTCAGGCGCACAAAAGCCAGACCATTGTTCTGACCTTTACCGCTGAAACTAAAGCCGTTAACGGTAAATACCGAATCAACGTTTGCGGATTCTTTGGTCAGATAGTATTGGGTTATCTGATCCATGATTTTTTCGGTTCTGGCTTGTGTTGCCCCGGCAGGCAACGTCACCATAGTAAGGAACACCCCCTGGTCTTCTTCGGGTAAAAATGACGTAGGTAAGCGCATGAACAATACCGCCATTCCGACTACAATCAGGACATAAAGCAGCATGTAGCGCCCGGTGCGGCGCAAGATCAGCTTTACGCTGTCGGTATAATGATTGGTGCTTTGTTCAAAGCGAGCGTTAAACCAGCCGAAGAACCCAGTGGTTTTACCATGACTGCCTTTAGCAACCGGTTTGAGCAAGGTGGCACACAGGGCCGGTGTCAGAATTAGCGCGACTAAAACCGAAAGCGCCATCGCCGAGACAATTGTTATCGAGAACTGGCGATAGATAACGCCTGTAGAGCCGCCGAAAAAGGCCATTGGGATAAATACTGCCGACAGCACCATGGCAATCCCCACCAGCGCGCCCTGTATTTGCCCCATTGATTTTTGTGTCGCTTCTTTCGGTGAAAGCCCCTCTTCCACCATCACGCGTTCGACGTTTTCCACCACCACAATGGCATCATCCACCAACAAGCCTATCGCCAGCACCATGCCGAACATCGTCAGTGTGTTTATCGAATAACCAAACGCGGCCAGAATGGAAAAGGTCCCCAGCAACACCACCGGCACGGCAATAGTCGGGATAAGCGTGGCGCGGAAGTTCTGTAAAAACAGATACATTACCAGGAACACCAGCAAGATAGCTTCGAGCAGAGTTTTGAACACTTCGCGAATGGAGATTTTGACGAATGGCGTGGTGTCGTAGGTATAGACAACGTTCAAACCGTGTGGGAAGTAACTTTGAAGTTTAGCCATTTGCGTCTGCACCGCTTTGGCGGTATCCAGCGCGTTAGCGCCAGTGGCTAATTTAATCCCCAGACCGGCGGCAGGTTTGCCATTGTAGCGGGCGATCACGTTATAGTTTTCGCCGCCTAGTTCAATCCGCCCGACATCGTGCAGTTCAACCCTGGCACCATTCGGCTGCACTTTAAGTAAAATGTGGCCAAACTGTTCCGGATCGCGCAGACGGGTTTGGGCAATAATAGAAGCATTGAGTTGTTGGTCTGCAATGGCGGGCGTTCCGCCAAGTTGCCCGGCAGCAACCTGTGCATTCTGAGTTCTAATCTGGTTAATCACATCTAGCGTGGTTAACTGGTATTTATTCAACTGATTAGGATCGAGCCAGATCCGCATCGCATACTGCGCACCAAAAAGCTGCACATCGCCAACCCCTGCGGTACGGCTGATCGGGTCTTTGATATTAGAAGAAATATAGTCGGCAATATCGTCCTGACTCATGCTGCCATCTTGTGAGATAAACCCAGCCACCATCAGGAAACTGCTGGAGGATTTTTTAACACTGATCCCCTGTTGCTGGACTTCCTGTGGCAACAAAGGCATGGCGAGCTGAAGTTTATTTTGTACCTGTACCTGAGCGATATCCGGATCGGTACCTGACTTAAAGGTCAGGCTCACCGTCACGCTACCCGAGGCATCGCTGGTTGAGGACATGTACATCAGGTTATCCAGGCCGTTCATGTTCTGTTCGATAACCTGGGTCACTGTATCCTGAACGGTACTGGCGTCCGCCCCCGGATAGGTTGCATTAATGGCAACAGCTGGAGGGGCGATTGTCGGGTACTGCGCCACTGGCAAATTAATGATGGACAGCACGCCAGCCAGCATCAAAATGATCGCCAACACCCAGGCAAATATGGGGCGCTCGATAAAAAACTTCGCCATGTGAAGAGTTCTCTGTTAAAGGTCTAATTCTGTGACGGATATAGTGACCGGAAGCTTAACAGAGGCTATTAAGATTAATGATTCATGCGTGTATGTATAAACTTATATTCCTGGACTGGACTTCGAAAAAATTAAAGCACACAATAATTTCGCGTTTTACCTGAATCTCTACTAATAGAAAAACAAATCGTTAAACATGTTAATTCTTGTAACTAATATCCACAAAGAGTTAATTTATCATGGCAAGAAAAACAAAATCAGAAGCGTTAAAAACACGTCAACATTTAATTGATGTCGCGATCACACTATTTGCTAAAAAAGGCGTTTCGACAACAACACTGGCAGACATTGCTGATGCGGCTGGCATGACGCGTGGCGCGATTTACTGGCACTTTGACAGCAAAGTGTCACTGTTTAATGAAATCTGGAATCTTCAATCCAGTTTTGCACTGGAAATAAGACGTAAACTCAAAACACAAACTCATGACAACGATTTACAATTATTCCGTGAAATCATCATTGAAACATTAAAATTCATTTCAACCGATCATCGCCAGCGTGAGTTACTACAAATTCTTTACCATTCGTGCGAATTTAATGGGGAGATGTATTCCGAGCGGGAAATAAGGGAGCGTATTTGGTTTAATCGGGAAAGAATGAAAAAGTTATTGCGCAATTGTATATCAAAAGGGTTAATTCCTGTTAATACCAATATAGAACTCATGATTACCATTATTCACGGTTATCTCAGTGGTATTGTCAAAAACTGGCTGATGCGACCGGAGAATCTTAATCTTAATGAACAAGCCCCAGAAATCGCCGACAACCTGTTGGTGATGCTGAGAAAATCTGCCTGAATGGGTGATAAAAAGGTGACAACTGTTGGATGATGCTACGCTTATCCAACCTACGTTTTGTAGGGTAGATAAGCGTAGCGTCATCCAACAACAGAAAGTCTTACAAATCCTTGAACGACCCTAACCGATAGCCGCGTTCCGCTATCGCATATTTAAGTGAAGCAGAAGTTAATACATCCAGTTCAGCCAGACGTGGGTAGCAATATTTGCTGGCCAGAATAGTGTTATCGATAAATGAAGGGTGGCACATCACTTCAAGCGACAGCTCACCGCGCGCCATAGCCCGATCGAGGGTGTCGAGAAATAGCATTTCGGATATCGAGTCACCATAAAAACCACTGTCAAAGCCCTGAGTGGTTTTTACACCCAGCGGCTCCAGCCCATCGGCTTTAGCGGCATCATAGTCAAAGCGCAGCGGAATGCCTTTCGCCTTCGCGAATGCTTCAACAATTGGGTAGATTTGCGGAATCATATGCACATGATGATGGCTATCGATATGCGCAGGTTCGCGGCCAAATAACTCGACGAATTTCGCAAACTGGCAAGCCAGTTCATGTTCAATTTCCGCCAGAGGCAATGTGCCTTCCTCAGCGCGTTGCCAAATCCATTTGCCCAATTCACCCTTCTCATCCACCAGCCCCGGCATGGCAGACAGCGGACGGCCTAAAGTCAGCACAAAGTGCATACCAATCGCCAGACCAGGATGTTTTGCGCTTAGCGCAACGGCGTGTTCAATCCCCTGGCCGTTAACCATCGCGGTGGTCGACGTCACCACGCCATTGGTGAAAGCATCGATAATTCCGTAATTTTGCGCTTTACACAGCCCAAAATCGTCCGCGTTAACAATTAATAACTTATCCATTGTCGCCTCGGTAAGCTGCCTTCCCCATTCAGGGAAGGCCTCCGGTTATTTAAGTGCAGCAATTGCCTGCGCAAAGTTTGGCAGATTTGCTTCGTGCGCAAGCAACAGGTCGCGGGCAATTTTCTCTGCGTCTTTATCTGAGTGGATAAGCGGGCTTAAATTCAGTGCCAGCAGCACGTCGTTAAAGTTACCGCTAAGTGCCGCTTCGCTTGCTGCGACTTCAAAGCCTTTGATGGTGTAAATCAGACCCAGCACTTTCTCATCAAAATGAGTGATGCGTGGAGTGGGTGTTGCACCATCGCGACCGATAGTGCAGGTCATTTCTACCGCCCAGTCAGCCGGAATATTATCCACATGGCCGTGATGCGGTACGTTGACGTAATGCTCACTTTGCTTGTCGTTGTAAATGTCGCTAA
>Ga0105250_10002155_pt1 | contig 10103 bp, 12 predicted proteins | sample KBSS54metaG_FD_80425 | JGI IMG/M metagenome (GOLD analysis project Ga0105250, IMG submission 80425) | Switchgrass rhizosphere microbial communities from Kellogg Biological Station, Michigan, USA - KBS S5-4 metaG | ecosystem: Host-associated > Plants > Roots > Rhizosphere > Soil | place...
ACCACCGGCAAACTCAAAGCGTTTTTCTATATCGCGGTGATGTTGCCGATGTGGGCGAGCTACATCGTGAAAGCGTATGCCTGGACATTGTTGCTTTCACGCGATGGTGTGGCGCAGTGGTTTCTTGGACACATGGGTCTGGAGCCGTTGCTTAACCTGATGCTGACCATTCCGGCAATCGGCGGCAATACGCTGTCGACTTCTGGTTTTGGCCGCTTCCTGGTGTTTCTCTATATCTGGCTGCCGTTCATGATTTTACCGATTCAGGCCGCACTTGAGCGCTTGCCGCCGTCATTGTTACAGGCATCGGCAGATTTGGGGGCTCGCCCGGCTCAAACCTTCCGCCATGTGATTTTACCGCTGGCGATTCCGGGTGTGGCAGCGGGTTCAGTGTTTACCTTTTCGCTCACCCTCGGTGATTTTATTGTGCCGCAGCTGGTGGGCCCGCCGGGGTATTTCATCGGCAACATGGTCTATTCCCAGCAAGGGGCAATTGGCAACATGCCGATGGCCGCGGCCTTTACGCTGGTGCCGATTGTATTGATCGCCATTTATCTTTCACTGGTGAAACGACTGGGGGCTTTCGATGCACTCTGAACGCGCTCCGTTACTGCTGAAAATCGCCGCCTGGGGCGGGGTGATTTTCCTGCATTTCCCCCTGCTGATTATCGCGCTTTATGCCTTTAACACCGAAGAAGCCGCATTCAGCTTTCCACCCAAAGGGCTGACGCTGCACTGGTTCAGCGTTGCCGCATCGCGCGGCGATATTCTGGATTCGGTGACGTTGTCACTTAAAATTGCTTCACTGGCAACACTACTTGCTTTGATTCTCGGGACATTGGCCGCTGCGGCACTCTGGCGGCGGGAATTCTTTGGCAAAAATGCCATCTCGTTATTACTGCTGTTACCGATTGCTTTGCCGGGAATTATCACCGGTATTGCGTTGTTAACCGCCTTTAAAATGATGAATTTTGAACCCGGTTTCCTGACTATTGTGGTGGGCCACGCAACGTTTTGCGTGGTGATTGTGTTTAACAACGTCATCGCCCGTTTCCGTCGCACCTCTTATAGTTTAATTGAAGCTTCGATGGATCTGGGGGCTGACGGCTGGCAAACCTTCCGCTATGTGATTTTGCCGAATCTCGGCTCGGCACTGTTAGCCGGAGGCATGCTGGCGTTCGCGCTGTCATTTGATGAAATTATTGTCACCACCTTTACCGCCGGACACGAACGCACCTTGCCGTTGTGGCTGCTCAACCAGCTTGGGCGCCCACGTGAAGTTCCGGTTACTAATGTGGTGGCGTTGATGGTGATGCTGATGACCACCATTCCGATTCTAGGGGCGTACTGGCTGAGCCGTGGCGGAGATGACGTCGCGGGCAGCGGTAAATAACGTTGAGAAGGGTATCACTATGCAAAGCCAGCTATTAATTAACGGCCAGTTAGTAGACGGCCTCGGGGAAAAGTTACCGGTCTACAATCCGGCAACCGGTGAAGTGCTGTTGGAAATCGCCGAAGCCACGGCGAACCAGGTTAATGACGCAGTGACAGCGGCGGATAACGCCTTCGCCAGTTGGGGGCAAACCACGCCGAAAGAGCGCGCCGAACATCTGCTGAAACTGGCTGATGTGATTGAGCAAAATGGCGATGTGTTTGCCCGCCTGGAATCGCAAAACTGCGGCAAGCCTTATCACTGCGTGTTGAATGATGAAATTCCCGCGGTGGTGGATGTGTTCCGCTTCTTTGCGGGCGCAAGCCGCTGCCTGAACGGACTGGCGGCGGGGGAATATCTGAGCGGTCATACTTCGATGATCCGCCGTGATCCGGTGGGTGTGGTGGCGTCTATCGCGCCGTGGAACTACCCGTTGATGATGGCAGCCTGGAAACTCGGCCCGGCACTTGCCGCTGGTAACTGTGTGGTGATTAAACCGTCTGAAATCACCCCGCTTACTGCGTTTAAGCTGGCGGAACTGGCGAAAGATATTTTCCCGGCAGGTGTGTTAAATGTGCTGTTTGGGCGCGGGCAAACGGTCGGCGATGTGCTGACCGGTCACCCGAAAGTGCGCATGGTGTCGCTAACCGGTTCGATTGCTACCGGTGAACATATCATCAGCCATACCGCGCCTTCGATTAAGCGCACTCATATGGAGCTGGGCGGCAAAGCGCCGGTAATTGTGTTTGATGATGCCGACCTGGATGCGGTAGTGGAAGGCGTGCGGACTTTTGGCTATTACAACGCGGGCCAGGACTGTACCGCAGCCTGTCGTATCTACGCGCAGAAGGGTATTTACGACAAACTGGTTGAGAAACTGGGGGAAGCGGTCAGCAGCCTGAAAGTTGGCGCGCCGGAAGATGAATCTACCGAACTTGGGCCGTTAAGTTCTGCCGCACATCTTGAGCGGGTCAACAAAGCGGTGAATGCCGCCAAAACTCTGGCACATGTCAAAGTGGTAACGGGCGGGGCGAAAGTAGACGGGCCGGGATATTACTTCCAGCCAACCTTGCTTGCGGGGGCGAAGCAGGAAGATGACATCGTGCAGAAAGAAGTTTTCGGTCCGGTGGTGAGCGTGACCGCATTTGATGAAGAAGAGCAGGTTTTGGGCTGGGCGAATGATTCCAGCTACGGCCTGGCCTCTTCAGTCTGGACAAAAGATGTGGGCCGCGCGCATCGCCTTAGCGCTCGCTTACAGTACGGTTGTACCTGGGTGAATACCCATTTCATGCTGGTTAGTGAAATGCCACATGGTGGGCAAAAACTGTCGGGTTACGGCAAAGACATGTCACTGTTTGGGCTGGAGGATTACACCGTTGTCCGCCATGTGATGATTAAACATTAAGACGCCAATAAGCGGTTGTGCTCATGAAGTCTATAATTTAGGTGTGCCACACTGATGTGCTTTCTTTTGAGGGGTTACTATGAAGAAATATGTATTAATGCTGCTGGCCGCCGTGTTCATGGCAGGCGCTATACCCGCACAGGCAACTGAGCAATCAGAGCAACGCCAGGATGCCCGAGGCGTGCGCCAGGACACGCGCGAAAATTCTCGACAAACCAAACAAGATTGTCGCAATGGCGTGTTCGGTAATGCTGATTGCCGTCAAGAACACCGTCAGAATAAACGGGAAGGCCGACAAACCGCCCGCGATATCAAGTACTGAAAGTGCGAGGTGGGGCATTCGGCCGGACAATATGGATACTCATGTTTGACCCCACACTCCAGGAGTTTTCACCTTGCGAGTTGGCTCAGACACACATAAATTTGTAGGAGTATCCACACTAACAGGAATGAATATGCGTAAGCCTCGCTCTTTATTAACTGCTGCGACGGTTGCTCTTACACTGTCCATCTTTTCCGTGTCAGCATTAGCAAATCCTGGCAATGGAAACGGTGGTGGTAATGGTGGCAGCCAGGGAAACAGTAATGGCAATGGTAATAAGGGAAATAGCGGTAACAAATCCGATAAATCGGCTAAAGCGGATAAGAGTGATAAAGGAAACGGTAATTCAAAAGAAAATCAAGGGAGCCGTAAAAACTACGGCAAGCCAGACCACGTCGATACCGACATCACATTTAATGATGCGCGACGTTTAGCGGTTAACTATGGTTTTACCGGATATAAACCGTTGCCTCCAGGCATTGCAAAAAACCTGGCACGCGGTAAACCGTTACCTCCGGGTATCGCGAAGAAATCGGTCCCGGGCACGATGCTGAATCAACTGCCTTATTATCCTGGCTATGAATGGCAGGCGGTTGGTCAGGACCTCGTGTTAGTCGCACTCAGTACCGCGATTGTGACTTCTGTTATTAATGGTGTATTTGATTAACTGGTTTGTGCATAAAAAAAGCTCGCCTCGGCGAGCTTTTTTGTCTTTGTTAGTTTAGTGATCCAGATACAGGTAGTGCATCCAGCTGGTCATACGCAGTAGCACCTTACGCATCACCGACACATGGGTGAAATGGTCGGAATAGACGGCGACCTGGCCAAAAATCCCATCAGGTAACGCATCAACATCTGCATTAGGGGCAAGCTCAATTATCGCCAACACGCCGTCACTTCCTGGGGTTAACGTCAATGATTGCAGCGTACCTTGTGCCTGATAAGAACCACCAGGGACGACCGGCAAAACAGAGGTGAGTTTTCCAGGGAAAACCTGTCCTGGGAGTGCATTAAACACCACTTCGGCTTCATCACCAGGTTTTAAACGTAACAGCGAGTTTTGCCTGAATTGCGCGACAATCAGGCGTTTTTGTTGCGGTATAAACACCATCACCGGGCGCAACGGCAGGGCGGCCGCATAGGTACCTGGGCGGATTAACACTTGAGTCACGTAACCGTCACTCGGAGCACGAACCACGGTTTGGTTAAGGTTGTATTTGGCTTCTGCAAGCTGGGCGCGCAGGCTAACAATCTGGGATTGTTCGCCGTTGACCATGCTATCTAACTGGCTTTTGATTTGTGACTGCTCAGCAACCGAGCCTTTTACCAGTGCGTCCTGTGCAAGATAATTTTGTCGGGCATTATCAATATCACTTTCAGAGAACGGGTTAACCTTCGCTTTACTGCCCTGAAGGTAACGTTGGTAATCTTTGTACAATCTGTCGCGTTCTGCACTGACACGGGCCGTGTTGGCAATGGCGGCATCAAGTTCTGATTTGAGTGACTCCGTACTATGAATGGCAGTGGTTAAATCAGCCTGAAGTCTGTCTACCCGTGCCTGATAGCGAGTGGGTTCTAATTTAAACAGCACTTCTCCTTTTTTAATCATTGTATTTTGTTTATCGGTCACTTCACTCACTATCCCTGTGACTTGTGGCGTCAGCGGAATTGAAATAACCGCTTTTTGCGCCAGGAAAGTATAAGGGTGGTTGTAGTTCATTAATAAAATGAGCGCGCCAATTAAAAACACTCCTCCCAATGCAGCGGTTGGCACTGTCCATTTATTTACTGGTATTTTAAATATCTTGAATATTGACCATGCCAAAGCAACATATGTCAGGATAATGAGTAAATCCATGATATTACTCCGATGGAGTTATTTTATTGTTATCTAACTTTTGCTCCAGCTCAGTCACCCTTTGCTGTAACGAAGCCAGTGTAATCTCTGGGTCTTGCTGCATCCCCCAGCCGCGTTCCGGGCGATAAAGAGTGGCCCAAATCCATAAGAACGGCCATATAACATGCAGGGTAAACAAACTCACCCAACCAGCGACATGAATCGCATCGGCATGTGGGTGATTACGTGATTTAGCAATAAGATAAGGAATGTCGTGAAGAATAATGATCCCGTAAAAGATAATGAGAAACACAAAAATAAGCACACCAAGCGCAAAGTAGTTTAGAAACATAATGGCCTCGAATCATAGAGCGATAAATCTAATCTAAAGATAGTCGCTATCCGGCACTGAGATTATGATTCAGATAAAATCACCCCTTAATGATTAGTTATTTCCATTTAATAAGTTGATGACGCTTGCACTTTTCTTTAAGACAGAGGTTTTCACTACTTAGTGCCGGCGTCATCACCTTTATATATTGTTAATTATTCCGTTTCATCGCGAATATCAGTCGATGCACCATTTTTCTGAACCGATTCAATCCCTTTCTGTGCAGCCGCTTTCGAGGCATACATTTCGCTTTGGGCGATAATTTGCCCGTTAGAGGCCTTTAACACGAAATAAAATGGTTCGGCAGTCGCCTTCGCTGATTTCTTTAAAACGTAGTGACCCATAAAAAATCTCCGCTTTACCCCAGACCCTTTGTCTGGTGAGTAGCTTAAATATAGTGCAATCAATCAATGAGGTGGCTGAGGAGGGGGCGTGATTGTTAAAACTTGATATACGCCACAAAAAAGAGCATATTTTATAGCGTAATTTCACTGCAATCAGCTTATAAAAATGTCGGTTTATCAGAAGATGTTGGTTTTTTATGTGGTTATGTCGTTAATAACCGCGATTATTACATGGTTTTTATCTCGGGATAAAAAGAGCATCAAACTGTTATGTTCTGTGCTGGTAGGGGCAACCTGGCCAATGAGTTTCCCTGTCGCGTTGTTGTTTTCTCTGTTTTAAACTCTCTATACTTCAACTAGTTAAAGAACAGGAACGGTACGTGATGAATGACATAACTTTTTTCCAGCGCTTTGAGGGTGATATTGTTGCCGGCCGTAAAACAATCACGCTGCGTGATGTCTCTGAGTCGCACTTTACGGCAGGCCAGCAATTACGTGTCGGGCGTTATGAAGACGATGTCTATTTTTGCACCATCGAAGTGATCAGTGTGATGCCGGTGTTGCTCGGGCAACTGACTGACGAGCATGCGCGTCAGGAAAATATGACGCTGCCTCAGCTTAAAGAGGTGATTGCGGATATTTATCCAGGTCTGAATGAGCTTTATGCGATTGTTTTTAGGTTGGTTACTGCGGCTTAAAAAACAAAGGAAGGGGAGTTTCCCCTTCCTGAAATTTCACCTACTGACTGGCTTTCTTCAACATCTGATACAACTCATCTTTTAGCCGCAACTTCTCTTTTTTCATCTGCATGACTTTTTCGTTGTATCCCGTCCCTTGCGGCCCCTCCTTGCGTAAAATTTCATCATCAAGCTGATTGTGCTTGTCAAACAAGCTGAGGAAACGCGGGTTGGCGGATTTTAATTCGGTAATCAATTCACGGTACTCAGGAAACATTGCAAACCTCCGGAGTCGAGTAGGTAGGTGATGAATGGATAAGCCCTGGCAATTGCTGCCATTTGCAGTGTAGGCACCGCTCGGCCTGAATTGGAAGCACCGCTTGGTAAGGGTTTGTCAATTTGAGATCCACGAGGCGCGTTAACAATTTAGATTAAATTTTCGGCATGTTACGCCTTGCTTAACGGCAAAAATTGTTAACGACAATCTTATTTCTGTGTGCTAAAACATATCTATGATATATCTTACGTATTCAAAAATGAGAAACAGATGACCTTACAAACCAAACCTAATCTTCCACAACGCGTCAAAAACGAGCTTAAATTTCGTCAGTTAACCGTAAAAAGCAAAGAAACCGTTGCGGGTTGTTTTTATCGCATTGTTTTCAGCAGCCCAGAATTAGCAGGTTTCACCTCGCGGGGGTTTGATGACCATGTGAAAGTGTTTTTCCCGCCAGAAAGTGGTGAGTTTGCTCGCCCGTCAGTCACTGACGACGGCATTGTCTGGGGGGAGGGTCCGCGTCCCATTTCGCGTGATTACACCCCGCTGGAATTTGACGCCGCGCGTAACGAACTGACGCTGGACTTCTATATTCATGACGGCGGCGTTGCCAGTCAGTGGGCGGAAATTGCCACGACTGGCGATACGTTACTGATAGGCGGGCCACGTGGATCGCTGGTCATTCCTTGTGACTATTCATGCCAGCTCTATGTCTGTGATGAAAGCGGTTTACCTGCCATTCGCCGCCGTCTGCTCTCTCTGCCCGGACATATTGTCCCCACTGTGCTGGTAAACAGCCAACACGCACAAAGCCGCGAGTATCTGAGTGAGTTCAAACAGGCGGATATTCACTGGCTTGATAGCGAATCTATCGCTAAGCACTTAAGCACTCTTGAATTCCCGGAGAGCGACTATTTTGTCTGGATTACCGGAGAAGGTCGCGACGTCAAAAAACTCAATGATGAACTGCTGGAAACCCACGCTCTGGACGCCGATTACGTGCGCGCTGTGGCTTACTGGCATCATAAATAAGGAAACGAACATGAGAATCCATCATCTACACCATCGTCTTTGCGCCAAACATGAACGTCACGAAAGACACGGTTTGCACGGCGGCCATAATCATCACGAACATGGCGGTATGGAAGGTAAAGGGCGCATGCGCCGTGAACGCATGTTTGATGCCAACGACATTCGTTTGCTGATCCTGCATTTCCTTTCAAGCAACAATGCGCACGGTTATGAGTTGATCAAATCCATCGAGGCCATCGCCAAAGGCGAATATGTCCCAAGCCCGGGGATTATTTACCCTAACCTCTCTTTGCTTGAGGAGATGGGCTTGATTACTGCCGTGCAAAGCGACAGCAGTAAAAAGGCGTGGACGCTTACTACCGAAGGCCATGCTGAACTCGTACTACAACAAGACCACCTTGGCCATATCATCGCTAAGCTCGAATCGTTAGGGGTATTAGGCGATAACCGCCGTCTACCTGAAATTCAGCGTGCTATTCATAACTTTAAAATGGCACTTAATACCAAACTTGGGCAAAGCGATTTGCCAAAAGAGACTCTGTATAAAATCATCGATACTTTAGATCAGGCCGCTAAGGATATTGAGCGGAGTTAATTTTGCTATTTCTGTGCAATGAAGCATAAAGTTTCGACGAGTTCTGCCGAAACTATATGCTTCTGTTGTCATGAGAACGCAAAAGCATGTTAAATCGCATAAAAGTAGTAACCAGTCTTCTGTTTGTGCTGGGGTTATTTGGCCTTTTACAAATGACCTCCGGCGGGTTGTTCTTCAACGCGCTGAAAAACGACAAAGAAAACTTCACCGTGCTGCAAACCATTCGCCAGCAGCAATCTACCCTTAATGGCAGTTGGGTTGCCCTGCTGCAAACCCGTAACACGCTAAACCGTGCGGGCATCCGTCATATGATGGATACCAACAATATCGGCAGCGGCGCGACGGTTAATGAGCTGATGCTGATCGCCAGCCAGTCGTTAAAGCAGGCGGAAAAAGAGTGGGCTGAATATGAAGCCTTGCCACGCGACCCACGCCAGAGCGAAGAGTCTACCAATGAAATCAAGCGTAACTATGCGATTTACCATGGTGCGCTGGCGGAGCTAATCCAGTTACTGGGTGCGGGGAAAATTAACGAATTCTTCGACCAGCCTACGCAGAAATATCAGGACGGTTTTGAAAAAGAGTACATCAATTATCTGCAACAAAACGACCATCTGTACCAACAAGCGGTGGACGACAATAATCAGTCTTACTCGCAGGCCATTTGGATCCTGATCGTGATTCTGGCACTGGTTGCGGCGGCGATTGTTACCGTCTGGCTGGGCATCAAGAAAACCCTGATTGAACCACTGCATCGCCTGATTGAAAGCATTCGTCACATCGCGAGCGGTGACCTTGTGCGTTCTATTGATGTGGAAGGCACCAACGAAATGGGGCAACTGGCGTCCAGTCTGCGTCATATGCAGTCAGAGTTGATGAGTACGGTGAGTGATGTGCGTAACGGCGCGAACGCGATTTATAGCGGCGCCAGCGAAATCTCCATCGGCAATAACGATCTCTCTTCACGCACTGAGCAGCAAGCGGCCTCGCTTGAAGAAACCGCTGCTAGTATGGAAGAGTTAACTGCCACCGTTAAACAGAATGCGGAAAATGCCCGTCAGGCAAGCCAACTGGCATTGAGTGCCTCTGAAACCGCACAGAAGGGCGGAAAAGTGGTGGATAACGTGGTGCGCACCATGAACGACATCGCCAGCAGTTCGAAGAAAATTGCCGACATTACCAGCGTGATTGACGGCATTGCCTTCCAGACCAACATTCTGGCACTTAACGCCGCCGTTGAAGCTGCACGTGCGGGTGAACAAGGGCGTGGTTTCGCAGTGGTTGCCGGTGAAGTACGCAATCTGGCACAACGCAGTGCACAGGCGGCCAAAGAGATCAAAGGCCTGATCGAAGATTCCGTCAGCAAAGTGGATACCGGTTCTACATTGGTGGAAAGTGCTGGCGAAACCATGGGTGAAATTGTCAATGCGGTGACCCGCGTGACCGATATCATGGGCGAAATTGCCTCGGCATCTGACGAGCAAAGCCGTGGTATCGACCAGGTTGGGTTGGCGGTTTCTGAAATGGACCGTGTTACGCAGCAAAACGCCGCATTGGTTGAAGAGTCTGCTGCCGCCGCTTCAGCACTTGAAGAGCAAGCCAGCCGTCTGACTCAGGCCGTGGCGGTGTTTCGTATTAACCAGGATGCCAAAGCCGCAGTTCGAAGCGCTGAACCCAAAGTAACGATTACGCCAATGACACCGCGCAAAGCGGCAGTCAGCGAGTCTAACGAAAATTGGGAAACCTTCTGATTTCGGTGAAATGAATGTGGTGGATGGCGCTTGCGCTTAT
>Ga0105250_10002156_pt1 | contig 10099 bp, 9 predicted proteins | sample KBSS54metaG_FD_80425 | JGI IMG/M metagenome (GOLD analysis project Ga0105250, IMG submission 80425) | Switchgrass rhizosphere microbial communities from Kellogg Biological Station, Michigan, USA - KBS S5-4 metaG | ecosystem: Host-associated > Plants > Roots > Rhizosphere > Soil | place...
GCAAAACCCCGCACCGCGTTGTCGGTGACGGCCTGCACCGACTGCACTTCACCGCACAGGTGACGCAGCAGATCGAGGTCGTGAATCAGATTGGTCAGCAACAGGCCCGCCCCCGGTTCACGGTGCCACGGGACCTCGAAATATCGGTCGGGTTTGCGTAACTGGAACAGCGCGGTAACCGTGGTCAGCCGCCCGAGCGCGCCGCTGCGCAGCAATTGGTGGACACGCACGATCAACGGATTGTGCCGCCGATGATGGCCGACCAGCACCGGCACACCACTGCGTTTGACTGCCGCCACCAACTCACGCACCTCATCCAGATGCACACCCACCGGTTTCTCCAGCAGCACCGCAACTCCGGCGGCGAGGCAATCCAGCGCCGTGCTGACGTGCTGATTATTCGGATTGGCCACGATCACCGCATCGGGCCGCACCTGCTCCAGCATCTGCCGGTGATCGGCGAAATACGCCACGCCCCACTGCGCCGCCAGCGCTGGAGCCTGCGGGCCGGGATCGGCCACTGCGCACATCCGGGCTTCTTCGAGGGTTTGCAAATGCTGGTAATGCTGCTGGCCCATGTTGCCAGCGCCGATCAGGGCGATACGAAGGGGCGGAGTCAAGGCGCGATCCTTTTGTGATTGTTGTTGGAAATGTCACTCCAGCAACAATTTAGAACCGCGTTCCACAATCCAACACCCGGTGACGGGAAAACCGTGCGAACACCGCACAACTTTGTACTTGACGCTCAACCTGTAGGAGCTGCCGCAGGCTGCGATCTTTTGACTTTGATTTTCAAGACCAAAAGATCGCAGCCTGCGGCAGCTCCTACAGGGATCGGTGCGAGTCAGATGAACAACTCAGACGCCAGACTCGCCGCCGACAATTCCTCCGTGAACTTCATCAGCAGCGGCGCCAATTCGTGCAGTCGCGCGCCGGGCATCCGTGCGCTCGGCCCGGCAATGCTCAGTACGCCGATCACTCGCCCGTCAACCGGATGCTTGACCACCGCGGCAATCGCCGAGGTGCCCACCGCCGAACATTCCTCGACACAGGCATAACCCTGTTCCCGCGCCAGGCGCAGGCGCTCCAGCAGTTCGATATTGGAGCGCGGCGCATTCGGCCCGACGCCCACCGGTACTTCCGCGCCCTGGCGCTCGACCAGCGACAAGGCCTCGGCATCGCTCATGCAGGCCAGCCACGCGTGCCCGGAAGCGGTGTAAAACAGCGGCGCATCGCGACCCATGTCCGGGTCATAACGCAGGCCCGTCCGTGCGCCCTGCGCCTTGGCGATCCAGGTCTGGCGCTCGCCATCGATCACCCCCAGACGCACCAGTTCACCGGTTTCCTGAGCCAGTCGATCCAGCACCGGTTGCACGATGTCGGCACCGCTGCTCGACAGATACTGAAACCCCATCGCCACCAATTTGGTCGACAGGTGATAGCGCAAAGTCTCGGCATTCTGTCGCACGTAGCCCAGCCGAATCAGCTCCGCGAGCATCCGGTGCGTGGCACTTTTCGGGATGTCCAGTTGCTCGGCCAAGGTCTGCATCGGCAGCCCGCGCGGCTCACTGGTGAGGCTTTCCAGCACGCTGAAAACCCGTTCGATCTGACTGCCGGCCATGGGAAGGTCCAAGTGAAATTTTGCCGATTCTAGAAGACATCCGAGACAAAGCGAAATCCGGAACTGGCCGTGCGATAACCGCCCACTTTACTGAAACATGCCTTGTTGCAGTTGAAGTTCATTGGTTAATTTCTGGAATCTAATTCCAATAAATTCTTACTGCGGAGCTTTGCTTGATGCCTGCCGAACTTCCCGAAATCGACTGCGACGTTCTGGTCGTCGGCTCCGGTGCCGCCGGTTTATCCACAGCGGTCACTGCCGCATGGCACGGTCTGAAGGTCATCGTGGTTGAAAAAGATCCGGTGTTCGGCGGTGCCACCGCGTGGTCCGGCGGCTGGGCATGGGTGCCGTGCAATCCGCTGGCCCGCGCGCCGGCATCGTCGAAGACGTCGAGCGACCGCGCACTTACCTGCGCCACGAACTCGGTGAGCATTACGACCCGGCAATGGTCGACGCATTCCTCACTGCCGGGCCACACATGGTCGCGTTTTTCGAACAGCACACCGCTCTGCAATTTGCCGACGGTAACGCCATTGCCGACATTCATGGCGGTACGCCCGGCGCGGGCACGGGCGGTCGCTCGGTCATCGCGGCGCCTTACGACGGACGAACAGTCGGACGCCTGCTCAGGCGCCTGCGTACAACAATGCGCGAAACGTCCTTCATGGGCATGCCGATCATGGCCGGCGCCGACCTTTCGGCGTTCCTCAATCTCACCCGTTCGCTGAAAGCCGCGTGGCATGTAACCCGTCGTTTTACCCGACACTTGCTCGATCTGGCGGTACACGGCCGGGCCATGCAATTGGTCAACGGGGTGGCGTTGGTCGCAAGGCTGGCGAAGTCCGCCGAGGACCTTGGCGTTGTGTTATGGGAGTCGGCACCCGTGACCGAGCTGCTGCGCGATGAAGCAGGGGTTTGCGGCGTGCTGGTCAACAGCGCCAAAGGCCCGATCCGCATTCATGCACGCAAAGCCGTGGTGCTGGCCGCCGGCGGATTCGCCAACGACGTCGAACGGCGCAAGGCCTTGTTTCCGCGCACGCCCACGGGTCATGAACACTGGGCACTGCCACCGCTGGCGGTGAACGGCGACGGCCTGCGCCTGGGCGAAAGCGTCGGCGCCACGGTCAACACCGACCTGGCGTCACCCGTGGCCTGGGCGCCGGTCTCGCAAGTGCCGCATGCCGACGGCAGCATCGGCCATTTCCCACACATCATCGAACGCGGCAAACCGGGAATCATCGGCGTACTGCGCAACGGCCAGCGTTTCGTCAATGAAGCCAATGGTTACTTCGACTACGTCAGCGCCATGGTTGCCGCCACCCCGGAAGGCGAGGAAGTCGCCTCGTGGCTGATCTGCAGCCGCGCCTTTCAACGGCGTTATGGCCTGGGCATGTCGCGGCCATTTCCCGTTCCGGTGTCAGGATTTATCCGCAGCGGCTATCTGAAAACCGGCAACACCCTTGAAGAATTGGCCAGCGCCTGCGGCATCGACCCCAGCGGATTACGCCGCACGGTAGATCACTACAACCTGCAGGCTCGCCTTGGCGAAGACCCGTTGTTCGGTCGCGGTTCAACGTCCTACAACCGCAAGCAGGGCGATCCGGCGAACCTTCCCAACCCTTGCGTTGCCCCAATAGTGGCCGGCCCTTTTTATGCCGTGAAAGTGCAACCGGGCTGCTTCGGCACCTTTGCCGGGCTCAAGGTCAACCCGCAGGCGCAAGTGCTCGATGCCCATGCCCACCCCATCGCCGGGCTCTACGCCGCCGGTGGCGACATGGCCAGCATCATGGGCGGGCACTATCCGGCAGGCGGGATCAACCTCGGCCCGGCGCTGACTTTCGGCTACATCGCCGCCCGGCATATCGCCGGCATCACTGCTTTCGAACAGGAGATCGACCATGCAGCACATCGTTAACGCCCAGGGTTTGAACATGCCGAAACTCGGCCTCGGCACCTGGCCGATGCTCGGCGACGAATGCACCCGTGCCGTCGAGCAGGCCCTGGAACTCGGCTATCGGCACATCGACACGGCAGCGGCCTACAACAACGAAGACGCGGTCGGACAAGCATTGGCGAATACACCGACACCCCGCGAGCAGACTCATGTCACCACCAAGGTCTGGTGGGACCAGTTGCAACCCGACGCCATGCGCCACTCGATGGAACGAAGCCTCAAGTCTTTGCGCAGCGAGTACGTCGACCTGTTCATGATCCACTGGCCGAGCACTGACTGGGACTTGCCGCGCACGCTTGAAACCCTCGCATCCTTCAAGGAGCAAGGTCTGGCTCGCAACATCGGCGTGGCGAATTTTCCGCTGCGGCTGCTGCGCACAGTCGTCGAGGAATACGGCATCCCTCTGTCAGCGATCCAGGTCGAGTACCACGTCCTGCTCGGACAGAACGCCCTGCTCGACTACGCGCGCCAACACGATCTGGCACTGACGGCCTACACGCCATTGGCGCGTAACAAGGTCTCGGAGATTCCACAGATTCAGCAGATTGCCGAAAAACACGGCGTGCTGCCGACCCAGGTGGCGTTGAAGTGGCTGCTGGATCAGCCCAACGTCGCGGCGATTCCCAAAGCCAGCAGCCGCGCCAGTCAACTGGCGAACCTGGCTTCGCTGCAGGTTGAACTGGACGCTGAAGACCGCGCACTGATCGCCGCGCTGCCGAAGAATCAGCGTCAGGTCAGCCCGGATTTCGCCCCGGTGTGGGATGCCTTCGATCGCTGACGCACAGCGCGCCGAGAGAAATCCGCCGACGGATTGAATTAGTCGCGCACACGCTCGTCAATAACAGGTCCGCCCTCGTCACCCGAGGCCGGGCCTGTTTGCGTGTACGCCAATAGACGGACGACCGGACTGGCGCCACACTCCCACACCAGCAACACTCATCACCACGAACAGAAAGAGGATTCCCACATGCTATGGAAAAAAGGCCGACGCAGTGACAACGTCGTCGATGCCCGTGGCGATGATAGCGACGGCGGTGGTGGCATGCGGTTCGGTGGCGGCAAAGGCCTGAGCCTGGGGGCGATCCTGCTGATCGTCGGCATCGGCTGGATCACCGGCCAGGATCCGTTGCAGATCCTCGGCCAGCTCACCGGGCAAATGACCGAGCAATCGGCACCGGCCAGTACGCAGACGCGTCAGGCGCCACCGGCCAACGACCAGCAGGCCGAATTCGTGCGTTCGATCCTCGGCGATACCGAAGACACCTGGGGCGCCATCTTCCAGCAAGCTGGTCGCCAATATAAGGGCCCGACCCTGGTGCTGTTCAGCAACCGGGTGAATTCCGCCTGCGGTCTGGCGACTTCGGCGACCGGCCCGTTCTATTGCCCGGCAGATCAGAAAGTCTATCTGGACATGGCCTTCTTTCAGGAAATGGCCCAGCGCTTCAAGGCCGCCGGCGACTTCGCCCAGGCCTACGTGATCGCGCACGAAGTCGGCCACCATGTGCAGACGCTGCTCGGCGTCTCGGCAAAAATTCAGACGGCCCGTCAGCAGGGCCGGCAGATGCAGGGCGACGGCGGTTTGCTGGTGCGTCAGGAATTGCAGGCCGACTGCCTGGCCGGCGTCTGGGCCTACCATGTGCAGAAGCGCCTGAACTGGCTGGAACCGGGTGACGTCGAAGAGGCCTTGAATGCGGCCAACGCCATCGGTGATGATCGCCTGCAACAACAGGGTCAGGGCCGTGTGGTACCGGACTCGTTTACCCATGGCACGTCGGCGCAAAGGGTGCGCTGGTTCAAAACCGGTTTCGCCCAGGGCCAGGTCGGCCAGTGCGATACCTTCGCGGCGAAAAACCTGTAAATGCGCAAATGGCTCTTGGCTTTACTGATCATCGGCGGCAACGCGCACGCGGCAGGCGTCGATGCCATCAGCCCCGGGCGCCTGCAATTCGAGGCCGGCGAAATGGCCGTTGGCATCAGCCCGGCACCTGAGAAAATCGAACGGGTGCTGATCGTCATTCACGGTCGTCTGCGTAATGCCGAGACCTATCGCAAGAGTGCCGAGCACGCCACCGAACTGGCCGGGCAAACGGCGCACACACTGGTGATCGCGCCGCAGTTTCTCAACGAAAGCGACGTCGCGCTGTACTCCCTGCCTAACACATTGCTGCGCTGGAAAGGCAACGAGTGGATGGGCGGCGGGTTATCCACAGGGCCGAAGCCGCTGAGTTCCTACGCCGCACTCGACGCCATCGTCGCCCGGGTCAGCGACCGCAAGCAGTTTCCGGACGTGAAGCAGATCGTGATTTTCGGCCATTCCGGTGGCGGTCAAGTGGTGCAGCGCTACGCCCTGCTGGCCAAAGAGCATCCGGCGCTGAAGGCCAATGGCATTCGCCTGCGCTATGTGGTGGCCAATCCGTCGTCGTACGCGTATTTCAACGAACAGCGGCCGGTAGCGTTCGATCACGCACAGTGCCCGGGTTTCAATCGCTGGAAGTACGGGTTGACCGACATGCCGGTGTACGCCGGTGGGCAAACACCGTTGCAGCTTGAGAGCAGCTACATCAAACGCGAAGTGATTTACCTGCTGGGGCAGCAGGACATAGACCCGCAACATCCGGCGCTGGACAAGAGTTGTGCCGCCGAGGCACAAGGCGCGTATCGGCTGGAACGCGGCAAACTGTTTTTCGGCTACCTGCTGCGCCGGCATCCGGAAGGGGTCAATCAGCGGTTGGTTGAAGTGCCCGGGGTCGGGCATAACGGCGATGGGATGTTGACGTCGCCGGAGGGGCAGAAAGCGCTGTTTGATTAATGACTTGTAGTGACTGTTGAGGCGCCATCGCGAGCAGGCTCACTCCTACAGGGGAAACGCATTCCAATTGTAGGAGTGAGCCTGCTCGCGATGAGGCCAGATCAGACAATAAAGATCTCAGACCGAAAGCATCCGCCGCAACTCGACACAATCCTGCGCATGCCAGTCCGTCAGCTCCGGCCACGGATTGTCCGGCAGATTCACCAGCACCGTCCGTGCCCCGGCCGCCCGACCGCAATCCAGATCAAAGCGGTAATCCCCGACCATCACCATCTCGCTGGCCGGCACGCTCCAGGCCTCGGCCAGTTTCAGCAAGCCACCGGGATGCGGCTTCGGCGGTGCTTCGTCACGGCCCAGCACATCTTCCACGGCGAAGCAGTCGGCCAGGCCAATGGCTTCAAGTGTCACATGCGCCAGCTCTCGTGCATTGCGCGTCAGGATACCGAGCCGATAGCCGCGCCCGTGCAGGTCACGCACCAGCTCCACCGCACCGGCTGCCGGTTTCGAACCCAGCGCCAGATCGCGCTCATGCTCCAGCAACCACGCGTGTTTCGCTGCGGCTTCCTCGGCCGGCAGCGCCGCGAGGTGGGTGAGAATGTCGTCCTCGGGCGGAATCGCCAGCGCCACGCGGATCGCCGCAAAGTCATGCACGGCGATGGTCAGGGTGCCGTCCATGTCGAACACCCAGTGCTTCACATCGCTCAGGCTCATGCCCAGTCCTTGCGGTGACGAATCAGGCCTTCCTGGGTCACCGATGCCACCAGTTGCCCGGCGCGGTTGTACACGCTGCCACGGGAGAATCCCCGGGAATTGCCGGCCCACGGGCTGTCCATCGCGTAGAGCAACCAGTCATCGGCGCGCAGATCGTTGTGGAACCACAATGCATGATCGAGGCTGGCGACCTGCATGTCTTTCTGCCAGACCGACTTGCCGTGCGGCAGCATCGAAGTGGTCAGCAGACCGAAGTCCGAGGCGTAGGCCAGCAGGTACTTGTGCAGCGCCGGAATATCCGCCAGCGCACCGTCGGCACGGAACCACACATACTTCACCGGATCGGCCGGCTGCGGGTTGTACGGATCCTTTTCGGTGACCGGGCGCACTTCGATCGGTTTCGGGCACAGCAGTTTTTCGCGCATGTGTTCGGGGATCAGGTGCGCGCGTTGCTGGGTCAGTTCCAGCTCCGACGGCAGGTTTTCCGGGCCGACCACCACCGGCATCTGGCTCTGATGCTCGAAGCCTGCCTCGTCGTACTGGAACGACGCGCTGCAGGTGAAGATCGGGTGGCCCTTCTGGATCGCAGTGACCCGTCGGGTGCTGAAGCTGCCGCCGTCACGCACGCGATCCACCGAATACACCACCGGCAACTTGGCATCGCCCGGACGCAGGAAATAACCGTGCATCGAATGCACATGGCGCGCCTCTTCAACCGTCTGACTGGCCGCCGACAGCGACTGACCGAGTACCTGACCACCGAACAACTGACGGAAACCCAAGTCCTGGCTGCGGCCACGGAACAGGTTTTCCTCGATTGGCTCCAGGGTCAGCAGGTCGACCAGATCTTCCAACACTTGGCTCATTCAGACTCTCCTCACACAACGCTATGCCGCGCAGTCTTGGCTGCGGCGGCCCATTCAGGTTCTGGCGCGAGCCACTGTCGCGCCATTGTAAACGTCCGTGTCGGCTTAGCCATGCAGGGTTTGCAGCCATTGCTCCCTGGTAATTCGGTACAACAAATGCCGGCGCAACGGGTGATCGACGGCAAGTTTGGGGTGATCGAAATCATCGGCCGGATCGTGCTGCATGCCAATCGCCTGCATGACTTTCTCCGACGGCAGATTGCTCTGGGCGGTGAAAGACACGATTTCCTTCAGTCCCAGCCGATCAAAACCTGCGCGCAATGCCGTCCAAGCCGCCTCACTGGCATAGCCCAGCCCCCAATGCTCACGGGCCAGACGCCAGCCGATTTCCCCCGCCGGGGTGAACGGCGCATCGAAACCGACCACACCCAGGCCAGTGAAACCGATGAACTCACCGCTGTCCTTGCGCTCCAGCGCCCACAGACCGAAACCGTGCTCGGCAAAATGCCCGCGCACCCGGCCGATCATCGACGCACTTTCGAGACGGCTGAGCGGGGCCGGAAAGTAGCGCATCACCTGAGGATCGGCGCACATCGCCGCAAATTCCGGCAAATCCTCGTCGCGCCACTGACGCATCAGCAGGCGTGCGCTTTCGAGTTGCTGAATCGGCTCCATCATGCCCCTCCATTTCCATGCCGCAAGTCTACATCGCTGGTAGGATCGTTCACTCTTTCCATCGTTCCTACATGAAGTTGCCATGCCCCTGCCGCTGATCTACCACGAAGACTACAGCCCCGAGTTTCCGGCGGATCACCGCTTTCCGATGGACAAATTCCGCTTGCTGCGCGACCACTTGGTCGACAGCGGCCTGACCCGCGACGCCGACCTGCTGCGTCCCGCGATCTGCCCCAACGACATCCTCGCCCTGGCGCATGACCGTCGCTATATCGAACGCTATATGAGCGGCGAGTTGTCTCGCGAAGACCAGCGGCGCCTTGGCCTGCCGTGGAACGAAGCCTTGGCGCGGCGCACGGTGCGGGCGGTCGGCGGCTCGATACTCGCGGCAGAAAAAGCTCTGGAGCATGGCATGGCCTGTCACTTGGCCGGCGGAACACATCACGCCCACTACGACTACCCGGCCGGGTTCTGCATCTTCAACGACCTGGCAATCATCAGCCATTACCTGCTGCAAAGCGGTCGGGTGAACCGAGTGCTGATCTTCGATTGCGACGTGCATCAGGGCGATGGCACCGCGCGGATCCTGCATGACACGCCGGAGGCCATTACCGTTTCCCTGCATTGCGAAAAGAATTTTCCGGCACGCAAGGCCGAAAGCGACTGGGACATTCCGCTGCCCAACGGCATGGGCGATGCCGATTATCTGAAAGTGGTGGATGACACCCTCAACTACCTGCTGCCGCTGTATCAACCGGACCTGGTGCTGTACGACGCCGGGGTCGATGTGCACAAGGACGACGCCCTCGGTTATCTGCAGCTGACAGACGAAGGCGTGGCCGCCCGCGATGAAAGCGTGATGCGCCATTGCCTGGGCCGCGACATTCCTGTAGTCGGCGTGATCGGCGGCGGCTACAGCAAGGATCGCCACGCCCTCGCCCGCCGCCACGGCATCCTGCATCACAGCGCGCAACGGGTCTGGACGTCACACGGATGTCACTAAGCTGTGTTGCGTTACCCACAATCGCTGTGGAACGGCCTGTGGATAACCTGAGCGAAAGGGACTACAGACCACAGCGAACATGGTGTACAGCGCGATGGTTATTTTTTAACCACATACTGAATTCACCTCGATCTCTTTGTAGGAGTGAGCCTGCTCGCGATGGCGGACCAACATTCAGCACTTATGTCGCCTGATAAACCGCCATCGCGAGCAGGCTCACTCCTACAAAGGTCTGCGCTGTTAGAATGCGCGCCTTATCCCGCCATACCGCAGCGCACGCCATGACCCAGAACTCCGCCCCCCACCCCGCTCACGTCGCCATCATCGGCGGTGGCCCCGCCGGCCTGATGGCCGCCGAAGTGCTGAGCCAGGCCGGCGTGCGCGTCGATCTGTACGACGGCATGCCCTCGGTGGGGCGCAAGTTCCTGCTGGCCGGGGTCGGCGGCATGAACATCACCCA
>Ga0105250_10002160_pt1 | contig 10094 bp, 8 predicted proteins | sample KBSS54metaG_FD_80425 | JGI IMG/M metagenome (GOLD analysis project Ga0105250, IMG submission 80425) | Switchgrass rhizosphere microbial communities from Kellogg Biological Station, Michigan, USA - KBS S5-4 metaG | ecosystem: Host-associated > Plants > Roots > Rhizosphere > Soil | place...
ACATATATAAAGAAACAAAAAGTGCAAAATGGACATTCTTATCGTTTGCAATCCCTACCGTTATCGCCATTGTTGTTACATTCCTCTCTACACAATTGGTACATTGGTTAGGGCTTGTATAAAGTGAAACTTTACTCATTAGGGGCTTGTACACGCCCTCACTAATCAGGCGTGTACGGGTAGTTGACTTCCTATCTAACATCTTGTTCCCACCGAATTTTTTAGGTAAAAGTCTTACTGCCCATTAACGCGGGAAAAAACAAAGCATACATAGAAGGTATCCCCCTCCACATATGCTTTGCGCGAAAGAAACCTGAAAATCATTCAGGTTTCTTTTTTTCTTTCCACGGCTGCGCCCCATACGTTGTGAGTTTTTTATGGATGAAGTATATGGTTCCCGGAAGAACCGCCATTAATATCGTGCAACTAATTCCTAATCCAGTAAACAACTTTCATCACCTTATTTCACTCTCTTCGGTAAAGCTGAGCCTGAATGTTCAATTATCGGATGAACATGAACAGTAATTTCAGCATCACTAAAATAATTCTGACCTTGATCCCAATTCTTACTTATTTTTTTCCACTCTTTATAATTATGTCTCTTATACACTTCCCCTAATTCTAATACATCTACCTTATATTTTTTTTGAACAAGCTTAATCGATTTTTGGATGCGTTTCTCCATTTCCTCCGAAATATCCTTCTCTAAACGCTTTTCATTCAACACCTTTTTATGATCACTAAAGTGCAACTCCGCCAATGTCCCTTCCAGAGATATGTGAATATCAAATTTTGGTTTTGTAGCATTCGTTGTAGATACTTTAATTTTCCGACGCAGCTTATGAATTTCATATGTAATAAGTTGATCCTTTTTACGAATGGTAAAAAAACCTCCAATTTTTTTACCTATTATATAATTCATCCCTAATGTTTCTTCCCCCCCCAAAATACCTACACACTTATTATCCTTCCCGCGAAACAGCGCTGCCCCGTTCATTTGTACCCCTTGTTTTGTTAGTTCGAGAATAGGTAATACAAAACTCCGATTGGAAATCATCTTTTCCTGGACTTCACCAATTCTTGCAGCCTCAATCATTTGGGCATTTTTCGGAGGATGTTCAGCTAACATATCGATATACTGCGCTGGCAAATTTTCAGGCTTGGCACTCTGCTTTAAAATAGCTTCTGCATTTTTCTTAGAAACGAACAAACGAATATTCCTTCTCATTTCATGATCGCGAATATATACATCTAACGTATTTTGCAAAACATATGGATTCGCTAGTAAATCTTTAGAAAAAATAATCACTTGTATATGCGGAAAGAATAATGAACGACTAATTTTTTTGGCGATAATTCGGATTTGCTCAAAGACACTATCTGCTTTCGCACTAACATTAATATAATTTTCGCCATCTCCATCACCTTGTCCACCTTGTTGCGACAATTTACTGGGGAGTACCATCTGATACGTCCCTTTCATAATTGGATTTGCTTTCTTTGCCTTTACAATATCGTAAGCTGCACCTACTACAAATCCTCTTTCTTCTATTTCTTCTAACTCAGAGCACCCACTTATAGATCCAGCTAAAACCATAACCATTATTATTTTAAGAAGGTGTTTCATTTTTACCATTCCTTCTTTTTATTTTATATACAATAAAAACTAACAAAGGCGCTAACACGACAAACCCCATATCTATCCAAGCTAAATAAGTCCCATAACTTGACAATTCCTTCAAATTACTAGGTATCATATTCACCATAAAAATAATCGGGGCACTTACAAAAATGAAAATATGCTTCTTCACTTTCGGAAACATAGCACAAAATAATAAAGATGCGACGTCATAATACATTGCTGTCGTGTTATAAATAGTAATAATCCAAGTAGTAAAAAAAATTGCATCAAATCTTTCTAAAAACCCTCCACCAATCTCAATCTCTTTCCCTAATTCAATTGTTGGATATGTCAATCCACGTGTTGTCATATATGTAAAAACACTAATACAAGTTACATAAATTAAAATGTATGACAATACGTTCACCATCACTGCTTTTGCAACTGCCATTGGCGCTTTTTTCGCTGTTTTATCGTTCAACAACACAGCATAAAACAGAGCTACCTCAAATCCGATGAATGTAAAAATAGAATTTTTAACTCCTACAGCATATTGACTGACATTCGTTTGAAAAGCCGGTAGTAAATTATCTATTTCCATTAAGTTCACATTCAATAAAGAAAGAAGCACTATCGCAATTAAAACAATTGGCAAGAATAGAACATTTAACCTTAATAAAGCCGCTCTCGATCCAGCTACTCCATAAATAACAACCAATAAGAAGAAGAAAGACAATAGCTGTATTGGTGTATCACTAAATAAATATGTTTGTGAAATAACCGCAATCATTCGCGATTCATATGCTGTCAAAGCTGCAAATGTTAATACTAAGATGCTACTAATTGTGTATGCAACAGGTTTCGTCAAATGCGCACTCGTATATTGAACAAAGTTTTGTTTTGGGAATAAAATAGCTACCCTCGTTACAAACCAACCTAAAACCGCACATATCAATCCACCCAAAAGTAAAATAATCCAACCGTCCGAAAATAAAGTTTGATCAGCAATATCTCTCGGCATAGACAATGCCCCTATACCAATAATGGTTGACGATACCGCAAACCCAATTTCCCGAGATCCAATCTCTTCATCGCCATACTCAAATGGTTTCAATTATTTTCGCTCCTTTGGACGTATTGTAGAATCTTTTGTTTGCAAATATTCCGGTCTCTCTTTCAACATCGATTTTGGCATACGAATAAGTTCTTCTTTCCAATCTCTATAAAATGCAGGAGCAATAGGCGTTGTATAAGGAATACCAACACTCTTTAAATTCGTAATATGAATCGCAAGTGAAATAAGAGCTAAAATGATTCCGTACAATCCAAAAGCAGTTGCTGCTAATACAAAAACAAAAAGTAAAATGCGAAACGTAATTGTAATGCTATATACAGGCAGTGAAAATGTAGCAATTGCAGTAACTGCAATAATAATAACTAAGAACGGGTTTACAATTCCTGCATTCACCGCCGCTTCCCCAATTACAAGACCGCCTACAATCCCAATTGTTTGTCCCATCGGTTTTGGCAATCTAATTCCCGCTTCTCGTATTAACTCCATCGTTAATGCCATCATTAATGTTTCAATATATGCCGGAAATGGTACCCCTTCTCTGGCTCCCGCAATAGAATAAGCTAGTTTAGATGGGATAAGCCCTTGATGATATGATACAAGTGCTACATACATAGCTGGTAGCAAAACTGCCATTATACCAGAAACCATCCGTAAAACTCTCAATAACGTTCCAATCACCCAGCGCTCATAATGATCTTCGACAGATTGAAAAATATCAACAAATACAAGTGGAGCTATAAGAGCAAACGGTGATCCGTCCACCAAAATAGCCGCCTTTCCTTTCGCTAATGAAGCCACAATATTATCAGGCCTTTCCGTATTTAAAAACTGCGGAAAGGGTGACAAATTATTATCTTGAATTAATTGCTCAATCGTTCCCGTCTCAAAAATGACATCTGTCACTATGGATTGAAGACGCCGATCTAGTTCTTTTACAATATACGGGTTAATAATATCTTCTATATATACTAAGGTTACTTCTTTCTGCGATCGTTTCCCCATAATATAAGATTGAAACCGTAACTTCGGATCACGTAAACCACGGCGAATTAACATTTTATTTACATTAATATCTTCATTTAACCCAACTCTTGGTCCACGTATTAAATCTTCTGTCACTGGAGGCTCTAGACTTCTTTTCTCCCAAGCTCTACTGTTAACAACAATAGCCGTTTGAATATTATCAATTAATATAACTGTATCTCCCGCTAAAATCGCATTTATAATATCCGGAAATGTTGTTTTCATACCGACTTCTGCGATAGAAATAAAGCGATCCAATAACGTTTGAACAATAGATGCTTCTTTTTTTATTTCTTCATATTGAAGCGTACGAACTACATATTTATAAACATTATCCTTATCTGTTAACCCACATAAAAAAATAACAGCGCAGCGCGTTAAACTGCCAGCAAGAGCAACTTCTCTAATTGTTAAATCATTAGGTGAACCTAACTCATCTCTTATTTTCTCCATAACTTCAAACAAGTTACCTTCTAACTCTAACAATTCCCCCACCTAACTTCCTTTTCAACAAGTTTTTAGTTAGATTCCGCTAATAGAAGAAAATATATACAAAAAAGAGCTATCTCTTTTCAAAGATAGCTCTCGTGCACAGGTTATTTTTCTACTATTATATTGTCTGTTTTTATAGATACTCTTTTCGTAATCCCACTCACTACAAACATCACAATCATATTCATTAATAATGCGATTATACCTACGTTTAAATCTTTTATATACTGCGGGAAACTCGGAAACATCGTAGCTATAGTAGAACCAGATAAAGTAATATATGCAACAACTAACAGACCAATCGCCATTCCTACAATCGCCCCTTGCTTCGTAATAATTTGACGCGGAAACAAACTACATACAAGTGCAGGAAAAAGTTGCGTTACAATACTGTATCCCATTAAAAGGAGAGCTCCTATTGTTTCTCCTCCTTTAAATGTAAATAAAACTGCTATAAACGTTACTACAGGCACAAATAATTTTGCTACTTTGGCCACTTGTCTATCTGAAGCAGATGGGATCATCGTTCGGTAAATATTTTTCGCTAACAATGTAGACGCGGCCATAACAAGCATGGATGCTGGAACTAATGCCGTTAATACCCCAGCACTACCAATAATTCCAATAAACCAAGGATCAAAAGTTTGTAAAGCAAGACGGAATAATGAAAGATCTACATCTGCTCCCTTTAATCCAGGAACTTGCAGGATAGCAGCAAACCCTGCAAAAAATACGAAAAGTAAAACTAAAGAGTACAATGGCATAATTGCCGCATTTTTACGAAATACTTTTTCATTTTTAGCAGAGAAAGCAGAAGCAAATGTATGAGGCCACATATAAAAACCTAGGGCCGTTAATATAATAGTAGAAACAAACCAAGAAATACTCATCCCTTCTTCAGGTAAAGATAAAAATCCTGGTTTCGCAGCTTCTACAGCTTCGAACATCGGCTGAAACCCTCCGTAATAATGATACGGTAAATATATACCTAAATACATAACAATAAACAGGATCATAATGTCCTTCAAAGCGGCTGTCCAAGCTGATCCATGTATACCTGAAACCATTACATATATAGTTATAACAATAGCACCAATCCATACTGCAACAACAGGTGATACCCTTCCATAAGAAGCTTCTGAAACGATAATCCCCAATCCCTTCAACTGTAAAACAAGATATGGGATGATGGAAACAACACCAACAATTGAAACAATCAATCCAAGCGCTTTACTTCTATATTTCTTCGCAAAAAAATCTGGCTGTGAAACAAGGTTATGTTCTTTCGCATATTTCCAAATTGGCGGTAATAAGAAATACGATAAAATATAAGCTAGTGCGCCATAACCTAAAATATAAAAAGTAGGCGCTCCTTTACTATACGCCCATCCACTTCCTCCTAAAAATGTGAATGTCGTATAAATTTCGCCTGCCATAAGGAGAAATACGAAAATCGTTCCAAATCCTCTTCCTCCAACTGACCATTGCTCTAAATTCATATCTTTTCCACGCTGCGCCCGAATACCTAAAAATAGCGCTAGAAATAAGAATAAAATAATGATAAATAATGCTGTCATTCCATATCCCCCTTATTAGCAGGATCGAATACGTACACAACCCCCATACAAAGAGAGGTAATAAGCACCGATAATAATACCCAAAATAATAAAAATGGCATCCCTAGTACGTAAGGAGTGACCGAATTTGCAAATACTGGTCCAACTACTAAACAAAGAACGGGAATAAGTGCTAGCACGTGTATTTTCTTCATCTCATTCTCCTTTATTTATGAAATTCATAATGGATGATACAAACACTTCCACGCCAATCGGCAGTGCATCTTCGTCAATCGTAAAACGAGGATGGTGATGAGGATATATAATCCCCTTCTCTTTATTTCCTGCTCCGATAAAAAAGAATGTCCCTGGTGCCTTTTGTAAAAATGCTGAAAAATCTTCTCCAGCCATCGTTGGTTGTAAACGAACAACCCTGTCTCGTCCATAAAGTTGCAATGCCGTGCGTTCAATAAGCTCTGTAACTTCATAATCATTTACAACTGGTCGGTATCCATATTCATAAGAAAATGTATATTTCGCTCCGTAAGATTCTGTAATATACTTTACAATCCGTTCAATCTTCCCCTCTGTTTCTTCTCTCAACTCATGTCTTAAACTCCGCACTGTTCCTTCAATTTCCGCTTGTTCTGGAATCACATTATGGGTTGTCCCGGCATGAAATTGCGTAACAGATACTACGAGAGAATCTAACGGATTCGTGAGGCGAGATACAATTTGCTGAAGTTGTGAAACAACTTGTGTACCGATTGCAATACTATCAATAGTTTCATGAGGGATTCCAGCATGCCCACCCTTGCCCTCAATCGTAATTTTAAAAACATCCGGCGCAGCCATTGCCGCACCATAAATTACACCTATTTTACCAACCTCTAACGATGCCCACAGGTGAGCACCAATAATATAATCCACACCTTCCATTACCCCCGCTGCAACCATTTCCTCTGCGCCACCAGGAAAATTTTCTTCTGCATGTTGGAATAGAAAACGAATCTCCCCTTTAACCTTCTCTCTTTCCTCTACTAACTTATGTACCACACCAAGTAATATCGCCATATGTCCATCGTGACCACATGCATGCATCACACCTTGATATGTCGAAATAAAATCAAAATCATTTTCTTCATGAATAGGAAGAGCATCCATATCAGCCCGGACCGCAATTGTTTTACCGGGCTGTTTACCTACTAACTTTGCCATCACACTATATTGAGTCGGTCGTGACACTTCTAAATATGGGATTTTTTGAAGTATGTCGAACACAAACTGCGATGTTTTCTCTTCTTGAAAAGATAACTCTGGATACTTATGAAAATGCCTTCTCCACTCAACCAACTGATTTTTTGACAAAACAAGTTCCTTTGCAACATCCATTTCTCTTCTCTCCTTCTTCACCAAGTTAAATGTTATTATAACGCGAATTATTAACTTTTAAAAGAATATTCTAAATTTTCCGTTTTATAGACTTAAAAATAAAAAGCCATCTAAAAGATGACTTTTTCCTTATTACAAAATAGTAATTGCTTGTTTTCCCATTTGCTCCCAAGCTTTCTCAAATTCCGCTCGTGGAACAGCCAAACGTGGATTGTTTTTAAGAGGATCATTTACATATACAAAGTTTTGATCATATCCAATTACTACTGCACTATGCTCATAATATGTAATTTTCACTTCACCTGAACTCGTATTCCATGTTTCAAAACTACTTTCAGCTAGTGGCTTAAACGTTGTATTAATAATGACCCATACTGGAGATCCAGAACTAATTACTTTATATATATCTTGCATGTCTCTACCTGTTAAATTAATTACTTTTTCAGGAACATATTTTTCTGCTAAATTAAAGATTGGTTGATTATATACACCATATCCAGGTTCAGCCTTCGTATAAATGTTTCCAACGAACCCCTCATAAGGATTTCCACGCAAACCATTTTGTTCAAATGGAACACGATGGATTTCGCTAGCAAGCTGCATCTTATCTACTTGTACACCTTTATATTGCAGTAACATAGCCAAACTTGTCACTTCACATCCACGAGGTAATTCTGGTAATTGTTTTATAAATGGAACATCTTCAATCATAGCTGATTCTTTCATTTCAGATAGAAAATCTAAGCGTAGCACTTGCGCCTTTTGTATAATTTTATCTTTCCCTATAAAAAACGCGGCCGCAAGTATAATCCCAAAAACAAAAAGATATTTTAACTTTTTCATTATAAACAAAACTCCATTAATTATTATTTTACAGACACAACTCTTATCATTGTACCCTTCTTCTAACTAGTTTGCTAGAAAGATTCTGTGAATTATTATTCACATTTATATCGTTATAAAATTCTAATTATTTTTAATAAAAAGAAAAAACGATATACTTTTTCGGAACATTTTGCTAAAATCGAAATTATTAACATAGTGAAGATATCACCTTGTTAATAAACATTCTTAGAGTATTTAGTCATAGTTCGTTTTTTACATACTCAATTCATTTCATAACAAATAAATTGAGTATGTGTCACATCCCCCGCTAATGATTAAACACTCAGAATGAAAACCAGTTAATACATACAAGAAAATAACGGGGTGAGGGGCATATGAATCAACAAGTAGAACAAACAAATTTAAAACGTACAATGAAAAGTAGACACTTATTTATGATCGCACTTGGTGGCGTTATTGGAACTGGACTATTTATGGGATCTGGTCAAATCGTCCATAACGCTGGACCTGGTGGTGCAATTCTTGCATTTTTAGTCGGTGGATTTGTTATGTATTTAACGATGTTATGTCTTGGTGAATTATCCGTTGCTATGCCAGAAGCAGGTTCGTTCCAAAGCTATGCAAGCAAATTTATTTCACCTGGTTTTGGATTTGTTGTCGGTTGGATGTATTGGTTAAATTGGGCTGTTACAGTTGGAGTAGAGTTAACAACTGTAAGTATTTTAATGAAACGATGGTTTCCAGACGTTTCTTCGTGGATTTGGTGCGTTACATTTGCAGCAGCACTTTTTCTTGTGAACGCTCTATCAGCAAAGGCATATGCAGAAACAGAATTTTGGTTCGCAAGTGTAAAAGTTGCAACAATTGTTATTTTTGTCGTACTTGGTGGTGCAGTTATGTTTGGTCTACTAGACTTTAACGGAAAACCCGCTCCAATGCTTCACAATTTCACTGAAAATGGCGGTCTATTTCCAAATGGTGCATTAGCTGTTCTTCTTACAATGATTACAGTAAATTACTCCTTCCAAGGAACAGAATTAATCGGAATTGCTTCAGGAGAAAGTGAAAATCCTGAAAAAACAATTCCAAAAGCAATTAAAAACACAATTTGGCGAACTCTATTCTTCTTCGTCCTAGCAATATCAGTTGTTGTAGGGTTACTCCCATGGCAAGAGGCTAATCTAGTCGAAAGTCCATTTGTACTTGTATTTGATGTAGCTGGTGTTCCATATGCAGCAGACATTATGAACTTTGTTATTATTACAGCCGTATTATCCGTAGCTAATTCTGGTTTATACGCAAATTCTCGTATGCTTTGGGCGATGGCAAAACAAGGAATGGCAAGTCCAGCTTTTACGAAGTTAACTAAAAAAGGGGTACCACTGAATGCACTCATTTTCAGTCTTATTTTTGCAAGCCTTTCTTTATTAACAAGCGTGTTTGCGGCAGATACTGTCTTTCTAGTTTTAACATCTATTGCAGCAATGGCGGCCGTTGTCGTTTGGATGTCAATCGCGGCTTCACAGTTTTTCTTCCGTAGAAATTTCGTAAAAAATGGCGGCGACATAAATGACTTAAAATATCGTACACCGCTCTATCCAGTAGTTCCAATCGTAGCGTTCTCACTCAACTTTATTACATTTGTTAGTTTAGCTTTCATTCCAGATCAGAGAATTGCTCTTTATTGCGGAATTCCATTTATGATTATTTGCTACATTTTATACCAAGTTAAATATAAAAAAGTTGTCACATTTGAACAGAAAAAAAGTATAACTCAGGGAATAAACTAAATATACAAAATATTCAGCTATCTTTCTTATAATAAGATAGCTTTTTTCTATTTATTGGATATCTTGGTATAACTTTATTTATCTTAAAATTTTCACAATCACGTTTTTTTCTGGAAAATAGTTTACAATATAATCAAGTTACAAATGATATTCACCTTAAAAAGTGTGCATTTGTGTCTATTTTTTAACAATATCTCAAAAACTATTGCCTTCTATAAATTAATAGGTTTATATTGTTTTATTGGCATAGTTTCAATCCAAGGAGAAAGGAGATTTTCAATCGTGCAACTAAAGAAAGC
>Ga0105250_10002163_pt1 | contig 10085 bp, 8 predicted proteins | sample KBSS54metaG_FD_80425 | JGI IMG/M metagenome (GOLD analysis project Ga0105250, IMG submission 80425) | Switchgrass rhizosphere microbial communities from Kellogg Biological Station, Michigan, USA - KBS S5-4 metaG | ecosystem: Host-associated > Plants > Roots > Rhizosphere > Soil | place...
TTGTGTATATCGCAATTATTTCAATGATATTTATATCTTATCTCCATGAGTACAATCTTATATTTAACCGCCCACACGCCGATGATGCAGCAGTATCTTGTTTAAATGGTTATCTCATTGAATTGAATTAATAAAGTAATTACAATATCGGTTCTGGTTTACAGATGGGATACATTTCTGGGGAAAATCGAACTTCGAGGTCTGTGTAGAAGACGTAGAAAACCTAATCTGAGAAGAAGCTAAAAAAACCACACATTGGTCATTTACTCACCTCCGTCCAATAGATGCACTATTTACAGGGAGTTACAACAACATAAGGAAAAAGAACATGGCTATTTCAGGCAATATGTGGATTTACGATGATGGTGGCGCACTCATTAAAGGTGGCTGTGACGTAGCAGGAAGGAAATTCAGCATTGAGTTCAAAGGATTTCACCATAACCTTTCAATCCCCACTGATAACGATACAGGTAAACCCATAGGAACCCGTCAACACTCACCTATGCTCATTGTTAAAGAGTTCGACTATTCCAGTCCATACCTATACAAAGCCGTTGCCACGGGTCAGAACCTGAAATCCGCTGAGATAAAACTGCGAATAAATTAACATGGATACATTATTTAAAATATTCGATAAATATAGTTCCAGACCAATTTTCTTTATTTTTTGCGGACTAACGTTATGTGAATTTTTCCAAGATAAATCTGCATTACAAAATCCCACGGCAGAAAATATTACAACGTTACTGGCAGCAATGCTAATAGTAGTATTCATAACTTGGGGATATGAATGGCTAATCTTTAGGTTCAATGTAAATCTTGAACCTCATGATCAAGGTGACATTGGACCAACTATCGTAACGGCTGCATTAGCTATATACTTGGTTTATGCTTTCCATTTTCTCAGTGAGAATCCTGAAGCGTTAAATTTAAAATTACTAACGAGTTCTGGTTTTATATACAGCACAACTTTATTGTTATTTTCGCTTGAATCTATGAAGCTAAGAAGACTAAAGCAAAAATAAAAAACCTGTCAGACGGATAGTAGTATCAAAATATCACACAAAAGATTATGAATCTTTAGATAATTCAAAGCATAGAAGACATTTTCGAATGTCTTCTATGCTTATTTCTTTAAAGCTTAACTGCACAGGGTGCAGGATACTTATTGTCATTTATTAACTGCACAGGGAGCAGGATAATACCTTTTCATGACTACCACTAAATAATAGAAATTTAAATAACCATATATCCAGCGATACATATTGTTTAATATGTTAATTTAATTATGTCAAATATATTTATGAGCTTTCCAAATAACCATTGACAACAAAAAACCAACAAAAGGTAAACCCACAAAAAAAATAATATCTAAAAGTTATTTTAGAGAAAAGCATGGTTACACCCATACAAAAATATAAATAATTGAGATAACATTAAATACCACGGAAGAGCGATATCAGCCCCAAATACTGAATGTGAAGAGGTAAACCTGCAACTTTCTTGCGACTCGAATTATTATCAGTTGATAGTTAATGAAACCAAGCATACCAAGGACACAGCTCGCTTCGATTCCCATCCACTGTATCCTTGAGGTATGATGGTGTATACATAGGGTTGATGCGTCATGTCGTTTGAAGATGTTAACTTACAAAAGATAGAGGTAGCAATTAATAGCATGATTTTTAAGGGATAAACTCATTAATGAAGGTCATTGATTTTTTCTGCGGTTGTGGTGGGGCCAGTAAGGGTTTTGAGCTGGCGGGCTTTGATGTAGCCCTCGGAATCGACTTGGACAAAAGCGCGGCTGACAGTTACAAAACTAACTTCCCTAACACTGCATTTATCCAAGATGATATCCTAAATATCAAAGCAAAGCATATCGCAGAAAAGGTGCCAAACTGGAAGGATTCCGATCTCATTTTTTGTGCCTGCGCTCCATGTCAGCCCTTCTCTTCACAAAACAAAAATCGTCACAACGGTGACATACGCAGATCATTGTTAAGTGAGACAAAAAGGTTCATCCGTGCATTTCGTCCCGCATACATTTTCATCGAAAACGTTCCAGGAATGCAAAGTGTTAAACTATCAGAAAATGGCCCATTTGCAGATTTTTTACAGTTCATAGAACGCTTTGATTACCAGTATGAATATCGAGTAATATCAAGTGAATTCTACGGTGTTCCACAGCAGCGTAAACGATTGGTAGTTCTAGCGCGGTTAAAAGGTAAACCAATGTTCCCTGATCCTACTCATGGAGACAAAGAACACCCTTTTGCAACGGTCAGAGACTATATTAGTCAACTTCCACCTCTCCAAGCAGGTGAAACTGATCCAGATGATCCCTTACATGCAGCAGCAGTGGTTACCCCAAAAAACATTGGACGGTTAAAACACACACCTGAAGGAGGGGATCGCCGTAACTGGCCCGAAAATTTGTTGCTCAAATGCCATAAAACTTATGACGGGCACACAGATGTATATGGAAGAATGAGTTGGGATGCTCCATGCAAAACTCTAACTACAAAATGTACGAGTATTTCAAATGGGCGATTTGGGCATCCAGACATAACACAGCACCGGGCCATTACGTTTCGTGAGGCTGCGTTGCTACAAACGTTTCCAAAAAACTTCCAATTCATTGGAAACCGAGTTTCCAAATCCAAGCAAATTGGAAATGCTGTCCCTGTATTGCTGGCACAATGCTTTGCGGAGGCTATATGGAAACAACATTACGAATAAATTAGGAGGGGTTAGTTGTGCTGACCCAACTCGACTGATGGCACAGATAAAAACGAAAGCCAGAGCGCTTGATATGCTTGGCAGACAACAGATTGCCGGCATCCCTACGGCCTTAAGTGAGCTTTTTAAAAATGCTCATGATGCTTATGCTGATAATGTTGAAGTAGACTACATCAGGAAAAAAAATCTGCTCATCCTTCGTGATGACGGTTTAGGGATGACAAAAGAGGAATTTGAAGAACGTTGGCTTACCATTGGGACTGACAGTAAACTGACCGATGAAGACAGTATTGGTATGCCAGATGTGGATTTGGCTAAAACTTCACGCCCTATTATGGGGGAAAAAGGAATTGGTCGATTGGCTATTGCGTCAATTGGTCCGCAAGTATTAGTAATAACACGATCACGCAGAAATTCGACATACGGAAATATTGTTATAGCATTTGTAAATTGGACTTTATTCTCTCTACCGAAACTAAATCTTGAAGATATAAACATACCGATTATTGAACTTGGTAAAAATGAAGTTTTACGCAAAGGACATATTGAAAAACTCTTAAATGACATATTAGAAAACATAAAAAGTCTTGCTGGTAAAATATCACAAAAAAAGATAGATGTGCTTATTGAGCAGGTCAGTAAATTTGATTACGATCCGGAATTTTGGGATGCCGCGCTAAATGATTTAGATCATAGCCTTAACTTAAAAAGAGAAAATCTAACTTTAACCGGTAATCACGGCGGAACACATTTTGTTATAGCTCCTGTCGAAGAAATATTGGCTGATGATATTGAAAATATTGCTACGGCCAGAAGAACAGACCAAGCATCCCGGTTAGAAAAATCACTTCTTGGCTTCACCAATACGATGTATGAAAATGCACACCCACCGATTGTTGCTCGCTTCCGTGATCACACACTATCAGGTGAATGCATCGACCGGATTAGTGAATCTGTTTTTTTCACAGCAAGTGAATTCGCCATAGCAGACCATCATTTTCAAGGAACATTTAACGAATTCGGTCAATTTTCAGGCTCCCTAAAAGTCTATGGAGAAGAAAGAGAAATTGTAGTTTCTTGGCCAGATGGTAGTAACAAAGAAGTTTTTTGTGGGCCATTTGAACTTAATCTTGCTTATGTTCATGGCGTGCAAAAAGATTCTAAAGTCCCACCAGATGTTTGGAAAGAGTTGAGAGATAAAACGGATAGAATAGGTGGATTATATATATATCGAGATGGAATACGTATATTACCCTATGGTGATTCTGACGTTGATTTTCTAAGGATAGAGCAGCGTCGCTCTAAAAGTGCAAGTGAATATTTCTTCTCCTATCGCCGTATGTTTGGTGCAATAGAACTTACAAAAATCAATAATGCGGATTTGAAAGAAAAAGCAGGTCGTGAAGGTTTCATTGAAAATAAAGCCTACAAACAGTTAAAAGCCATTTTAGAAAATTTTTTCATTCAGATAGCAAGTGATTACTTTAATGATAAAGGGGATCAGTCCTCAACTTTCATTGAAAAAAGAGCCCGTCAGCAGAGAGAGAATGAACTATTAAAGAAACGAGATGGATATAAAAATGCCAAAAGGAAGAAGTTTTCTGACCTTTTAGAAAATTTCTTTAAAAAATTAGACAATGGAGATTGGGATAAATCTATCCAAAGTATTTCAGATAAAGCAGATACTGTTCTAATTAACTTCGATCCTAAAAAACAAGCTATTGATGACCTCGTTTTTAGTATCGAACAGATTAGAATTAATGAATTCGGCAAAATCATTAACAATATTGATATTTCTAAACCCTCAGGAATCGGCCTTAATAAAGAATTGGCAGAACAATGGGATGCATATCAAGTAAAAAAATCAGAATTATTTAATAAAATAGACGAATTAAAACAAAAAATAAGCCATAAATTAGTAGAATACGAAGATCATTATGGAGATCGAACAGGGCTGCGTCGCCGATTTAATGATTCTCTTACTCTTCAAGAAGAGAATCAGCGTAAACAACTGAATGAAGCATACAATAAGGCTCAGAAAGTATTAGATGAGTTACAGCATCAATCACGGCAATTATTAAACAAAAACAGAGAACAAGCAAAATTACAGACAACTGACGTATTCAGAGAATTTCACTCAACCAGCTTCCAAGGAATTACTACAGAACAACTTTTTCAGTTAAAAAACGACCTGGAAAATCGCATAGATAACTCATCGAAAGAAGTCTTGCAAAGTATAAACCTGATAACAGAGCGTCTATTATCTGCAAAAGAAGGAAGTGAGCAAAATGCGACATCTTCAACTGAATTAATATCTATCTTTGAAACTGAATATGAACATTTAAAAGAACAAAACGAAAAGAACTTACAATTAGCACAGCTGGGAATGGCTTTAGGCGTTCTGGGACATGAGTTCAACAACAACATTTTATCTATGAGACGAAGTCTCAACGAGATGCAACCATTTGCTGCTCGTAGTGAGCGATTCAAGACGATCTATGAAAGAGTTCGTATTGGCTTTGAACATCTAGACGCTTATTTAAAAACCCTTATGCCTCTAACCAGGCGTATGGGCCGACGACGCACTTTGATTACGGGGAAAGCTATTAGTGATTTTATTACATCGGTATTTGAAGAGAGATTAGAAAAAGAAAATATAATACTGAAATTCACCTCCAGATTTTATAATCAAAGTGTCGTGACCTTTACATCTACGCTCTATCCAGTCTTTATCAATATAATTGATAATGCCATTCACTGGGTAGCACGGAGCACCGGTGAAAAAATAATCACTCTTGATGCGACCAAGAAAGGTTTTCTTATCAAGGACTCAGGCCCAGGAATTCCAACGATCGATCAGCATAATGTTTTTGAATTTGGTTTTAGTCGACGTATTGGCGGCCAAGGCATGGGCCTATATATTGCCCAACAAACATTAATACGAGAGAACTTTGATATTATTTTAGAGCCTTATCAGCCAGATACCGGTGCCGTATTTAGGATCGAACCGACAAAAGAACAAGAGACAGAAACGGAGTAATATTGTGCATACTGGTCCATTTTTTGAATCATCTAAAGACATCGTAAAGAATTTTTTAAACAGCGTCGTTGCCGTTGATGACGGATTATTTTTAGGAAAATCAAGGAGCACCACTCGACCACAGAATCTAGCCGACTCGGAGGGTGATTTAGATGATTTTGACGCTCCAGAAAATGATACTGGTTTAGGTATAGTTAATTCTGCTACCCAAATTACAAACGAAGAAATACATATAATAGAAGAATCACATCAACTTGATTATCAAAGCCTCTCACTTGCATTTGCTGAACACGGCATTAACTGTTGCGGATTTATACCCGATGCCGATCGCTTTGCAACAATAGAGGTCGCATCTACTAAAATAATGGAAAGCTCCAGACGAGCAGATATAACTATATTAGACTGGAGTATGGATCATGACTTTAATAGCGAACCAGGGACGCTCGCCAAAGCAAGTATAGAGAAAATAATAAATAATGATAAAGAACAACATGGTCGCTTACGCCTTATTGTTATTTATACTGCAGAGCCAAATGTTAACACCATTGCAAGAAGCATCAAAAATCATTTACATGTTTCTAACGGCCCAGGCATAAAAGCAAAATTGAAATCCAGAAATATTACTTTCAAAAATCCTGATCTAGAATTTTGCCAAATAACCGTAATTAAAAAAGAAGAAACCATCTCTCAACTAAAAAATACTGTTATTGATTTATTCACCATGTTAACTATCGGGCTTCTATCTAACGCAACTTTATCTGCAATAGGTGAACTACGGGATAAGACACATCATATTCTACACACATTCAACAAGAATTTGGACCCAGCATACCTATCACATGTTTTAGGGCTTTTGTCTTCACCTGAGGTTAGAGAAAAAGCCCATGAGGTAGCTTTCGATTACGCAACTGAAATAATATCAGAAGAATTCAAATCCACTTTACAAATAAGTCAAAAAATAAAAAACCATCTTGGTTTAGAGAAACTAAAGCAATGGGCTGACCAAACTGGAAGAATTGAACCAGGTAACATGATTTGTATTAAAATTGATAGAAATGAAGTAAGAATCACGCCAGATAGAATGAAAAGACTACTGGGGGCATCAACTGAGCCAGATTTAACAACAATACTATTAGAGCAACCAGTTATTAGCACTACAGTTACTAAATTTAAAAATTCTAAAATACAAATAAATTTAACTGGAGCAAATCACTTCCCACATGAACATTTAAGTTCGATTGAATGTAAGAGAAGAGATGTTATATCGTTAAAACTCGAGAATCATGCTCCGACTATAAAACAGGGAACTATAGTGCAAAAAGGTAATAATTACTTTATTTGTATGCAACCTTTATGTGATACAGTGCGCATACATGAGGATAGAAATTTTATCTTCTTAAAGATTGATAAAGTTGATAGCACTGGCAGATTCACTCATGTAATCAGAGATGCTAAAAATGGTTTCTTAAAATTCAATATCAAACCAGGAAGTAAAGACTTACAGATTTTCACATTTAGCCCTGACAGCGAAAGTAATACGATCAAAGCTGTAATTGATCGAGATAAATACAAAATCAAACATAAGAAAGGTAGTAAAGAAAGCTTTCTTATATGGCATGGGGAACTTAAAACAACGGTCGCTCAAGCAATTGCCAATAAATTGGCAGAGCAGTTATCCCGTGTTGGCTTAGATACAAATGAATGGCTGCGCTTGAGTGCTACGAACCAGTAAATTAAGCAAGTAAATTAAGCAAGAGCTAACAAATAGAAGCGGAGCTTCTATTTGTTGCCTTGTTTTTTTCTGCCTTAGGGTTGAAAAAAAATAAACTACTACAGGTTTTTATTGCTTTTTCTCTTTCTTAATAATGCTCTGTAAGCTTTCACTCTGTTCTTTCTGAATACGTTCGAGCGCATCTATTTTGGCCTGTTTTTCATCAATTTTAGTTAACAGATTACTGCTCATTAGTTTTAGTGTATTCTTTGTTTCAGTAATTTCGTTATGAACTTCATTTATTCTATTATTATATTTTATCGAATTTATTTTAGTACTTTCAGAACTTAGATATAAAGAATAACCTTGCATCAACATTGATATAAATACTAAAGTTATTCCGCTCCAAGTAGGTATTTTGGATGCAGAAATAGCTTTTGACATTCGTTTATGAAGCCCCTGAAATACGTAAACATCTCCCCCGTCTGCGATACTTTCAATACTTGTCGATATTGCGTTAATTGAAAACATGAATTCCCACAATACCTTCCCTAGAGAAAAAGCGAGCACAATTGTGCCAACAAAAGCTAAAGCAGCACCGAAAATAGACACATACTCAGAGTTTATCATAATAAAATCGAACATGTTTTTCTCCTTGTTATACTATAACTACAAACAATGGCAATTTAGATTTATAACAAAACTACTGCTGGTAATTTTTTTGATGTCCCATCACAAAGAACCCCTTTATTTCTCCCTGAGCCTTTAATTATCATTCCACTACAAGAGAGGAATGGCTTCCATTTTTTACCAAATGTAGGTTCTTTAGGCTGGACATATCTTACGCCACATTTTTCACACTTTAGAATATCATCATTATCTGAGTTTTCTTTTAGTATTCTGAGTACTTCCTTAACATTAGCTTCTAATGAAGCCACGTTTCTAAATTTAAAATTCGTACCAATGCTATCAAATAAAGAAGCACTTACTGTCTCATAATTCAATTTATCCGCATTCCCTTCTAATACATTCCCGACAAAAGGACAAAACACAGATACTTGCCACTCATTATCTAAATCAAACGTATATGTGTCACCTATATTGCTTTGATTTTTAACCTCAAAACCATTCGCAAATAAAACATCACTAACTTCTGCTTTTGAAAACATATTAAACCCTCAATGTCAATTATTTATAGAAGAATTCTACTACAAGCTCATTAAACATGCCATGAGACTCTCATTATCTAATATACAAATCAAGATGTTATTATTTATACACATGAAAAAATCGCAACTAATATTGACATCCTCAAAAAATAGAATTATTAATTATAATAATACATAAAAAAGGAGTTTATATGGAAAAACAACCATTAACAATTCGTGTTGGTAAAAACATAATCCCAGAAATTAAGAATTGCACAAAACTAGCAAATCCTGTTCTGGATTCGAAGAGGACCTACTGTGTTAGCGTCAGACTTAATAGTGCAGAACAGCAGCTTCTGAACAGCAAACGGGGTTCTACAAGTAAAAGCGAATGGCTTCGTATGGCTTCCCTTCAAAAATTGCGTCCTGTGATACCTGCGATTAATACCGAAGCTTGGAAAAGTTTGTCTAACATATCGCAAAAGCTAAATCGAATTGCGACCCATATAGATTGTAAAAGTAAAGACAGCAATCTGACTTATACAGAGCTTTTCGCTGTGAAGCGCGAACTGGAAGAGCTTCGCCAGAAACTCATAAATGCAGACATATGGAGCAAACCCGATGAAGGGTATGCGAAAAATTAGGAGAGGTAAAAATTTCTCTGGTGTAGTCCAGTATGTATTGAAGCCAGGAGCACGCCATAAAAATGATCCAGTAGTGATTGGTGGGAACATGTTGAGCTATTCTGCGCTGGACCTAATAGCTGAATTCGATACAAGTAAGCAGCTTCGCCCGGAAGTAGAAAAAGCGGTGTGGCACAATTCCCTTCGTTTACCTGCAGGTGAATCGCTGTCAAAAGAACAATGGGTTATGTTCGCAGATGACTACATGAAGCGGATGGGATTTAGTGATACTCATCTACGCTGCTATGTCCTACATGATGACGAAGCAGGCCAGCACATACACATTATCGCCAGCAGGATTGATTTAAACGGCGGTAAGTTGTATTTAGGAAGGAACGAGAACCTTATCAGCACCCGGATCATTAGTGAGCTCGAAATCACTCATGGTCTGGCAGTGACCAAGACAGCACCATCCCTCTCGAATGCACAACCGAAGCAGAAAAGAATCTCTCGCAACGAACAGATGCTATCGGATCGGACCGGTGTTCCCTGTCCCAAGAAATCCCTGCAACAGATACTTGATAAAAGTTTGAGCGACAAGCCAGATTTACTAACTTTTATCAAACGACTCGAAAATTCGGAAGTCGCTTGGCTAGCGAACATTGCTTCTACCGGAAAAATGAATGGCTTCTCATTCGAATTTAATGGCATCGCGTTCAAAGCCTCACAATTGGGTAAGAACTACTCCTGGGCCAATCTCCAAAAACGACTTAACTTCAACCCAGAACACTTACAGGGTCTAAGAGTCAGCATATCAACAA
>Ga0105250_10002164_pt1 | contig 10083 bp, 9 predicted proteins | sample KBSS54metaG_FD_80425 | JGI IMG/M metagenome (GOLD analysis project Ga0105250, IMG submission 80425) | Switchgrass rhizosphere microbial communities from Kellogg Biological Station, Michigan, USA - KBS S5-4 metaG | ecosystem: Host-associated > Plants > Roots > Rhizosphere > Soil | place...
ATCACTTCATCTATATTCACCCCAGAATCGAGCACGTCTAAACTAAGCAACCAATCTCTCGGGTCATCCATACTTGGCATGACATGGGCAACAACGCCGTCATAACCATCCGTTATTAAATCCAACCCTGTTATATTCTCACGATATTTCACTGGAATGAGAGTGCGATACATGTCCCATAACGTTTCATGATACTCTCTATCTTGCCGCTGGCTTAACAAATCATCTTTTGCTACTTTGTCATCTGCAAAAACTTTATTCAATCTCTTACGATCCAATTTCTCAAAATAAGGATCTACAATTTCATCATCATCGATATAATAAGAAGCTAAAAAGAAGTAATTGTCATCCTCTTCTTTTTTCTGTTCCGCCTCTTTCATATTCATACTTTCATACTCTTCTATATCATAATCCTCTACTTTTTCAAGTTCTGAAAGTCCCTCTATCTTTTTATATACTTTTTGTAATGTTTTATCTCCTATTTGCGTGCACTCTTCTTCTGTTTTACAAATTTCTTTTTCATTCGTAACCTCGATAGCACTCTCGCATCCTGCAACTAAACTGCTTGCTATAATACAACACACTAACTTGCCATACAGTTTCTTCATACAATCCCCCATTATTCCATTCTACAAAATATCATAATCATTTTTTTACGAATATGCGATAATTAATTATAAAAACTGCAAGGAGGCTTCCCATGATTCGTGCAATCTTATTCGACTTAGATGGAACACTATTAGATCGGCGCCAATCTTTAGAACAATTTATTTGTGAGCAATATAATCGCTTCGCCTCACATTTGAAGAGCATAGAGAAATCAAAGTATTGTTCTCGATTTCTTGAACTCGATAATAATGGCTATACGTGGAAGGATAAAGTATATGCTACTCTCCTTTCCGAATACAACATTACTACTTTAACGCAAGAACAACTACTACACGACTATATTACAAACTTCCAACATCATTGTATTCCTTTCAAAAACACGCATGAACTACTTCAACAGTTAAAACAGCGAAACATTAAAATTGGTATTATTACAAATGGTTTTACTGAATTTCAGATGAGCAACCTTCGAGCACTACATATACATACGTATACAAACACCATTCTCGTTTCAGAAGCTGAAGGAATTAAAAAACCTCATCCTGAAATTTTCGAACGTGCTTTGCAAAGACTAGATGTGAAGGCAGAAGAATGTCTTTATGTTGGAGATCATCCAGAAAACGATGTGCTTGGTTCTGAACAAGTAGGGATTCTTGGTGTTTGGAAAAAGGATTCGTTTTGGGGTGACTTTGAGCATTCACGTGTCGTAGATGATTTATTAGAGGTGCTTTCGTTTTTAGAGGTGGAGCTTAAACGGTAAACTGTTGCTTACTTGGTTAATCTATAACTAGAAATTTTTTATAAAACTGTACGTTGATAAGATGTGCTTCCCTTATTTTAGCTTCTATCTCATGAATTTTTTTCTATTCTCTTCCCATTCTTTCTACTTATAAAAAAAGCCTAGCATTTATGCTACGGCTTCCTACTTTATGTTCTTTAAAATGTTGCGTAATCCACAAAGATTTTCTCCTCTTTTATATAAAATTAGGATTAATAGAAGAATCTATATTTATATATTCTTTTTTGCATTGTACGAAACAAAGTCTATAAACATATCCGTAATACCAACTTTAACTTTAATTTTACTTTTCGTTTTTATCATAAAGAAAATTGTATTCCATTACTAGGTGTCATAATTTTACACTGTAGAAATCCATTTCATCTGTAATAGAAAAACCTGCGCTTCTGTATAGACGGATTGCTTGTTCATTATCTGCATTCACACAAATAGAAATTTCTTCTACTTTTACAAAGCTAAATAATTCATACAATCCATAGTTTAAAAGTTTTAAGCCAATCCCTTTATTTCGCACTGAAGGATGGACCGCAATGTATTCTATATTTCCCTCTTTAAATTCCAGGCTCCCTTCAATATAAATATACCCTAACAAAAGGCCTTCTTTCTTAAAAACGAATAATTTATTTTCCTCATTTATTCTATTAATAATTGCTTCTCCACTATAATAAGTATCTGGAAATACTTTATCATGTAACTTAATAAAACTTTCATAAAACCCAGATGTAATTGGTTCTATTACTAAACTAGGATAATACACGAAATTTGAGGGGTGTATTTTTAAAATCACATGTTTTCCTTGTTTATCCACAACTAAATCGTTCATAAATTTTTTTACATTTTTATTTTTCCTATTAAAAAAACCATTAAATGTATGTACACTTCCTTCCAATTTGGATACTCCTATTTTCCACAGCTTTGCTGCTAGTCTTTCCCACTGCTCTTCTTTATGAATAAAAGGTCCCCAAATTTCAGCTGTTTTAGTGTCACTATCTACATCAAAACCAAGTGCTCCAACAATTTCTAAATCCTCATACAGAATAGTAAACGATTTTTCAAAACTACAGTCAGAAAATTCATTTTCTAAAGTGCTTTTTATTTCATCCTTTTGTATCCCACAATAACCAACATGATATTCTGGTATTTGATTTAAAGTCGCAATATAAGAAGCTAATTTAGTTAACTCTCTGTTTTCTCTCTTATACTTAGTCATCTATTCTTCTCCTTTATCTAGTAATGTCCAAATAGACCTTTGTTTTTAGCGATTTTTTCGCATCTCCAAAATACAATTAATCCTATAACTAAATAGATACATGCATTTACTATAAGAAATAATAACTCTGCTCCCCCAATAGAGAACAATGATTTTTTATTTATGGCTATATCCCTAATCAATTGTAACCCTAACATAAACGGACCGTATTTTAGGAAGGGAGCTACCGTTAACGGAATAAATGTCAGACCCATAATAATAAATTGAAATAATTGTAAGATGTAATCCACCTGTTTTAAAATCATTGTAATTCCAGCTATCGCATAACCAATTCCAAATACGCCTATTAATGTAATACATAAAATAGGTAATATAGAAATTAAATCAATATTTAGCCATTGATTTGCTGTTAACATAGCACCAAATAACAAAAAAGATATAGTCACCAAATTAATTAATATTGTGCTTATCATCCTTGTAAGTAATATAAAAGAAAGTTTATACGGTGTTAAATATAGCTGTTCTAATGTTCCTTGTCCTGCCTCATTCGATATCTCCCAACCGATTCCTTGTGTTACCGTTAAAATAAGAAACCAAAAAACATAATTTAAAATTACCAACTGTATGTTATGCTCTATTGTATTAGGATCACCAACTAAAGTTATACCTAAAAAAAATCCAAGAAAAACCAAGTAAAATATAACCAATTCACTTATTGTGTTAGGAAGATAGCGTAACATATTTATACCTTCCCTTCGTAAATTGGAAATAAAGATATTATATAGACCCATATGCCACCTCACCCTTTATTAGCTTCAAAAATACTTCCTCAAAATTAACTTGATCTTTCTCAATAGACTCTATTTCAATATCAAATTGCTTTAGATAATTCATAATAGAATAAAAATCATCATTGCTAGATATTGTTACTTTAATAATATCTTTTCCATCTTTTTCAATTATGTGAATTGAATCATTTAGTTTGTATAGAGTTTGCCTGTATGTTTCTTTTAGATGTATACTGGTAATAAATTGATAGGACTTAACTTGGAATAAATTCATTAGATTCAAAACGGTGTCATTTGTTATAATTCTTCCATTACTAATAATTACAACTCGATCACATAACTTTTGAATTAAATTCATATCATGGGAGCTAATTAATATAGTTTTATTTTCTGTATTCACGATTTCTTTTAAAAATGTTCTTATTTCATTATTAGATTCCACATCAAGTCCGAGAGTTGGTTCATCTAATAATAGAATTTCTGTATCAGCCATAAGTGCAATAATAATAGCTACTTTTTGTTGCATACCACGAGAAAGATTTTTTACAAGTTCATTTTTCTTCTCGTATAATTGGAATCTTTCTAAAAAGTAATCTATTCGAGATTGAATATGACCACGGGATATTCCACGATTCCCCAAAAAATATTCTATATTTTCTTTCACTGTTAGACGCCAATATAAATTACGATTACCTTCTAAAACAGAACTAATATGTTTCAGCGCTTTCTTATTTTTGTGTGTTACAGATATACCATTAATCCTTATATCCCCTTCATTGGTTTCTATAAGACCGCATAGACATTTTATTAATGTTGTTTTTCCAGCCCCATTGATACCTAAGAGCCCAACGACCTCCCCTTTTCCAATATTAAAAGAGATATTGTTTAATACTTCTACTTGTTTATTTCTAGTTTTATACGTTTTTTTTACTTTTATAACTTCTATCATTTTTTCTCCTCACTTTTATGCTTTTATATCCTTTAAATTAATAGGAGTAACTTTGGGATATGCTAATTTTAATTCTTCTAAGTTTTTATATTTAGATATTCTCATTAAAAGATTAATAACATATTCTTTAGTAGGACCTTCTCTAACCCCCATAGCCACTTTAAATAATCCTTTTCCCTGTTTTAAATTTGGAATTATCACCTCAAAACGATGAGTTCTAAACCCAAAACTTGAGCCCATTACAAAGGGGATTTTTTTCCTTTTCGCTTCATAATTTACAATACTAAGTAACCAACCGTAATTTTCCAATGTATCTTCTTTTAAATGAAAAACAACAAAAGGAGCTTTTGCCCAACTTTCTGTAGAAATAAGAGATGGGTATGCAATATTATTAAAAATACCTTTATTACAAATAGATTTTGCTAAATCTTCATTATTCTTAAATACTCTATTACAATAAATAGAAAATCCCTTTCTATTTAAGAAAAATTTATTATCTAATAAAGAAATTTCTTCATAAGTTAGTCCTGTTCCTAATAACGTTCGTACTTTTCTAATATAAGAACAAATATTCTTTGCTGATGGTATTTGATTATTTTCCTTAACTGTATAAACACTTAATAATCCACAATTTGAAAATTCCATACCTTGCTGATCTAACTTCAAACAAGAGTGAATATGTACAAATATTAAATTAGGAATAGCCTTGAGTTTTTCTAACAACTCAATCACTCTTAATGTATTCCCGTTTAAAGTAGTATCTATAATCAAAACCTTTAAATTTCTCGATGTATCCTTAGTTAACTTATCTATAAAGCTAACAAAATTAAACACCTCTAATGACCAGTTATAACGAACCGGCTCTATAAAGAAAAGATCAAATCGACTAATACTTGCTTCAAATTCTTTTTGGGTTTTAAAATTTTGAATTTCAATAGAATCCCTTTTGTATAAATCTAGCAATACACGAGTTTCAAAATAATCTCCCCATGTGCATAATTTTAATGGTTGTTTTTGTGTTGGCTTTGACATTCCAAAAAAACTTTGTAAAAAAGTAGATATACAAGCCATCCCACTTGAAGCGAAAACATGATCACATTCCCATTCATCATGTTTTTCACGATATAAATTAGCTTTTCTTTCTAAATGAACCGGCTCTATGTTTCTTTCATAACTAAAATCTATCTTATTTTGTGAGGGTAAATATTTTACTTCTCCCAGTGGAGGTGACTTCATATGTTTATTAGTAGTAAATTGGACAAATTCCATCCATAAAACTCTTAATTGCATGCTTAAATTTTCCAGATGCATTTCATCTTCAAATGTCCCAATTTTTTTTTCACTAATTTGCCTACCTAAGTGAACTGCGGATTCTAGCCAACCATTTGTTTTTGCTGAGTAAGGATGCCCTTCCATACCTAGAGAAAAATATATTGAAATTAAATCCTCTATTTCTTGTAATAAAACTATATCATTAGAAAATTCAGTTAACACCAACTTCTCTTCCTCCTACTCTATACAATCTATTATTATTAAGAATCCACTCATCTGGTAAGGGAAAACCGTGCATATTTCTAGCCATACTAGTTACATATGCCCCAGCTGGAGCTAATAACACCCGATCCCCAATATCTAAACGTTCATTATAATTTGATTGAATGAATATGTCTTTCTCATAGCAAGTAGAACCACAAATCTTATGCATGTCTTTTATAAGATTATTTGTGTACGTATATACCAAGATAGGCGGAGTCCAATACATTAAATTCCATGCTGAACTATCCAAAGTAACTATCCTATGATTCCCCTCTACGTCTGAAGTAAGCACTGTCGAAACAAGATATCCGCACATGGCCATTAACAACATCCCAGGTTCTATTATTACTTTCACTTGTCTATTTAATAATTTATTTATCCTTTTAATTACACCTTCTAAGATATCCCAGGTTTTTGTAACCTCATTTTCATCAGAATATAAATATGTTAATCCTCCACCAAAGTTAAGAACCTCGACTTCCGGAAACATTCCCACCATTTTTTCCATTCCCAACGCTACTTGCGACATTATATTTGAATTCCTTATCTCTCCCAAATGCACATGTATTTGCTTCACTTTAAGTCCATATTTTTTTAATAACATTTTTATATCTGAAGAAAATACATCAATACCAAAACGACTTTGTTCTCCAAAGGTGGTTTCTAATTCTGAATCTAGTAAATCTAATTTAAACTTAACTCTCAACCCTATCTTGTTTTCAACACTCCCATTTTTCAGCGCTTCTTTAAGTTGTGATACAGTGCTAAAATCTGGGATAATTCCATTTTTGTATAAAACCTCTATTTCATTACTTGAAAAAGATGGAGAGGTAGCGTAGATATGTTGAAATCCGGCACTTTTAGCAACATCTAACTCTGCTATAGACGCAACATCCGCACCAATTCCTAGTTCCACTAAAGTTTTCAATAGAGAAATATTCCTATTTGCTTTGACAGAAAAACAAATATGAGTATTAGGTATTTTACTAATGTTATCCTTTATTTTTTTCACTACATATTTAATTGCCTCAACATCATAAATGATTGCAGGGGTTTGTATATCAAAGTTTTTATTAATTAACAACTGTGGTATTTCTGGATAAATACTCATATTTTCTCTCCATTATATTAGATAATATATTTATGATAATTCTTGAGATAGTAATCCCCTCAGTCTCAGATTCCTCTGGTAATAATTCAACTATATCTAGACCAATAACCTCTACCTGTCCAACTATAAATTCTAATATTTCTATCATTTCATCATAACTAAATCCACCTGGTAACGGCGTCCCTGTAGACTTAATTACCGCTGAATCAAATACATCTACATCAAGTGTTATATAATATTGCAATTCTTTATTTAACACATCTCCAAATTCATTCAAATTATTCAAAATTGATTTTCCAGGCCATTGTTTTACCTTTTCATGTGTTAGCTGATTCTCAACTAACTGTCTAATACCAACTTGAATAACCTCTTCGATACCCTCTTCCTCAAGAACTGCATCTATAAAATTACCGTGGTGTACCGAATCTCTCCAGTTATCCAACTTATTTAATCCAAAATCAGAATGTGCGTCTAATTGAATAACACCTATTTTCTTCGCTCTCACTATTCCTTTTAGGCATGGTAGAGTAATTGAATGATCTCCCCCTATTGTTACCGGAAAAACATTATGATTGACCAAACGAAACACAGTCTCTTCCAACGCATCGAACTCTTTACCATTTCTAGCAAATACAATTGATTGAATATCGCCAATATCCGCCATTGTTACATTTTCAAAAATCCTTTTTCCTTTTATTGGATCATAAACTCCGCATAAGGACCGCGAGTTATGCTGATATACAGCTCCACTTACTTTCCTTAAATATCTTGGTGCAAATCGACAACCTGGTCTATACGTTACATTAAGGTCATATGGCATCCCTATAAAAGCTATATTGCACCATGTTCCATTCATACATTCAGACAGCGTTACCACTTCTGAATTAAACATACCTCCTTTCCCTCCTCTAAAAGTTTCTGCTTCCGGGGTAAACTCTTCAATTATCCCCTGTTCAAGTAAAGAGTTTATCATTGAATCCAATAGCTCACTTGTTAAATCAAACCGATTAAGTAATAATTTATGTGCAGCATCTCTTGTTATTGGCAAATAAAACGCCCTAATACACTCTAAGGAGCTTTGTTCTACATTTATTTCCCAGCCTTCTTTAGAATCCCATAAGGTGAGATAATTTAATTCTTCTTTAATAATTAAACTTTTTTTTACTCTATAATATTTATTCATATCGACTTCCTCCAGAGTGATTAATGCGAATTAATTGATTTTCCAACAATAAATATTCACCTGGCAAAGGTAGACAGTTAAACCTTCTAGAGTTTGTCATGGTATATGCCCCAGAAGCAGTAAACAAAATTTTATCTCCAACATCTAAATTCTCTAATTCAAAATCCATCATATTCCCGTTTATATCTTTCCCAAAAAAGTCCCCTTCATATAAGGTATTTCCTGCAATTAAAATTTTTTCTTTTTTCTTATTCTTCTTATTTAGGCTAATAAGATTAGGTTTATGCCAGGGGGCTAAATTCCAAGCAGAAGAGTCCACAGTAATCACTTTCTTATTAAAAAAGGTATGAAACTCGCTTGCCATCACAGATGTAACTAGATATCCACAACCTGATAATAACGCTCCTCCTGGTTCAAAACGTATATGTATCTTCCTATTATTTTCCTTCTGCCACTTAACTACTTTCTCTTTTAAACTAGAAATAGCTTTCCTAGCCTTTTCACGATCAACATAAAAATGAAACATTCCTCCTCCAAAGTCAAGAACTTCGACATTACTAAGATAACTTGCAACGGCAAATAAATAATCAGCTTTATAGAGCAACGATTGAGGTGTCATTTGTCCAGTATGAACATGTAACCTTGTTATATTTAAATTGAATTTTTTTATATTTTTTTCCAATCTATCATCAAGAATATTTATGCCAAATCTACTATCTTTTCCAAATGTTGCTGCAGACTCAATTTCAGTTGGTAGCGGAATTCTAACTCTAATTCCAACATTCGTATTAGGAAAATGTTCCCCATATAAAATCAACTGTGAAATAGAATCAATGTCTAAAGTAATCCCTTCATTCATGAAAACTCTCATATCCTTCAAACTATAAGCTGGATTTGTCGTAGTTATCTCAGTAAAACCAGCCTTCTTTGCAAGCTCATATTCTCCTAGACTTGCTACATCGCACCCTAGTCCCCATTTCGCATATAAAGATAATAATTCAGGAGTATGTGTAGCTTTTACAGCAAGATTTAATTTTGCATGGGGGAGTTCTTTCAGATCCTCTTGTATTCTATCAACTACATCTTTCATACCAGCATAATCATATATAATTGCAGGTGTATTCACATCGCATGCAACTTCATAAAGCTTAGAGGATGGTTGAGAATATAGCGGCTCTAAAATACTTTCGTTAGATTTTACTTTCACTTTGTTACCTCCCTTTATATTTCTTCAATATCTCATAGATCTCGTTGAATATTATTTTTTATTTTTTACACTTAATTTTTTCTATTAAATCTGATCTGTACGAGGCCTAGAACCTCCCAGCATCGTTAAATCTAAATTAATCCCTGATCCCCCTTGTTTTTCAAAAACAGGAACACCATTAGTTTCTAACTCAATTTCCATTTCCTCTGTAACTTTTAAAGCATTCAATTTATTCTCTAAATCTCTTAAACTCATATTTATCCGCTCCCTTTTCTTTTCAACGAGATCTATCAAACATTGTTACCTATTTGGATAATATATACTCATATTAGCGTTTTCCTTTTTTTGGTTCAATATCCAATATGTTGATAAACATTTTAACTTTTATTTGGTTTATAAGGAAAAAAATCAAATAATTCAAAAGATATTCCAGTTTTATATTTTATATTACCTTCAATTAAGACTTATTCATGACAGAAAATTCTGTTTTTTATTGAAAAAACAAAATATGTTATAAATAATTTCTTAAATCAAATCGCTCACTATTTTTTATGGCGTAATCTTTTATAATGCCCACAAAAAAAGAAACCGGCTACTTTACTTCGTAAAACAGCCGATTTCTTCTATATGTTTCATCGTACGCGCTAATACGTCATCGCGCATTATAAAGCTAAATTTTCTATTCGTTTTA
>Ga0105250_10002166_pt1 | contig 10080 bp, 7 predicted proteins | sample KBSS54metaG_FD_80425 | JGI IMG/M metagenome (GOLD analysis project Ga0105250, IMG submission 80425) | Switchgrass rhizosphere microbial communities from Kellogg Biological Station, Michigan, USA - KBS S5-4 metaG | ecosystem: Host-associated > Plants > Roots > Rhizosphere > Soil | place...
ATGGTGGTTGAGCGGCGTAATTTCCAGCGAGTTTACGATCTCACTCAGCGCGTGATGCCTCACTGGGACGATGCGCGCGATCTGCTCGATCAAACAGCGGCAGAGGCCATCATGCTGGAGAACAGCGCCCGTAGCTTAGGCATTTTCCGCACGCAGTGGCTGGCGGATTACTATCGCCTTCGTCAACCGCCCCTGAAATCGACGCTGGAACGCTGGCAAGAAAACCAACGTGTGGTGCAGGTGGACGTAGAAACGTTGGGTGAAATGTGGCTACATGCGGATTTATTACCGCTCCTGCCTCTGGCTCTGGACGGGAAGTTGAGCGCGTCACACAGTACCGTATTATCACCGTTTGATCCTATCGTCTGGGACCGCAATCGCGCCGAACAGCTGTTTGGTTTTACGTATCGTCTTGAATGTTATACCCCCGCGCCGAAACGTCAGTATGGCTACTTTGTTCTACCGCTGCTGCACAAAGGCCAACTGGTGGGGCGTATGGATGCCAAAATGCACCGTAAAACCGGCGTATTGGAAGTGATTGCGTTGTATCTGGAAGAGGGCGTCAGAGTCAGTTCAGCTCTGGAAAAAGGGCTTTTCTCAGCGCTCAACCAGTTCGCCACCTGGCAGGGGGCAAAACGGGTCACTCTGTCGCGATTACCCGATGAACTTTTCGATGCGTGTCGGAGTGGCTGGGAAATAGACATAGCCTGAAAAAGGAATGTGGTAAGCTTTCATCATTATTTATACGGAGGAACTATGCATCACCGTTTACTTGAAATCATTGCCTGCCCGGTGTGCAACGGCAAACTCTATTACAGCCAGGATAAACAAGAACTTATTTGCAAACTGGATAATCTGGCGTTTCCGCTGCGCGATGGCATTCCGGTCCTGCTTGAAACGCAAGCCCGCTCGCTGGCTGCAGAAGAGAGCCGACCATGAGTTTTGTCGTCATTATTCCGGCGCGTTTTGCCTCCACGCGTTTACCAGGCAAGCCGCTGGTGGATATTAATGGCAAACCGATGATTGTCCATGTGCTTGAAAGAGCCCGTGAGTCAGGTGCCGATCGTGTGATTGTTGCCACGGATCACGAAGACGTTGCCCGTGCCGTCGAAGCGGCGGGCGGCGAAGTGTGCATGACTCGCGCCGATCATCAGTCCGGCACGGAAAGACTGGCTGAAGTCGTCGAAAAATGCGGTTTCAGCGATGACACCGTTATTGTGAACGTGCAGGGCGATGAGCCGATGATCCCGGCGGCGATTATTCGCCAGGTTGCGGAAAACCTCGCGCAACGTCAGGTGGGAATGGCGACGCTTGCCGTGCCGATTCATCATGCTGAAGAAGCGTTTAATCCGAACGCGGTTAAAGTGGTGATGGACGCTGAAGGCTACGCGCTCTATTTCTCCCGTGCGGCTATTCCGTGGGATCGCGACCGTTTTGCCGCCTCTCAGGTGGAGATTGGTGACACGTTCCTGCGACACCTGGGCATTTACGGCTATCGTGCCGGCTTTATCCGTCGCTATGTGACCTGGGCGCCAAGTCCGTTGGAGCATATCGAAATGCTCGAACAGCTGCGTGTGCTCTGGTATGGCGAAAAAATCCACGTTGCGGTTGCCCAGGAAGTTCCTGGAACGGGCGTTGATACTCCCGAAGATCTTGAACGCGTGCGTGCTGAACTGCGTTAATTCCCCCACATCCCCTCACTCGAGGGGATGCTCTACCGTTAGGTTTTCCCTCATTTTTCTTCATCCAAATTGATCTTATCAGGGTGACATCCGTCTGCGACGCGCTCATTATAAAAGCAGTAGTTTTGATGGGGATAATCTGATATGGAACAGCTGCGTGCCGAGCTAAGCCACCTGCTGGGGGAACAACTCAGTCGGGTGGAGTGTGTGAATGAAAAGGCGGACACTTCGCTGTGGTCGCTGTATGACAGTCACGGTAATCCGATGCCGTTAATGGCAAGGAGTTTTTCTTCCCCCGGTATCGCCAGACAGCTGGCGTGGAAAATGTCTCTGCTGGCGCGTAGCGGAACGGTGCGTATGCCGACCGTCTATGGCGTGATGACTCACGAAGAACATCCCGGTCCGGATGTTCTGTTGATTGAACGGTTGCGCGGTGTTCCCGTTGAGGCACCCGCGCGTACCCCGGACAGATGGGAGCAACTGAAAGACCAGATCGTCGAGGCGCTGCTTGCCTGGCACCGGCAGGATAGCCGTGGTCTGGTAGGGGCTGTGGACAGCACCCAGGAAAATATCTGGCCGCACTGGTATCGGCAGCGGGTCGAAGTATTGTGGGGCACGCTCAATCAATTTAGTAACACCGGCCTGACAATGCAGGATAAGCGGATTTTATTCCGTACGCGCGAATGTCTGCCTATGCTGTTCGACGGCTTTAACGACAATTGCGTGTTAATTCATGGCAATTTCACCCTGCGCAGCATGCTTAAAGATTCACGCAGCGATCAGCTACTGGCGATGGTTGGACCGGGGATTATGCTTTGGGCACCGCGTGAATATGAGCTTTTCCGTTTAAGCGACAGTGGCCTGGCAGAAGGGTTGCTTTGGCATTATCTCCAGCGCGCGCCCGTCTCGGAATCCTTCCTCTGGCGGCGCTGGGTTTATCTCATGTGGGATGAAGTGGCGCAGCTCGTCAACACCGGGCGCTTTAATCGCGCCAATTTCGATCTCGCCTCGAAATCACTCTTGCCCTGGCTCGCCTGACGAGCCTTTCAGCCATTGCCAGAGGCGTCCGAGCGTTTCATAGCCCACGCGATCGCTGTGCATCAGCCAGACCGGCGACGGGATCGCGCGTTCCCACGGGTTCAGCGGCGCATCAACGGCCAGCTGGTTAGCCGGCGCGGGGAGAGGATGTAACCCGGCATGTTCAAAGAAAATCATCGCACGGGGTAAATGCGAGGCGGACGTCACCAGCAGGAACGGCGCATCACCAATGGCCTGTTTCACCGCTGCGGCTTCTTCTTCCGTATCTTTAGGGCTGTCGAGAGTGATTATCGCCGAGCGCGGCACGCCGAGTGATACAGCCACGCGTGCCCCGGCTTCTGCGGTACTCACCGGATTGGTTTTTGCGGCTGCACCCGTAAAGATCATTTTTGAACCCGGATTCGCCAGCCACAGGCGTATGCCTTCGTTTAAACGCGGCAGACTGTTATTGATTAAGTTTGAACTGGGTGCCCAACTAGGGTCCCAGGTGTAACCGCCACCCAGCACCACGATATAATCCACCTTCTGTTTTCCCTGCCACGTCGGATACTTATCTTCAATCGGGCGCAACAGCCCGTCAGCGACAGGTTGGAGGCTCAACAGGAGTAGCATCAGCCAGCCCGCTGTCATCACGGTTTTTCCCGTTTTCTGAAAACGAGTCAACCAAAGTAGCAGCAGTCCGAGCGCCATGAGCAACAGCATGAGTGGCAGAGGAAGCATCATGCCTCCAATAACTTTCTTTAGGGTAAAAAGCATCCTTTTTGGCTCCTTTTTTAACCATACAGCAGGCGATTACCCGCGATATTACACCAGAGAGGTTCATTCTCCGCGCGGGTGTGACAAAATAGCGGTTTTGCTGGTAGCGGGTGGAACTCTCCCAATGCGGGATCGCAATTTCGATGACATCGCGGAAAAGTTTTCGCGCAACATTTATGGCACCACTAAAGGGCAGTTGCGTCAGACGATCCTCTGGCAGGATCTGGATACGCTGCTTGCCACCTACGGCAGCCGAAAGTTGCGCGTTCTCGATGCCGGCGGCGGTGAAGGTCAGACGGCCATTTTAATGGCAGAGCGCGGCCATCACGTGACGTTTTGCGATCTTTCCGCTGAGATGGTTGCACGCGCGAAACGCGCGGCACACGAGAAAGGTGTGAGCGACAACATGCATTTTATACATTGCGCCGCTCAGGACATTGCCCAGCATTTGGAAACTCAGGTTGATCTGATATTGTTTCACGCGGTGCTTGAATGGGTCGCTGAACCGCAAGCAATGTTAAACACGCTGTGGACGGTGCTTAGCCCCGGCGGCGCGCTGTCGCTGATGTTCTACAATGCCAATGGCCTGTTGATGCGCAATGTGCTGGTGGGTAATTTCGGTTATGTGCAGCAGGGCATGTATAAAAAGAAACGACGTACGCTTTCGCCAGATTTTCCGCGCGATCCCCAGCAGGTCTACGGCTGGCTGGAGGAGATTGGCTGGGAAATTACCGGGAAAACGGGCGTCAGGGTGTTTCATGATTATCTGCGCGATAAACAAAAACAGCATGAATGTCTGGACGCCTTAACAGAAATAGAAACACGGTATTGCCGCCAGGAGCCGTTTGTGAGCCTTGGCCGCTATATACACGTCACCGCGATTAAAAGCCTGGCCCGTTAGGCTTACACCGCAGATGCAAGGATAATTTATGAGTGATTTTTCCCAGACAGTCCCCGAGCTGGTTGCCTGGGCCAGAAAAAACGATTTCTCCATCGCGCTGCCGGTCGACAGACTCTCTTTTCTGCTGGCCATTGCCACGCTGAATGGCGAGCGCCTGGATGGTGAAATGAGCGAGGGTGAACTGGTGGATGCTTTCCGCCATGTGAGTGATGCGTTTGAGCAAACCAGCGAAACCATTAGCGTGCGTGCCAACAACGCAATTAACGATATGGTGCGTCAACGTCTGCTGAACCGCTTTACCAGCGAGCAGACCGAAGGCAACGCCATCTATCGTTTGACGCCTCTGGGTATCGGCATCACGGATTATTACATTCGTCAGCGTGAGTTTTCCACGCTGCGCCTTTCCATGCAGCTATCAATCGTTGCGGATGAGCTCAAGCGTGCAGCGGATGCGGCGGATGAAAACGGAGATGAATTCCACTGGCATCGCAACGTTTATGCTCCGCTGAAATACTCGGTCGCCGAAATTTTTGACAGCATCGATCTGACCCAGCGCTTGATGGATGAACAGCAGCAACAGGTAAAAGACGATATCGCGCAGCTGCTGAACAAAGACTGGCGTGCGGCGATCTCCAGCTGTGAACTTTTATTGTCAGAAACCTCCGGTACGCTGCGAGAGCTGCAGGATACGCTGGAAGCGGCGGGCGATAAGCTCCAGGCCAATTTGTTGCGTATTCAGGATGCGACGATGGCGCATGACAATCTGCATTTCGTCGACAAGCTGGTCTTTGATCTGCAAAGTAAACTCGACCGCATTATTAGCTGGGGTCAACAGTCGATTGACCTGTGGATCGGCTATGACCGTCACGTACATAAATTTATCCGTACCGCGATTGATATGGATAAAAACCGTGTGTTCGCTCAGCGTTTGCGCCAGTCGGTGCAAACCTATTTCGATGCGCCATGGGCGCTGACCTACGCCAATGCCGATCGTCTGCTGGACATGCGTGACGAAGAGATGACGCTTCGCGATGAAGAGGTCACCGGTGAACTGCCGCCGGATCTGGAATTTGAAGAGTTCAACGAAATTCGTGAACAACTTGCGGCCATGATCGAAGAACAGCTGGCGGTCTATAAATCCAGACAAGTGCCGCTAGATCTCGGTCTCGTGGTGCGCGATTATCTGGTGCAATACCCGCGTGCGCGTCATTTCGATATTGCCCGCATCGTCGTCGACCAGGCCGTGCGCCTGGGCGTCGCGCAAGCAGATTTCACCGGACTGCCGCCGAAGTGGCAGCCGATTAACGATTACGGAGCCAAGGTACAGGCGCATGTCATTGACAAATATTGAACAAATGATGCCAGTTAAGCTGGCCCAGGCGCTGGCGAATCCGTTATTTCCGGCGCTGGATAGCCAATTGCGTGCCGGTCGTCACATTGGCCTTGATGAACTGGATAATCACGCGTTTCTGATGGATTTCCAGGAGTATCTGGAAGAGTTTTACGCCCGCTATAACGTGGAGCTGATCCGCGCCCCGGAAGGATTCTTCTATCTGCGTCCGCGCTCGACGACGCTGATCCCACGTTCGGTTCTTTCTGAATTGGACATGATGGTAGGCAAAATTCTTTGTTATCTCTATCTCAGCCCTGAGCGTCTGGCGAATGAGGGGATTTTCACTCAGCAAGAGCTGTACGATGAGCTGCTGACCCTCGCCGAAGAGGGCAAGCTGCTGAAGCTGGTGAACAATCGTTCCACCGGTTCAGATCTTGATCGTCAGAAATTACAGGAAAAAGTGCGCTCTTCTCTGAGCCGTCTGCGCCGTCTCGGCATGGTGTGGTTTATGGGTCATGACAGCAGCAAATTCCGTATCACAGAAGCGGTTTTCCGCTTTGGTGCTGATGTGCGTGCGGGCGACGATCCGCGTGAAGCGCAGCTGCGCATGATCCGTGACGGTGAAGCGATGCCGGTCGAAAACCATTTGCAGCTCAATGACGAGCCTGAAGAGACCCAGACGGAAAGCGGGGAGGAAGAGTAATGATTGAACGTGGTAAATTTCGTTCACTGACGCTGGTTAACTGGAACGGTTTCTTTGCCCGAACCTTTGATCTGGATGAGCTGGTGACAACGCTCTCTGGGGGGAACGGTGCGGGTAAATCCACCACGATGGCAGCGTTTGTCACGGCGTTGATTCCCGATTTGACGCTGCTGCACTTCCGTAACACCACTGAAGCGGGAGCCACGAGCGGCTCGCGTGATAAAGGTCTGCACGGTAAGCTCAAAGCCGGCGTCTGTTATTCCGTTCTGGATGTCATCAACTCCCGCCACCAGCGCGTGGTAGTGGGCGTTCGCTTGCAACAGGTCGCTGGCCGTGACCGTAAAGTGGACATCAAACCGTTCGCGATTCAAGGGTTGCCGACCTCCGTCCAGCCAACAGCAATGCTGACGGAAACGCTGAACGATCGCCAGGCGCGCGTCCTCTCTCTCCAGGAGCTGAAAGAGAAGCTTGAGGAGATCGAAGGGGTTCAGTTCAAGCAGTTCAACTCGATTACCGATTACCACTCCCTGATGTTCGATCTGGGCATTGTTGCGCGTCGTCTGCGCAGCGCCTCGGACCGTAGCAAATACTATCGTCTGATTGAAGCCTCTCTGTACGGCGGTATTTCCAGCGCTATCACCCGCTCGTTGCGCGACTACCTGTTGCCGGAAAACAGCGGCGTGCGTAAAGCTTTCCAGGATATGGAAGCCGCGCTGCGTGAAAACCGCATGACGCTGGAAGCCATTCGCGTCACCCAGTCTGACCGCGACCTGTTTAAGCACCTTATCAGCGAAGCGACCAACTACGTGGCGGCGGATTATATGCGCCACGCGAATGAACGCCGCATTCATCTGGATAAGGCGCTTGAATATCGCCGCGAGCTGTTTACCTCACGTAAACAGCTGGTAGCAGAGCAGTACAAGCACGTTGAGATGGCGCGTGAGTTGGGCGAACAGAACGGTGCTGAAGGCGATCTCGAAGCGGATTATCAGGCAGCCAGCGACCACCTGAATCTGGTGCAAACCGCCCTGCGTCAGCAGGAAAAAATTGAGCGTTACGAAGCCGATCTCGATGAGCTGCAGATTCGTCTCGAAGAACAAAATGAAGTGGTGGCAGAAGCCGCCGAGATGCAGGAAGAGAACGAAGCGCGCGCCGAAGCCGCTGAGCTGGAAGTGGATGAGCTGAAAAACCAGCTTGCCGACTATCAGCAGGCGCTTGATGTTCAGCAAACCCGTGCGATCCAGTACACCCAGGCGCTGCAAGCGTTGCAGCGCGCGAAAGATCTGTGTCATCTTCCGGATCTGACGCCAGAAAGCGCGGATGAATGGCTGGAGACATTCCAGGCAAAACAGCAAGAAGCCACAGATAAATTACTCTCTCTCGATCAGAAAATGAGCGTGGCGCAAACTGCGCACAGCCAGTTTGAACAGGCTTACCAGCTGGTTACCGCGATCAACGGCCCGTTGGCGCGAAGCGATGCGTGGGAAGTCGCGCGTGAACTTCTGCGTGACGGTGTAAACCAGCGCCATCTGGCGGAGCAGGTTCAGCCGTTGCGTATGCGTCTGAACGAACTGGAACAGCGTCTTCGGGAACAGCAGGAAGCCGAGCGTCTGCTGGCTGAATTCTGCAAGCGCCACGGAAAACGTGTCGACATCGACGAACTGGAAGCCCTGCATCAGGAACTGGAAGCCCGTATTGCCTCTCTTTCTGACAGCGTTTCAAATGCCGGTGAGCAGCGTATGTCGCTGCGACAGGAGCTGGAACAGCTTCAGGCACGCACGCAGAAACTGCTGCAACGAGCGCCTGTCTGGTTAGCCGCGCAAAGCAGCCTCAATCAGCTCAGTGAGCAGTGCGGTCAAGAGTTTGAATCCAGCCAGGATGTCACCGAATATCTGCAGCAGCTGCTGGAGCGCGAGCGTGAAGCGATTGTTGAACGCGATGAAGTCGGCGCGCGTAAACGTGCCATTGACGAAGAAATTGAGCGCTTAAGCCAGCCCGGCGGCGCCGAAGATTCTCGCCTCAATGCGCTCGCAGAACGTTTTGGCGGCGTGCTGCTCTCTGAAATCTATGATGATGTTAGCCTGGACGATGCGCCGTACTTCTCAGCACTTTATGGCCCATCCCGAAACGCCATCGTTGTGCCGGATTTGTCCCTGATTGCCGACCAGCTTGAAGGCCTGGAAGAGTGTCCGGAAGATCTCTACCTGATCGAAGGCGATCCGCAGTCCTTTGATGACAGCGTCTTCAGCGTGGATGAGCTTGAAAAAGCGGTGGTGGTGAAAATCGCCGATCGTCAGTGGCGCTATTCCCGATTCCCAACGCTGCCGCTCTTTGGTCGTGCCGCACGCGAAAACCGTATCGAAAGTCTGCATGCGGAACGTGAAACGCTGTCCGAGCGCTTCGCGACGTTGTCCTTTGATGTGCAGAAAACCCAGCGTTTACACCAGTCGTTCAGTCGTTTTATCGGTAGCCACGTTGCCGTCGCGTTTGAGCCCGATCCAGAAGCGGAAATCCGCAAGCTCAACACCCGTCGCGGTGAGCTTGAGCGTGCGATAAGCCTTCATGAAAATGACAACCAGCAGAGCCGCGTTCAGTTCGAACAGGCGAAAGAGGGCGTTGCAGCGCTTAACCGCATCCTGCCGCGCCTGAATCTGCTAGCCGATGAAACGCTCGCTGACCGCGTAGACGAAATCCAGGAACGCCTGGATGAAGCGCAGGAAGCCGCTCGCTTTGTCCAGCAGCACGGGAATCAACTGGCGAAACTTGAGCCGGTATTATCCGTTCTGCAAAGCGACCCTGAACAGTTTGAACAGCTGAAAGAAGACTACGCGTATTCTCAGCAGGTGCAGCGCGATGCGCGTCAGCAGGCGTTTGCACTGACCGAAGTGGTGCAGCGTCGCGCTCACTTTGGCTACAGCGACTCGGCGGAAATGCTGAGCGGTAACAGCGATCTCAACGAAAAACTGCGTCAGCGTCTGGAGCAAGCTGAAACAGAACGTAGCCGCACGCGTGACGCTTTGCGCAGTCATGCGGCACAGCTGAGCCAGTATGGCCAGGTGCTGGCGTCGCTGAAAAGCTCGTTTGATACCAAAAAAGAGCTGTTAACCGATCTACAGAAAGAGCTCCAGGATATCGGCGTGCGTGCGGACAGCGGGGCTGAAGAGCGGGCGCGTATTCGTCGTGATGAACTGCACAGCCAGTTAAGCAACAACCGCTCGCGTCGCAATCAGCTGGAAAAAGCCCTGACGCTGTGTGAAGCGGAGATGGATAATCTCACTCGTCGCCTGCGCAAGCTGGAACGTGATTATCACGAAATGCGCGAGCAGGTTGTGACCGCAAAAGCGGGATGGTGTGCGGTGATGCGCCTGGTTAAAGACAGTGGCGTTGAGCGTCGTCTGCATCGCCGTGAGCTCGCCTATCTTTCCGGTGATGAGCTGCGTTCCATGTCGGATAAGGCATTGGGTGCGCTGCGCCCGGCGGTGGCGGACAACGAGCATCTGCGCGATGTGCTGCGTATGTCTGAAGATCCAAAACGTCCGGAACGCAAAATTCAGTTCTTTGTGGCGGTGTATCAGCACCTGCGTGAGCGTATCCGTCAGGATATTATCCGCACGGACGATCCGGTTGAAGCTATCGAGCAAATGGAGATCGAGCTGGGTCGTCTGAC
>Ga0105250_10002167_pt1 | contig 10070 bp, 9 predicted proteins | sample KBSS54metaG_FD_80425 | JGI IMG/M metagenome (GOLD analysis project Ga0105250, IMG submission 80425) | Switchgrass rhizosphere microbial communities from Kellogg Biological Station, Michigan, USA - KBS S5-4 metaG | ecosystem: Host-associated > Plants > Roots > Rhizosphere > Soil | place...
TTACCGCAAGAGCAGTTTGCAGTAATAAAATCGTATTTCGGGTGAATATCTTTTTTCATGGGGAGAACCTCAGTTAAGGCCGCGTCGCTCTTCCAGCCCTAACGCCAGACACCACGCGATGTTGATAGTAAATTCTTTGGCGTAAAGTTACACCAAAGGCGGCGAATCATACAGAATCCATTCGATGGATGCAAACTGATCAGCACGTCTATAGCATCTAATGTGTATACTAACGCGCCACTTTTCAAGTCAGGAAGATTCGATGCCCGTTGCTCACGTTGCCCTGCCCGTTCCGCTTCCCCGCACCTTTGACTATTTGCTGCCCGACAGCATGAGCGCCAAAGCGGGCTGTCGCGTAACCGTGCCGTTTGGCAAGCAGCAGCGCGTCGGCGTAGTGGTGTCGGTAAGCAACCAAAGCGAGCTGCCGATCAATGAATTAAAAGCGGTGGTCGATGTGCTCGACGTTGAGCCAGTTTATTCCACAAGCGTCTGGCGACTGCTGCTATGGGCGGCGGATTACTATCACCACCCGATTGGCGATGTGCTGTTTCACGCGTTGCCAATTTTGCTGCGTCAGGGTAAAAGCGCCAGCCATGCCCCGACGTGGTACTGGTTTGCGACGGAAGAGGGCCAAGCCGTCGATATCAACAGCCTGAAACGATCGCCGAAACAGCAGCAGGCGCTGGCCGCGCTGCGCCAGGGCAGAATCTGGCGTCATCAGGTTGAAGAACTGGAATTTAACGACGCAGCGCTGCAGGCATTGCGCAAAAAAGGGCTGAGCGAGCTTGCCAGCGAATCTCCTGCGCTGGTGGACTGGCGCGACGGTTTTAGCGTGGCGGGCGAGCGGCTGCGTCTCAACACGGAGCAAGCGACCGCCGTTGGCGCGATTCACAGCGCGTCTGACCGTTTTTCCGCCTGGCTGTTAGCGGGCGTGACCGGTTCCGGTAAGACCGAAGTTTATCTGAGCGTACTGGAAAACGCGCTCACACAGGGTAAACAAGCGCTGGTGATGGTGCCTGAGATCGGCCTGACGCCGCAGACTATCGCTCGTTTTCGCGAACGTTTTAACGCCCCGGTAGAAGTACTCCATTCCGGTTTAAACGATACCGAACGCCTGAACGTCTGGCTGAAAGCCAAAAATGGCGAGGCGGCGATTGTGATTGGTACCCGCTCGTCGCTGTTTACGCCATTTAAAAATCTGGGCGTCATCGTGATCGACGAAGAACACGACAGTTCCTATAAACAGCAGGAAGGCTGGCGCTATCACGCCCGCGACCTGGCCGTTTACCGTGCGCACAGCGAACAAATCCCGATTATTCTTGGCTCGGCAACGCCCGCTCTGGAAACGCTGCACAACGTGCGCCAGCGGAAATACCACATGCTGCGCCTGACCCGCCGCGCGGGTAATGCGCGCCCGGCCATTCAACATGTGCTGGATCTGAAAGGTCAGCAGGTACAGGCCGGATTAGCGCCCGCGTTAATCACTCGCATGCGCCAGCATTTGCAGGCTGATAATCAGGTGATTCTGTTCCTGAACCGCCGTGGATTCGCTCCGACGCTGCTGTGCCACGACTGCGGCTGGATAGCAGAGTGCCCGCGCTGCGATCATTACTATACGCTGCACCAGGCCCAGCATCATTTACGCTGCCACCATTGCGACAGCCAGCGCCCGGTGCCGCGCCAGTGCCCGTCGTGCGGCTCTACGCATATGGTTCCGGTCGGTCTTGGCACCGAGCAGCTCGAACAGGCGCTGGCACCGTTTTTCCCCGGCGTACCGCTTTCGCGTATTGACCGCGACACCACCAGCCGTAAAGGGGCTCTGGAGCAACAGCTGGCTGAGGTTCATCGCGGCGGCGCGCGCATTCTGATTGGTACGCAGATGCTGGCAAAAGGGCACCACTTCCCCGACGTCACCCTGGTGGCGCTGCTGGACGTCGATGGCGCGCTGTTTTCTGCCGATTTCCGTTCCGCTGAACGTTTCGCCCAGCTTTACACGCAAGTAGCCGGGCGTGCCGGACGCGCGGGTAAGCAGGGTGAAGTGGTATTGCAAACGCATCACCCTGAACACCCGCTACTGCAAACGTTGCTCCATAAAGGCTATGACGCGTTTGCCGAGCAGGCGCTGGCCGAGCGCCAGACCATGCAACTTCCGCCGTGGACCAGCCATGTGATTATTCGCGCAGAAGATCATAACAATCAGCAGGCACCGCTGTTTTTGCAGCAATTACGTAATCTGTTGCAGGCCAGCCCGCTGGTGGATAATCAGCTGTGGATTTTAGGCCCCGTTCCGGCGCTGGCGCCTAAACGCGGTGGCCGTTATCGCTGGCAAATTTTACTTCAGCACCCTTCTCGCGTGCGTTTACAACATGTGATTAGTGGCACGCTGGCGCTCATCAACACGTTGCCAGAAGCGCGAAAAGTGAAGTGGGTTCTGGATGTCGACCCCATCGAAGGGTAGAAACGATGCGAGAGGGATCGAAAAATCAAACGCCCCTCACACTTTTTATGAAAATTCTGTAACCGCTTCCATTCACTATCTGTAAAAATGAATCAGTCAGTAGTTGGTGGTCCTGCGAGGAGAAGACGTTGAAGTCCAGGAAAGAGGTTGCCCCGGCGACCATGAAAGACGTTGCCCAGAAAGCCAAAGTGTCCACGGCAACGGTGTCCCGCGCGTTAATGAACCCGGATAAAGTCTCACAGACGACGCGTAATCGCGTCGAGCAGGCGGCGCTGGAAGTGGGCTATTTACCTCAGGCGATGGGCCGTAACCTCAAGCGTAACGAATCGCGGACCATCCTGGTAATTGTGCCGGACATTTGCGATCCCTTCTTCAGCGAAATCATTCGCGGCATCGAAGTGACGGCCGCCGCACAGGGTTATCTGGTGCTAATTGGCGATTGCGCGCATCAGAATCAGCAAGAAAAAACCTTTATCGACCTCATCATCACCAAGCAGATCGACGGTATGCTGCTGCTCGGGTCGCGTTTGCCGTTTGATGCCAGCATTGAAGAGCAACGCAACCTGCCGCCTATGGTGATGGCGAATGAATTTGCACCTGAGCTTAAACTGCCGACGGTCCATATTGATAATCTGACCGCCGCGTTTAACGCCGTGAACTATCTCCAGGATTTGGGGCATAAGCGCATTGGCTGTATCGCCGGGCCAGAAGAGATGCCGCTGTGCCATTATCGCCTGCAGGGCTACGTTCAGGCATTGCGCCGCGCAGGCGTGACGGTCGATCCGCATTACATCGCGCGCGGTGATTTCACGCTTGAAGCCGGAGGCCTGGCGCTCGAGCAATTACTGGCGCAGCCTGTGCCGCCAACGGCCGTTTTCTGCCACAGCGACGTGATGGCGCTGGGCGCATTGTCGTATGCCAAACGCCGGGGCCTGCGCGTACCGCAAGATTTGTCGATTATCGGGTTCGATAATATTTCCCTTTCCGAGTTTTGCGATCCTCCCCTCTCGACCGTCGCGCAACCGCGCTATGATATTGGACGCGAGGCCATGCTGTTGCTGCTTGATCAACTGCATGGGCAAACCGTCAGCAGCGGCTCGCGGTTACTGGATTGCGAACTTATAATTCGGGGCTCTACACAGGCGCTTACTTAAAGTAAACGGCTTTAAGACTCCCTCATCTGGTCAAAGGCCCGCCGCTTAAGTAACATGGCGGGCTGACGAATGCATAAATACAGCGAAACGATAGTGGCACAACGAGATTATGTACGTCGCGGCCAGCCGGCACCTTCGCGACGCAAAAAGAGCACCTCACGGAGCAAGAAAAGTAACCTGCCCTCCGTCTCGCCCGCTATGGTCGCGATAGCCGCGGCTGTGCTCGTGGCCTTTATCGGCGGTTTATACTTTATTACTCACCACAAAAAAGAAGAGTCTGAAGCGCTTCAGGGCAACAAAGTGGCCGGTAATGGCCTGCCGCCAAAACCTGAAGAGCGTTGGCGCTATATCAAAGAGCTGGAAAGCCGCCAGCCAGGCGTGCGTGCGCCGACGGAGCCTTCTGCCGGTGGTGAAGTGAAAAATGCCGATCAGCTTACGAATGAGCAACGCCAGCTTCTGGCGCAGATGCAGGCCGATATGCGTCAGCAGCCAACGCAGCTGACCGAAGTCCCGTGGAACGAACAAACGCCACAGCAGCGCCAGCAAACGCTGCAACGCCAGCGTCAGGCACAGCAACAAGTTCAGCAACAGCAGTTGACGCAAACGCAGCCGGTACAGCAACCACGCACGCAGCCGCGTGTGACCGAACAACCGTATCAGCAGCCGCAGCAGCAAACGCGTACCGTGCAGACTCAACCTGCCCAGCAGCCGCGCCAGGCACCTGTGCAACAGCAGAAACAAACCGCATCAGCGCAGCCGTATCAGGATCTGCTGCAAACGCCAGCGCATAACACCGCGCAGCAGCCAAAAGCGCAGCCACAGCAGAGCGCACCGGTTACGCAGCAAACTGAAGCGCCGAAACAAATGGCCGAGAAGAAAGACGATCGTCGCTGGATGGTTCAGTGCGGATCGTTCAAAGGTGCAGACCAGGCAGAAACCGTGCGCGCGCAGTTGGCCTTCGAAGGTTTTGATTCACGCGTGACCACCAACGGTGGCTGGAATCGCGTTGTGATCGGCCCGGTGAAGGGTAAAGAAAATGCAGACGGCACCATTAGCCGCCTGAAAATTGCCGGCCACACAAACTGCATTCGACTCGCCTCCGGGGGTTGAAACCCCAAAAATCCCCCCCATCTATCATTCTATTCAGCCCTGAGTATCAGCTCAGGGCATCTGTTTCGAATTTGTAACCAGGGGGTCTGCTCGTGACAACAATAGTAAGTGTACGCCGTAACGGCCATGTGGTAATCGCCGGTGATGGCCAGGCCACGCTGGGTAATACCGTCATGAAAGGCAACGTGAAAAAAGTGCGCCGCCTGTATAACGACAAAGTGATCGCCGGTTTTGCGGGCGGTACTGCTGACGCCTTCACGCTCTTCGAACTGTTTGAACGCAAGCTTGAAATGCACCAGGGCCACCTGGTCAAAGCGGCCGTTGAGCTGGCGAAAGACTGGCGCACCGACCGCATGCTGCGCAAGCTCGAAGCGCTGCTGGCCGTCGCGGATGAAAACGCCTCTCTGATTATCACCGGGAACGGTGACGTCATTCAGCCAGAAAATGATTTGATTGCTATCGGCTCCGGCGGTCCTTACGCCCAGGCCGCTGCGCGTGCTTTGCTTGAAAATACTGAGCTGGGCGCCCGCGAAATTGCCGAGAAGGCGTTGGGAATTGCAGGTGATATCTGCATTTACACCAACCACTTCCATACCATCGAAGAATTGACCTCCAAAGCGTAAGGATCTCCCATGTCTGAAATGACCCCACGCGAAATTGTCAGCGAGCTGAACAAACACATTATCGGCCAGGACAACGCCAAGCGTTCCGTGGCAATCGCCCTGCGTAACCGCTGGCGTCGTATGCAGCTTGATGAAGAGCTGCGCCACGAAGTGACCCCAAAAAATATTCTGATGATCGGCCCGACCGGCGTCGGTAAAACCGAAATCGCCCGTCGTCTGGCTAAGCTGGCTAACGCGCCGTTCATCAAAGTTGAAGCCACCAAATTCACTGAAGTGGGCTACGTCGGTAAAGAAGTGGACTCTATCATCCGCGATCTGGCCGATTCAGCGATGAAAATGGTGCGTGTGCAAGCCATCGAGAAAAACCGTTATCGCGCGGAAGAAATGGCCGAAGAACGTATTCTCGACGTGCTGATCCCACCGGCAAAAAACAACTGGGGTCAGAATGAACAACCTCAGGAGCCGTCCGCCGCGCGTCAGGCATTCCGCAAAAAACTGCGTGAAGGCGAACTGGACGACAAAGAGATTGAAATCGATCTCGCTGCAGCGCCAATGGGTGTTGAAATCATGTCTCCTCCGGGCATGGAAGAGATGACCAGCCAGCTGCAGTCGATGTTCCAGAATCTGGGCGGCCAGAAGCAAAAGCCGCGCAAGCTGAAAATCAAAGATGCAATGAAGCTGCTGATTGAAGAAGAAGCGGCCAAACTGGTGAATCCAGAAGAGCTGAAACAGGACGCAATCGACGCGGTTGAGCAGCACGGTATCGTGTTTATCGATGAAATCGACAAGATCTGTAAGCGCGGTGAATCCAACGGTCCGGACGTGTCTCGCGAAGGCGTTCAGCGCGATCTGTTGCCGCTGGTCGAGGGCTGTACCGTTTCGACCAAGCACGGCATGGTCAAAACCGATCACATTCTGTTTATCGCATCTGGCGCATTCCAGGTGGCTAAGCCTTCCGATCTCATTCCGGAATTGCAGGGTCGTCTGCCGATTCGCGTAGAGTTGCAGGCGCTGACCACCGACGATTTTGAGCGCATTCTGACTGAGCCAAATGCCTCCATCACCGTGCAGTATAAAGCGCTGATGGCGACCGAAGGCGTGACCATTGAATTCACCGAAGACGGTATCAAGCGTATCGCGCAGGCCGCTTGGCAGGTTAACGAAACCACCGAAAACATCGGTGCGCGTCGTTTACACACCGTGCTGGAACGTCTGGTGGAAGATATCTCTTATGAAGCCAGCGATCTGAACGGCCAAAGTATTACCATTGACGCAGATTATGTGCGTAAACATCTGGATGCGTTAGTGGCAGATGAAGATCTAAGCCGTTTTATCTTATAATCGCGGTTAATGCATTTTCATCACTGTTGATGGGGGCTAATGCCCCCATTTTTATTGGCTAAATAAAATGACTGATATCAGCCGTACTCAGGCGTGGCTCGAGAGCCTGCGTCCTAAGACATTACCTCTGGCCTTTGCCGCTATCGTCGTTGGCACCACGCTTGCCTGGTGGCAGGGCCATTTCGATCCGCTGGTTGCCGGTCTGGCGCTCATCACTGCGGGCCTGCTGCAAATCCTCTCTAACCTCGCGAACGACTACGGCGATGCGGTCAAGGGCAGCGACAAACCCGATCGTATTGGGCCGCTGCGCGGCATGCAGAAAGGGGTGATTACTCAGGCGCAGATGAAACGTGCGCTGATAATCACCGTGGTGCTCATCTGTCTTTCAGGCCTGGCGCTGGTGTCGGTGGCATGCAAAACGACGGCCGATTTCATCGGATTTATGGTGTTGGGGCTTTTGGCGATTGTTGCCGCGATTACCTATACCGTCGGCACGCGCCCTTATGGTTATATCGGTCTGGGTGATATTTCCGTGCTGGTTTTCTTCGGCTGGCTGAGCGTGATGGGCAGTTGGTATTTGCAGGCGCATACGCTGATTCCAGCACTATTCTTGCCCGCTACTGCCTGCGGATTACTGGCCGCTGCGGTTCTCAATATCAATAATCTGCGTGATATCGAAAGTGACCGTCAGAACGGAAAAAACACCCTGGCGGTGCGGTTAGGCCCGGTCAACGCCCGTCGCTATCACGCTGGCCTGCTGATGGGCGCGCTGATCTGTCTGACGCTGTTTAATCTGCTTTCACTGCACAGTCTCTGGGGCTGGCTGTTTGTTCTGGCCGCGCCGCTGTTAGTCAAACAGGCACGTTTCGTGATCCGCGAGCTCAATCCCTCAGCGATGCCGCCCATGCTCGAACGTACGGTAAAAGGTGCATTGTTGACTAACCTCTTGTTCGTACTTGGGATTATTCTGAGCCAGACGCTGAGTTAACTGACAAATATCAATTAACAATTGATGATTTTGCCAACAACGCGTTTAGCGCGATATACTGAACACATTCGCAGCAACCGAGCGTTAAACCTATGAAATACGATACTTCCGAGCTTTGTGACATCTATCAAGAAGATGTCAACGTCGTGGAACCGCTGTTTTCCAACTTTGGGGGACGGTCGTCATTTGGCGGACAAATCATCACGGTAAAATGTTTCGAGGACAACGGGTTGCTGTATGAGTTGCTCGAACAAAATGGCCGTGGCCGTATTTTGCTGGTTGATGGCGGCGGCTCTGTTCGTCGTGCATTAATCGACGCCGATCTTGCCCGTCTGGCTCTGCAAAACGAGTGGGAAGGGATTGTGGTATACGGGGCGGTCCGTCAGGTTGACGATCTGGAAGAGCTGGATTTGGGCATTCAGGCCATTGCAGCCATCCCCGTGGGTGCAGCAGGCGAAGGCATCGGCGAAAGCGATGTGCGCGTTAACTTCGGTGGCGTCACCTTCTTCTCCGGCGACCATCTCTACGCCGACAATACCGGCATCATCCTTTCCGAAGATCCTCTCGATATCGAATAATGAAAAAAGGCACCGAAAGGTGCCTTTTTTATGGATTCTTTTAGCCTGCATTTGACTGCCGGGCAATTACGCGCAAGATTTCGTGTTGTAGCAAGGCGGCAAACGAAGATATCCCCAGCAGCGTAGTCAACTACGTGACTGGGGTAGCTGAACACAGCCAACGCCGCTACGGCGCGAAAGAAAAAGCGTAATTAGACTTCTTCCATACGTCCGAGCAACGCCTGCAGGCGATCCTGCCAGCCGCTCTGCTGCTCGCGCAGCTGGTGATTTTCGCGCTCCAGCTCTTCACGACCATTCTGAGCAGAATGAACTTCCTGCGCCAGTGCATTGTTCTTTTCTTTCAGTTCTTCGATTTCCATCTGCAGCAGTGTGATGGTGTCGATCGCCTGCTGTACTTTTGATTCCAGTTTCTCAAACACTTCTAATGACATGGTCATACCTCTTCTGAATGGCAAGGCGACGCTTCGAACTTACGCTACATCATTCACATTTCATCAAGGAAGAAAATTGAACAATGGCGTGTAAAACGCGCGCAACATATTTAATGTCGATTGTATGGAGCGCGGCGTCGCCTGTCCAGCGGCACGCCGCGCAGATCGCGGTTTGCAACACTTTTCGGTCTGGTCCTGGTGCATTCACGCCATCTACCCCTAAATTGTTAATACTTTAGTTAATGAAATGATTCAGCTCACATTTACCTGATACCGCTAAAACACGCTTTATAGCGCGAAAACGCTCATTTTATTGACACAGCACACACATTTTGATTTCGATATTTCTCGTTTTTGCTCGTTAACGATAAATTAACAGCATGTCTACAGGACATCGTGGCTGTCCGCTGTCGCTGCGCTAACAATAAACATTCATCTTTCTTCAGGATTCCGATTATGAGTCAGACATCAACCTTAAAAGGCCAGTGCATCGCCGAGTTCCTTGGTACCGGGTTGTTGATTTTCTTCGGTGTAGGCTGTGTTGCTGCCCTGAAAGTAGCTGGCGCGACCTTCGGCCAGTGGGAAATCAGCATCATCTGGGGTTTGGGCGTGGCCATGGCCATTTACCTGACTGCAGGGGTTTCCGGCGCACACCTTAACCCGGCGGTAACCATCGCGTTGTGGCTGTTCGCATGCTTTGACGGACGCAAAGTTGTGCCGTTCATTATTTCTCAGTTTGCCGGCGCCTTTTGCGCAGCGGCATTAGTTTACGGGCTTTATTACAATCTTTTCATCGACTTCGAACAGACGCATCATATGGTGCGCGGCAGTGTCGAAAGTCTGGATCTGGCCGGTATCTTCTCAACGTATCCAAACCCGCATATCAATTTTGTGCAGGCCTTCGCGGTTGAGATGGTGATTACCGCTATTCTGATGGGCGTTATCATGGCGCTGGGCGATGATGGTAACGGCATTCCACGCGGCCCACTGGCGCCACTGCTGATTGGTCTATTGATTGCGGTTATTGGCGCATCAATGGGTCCACTGACGGGCTTTGCGATGAACCCGGCGCGTGACCTGGGGCCGAAAACCTTCGCCTTCTTTGCGGGCTGGGGTGAAGTGGCCTTTACCGGCGCTAAAGATGTCCCTTACTTCCTGGTGCCGCTGTTCGGCCCAATTGCAGGGGCTGCGCTGGGCGCATTCGGCTATCGCAAATTAATTGGTCGCCACTTACCGTGCGACACCTGTGTGGAAGATGAGAAAGAAATGACCTCTACCGCACAACAAAAAGCTTCGCTGTAATCTGACTACGGGACACATACTATGACTGACAAAAAATATATCGTTGCGCTCGACCAGGGCACTACCAGCTCCCGCGCTGTCGTAA
>Ga0105250_10002168_pt1 | contig 10067 bp, 7 predicted proteins | sample KBSS54metaG_FD_80425 | JGI IMG/M metagenome (GOLD analysis project Ga0105250, IMG submission 80425) | Switchgrass rhizosphere microbial communities from Kellogg Biological Station, Michigan, USA - KBS S5-4 metaG | ecosystem: Host-associated > Plants > Roots > Rhizosphere > Soil | place...
CATGATACCGATGATGCTCATCTCGTACTCCCGGGTTTCAATTAATTTTCGCAGGCTGATTATTCGATCGAGATCACTGTAATGTCGGACATTATCTACAAAGAGCTTCTCGAACAGATCCGCACCAGTGGCGGTATGAAAAGCACCGAGGAACTGCTCGATTCCATTTCTCGGTCGATGGGCGGTGGTGCCGAATACAGTCGGTACAACGACGTGTTCTACGGCATCAACCGTTTGCCGAACATGGCCCCGATCCCACTGCATAAGGAAACACAGGGTCTCGTGCTGTTCACGAGGCCAAATCTCAACTTGTCATACGATAATATCGCAACCACCCGTATTCTGACCAACTTCTTGGTTCAGGACCCGTCTTCGTACCAGTACGCCGTTCGGATGATGCTCGATCCAACGACCTATCTGGTTCCTGACGCGCGGCTCTCACCGCTGGTTGATCCACATATACCTTACATCACATTACTGACGAACAGCATCATGACCATGACTCCGCCACCGGATATTGGTCTGAACATGTACACTTCTCCTGAGGGGCAATTCAAGGAGCAGTGGATGATGAACGACAGTATCAGTGAGTACAACGGTAAGTACGACATCACCTGCACCTTCAGCAACTTCAAGGGTAACGCGATCCTTGGGTTGTTCCAGTTGTGGTTGGCGTACATGTCGGCCCTGCGTATCGGTCCCGTCATCCCTCACCCCTACAACCGTAGGGCAGACGAGATGGACTACTGGACTCGTATCGAGCGTTACAAGTTCGATGAGTCAGGGCGGTATGTCGTGGGGTGGTTCCACACCGGCGGTAGTGTTCCTCAGAACCTGTCGATTGGTGCTTCGTTCGGTTACGACCGGTCGAGTGGGTTTGACTTCGAGAACAAAGAGATCAGCGTTCAGTTCGCATCGATCGGTGCGGTCTACAACGATCCGATCCAGTTGCTCGAGTTCAACCTGCGTGTGCAGATGTGGAACAAGGACATGGCTGACGGCAAGCGTGAACGGTATTACACCAAGGTTCCGATGGCCGCAACGAAAGCCTGTAACTTCAACGGGTATCCTCGCATCAACCTCGCTACTCAAGAAATGGAGTGGTGGGTGGCGAACGACGAATTCCAATCTCTGATCAAAACGGTTTAAGGGGCTCTTGATGACTATCACGGGTGATGAAATCCTCGCTCAGTTTTCGAGCTTTGGATACGAGCCGACTCGAGTGATGCAGTACATGATCTCGATTCAGGAACGACTGCGTAATGGCGAACAGCTGTACGTCGACCCGTCGAGTCCTGCGGTAGAGATCATGGAGATGTACGCTCTGATGACGCATGGTGCGATCCTGCGTAACGAAGCGATCGACTACCACTCCTACCCCAACATGTCGCAGACTGTGGGTGACCTGCGGTACCACAAGACAGACCGGGACTACGTGGGCGACTTCACTACACCGGGTGGCGCGTGGTTCGACATCTACGTGGCTGAAGATGAGTTGGTCAGCAAAGCGGTGCGAGTGGGTAACTCCAAGACGCGTAAACTGACGTTCCCCAAACATTCGAATATTGTCGTGAACGGGATGACCTTCACGTTCCAGTATCCGATCAACGTCATCGTCAAGAGCCACAACGGCATCGACATCGTCTACGACATCAGCCGTCCGTCTCCGCTTCAACAGATGGGTGGTAACGTCGTAGACTGGGGCGTGGTGACCACTCCGCTTGCGACCGATACCCAAGGTCGTATTCGCATGGTTTGGATGCGGGTCTATCTGCGACAGATGGGTCTGTCGACAACCGTGCACAGCGTAAGTGACGCGAAGATCCTGAAGAAGACATTGGCGCTGTCTGATAACTTCTTCTTTGTCCGGGCATTCAACCGCAACAACGGGAAGTGGGTGGAGATGAAAACCACCAACTCCCAGCAGGTCTTTGACGCATCCGATCCTACGCTGCTCTACACGCTGGAGAACGATGAACTCACGATCGAGTTGCCGTACGTCTACAACAAGTCGACGTTGGTGAACGATAGCATTCGGGTTGACGTCTATACGACGAAAGGTCCGATCAACGAGAACTTCGAAGGTCTGACGCCGGGTGACTTCACGGCAACGTGGCTTGATCTCGACAAGGACGATAATGGGATCTACTACGCACCGCTGAACACCATGAGCACCATCTCGGTCTTCTCGACGGATATCGCTTCGGGTGGTGCGGCTGCGCCTACGTTCGAAGTCATGCGCGATCGTGTGAAGAACAACGCCATTGGTGATCCGGTCATTCCAATCAGTAATGCGCAGTTGGGTGTGGAGCTCGCCAACATGGGCTTTGACGTCGACACCAAGATTGACGACATCACCACCCTGACTTACCTTGCGTCCAAACCAATGCCGACCAACACCGGTGGGCGGGCAAGTACTGGTATCGACTCAGCTGTCATCACGCTCAAGTCGACCCTGACCGATCTGGTTAAGTACAAGACTGTGGTGGACAACACTGATCGAATCACGCTCACGCCAAAGACGCTGTACCAATACGTCGACGGTGTGCTCAAGATCGTTCCGGATGACCTACGTGAAGCTATCGATGTACTCGAAGGCGACGCTAAGGTCAACAAACTCAATGGCCAGCACTACATGTGGACACCGTTCCACTACGTGTTTGACTTCGAGGAGGAAAAGTTCGAGGCACGTCCTTATTACCTGAATGATCCGAAGTTCGGTCTGTCGTCCTACGAGGACAGTAACGACACGTTGGGTCTGACGATTGGCAGCAGCAAGGTCAAATCGATTGTCAGGGATGAGAACGGCTACCAGATCGATATCATGGCCACGTCCAACGACACCTGGAAGGAGTTGAAGGATGAGCAGGTCCATGTACAGTTGGGCTTCGTTCCTATCGGTGAGAGTAAGCTCGCTTTCGTGAGCGGCACTCAGATGGCCGTTGATCCGGGTTCGAAGGAACGCATCTTCCGGTTCCGTATCAACACTCGTTGGGACATTGACGACGACCATGCGTTGATCACCACCAACTTCTCGATGTTCGAAGCGATCGAGCGTAAATATTCAACACCGTTAAGCGCACCGTTCACGTTGGTGTGGGCTGTGAGTGATTACGTGGCCGATGGTTCTGAGCCGACCGACATCGATCAGGTCATGGGTACGTGGTTGCTGCCGAAGGGCTCTGTTGGCGTCTATCAGGAATCGGTGATCGTTAACCTCGGTGCGGAGCTCTCCGGGCTGTGGGCACGGTGCCGGAGCATGATCGGTAACCGTAAGGTCCTGACGTACGAAGAAGACGTCTACAAGAAGTATTCGAAGAACGAGTACGAGAAGGACCCAGTCACCGGCCAGTACGTCATCATCACCGGCAGTGATGGCAAGAAGAGCCTCAAACTCCTCCACGCCAAGGGTGACTTGGAACTCGACGAGACCACCGGTGAAGCCATCATCCAACATCCGAAAGGATACGCTGTGTTGGACGAGAACGGTAACCCGGTGTATGAGTCCGATCGAAACATCTTGCGGTGGGTTGACTTGACGTTGTTTGACGCGGTCTATCGTTACGCTACGTACGCCGGTGACGTGTCCTACACTGCCAGCGTGCCGAACGTGCTGGTGGAGTGGATCAACGATCAGTTGGGCAGTCTGCGCCCAAACCTGTTGGCAGAAACCATCATGCTGTTCCAACCGCTTACGACGTTGCGTTATGTCGACACGCGGGTGGAGGATGGCGAGCTCAAGACACTACACAGTGCTCAACAGCTCACGATCGACCTGTACGTCACGGACGACGTCTACAAAGATACCGACCTGCGCAAGTCTCTCAAGGCAAGCGCTATCGCACAAACGGTGGCCGGCCTCAACGCCGTCACTGTGGCAAGGAACGTCATCGAGAAGGCCATTACCGACAACCTCGGTACGGACATCATCGGTGTACACCTGTCGGGTCTGGGTGGTCTCAAGAACGACTACAACGTCATCGTGCTGCTTGACGAGACGACGCGTCTTGGATTGGCTAAAGCGCTGGAAACTACTGCGGACGGTAAGTACGCTGTGGTCGATGCGATCGAAGTCAACTTCAAACGCAACGACGCTTTGGGGACATAAACCTCACCACACTACAGACCGTAAGGTCTGTAGTGTGGCTTTATGTCAGCTAATTTCTTCTTCTTTCATTTCTGCTTTAGCGGCTTCGAGCCATTCATCCATGGTAGGTGCGTTGCAAACAGTCTGCAGAATCTCAATCGAGTTCACAGGACCTGCGGTGAGGTTGATAGACGCCTTACGCTGCGTCTCTGAACCCACCCCATCGATTCGACATGGTTCTGCAACTGTCGTCTCTTTGGAAAGGTTCTGGATGATCTCAGCGGTCGGGTAAGTCGTTTCAACGTCGGCGTCAGCACAGTACCTGTTGATCATCGACTGGATAGTCGGCATGTCGTAGAACAAGAACACGCCAGAGTCCACAACGTTGTACGAAGGGAACGTGACAATCCAACCTTCCTTAGGCAGAACCTTGAAGTCCAGTTCTGTCTTCATCTGGTCAGAGGTCGAACAAATAACCTTACGACGCTTCTTCAAGACACTGAAGAGCATGTCGTTACTATTGACCTTCGGTTGCGAGTTGAAGTTCGAATAGTCGGTCGGACCTGCCAGCGAGGAGATCTGGGAAGACAAGTCGTTGTTCTTCTTGTCGAGTACCCACACACCCAAGGAGTCGAAGATGTTGTACACGCCGTACCGTACTTTGTACTTGCGTTGCATCTCCATGTGCCAGTGGAGCGTTCCGCCAGGGATGCTGGAGTCTTCGGTCGGGTAGGTAATCTTACCCAACTTCAGTTGACGGTCGAGGATCGCGCCTAAGCCGTATCCGCCCGATTCCTTACCCTTGGCCTTACGCAACTGCCAATACGTCTGCATCGCGTCCTGGAAGCGCCAGGAGGCCGAGTGCATCGCGACGTTCCAACGTTCCTGTGGTTCCAGGTCCATTTCACGACCTGACGACATCTTCTTCTTGCGAGGACCTTCCCGAAGATACTGGTACTGGTACTCGAAAGGCACACGGGGGTCGGATGTAATCGTGGCCGTATCATGACCAGCATACGTACACGACAGATCTACCACGTTAGCATCGAAGAACACGTTCCATCCGGTCACAATGTCCGGCTGGGTTTTGTGTAGGTTGTCGATCATCGCTTTGGTGATGTCGAAGTGAGTGTCGAGCACTTCTACGCGCACCGGGATTTTCAGGATGTGGTCAACCCACTCAGGGTACTGACCTTTGGTCTTACCCTTCTTCTCCTTCATGGTTTCGCGCAGGTTGGTCACCCACTCTTCACGAACGAGCTTGTACTCGGCAATGACTTCATTGACGTAGTTCGTCTCGTCGTACATCCACTGCTTGTTGGCGAAGAGGATGATCTCATCGTCATCAACGTGCGACCACAGGATCGGCAATTGCTTACGGTTGTCGATAACACCGTTTACGTCAGTCTCGGCGTCGACTACCGCGATGCGGTTAGGCTGGAATGCTTCCGGCCATTTGTTCATGTAGCTGTACTTGAGGAAAACCTCAGGTCCTTGGTCAAGACCGTAGACGTAAGGACTGCGCGCCAATTGCTTGATAGGGTTGGTTGGGTTACCAGAGCCTAATCGGAAACAGATGTCCCGACGCAATTGACATTGTGGAATCTTGAACATGTCCAGTCGATCAACATCTTCGAACTGGATTTTATCCGGGTGGGTTCGGAAGTGCGGCTTGGTGACCCAATACGGCCGCGGGAAGTTCTCGTACAACTTAAGGGTCGGATAACGACTGCCGTCATCCAGGGTTACCCATTCCTTCACCACGAGCATGTCTTTCAGCTCGTCTCGGTGAGTCACGTACGTCGCGTGTTTACATTCACGGGAAACGATACGTTCCTTCGGGATCGAACGTAAAAACGCGTCGATATCACGTGGTCCAGCAAAAGTCTGTATGGACATGAATGCCTCTATAACTCGATCCGTCTAAATCATTCGACAGTCTCTTAGGAAGTTACTGGAGTGCTATGAGTCTGAACTATTCCCCTGGGGAGTCCGTATGTCTATCCTTTCTGCTTCTTTCGAGGCGGTGGCTTGGCAGCGTAACAGTACGCTGAAGCCTCGAATGACCGAGTTGTTCCAGAAGATCATCAACAATCACACCGACGAATCTTTCGTGCGTCGTGTGTTCCTCGAGATCAATGACCTTATCTTCCAGGAGACTGGTCTCAAGTTCGAATCGACGTTGGTCGATCGTTCGTGGTTCTTTGGGCCCTACGAGATCAGTGTCGAACTACCGAACCTCAACACCTTCTCACCCGTCAACCCGCAAGCCGTTAAACGGATGCGCAACTACGATCTGGATAACCTGTCGATCTACGACACCATCACGGGTCGGGTCGACTATTCGAAAGGTCGGGTGAGTGGGTTCTTCAGCACACTAATTCATCGTACGTCGTATTCACGCAAGACGTTCGAGGGCGAGATCCCGGCTAACGAATTGGCAGCTGCTAACCTACATGAAGTCGGGCACGCTTACGTCAACTGCGCCTACATGGGTGAGACGCTGGCTACCAACGTGGTGTTGGCTGAGCTGGTGGGTCAGTACGACATGGAAGCCGATGTCAAGAAGAAGTTCCTCATCGGTAAGGCTGCAATCCGGATGTCTGGTTCTCCTGCTGATATCCGTGACGATTACACCGCTGCTGACATCACTGCCTTTGTGCTGGAAGGTCAGGTACGCCGGATGCAGACCTCGGTAGGCACTCGCTGGTACGACCAGCGCTTGGCTGAGACCATGGCCGATCAGTTTGCCGTACGGTTCGGTGCAGGCGCCGACCTCGTCAAAGCCATGACTCGGTTTGAGCGTTCTCGCCACATCTGGGCAGGTACTGGCTACGATCCGAAGTGGTTGGGCGTGCTCTTCAACTTTACCAACATCGTCATGTTGCCGTTCAGTATCAGCGCTGAGGTAGCGGCACCTGCCGTTATTCAGTTGTTGAAGCAGGCGAGTAAGTCGTTCACCTTCAACTTCTTCCTGACTGGTATCGGTGGTGAGCTGAAGGGGCGGATGAGCGGCAGTAACCACGCCCCACTGCGTGAGCGGCTGCAAGTCATCCGTCGTGACGTGGTCTCGGAATTGAAGAATCCGAACCTCGATGAAGCGACACGGAAACTCATCCTCAATGACCTTGAGGTGATCGACGAAGAGGTTGCAACGGCACATCCTTTCACTGATGTGTACTCGCAGCTCTCTCGCTGGATCGTCAATGTGGCTACTGGCCGCAAGTCCGAGTTCGGTCACCAACACATGGTGGATGACCTGGCTAACAACAGACTGTATGAATTCTCCGCGAAATTAAAGGGATGATCCCATGAATGCACTGAAAATCCACGGCCACTTCAACGCCACCCCGGAAGGCTTCGACATCGGTAAGGTGTCTCAGCGTACCTGCTGCCAGATCGGCATGGCCATCGGCGCAATCGTACCGCTGCCAGGCGCTGAAGTGTCTCGCACTGACCTGCGCAACTACTACATGGACAACAGCAAGGTCCTGCGTGAAGTCGCCTTCGACATCAACGAAGTCGTGCCTTTCAACGTTGACCGCGCTGTCGACTACGGCTACCGCGTTTACGCTCGTCGCTACGAGCTCGCGCACTTCTGCCACCCGCACGATCTGCTGGAGCCGATGAACACCGCTGACCACATCCCGGAGTTCGAAGAATGTGCTCTGGATCGTGAAACGCTGGCCAAGACCATCACCTGCCTGCGTGAAGGCGTCTCTGAAAAGACTGGCGCCTGATCACCCCACTTAGAAGGACGGAAACACCATGACTGTACACGTAAGCCTGGGCGACCTGTCGTTCGAATCGAACGAGGTGCTGGCAGTCGATGTTGATCCGAGTGAGTCGTTTGCTGGCGTGCCCTCGGATATTGCCGAGAGTGCTGGTATCGATCAAGCCGATCGACTGCTCGACGTCTACAGCGCCATCATCAACCGCGGTTGTGTCTGCCGCGCCGACATGGACCAGATCAAAGATCTGACCGAGACGTTCCCGTCGTTGGCGAAGTTGTTCAAGCGTTACCCGATCAATAGCTTCTCCGTCGAACCCAGTAACATCAACTACGAGGTTTCGACTGAAGGCTTCGCCAGAACCGCTTACGACGCAGTCGTCAACGCACTGCGCGACGTACTCAGGTTCCTGGTCAACAACCTCTCCCGTCTGTGGAAGTTCCTCACCCAGAACGCTCAACGGACTGCTGCCGTGGACGACGTACAAAACAAACTGGCTGACATCCAGCGATTCATCCTGGAAGTCGACAAGATCATGTCCGACACTCCGGTAGCTGCTGACTACGCCAAGGCTCGTAAGGCCGTCATGGAAAGCGAGCGCCACAATGTCTCGAAGAGCTGGAACGAGTTCCGTAACTTCGTGGTCACTCGTCCTGCCGATTCGTTCGAGCTGATCGACATGTTGTCTGGCGTGTTGAAGGTCAGTGTCCCAGCGTTTGGTGAGGCGGTAGAAACCCTACTGACCGATCTGACCAATTCGGCTACCGAACAAGACGTCATGGCAGCGGTTGCCAAGATGGAGCTGTTCCAGACTCCCAACGGGAAACTGGCGGCACTGTCGTCGAAGTATGGTTACCGACCAGGGCAGATCCGTATCGCAGACAACATGACTCCGTTCCATGCGAATGCGTCGTTCATCAAGTCGATCTTCCGCAGTTGGAGTAACCACCGTATGGACATCAGTCCAGAAGCCTTCTCCCAGGCTGTGGTGAGTCAAACAGTCATGAACTGGGGTGAGGTCGTCACAGACGCCGTACGGTCCTCCAGTCAGCGCACAGAGCGTCTCCTGTCGAAGATCAACAGCTTCAACGAGAACTCGCTCAAGCCTGGCATGGATCAGATCTACTCCACAGTCCTGGTTCCGTTCTTCAAAGCACTGCTCAGCATCATCCAGGGCTATACGCTCATGGAAGGTTGCTTGGGTGAGTTGGTAGCAAACCGCGACAACGCCGTAATCTCCATTTCCAAAGCGTCGCTCAACGTCGCCAAGGATTTGGATAAATTCGTGCGTAAGAATGGTGACCACCTCACCATAGGCGGGAAGACCGTTCTGGCCAGTCGTCGCAGAGCCGTCATCGCAGCCATGTCGTAAGTGACGAGACAGCATAGAGCCGGGGCACTTGCCCCGGCTCTATGCCCTTACTTCACTGTTTACCGTTACGTTGAGCCTCAGCGATCGCTCGCTTAAGCTCTTCAGCTGTCTGTGCGTCTTTCTGTGCACCCGGCCTGTAGCGTTTGATCATCCGATCCAACACGTACTTAGGCCATTCCAACAGCGTGTGTACCGATGTGTTTGTCATCTCGGGGATTCGACAGGAGACGAGCTCATCCATGAGCGCATACATCTTCGATTCTCCGTACAACATCTCCGCGTCGTGAGCGCCCACTACCGACATGATTCCGTCCGGTCCATCCACCTCGCCATGAGGGAACAGGCCGTAGTCGATATCGTACGCCTCCATCAACAACAGTTGAGCCGTCATCCCGTCTGGAGCCGAATGGTTCATGATCAAATCGAACGACTCGGTACCCTCTTGGAATGGCGAGATGCCATGCCCAAAGAAGGGAGCAGCGACGTGGTGTATCGTCGTGTTCCCTTCGTCGTCCACTACTTTCCGGAGTTCCGGATTTTGTGGCGGAGTAGGGTAAAAAACAGCTCGACCGTATTGACTTGTACCAACGCAGGATGGTTGGCAATGTCGTCACCGGTGATCGACTTCCCGCACTCAGGGTTCGGGCAGCAGGTCTTCGGAATGGCGAACACGGCCAGGGTCATGTCGTTGATGAACTTACGGATCTCGGCAACGATACGCTGAGTCTGACCACCGTCGGCAGACAGATCGATCAGTTCCTGGTCCACCGCCTGGTCAGCGGCGTACTGTTCGTCAGGATCAGTCACGAGACGAGTCACTACGGTCTTCGGCGGAGCGTCGATGGTAGGGACGTGTTCGAAGGCCACGATCCAGTGA
>Ga0105250_10002169_pt1 | contig 10067 bp, 11 predicted proteins | sample KBSS54metaG_FD_80425 | JGI IMG/M metagenome (GOLD analysis project Ga0105250, IMG submission 80425) | Switchgrass rhizosphere microbial communities from Kellogg Biological Station, Michigan, USA - KBS S5-4 metaG | ecosystem: Host-associated > Plants > Roots > Rhizosphere > Soil | place...
ATTGTTCCAATGTTTCATGTGAATGCTTGGGGATTACCTTTTGCAGCAACGTGGTTTGGATCAAAACAAGTTTTACCTGGTCCGATGTTTACACCGAAAATATTACTTGAAATGATCCAGGATGAAAAAGTGACGTTGGCTGCTGGTGTACCAACGATTTGGCTTGGTGTTTTACAAGAACTGGAAAATAATAACTATGATTTATCAAGTATGAAGCGGATTTTATGCGGGGGTGCTGCTGCACCTAAAAGTGTGATAGCTGCATTCGAACAAAAACATAATGTTCCTTTTGTGCATGCATACGGTATGACGGAAACAAGTCCACTTGTGACACTTGCACGGTTAAAAAGCTATGAAACAGATTTATCCTATGAAGAGCAACTGGAAATTCGATCAAAGCAAGGATATCTTGTGCCAGGCGTTGAAATGAAAGTAGTGGGAGTAAATGGGGAAGTGAAATGGGACGGAGCTGAAATGGGAGAATTATGTTTACGAGCACCATGGATAGCTGCAAGTTATTATAACGATGAACGAACGGTAGAAGGATTCCGTGATGGTTGGTTATATACAGGTGATGTTGTTACAGTTGATGAGGAGGGCTGCGTTAAAATTGTTGATCGCACAAAAGATGTTATTAAAAGTGGGGGTGAGTGGATTTCATCTGTAGATTTAGAAAATGCTTTAATGGCACATGAGGCTGTATTTGAAGCTGCAGTTGTCGCGGTACCTCATCCTCAGTGGCAGGAGCGACCTGTTGCATGTGTTGTGCAAAAACAAAATAGTTCTGTAACGAAAGAAGAATTATATGAATTTTTACGACCGCAGTTTGCGAAGTGGTGGTTGCCGGATGATATCGTTTTTATGGAGGAGATCCCTAAAACATCAGTTGGGAAATTTTTGAAACAAGCGTTACGAAAAGAATTAGAGCATTTGCATAGAAGCAGTGAAAAGTAATATATAAGAAAGGGCGACTCACCACGATATGATTGTGAGTCGCTTTTTATATTGAATAATGACTAATTTACAGCGTTTTCGATTGTAAGTTTAAAATATTTGGTCGACATTTTATAGGCTGGATTTTCAAAATAATAGTTGCCTAGTTCGGTAGAAAATTCTTGAACTAATGAGTGCTACTTTTTCCTTGATCGAAAAGCTTATAATAAATGTCAGCAATACTAATGATACAAATTGAAATAGATTTAGAAAAGAGTGAATCATACAAGTTAGCTTTTTATATAGGATACAGCGTCATTTGTTAACTTCAACTGAAAATGTGTTGACATTAAATCTCTGGGAAGGTAATATAACTTCTGTAATATGTTACCTTGAAAGTATTTATAGTTTACAAATAGGAGAAATAGACAGATGAATACAAAGAATTTAGTTTTTGTTGCTTTATTTAGTGCAGTTATGGGTGTGTTAGGACTGATACCACCAATTGCGCTTTCTGTTACACCTGTTCCTATTACATTGCAATCTCTTGGTGTTATGCTTGCAGGAGGATTGCTTGGATCTCGCCTTGGGGCATTAAGTCAGATGGTTTTCTTGTTTGTAGTTGGGATAGGGGCACCATTGTTAGCTGGTGGCCGCGGTGGTCCAGGCGTATTTGTTAGTCCAAGTGCAGGGTATTTAATCGGATACGTTGTTGGAGCGTTTGTGATAGGGTATCTTGTAGAGCGTTTACGCCATGCATCTGTTATAAAAGTATTTTTGATTAATATAATTGGTGGAATTCTAGTTGTTTATATATTTGGCGTGACTGTTCAATCATTTATAATGGATATCTCTGTGTGGCAAGCGATTAAAGTAAGTGTCGTATTTTTGCCAGGTGATTTCGTTAAAGCTGTGATTGCAGCATTTCTTGTACCTCGATTATATCGTTCATTGAAGCACGTCATTACGCCTGCTGTAAAGAATGGTAAAATCTCAAATGCTAGATAAAGAGCGTAAGGGACTTTATAAAATGTAGGAAACACGTATTAGCGTGTTTCTTTTTGTTATCTGAAAGGAAAGGATGAATAGTGGTGGGGATTACATTGTCTTATATAAAACATACTTGTATACATCCGAATAAAATGGCGATAAAGGAAAAAGATAGACTACTAACATATAAAGAATGGCACGAATCTGTTTGCCAAGTTGCAAATTGGCTCAATAAAGAAAAAACAACGAATAAAACGGTCGCGATTTTACTAGAGAATCGTATTGAATTTTTACAGATCTTTGCAGGTGCTGCAATGGCAGGATGGGTTTGTGTTCCACTTGATTTAAAGTGGAAGCAGGACGAACTTGAAGCAAGATTGGAGTTAGCAAATCCCTCTATTGTCATTACCTCTGAGCAATATAAGATGAGTGAATTGCCGCGAATAAATGGAACTGTACTTTCTATCAATAAATGGAATCAGATGGTGGATAATCAGTTAAATACGTATCATTCTTCAGAAAGTGTACAAAACCACCCTTTCTATATGGGGTTTACATCGGGATCAACTGGGGAAGCAAAGGCATTTCTTCGTGCGCAGGATTCTTGGGTTCATAGCTTTGATTGCAATTTGCATGATTTCCATATGAAAAATAATGATACGGTTTTGCTTGCTGGTACATTGGTCCATTCCCTTTTTTTATACGGGGCAATAAGTGCGCTATATTTAGGGCAAACAGTGTATCTTATAGAAAAATTTATCCCGAATCATGTTCTATCTATATTGGAACAAGAGAATATTTCAGTGATGTACACAGTTCCGACGATGCTAGAGGCATTATATAAAGAAGAAAGTGTTATTGAACAGGAAATAAAAATTATTTCTTCAGGAGCAAAATGGGAGGCGGAAGCAAAACAGAAAGTAAAAACCGTATTTCCGTATGCAAAAAGATATGAATTTTATGGTGCTTCTGAATTAAGCTTTGTCACAGCACTAACAGATGTAGAAAGTGAAAGAAAAGCCAGTTCAGTTGGAAAGCCATGTCATAATGTGCAAATTCGGATATGTAACGCAAAGGGTAAGGAATTGAAGCAAGGTGAAATTGGAACTATTTATGTGAAAAGTGATCAGTTTTTTATGGGATATTTACTGAACGGAGATCTATCTTGTCAAGTTACAGAAGATGGTTGGATGACTGTACATGACATAGGCTATCAAGATGAGGAAGGTTTTTTATATATAGTAGGTAGAGAAAAAAATATGATTTTATTTGGAGGTATTAATATTTTCCCTGAAGAGATTGAGAGTGTATTGGGCACTCATCCAAATGTTGATGAAATCGTAATTGTTGGTGTGAAGGATGGGTATTGGGGAGAAAAGCCTGTTGCCATTGTAAAGGGAAAAGGAACAAAACAAGAATTGAAACGATTTTGTTTACAGCATTTATCATCTTTCAAAATTCCAAGAGAGTGGTATTTTATTGATGAAATTCCTCATACAAGCAGTGGGAAAATTGCTCGTGAAGTGGCAAAACATATAGTTGTAAAACAGGAGAAAGTATATGAATAGAGCGGTGATTGTACTAGCAAAACGAACGCCTATTGGCAAGCGAAATGGAATATTGAGAGAGTATGAAGTACAGCAATTGGCAGCACCTATACTGGCGCACTTAAGTAAAGGTATAGAGCATGAAATAGACGATGTAATATTAGGAAACGTTGTTGGACCAGGCGGAAATATTGCACGGTTATCGGCACTTGAAGCTGGGCTGCTATATAAGGTACCAGGTGTAACAATTGATCGCCAATGCGGGGCTGGATTAGAAGCAATTCGGATGGCTTGTCACTTGATTCAAGGTGGTGCAGGGAATTGCTATATTGCCGGTGGTGTTGAAAGTACAAGTACATCTCCTTTTGAGAAGAGAGCTCGTTTTTCTCCTGATTTTATCGGAGATCCAGATATGGGGATAGCAGCTGAATATGTAGCAGAGCGCTACAAAATTACAAGGGATATGCAGGATGAGTATGCTTGTTTCAGTTATAAAAGAACATTGGGAGCGCTAGAAAAAGGATATTTACAAGAAGAAATTATCCCGATTTCTTCAAATATAACGGAGGATGAAACGATAAAGTACGGAATGAATTATGAACGAATTATAAAGAGAACAAGGCCAGCTTTTTTACAAGGAGGAACAGTGACAGCAGGAAATTCTTGTGGTGTGAATGATGGAGCTTGTGCTGTGCTTGTAATGGAGGAGGGAAAGGCTCGTGAACTTGGATATAAGCCGATTCTTCGGTTTGTTCATAGTACTGTTATTGGTGTAGATCCACATTTACCAGGGAGTGGGCCTATATATGCTGTGCAAAAGTTATTACAAGATCAGAACCTATCAATAGACGATGTTGATTATATTGAAATGAATGAGGCCTTTGCTGCTAAGATTGTGGCCTGTGCGCAAGAATTACAAATTTCCTATGAAAAGTTAAATGTAAACGGTGGAGCAATTGCTCTCGGTCATCCTTACGGTGCATCAGGAGCTATGCTTGTGACTCGGTTATTCTATCAAGTACAAAGAAGAAAGGCGCAATACGTAGTAGCAACATTAGGTATTGGCGGGGGAATTGGGCTTGCTCTATTATTTGAAAAAGTAGAGGGCTAGAAAAAATCTAGTTTTCTACTTTTTTGGTTCATAGACATTACTTCCAGGTTTTGATTTTATTTCATTCCAAGCAGAGATAGCATCGACTTTTGTTTTTCCTTTGTTATATGAATCTTGGAAAAAGGCACGTGTAAAGCGATTGTATTCAAATTGAGCACCGATGTTTGGTTTATATGAAGGATCATTTTTTCTTTCTTGTTCTTCATACCAAAACGTCACAGCATCTTCATATGTTTTTCCGATATTTTCTTTGAAGAAGTTTTGTAGTGTTACTGTGAATCGGAATTTTGCACCGATTATTTCTTTGAAAAAAGCCCGAACATCTTCGCTACAGCGGTGATTTTCAGTAATAATGGTTTGTAGAGAAAGTGGCTCATAAGAAGAAGGTAGGATTTGTTTTTTTCTGGCGGGACTATTTTTCAGTATTTTACCTGTAGTTAAAAAGGTTGCAATGCGCTCAGTAACTTCTATTTTAGAACCACTTGTTGGCAAATCATATTCACGACAAAATTCCTGCAACTCTGTTTTTAGCCAATAATAATTTTTAAAATCTTCAATTAGTATGTTTCTTGTTAAAGGCGGACGCATAGAAATCGCTTCTTTCTTCTATAATTTCCTTAATTGTAAAACATATGTTCCTTTTGTGGAAGGGGTTTAGCTAATAATCTAGAATTATATAGCTTGGAAGTCATATGTATAGAATGAAAAGAGGAGACTATATGAATCATTTATTACAAGTTCGAGTAACTGGAATTTTGATTGAGAAAGAAAACCTTTTAATTGTAAAGCAAAAAGTTTCTGATCGAAATTGGTCTTTACCAGGCGGAAGAGTAGAGGGTGGAGAAATGTTAGAAGAAGCTATGATTCTAGAAATGAGAGAAGAGACGGGATTGGAAACTAGAATTAAGAAATTACTATATATTTGTGATAAACCGGATGTTACGCCATCACTAGTACATATTACGTTTTTACTTGAAAGGGTGTCGGGAGAAATAAAGTTACCGTCTAATGAATTTGATCATAATCCAATCCATGATGTGAAGATGGTACCACTAACAGAATTACGAAATTATCATTTTTCTGAGGCATTTATCGAACTTATTGAAAAAGGATTTCCTAATGCAGGAACTTATCAAGGATTGAAACAAAATATTGGCTTGTAAGTAGATAAAAATCTAAAGGATAGCATCAGGCTATCCTTTAGATTTTACTTTAAAAAGTTTCTTGTGATAAATGAATAAGATGAGCTAGAAATTCTTCACCTGTAATAATTGCTTTTCCTCCGCCGCGAGCGCTTTTTTGATTACCGCCGCCTTTTCCTTCAATAGTAGGAAGAGCATTTTTCAAAATTGTATTCATGTTTGCTGTTACCGCTTTCCCGCATGCAAGAACGCATTGTAATTTTTCTTCATTTTCGGTAACTAGGTATGTAATAGAGTTTTCATTTTGTTCGGTAATGATAGCTGATAATTTCGTGATTTCCTGCATGGAACGATTTGTAAAGACTTTAGAAATGAGTGTTCCAGCATGTATGTCTATGGATTGTTGCAGCAATTTATTTGCTTCTACGAAAAGTAGTTTTTCGTTCATAGTTTGTAGTGCTTTTTCGCTTTCTTCTTGAGAGGTAAGAAGCTGGGTTACTTTATTTGGAATATCATTTTCACTACTATTTAACTGTTTGGAAACGTCTTTAATAATTTGTTGATGACGCTCCATTAACTTGAGTACACGCCATCCTGCAACAAATGTTAAACGGATACCACCTTTATTTCGCTCCCACCCTATTATATGAATTGGCCCCACTTCACCTGTATATTTTGGATGTGTACCACCACAACCGTTATAATCATAGTTTTCAATGATTACAACGCGAATATTTTCTGTAATTGTTGGTTCTTTTCGGAGCGGTAACTGTTTTGCTTCCTCTAAGTTCATCCATTTAATATGGATAGGATGATTTTCAAAGACAATTTGATTTGCAATTTGGAGTGCGCTAGTGGCTGTTTCTATCAAAAGCTCAGGCGTGTCTAAATCAATTGTTATCGTTTCTTTTCCAAGATGAAAACCAATTGTAGGAATGTCAAAATGATCCCAAAATGCAGCGGATAGGATATGCTGAGCTGTATGTTGTTGCATATGATCAAAACGACGCTGCCAATTAATTTTACCTGTTACTTCTTTTGTATGTAATTCACTTGATATAAAATGACGGATTTCGCCCTCAACTTCCTCAACATTGACGACGGAAGCTTCATTTAATGTTCCTGTATCATGTGGTTGCCCACCGCCAGTTGGGTAAAATGCTGTTTCTGTCAAAGTAACATATAATTTTTCTTCGCTATCATAGGCCTGTTTAATAATTTGAGCTGTAAATGTTTGCTGATAGGCATCGATGTAATATAATTTTTGGTTCACTTTCGTACTCCTTTCTATCTCACTAGTTTCATTGTAAAGCAATCTAAATAAGTTTCCTAATATTTCAGAAGAAAAAACCTCTTTTTTAGAATTTTCTTGCTATAATAAGAAAAAGGGAATATACGGGGGTGGATGAAATGCTGTATGAAAATGGCGTAGACAAATTGATTCGTCTCAATACAAATATTTCTGAACTATATCGAGAATTACATGGAATGACTCGGACTTTAATGGAGTGTAATCGAGAAAGTATAATATTCGATCGGTTATATGTGAAAGAGTTATTATGGAAAAAAGAAGATGTGTCCGCTATGTATGATCAGCTTCTCGTTCAGCTTTGTATCAATGAATGCTTTGATTTAAAAAGTGTCATCACTGGTGAATACAAATATACGTATGAGGAAGTGGAAAATGCGGTTCTTGAATTTAATGAAAAGTATGATGTGAACATCCTAATCAAGGACGTTTGCAAAGAATTACAGTTTACATATGGTATTGACATGGAATTATCTAGGACAGCCAAGGTATAATTATATTTACTATAGAAACAGGGAAAAGAAAGCTGTTAGTTTGCTTTCTTTTTCTATGCATATGTATGAAGTAGGGTTAGAAGGTTAATTTTACCCCGCATTAACGGACAGTAATCCTCCCTATCTCAAGGTTCAGAGAGAAGCAAAGAAGATAGGTGGGGGGATGAAGAACCCCACACTGATGGAAGTTTCACTTTATATAAAATAAAGAAAAAACAGGGTAGGAAAAATTAGTAACAAACTTTTTCCACTCTGTTTTTATATAACGTTTTAATTAAAAAAAAGAACTTTTTTCTCATGTTCATTTGCAACTTCAGTTTTTGAAATGTGTATGGCAAGAAAGCCATTTTCTAAACAGGCTAGCATTTTTTTATAGATGATGTTAGCAGGTAAAGAAATTGTTCGTTGCAAGGACGAGTTCTTATGAAATATATGAATTGCTAGGCCTGTCTCCATCTTGTTTATAAGTACATCTTGTTCTGACACATTAGGGATATCAGTTTCTAAAATATACTCTTGCTCCGTTTCGCAAAGATCAATGTGGATGTGATTAGGGAAACTGAAGTTGTCGTATGAATCAGAGCAAAACTGATCCATCCATTCTTCAAAACCATCAACATGAAAAAGACAGTTTTTCTTTTTCTTGCCCATGTAAGACACCCTCCGTAAAGTCTCAATTCATATTATAATATGCATTAAGAAATTAGAGGTGAAAAACAAACTAGAAAATATGTTGAGTGGTTTGTTGTAAATAGCTTAAGTGAGAAGGACAATGCATGCGCATTGTCCTTCTTTTACATATCGTGATGCGCGTGATTTTTTTGTCTTGAATGATTTCGGTTTTTTACTTTATGTGACCCACTTAGCGGCTCAGGTTGCCCAGAGGGCTGTCCTTTTTTTGTGTTTTGACGAATAGACTTGCTATTGTTTTTTTCCATGTTGTGTTGCACCTCCTTCTTGTATTTAGAATGAGAGAACTTTGTAAATTTATACGAGAATGTTTTTATGAAAAAAGGTAAAGCTAAGTGAGACTAACTATAACAGAAAGGGGAAAGCGTATGCCGTATCATAAAGATAAACAGCAAGCTTTTCAAGCCGCACAACAAGGAGTCGTACAAGCGGAAAATTTATACAACAATATTGTGAAAAATGACCCGAATTATGGTCAGGATTTAAAGCATTTACGCCAAGAAGTTCAAGAGGCATATGAACAAATTCAAAATGCATTGGAAGTAGCATCTGAAACACAACGTCCACAACTTGAGCAGTATGAAAGTAATTTGCAAAACATTATACGAGATGTGGATCTGCTAGGCGATTGAACAGGTTGTATGAGTTCAACAACCTGTTCAAGTTTGGAGTCGATATGTTGAAAAGAAAAATTTCTGTAATAATCATTTGTTTGGTTTGTGTAGTACATATATTTCAAGTGGACAAAGTAGAAGCGAAAATGCTGATGAGAAAAGAATTAGAGCCTACGGGTTATGTAACGTGGGAGGTACCAAATAACGAGAAGATAATTGCAATTACATTTGATGATGGTCCGGATCCTACGTATACTCCGCAGGTGTTAAAGCTATTACACCAATATAAAGCTGAGGCAACTTTTTTTATGATTGGTTTTCGGGTTCAGCGGAATCCGTATTTAGTTAAGCAGGTGCTAAAGGAAGGACATGAGATTGGAAATCATACGATGAATCATTTATATGCTAGAAGTGCATCTGATGAAAGATTAAAAGATGATATTTTAACGGGGAAAAAGTATTTACAAAAGTGGGTAAAGGAGCCGCTACTTTTCCGTCCACCAGGTGGATATATTAACGATGCAGTTTTTACAACGGCAAAAGAAGCGGGTTATCAAACCGTTTTATGGTCTTGGCATCAAGATCCAAAAGATTGGGCAAATCCAGGAACTGAGTCCATTGTGAATCATGTTGTGAAAAATGCGAAGAGCGGAGATATTGTGTTACTGCATGACGGAGGAAATGATCGTAGTCAAACGGTAGCTGCATTAGAAAAAATCCTGTCGGCCCTTCAAAAGGAAGGGTATCGATTTGTAAAAGTTTCGGAATTGTTACGTTATAAGCATTAAATAAAAATCCCAAAAGGATTTCCTTTTGGGATTTTTCATTATTGATTCTTTTTACGTTTTTTATTATTTTGACGCTGAGCTGGTGTTAGTGGCTCGTTTGCGAATTCTTCATTATAGCCAGTTCCTTGTCCTTGTGCGGATGCAGCATTCATTCCTGAAATTACATGATTTGCTTTACGTTTACCCATTTATTTTCACCTCTACAATGTTTTCTTTATAAAAATACTGAGCTGTTCATTACATGTATGAACAGAGAAGAAAAGCTCTAAAAAGAAAGCTTTACTTTATGGTAATAGTATTCATAAGGAGAGCGAAGACTATTCAAAATTCCAGAGATAAAGAAAACTTATGATAAACTATAAGTTTCTTATTATTTACTTATTTAGAAAGTTGTAATAAGATATTATCGTAAGGTATTGAAAAGTTTGTCTACATTTTATATTCAGACA
>Ga0105250_10002170_pt1 | contig 10061 bp, 10 predicted proteins | sample KBSS54metaG_FD_80425 | JGI IMG/M metagenome (GOLD analysis project Ga0105250, IMG submission 80425) | Switchgrass rhizosphere microbial communities from Kellogg Biological Station, Michigan, USA - KBS S5-4 metaG | ecosystem: Host-associated > Plants > Roots > Rhizosphere > Soil | place...
GAGAGGGGATAACCGGTGTTTTCTCTGACCTTCTCCCTCTCCTGGGGGAGAGGGTCGGGGTGAGGGCGAGCCAATCTTAACCTCGCTTACGCATAACCCCCTCTTGCACCGTAGACGCCACCAGCACGCCATCGCGTGAATAGAATTCGCCTCTAACAAAACCGCGCGCACTAGAAGCCGAAGTACTCTCAACGCTGTAGAGCAGCCAGTCATTCATATCGAACGGGCGGTGGAACCACATCGAATGATCGATTGTCGCCACCTGCATGCCCGGCTCCAGGAAACCGACGCCGTGAGGCTGAAGGGCGACGGGCAGGAAGTTAAAATCAGAGGCGTAACCCAGCAAGTACTGATGGACGTGTAACTCGGTTGGCATTTTCCCGTTGGCACGCATCCACACCTGGCGTACCGGCTCATCGACATGCCCTTGCATCGGGTTGTGGAACACCACCGGGCGGATCTCCAGCGGTTTTTCACAGAGAAACTTCTCTTTCAGGCTCTGAGGCAGCAGCTTTTCAAACGCCATGGCGATTTCTGTTTCTGACTTCAGGTTTTCCGGCGCAGGGGCTCCAGGCATAGCTTTTTGATGTTCAAAACCGGGTTCTGGCGCCTGGAAAGAGGCGGTCATATAGAAAATGGGTTTGCCATTTTGAATCGCCGCCACGCGACGAGCGCTGAAACTATTGCCATCACGCAGGGTTTCGACGTCATAAACAATCGGTTTTTGGCTATCGCCGGGACGCAGAAAATAACTGTGGAATGAATGCACCAGACGTTCAGCTGGCACGGTTTCTTTGGCGGCATACAACGCCTGGCCAACAACTTGCCCACCGAATACCTGACGTAAACCTAAGTCCTCGCTCTGGCCACGAAAAATACCTTCTTCAATCTTTTCCAGATTGAGTAATGCCAACAAATTGCTGAGCGCCTGACTCATAAAAGGTCCTCAATGGAATTAACAAAAATCGCGCAATTGGCCTGATTATAACAGGTTTCCTGTAATCGCCACTCAGTGGCCCGACCTGACGAAATGTCTTAGTTTTCAGAAAAAGTCAGAAGTTTGTGCCACACTTAGCATGATAAGTATATTTAACCACTCATTACTCGTGGGCCTGAAGCCTGCTGGTGCGTTGATAAAAGGAGAACAAATCAATGAAACTTGTGCACACGTTAAGTGGTTTAGCCATGGCAGTTGCGTTGACGGGATGCGCGCATAACAAAAGTGCTGACATCCCAACGCCAGCCCCAGCTGCGACGACGTCGTCAGCGGCAGCATTAGCACAATCTGATATTCAACAGCCGAATGTATCGGGGACAGTCTGGATTCGTCAGCGTATTGCGCTTCCGCCGGATGCGGTGCTAACGGTGACATTGTCTGACGCATCTTTGGCAGATGCTCCGTCAAGAGTGCTGTCGCAAAGAGCGGTCCGTACTGAAGGGAAGCAATCACCTTTCAGCTTTGTGTTGCCGTTTAACCCAGCGGATATTCAGCCTAACGCTCGCATCATCTTGAGTGCGGCGATCACCGTAAACAATCAGCTGATGTTTATCACCGATACCATTCAGCCGGTCATTAACAACGGTGGGACCAAAGCAGACCTGACCCTGGTGCCCGTTCAGCAAACGGCGGTTCCAGTCCAGGATAACGGTGGTGCGGTATCGACCGTTCCTGCGCCAACGCAGTACTGATACTAAGCATATAAGCGCCTCTGCGGAGGCGCTTGACGCTGATATCGTAGGTCGGATAAGCGCAGCGTCATCCGACACAACTGGCTAATCCCCTCACGGAGGCGCTGCTAGTAATTCCAGCGATAACGTTCCATCTCAATTTTCCCGTCCCCAGACACCATAATCCCTTCTGATAGCAAAGCTTGCCGCTGGCGCTGTAGATCCGGGCCGGTCAGCGAAATCGTGCCATGACGATTCACGACGCGATGCCACGGTAATTTACTGCCTTCAGGTAAGCGCTTGAGAACACCTCCGACTTGTCGTGCGGCACGCGGTGAACCCGCCAGGCGCGCCACATCGCCATATGTGGTGACGCAACCTTCAGGAATAGCGGCAATAATCTGATAAACACGCTGCGGGAATGAATCGTTGTTATCCATAGCAAACTCCAAATCAGGATGCCGGTAAGGATAATCGTCGTGTACTAAACTAGAAAGAAAAACTGGGGGTGCGCAAGAAAGCAACACCTGACCGCTCCTTGCTTGCAATTGCCGGGGGCAACATGGATAATGCGCCAGCGCGTTAGGTAACTAGCGCTCTCAATGGGGGCCCTGTTGGTTCTCCCGCAACACTAATTTGTGAATTCGGTCAGGTCCGGAAGGAAGCAGCCGCAGCAGATGACGTGTGTGCCGGGATGTAGCTGGCAGGGCCCCCACCCAATTCTGGGGTCTGCTAAACCACCGTTCTTCTTAGATATTCACTACCTGTTTGCGCAACACTCTCCCAAATCGGTTTTAATCGTTCCAGCGCGATGCGCATTTCCGTGGTTTCTAACGTAAACGGCATTCTTAAATAGCGTTCAAATGCGCCATCAATGCCAAAACGTGGCCCTGCGCCAATGCGGATGCCTTGCGATTCTGCACTTGCGGCAAACACCGTCGCCAATGGTTTTGGCAACTCAATCCACCACGATAATCCCCCTTGTGGCACCACGGTCAGTTTCCAGTCGGGAAACAGTTCTTTAATGGCTGCACCGCAGGCATCTCTGCGCTGGCGTAAAATTTCACGGCGTTGGGGTAAAAAGTTTTCAGCGTCGTTAAACAGGTTAATCGCGGCAAGTTGCTCAAGGATTGGCGAGCCTAAATCCAGCGAATCGCGGATTTGTATCAGCGAAGCAATGGTGCGTGTACTGGCGCGTATCCAGCCGAGGCGCAAACCACCCCAGAAGCTTTTTCCGGCGGAACCTAGCGTAATCACCCGGTCGGCATCATCAAAAGCGGCCAGTGGTGGCGGTGGTGGGGCGTCGTACCACAGGTCGGCCATGGTTTCATCGACCACTATTGTGGTGCGTGTTCGGGCGGCAATATCAGCGATGGTTGCACGAGTTGTGGCATCCATACAGCAGCCGACAGGATTATGAAAATCGGCCAGCAAGTAGGCCAGCCGTGGCGAAGTTTGTGCAATGGTGGCTGCCATTCCTTCAGTGTCCCAACCTTGTTGTGTCAGGCTAACGGGAACAGCACGGCATGACGCTCCTTTAATGGCGGCGAGTGCCATCGGGTAAGTAGGCTGGTCGATGACCACGCGGTCGCCAGGGCCGGTTAACAAACGTAAGATCAAGCCAAAACCACTCAGCGCACCGTTGACGATCATAATCTGATCGGCGTCAGTTGGCAGCCCGCGGGCGGCATAGCGTTGCGCGATAATCTCACGCAGTTCAGGCAAACCCTGCTGGTTATAACCGGTCGTCGCTAAATGTTCTGGCAAGGCAATCAGTGCCTGAGCATAGGCCTGATGAATTTCTGGCCCGGCAGTGAGTGCTGCAGTGGAAAGATCTAATGTGGTCGCCCGGCCAGGAAGAGGAGAGACGGTTTGCCGCCCTTCCGGCAGCATGGTGACAGAACCTGAACCTTGTCGGCTTGCCAGATATCCTTCATCCCGCAACTGAGCCAGCGCGGTGGCGACCGTGGTGCGGCTAATACCGAGTGCGGCTGCCAGTTCTCGCTCGCCAGGCAGGCGGCAATCGAGCGGCAAGCGTCCATCCAGAATCAGCAACCGTAGCCCATCCGCCAGTTGGCGATAAACCGGGGAGCGCGGTAAATCCTGTTGCCAGTTTCCCAGCAATTTTGTCAGCGATGATGAACCGGTTCTGCGCTGTGTCATAGCAATCCACTTTGTATTAACTGGACCTTAATATCAGATCCATTTTGCGTGAAAGTAAAGCCACAAAAGATTTCTGAGGTGAAGATAATGATCGCTCGTCGCTTGCTGCAACTGTATACCGGTCTGGTGCTATACGGTGTCTCTACCGCCATGTTTGTGCGAGCCAATTTAGGGGCCGATCCATGGAATGTGTTCCACCTTGGTGTGGCGCGGATCTTCTCTCTTAATATTGGCATGGTGATGATTGTGGTCGGCGCGTTGGTGCTGCTGCTGTGGATCCCGTTGCGCCAAAAACCTGGGCTTGGGACCATCAGCAACGTGATTGTGTTGGGGTTGGCCGCTGATGCCGCGTTAGCCTTAATGCCGCCGCTTGAATCGCTGGCAGCGCGCAGTATTTTGCTGTTGGCAGCGATACTGGTGAATGCGATTGCCACGGGGATGTACATCGGCGCTGGGTTTGGTTCAGGGCCACGAGATGGCTTAATGACCGGGATTAACGCGCGAACGGGTTGGTCGGTGCGCAGTGTACGCACCGCCATCGAATTGACGGTTTTACTGGCGGGATGGTTGATGGGCGGCACATTTGGCGTCGGGACGGTGTTATACGCGCTGGCGATTGGCCCATTAATTCAACTCTGTTTGCCGTGGTTTCGTATTCATATTCAACGGGAGAAAAAACTGGTTGAACCGACAATAGTACCCTAATGTTGAAACCTAAAACCGACAGTTTGAGGTCACGATGCACAACACGGTCATTAGCAAAGCGGCGGCACATTTTAGTAGCTATCAGTTAGCAGAAATTTTATCTCACTGTTTTGAAGGGTATTTAGTCCCTTTCACCATTGACGGTAAGGCCTTTGCCTCGCGTTTTGCCGCTGAAGATATGAGCCTCAATGATAGCCGTGTGTGGATGCAAAACGATGAACCGAAAGCGTTGGCGATCATCAGTCGCCGTGGCCAATCCTGTCGCCTCGCCGCATTTGCTATTCGCCCTGAACTGCGTGGGCAGGGGTTTGGCAGGCAATTCATGCAGCAATTAATTGATGAAGCGAAAGCGCGTGGCGACCGCAACATGTGGCTGGAAGTCATCGTCGGTAACGACAGTGGGCTGGCACTGTATGAGCGTATGGGATTTGTGCGTCAGAATACGTTCGTCGGATTTTACGCTACAAGCCCGGCGCGCTTTATTGCCACCAACGAATTAACTGAAGTCGATCCTCTGATGGTTGCCAAAAAAATGATGGCCGATACGCACCTGCGTTTGCCGTGGTTAAGCGGGGGGGAGACGCTGTTTAAATTACCCGGCCAGGCATTTTCGCTGCAAGATGCCGCTTACGCCATGGTAGTGACGGCGCCATACCTCAGGTTACGAATGCTGTATGTTGATCCGGCTGCGCGAGGCAAAGGGCTGGCGAAAAAGCTGCTGATGTTATTGCGTGAGCGCTTCCCAGGTATTGCAACTGCAGCGGCTATCCCTGAACAAATGTCTCCTCTTTTCCTGAGCTGCGGCTACCGTCAAGACCCCATTACGCAATATGAAATGCTACTCAAACTCTGAGTAAGCAGTTTTCATTCTCAACGACTAAACTTATCAATCGCAATCATCACGGGTGGAAAACATCTACCCGTCTTCACCACACCGTGGAGGTTCACCATGCATTATGTTGATGGTTTCGTTGTTGCTGTACCGGCAGCAAATAAAGATGCGTATAAGCAAATGGCCGCGAAAGCGGCGCCGCTATTCAAAGAGTTTGGTGCGTTACGCGTAGTAGAATGTTGGGCTGACGATGTGCCCGATGGCAAACTCACTGATTTTCGTATGGCGGTGAAAGCTGAAGAGAAAGAAGAAGTGGTTTTCAGCTGGATTGAATATCCTTCCAAAGAAGTTCGCGATCAAGCAAATGCCAAAATGATGTCTGACCCACGGATGAAAGAGTTTGGTGAGTCAATGCCATTTGATGGCAAGCGCATGATATATGGTGGCTTTGCACCACTGCTTGACGAGTAAAAAAGGGTGGATGACGCCAGGCCAGGTAGCCTGATCTGGCGTCAAGAGCGCTTCGTTGCCCTGGCGTGATAGTTCGCCACCCAGGCAATAAACTCCTCTTTCGGCAGCGCTCTACTGTACAACCAACCTTGCCCGTACTGCACACCCTGCTGGCGTAACCACGAGGCCTGAGCGGGGGTTTCAATACCTTCGGCCACCATTAAAACCCCCAGAGTATTGGCCATTTCAATGATATGTGGCGTGACGTTTTTATATTCCAGCGCATCGACAAACGACTTATCTATTTTAATGATATCGACATCGAGATCCTGCAAATAACTGAGACTCGAGTAACCAGTACCGAAATCATCAATATAAATGGCATGGCCCGCTTTGCGATATTGCGCAAGAATCGGTGCTGTCACTTTCGGATCGGCAAAACCCCGCTCGGTAATTTCAAGTGCAATTTGCTCTGGTTTAACGGAATAACGACTTAGATAAGGGGTAATGACTTCAAGAATATGTAGACTTCTTGCGTCGCGCACGCCCAGATTAACCGAAATATGGTGGTCTGGGTTTTGGCTAAGCCACTCGCCAAGCTCGAGGAAAATAAGCTCAATGACTTGTTCAGTTAATTGCGTGACCAGCCCGGTTTGTTCCGCCAGCGGAATAAACGCATCAGGATTCAGCATTGAACCATCTTGCTGCTTCCAGCGAATTAATGCTTCAGCACCAACGCTTTCACCGCTTTGAAGATGGACAATAGGTTGATATACCACGCTAATTTCACGGTTTTTAATGGCGTCCATCAAGCGGTTACGTGGTGATAATAACCGGCGCAGAACACGAATTAAGAATGTACCCGCAAGAAGACTAATCACTAAACCGACGGGTAGCCAAATCAATAGTTGCTCATACCAAACCGTATTCAGCGGCTCCAGTGAAGCCCAGGCCACCATGGCCAGGCCAGTTTCTGGATTGCGACGGATAACATAAAAATCGTTCTCGCTTTGAAATTCCTCTACACCTTGTTTCAGCGGTTCACGCCACGCGTCTGGAATATAGTGACTATTGCTGGCAATTATTCTCTGTTTAGCCAGACCGACCATGGCAATATTTAGCGTGTATTTACCAAATGGTAGTACGTCAATAAAGGACATCGGGTCAACTAAGGCAACATGAGAGAACTTGCCAATATAGATCATCTTGCGTTTAAAGCCTGGCAGCGGTGGCGTGGTATACCATGCATTAAAGCCATAACTACCAGAATGTTCGGGTTTACCCAGGGTTTCACCGTGGCTGAATAACTCCAGCGAACTACACAGAAGATGGTCATCCTTTTGAAATATCACTTCTTGCACATAGCGATATTCAAGGGCGATGCGATGCATGGCCTCCGCATGAGCCGGAGAGCAGGTATTGTCTTTATTGAGGTTAATATCATCAACAGCAGCAACAGCCTGCTCGATAACATTGCCGGTGCGGTACAAGGCGTGATCGGCAAACTCTCCCAGTTCGTTATGAAAAACTTGCTCGGCATTACGATGAGCAAGATAAATGCTTAACAAAATAGGCAGCAAAACCGCCAAAATAAGTATGCCACTGACCAGGCTAATAAGCTTTCGGGATGTCATTCTTTTAGACCCCGTGAGAAATTTCGTTTTTATAATGGTTTTTCATAGAAGAGGTTAGTCTATCTCACATGAATGAGGGATGTTATGTTTTCATGCTGAGTGGGCATGGAGTCTTGAGATGCGAGCATCTGGTGAGCATAAAATGAAGAAAAAAGAGTTTGTTATTCAGGATTTGTTGAGCAAGATTTATCAACATAATGATTCACAGCGACGCAAATTACCCCCTGAACGCCAGCTTGCCATGGAATATGATGTTTCGCGTTTTACTATTCGCAAAGCGCTGGAAAAACTGGTGAGTATTGGGGTCGTGGAAATTGTCCAGGGATCTGGAATTTGGATTAACCCACAGGCCCGTAATAACCCGCTGGTCTATAACTCCATCACCGAAAAGCGTTTTGATCAGATGGCGTTTCGCATGGTGAATCTGCATAAGAAATTACCTAATCGCGAAGAGCAGCAAGTTTTTGGTGTGGGTGAAAATGACTACGTCTGGCAGTTTTGCCGCTTGCGATATGTCGATAATCAAAAGGTACAAATCGAGATTTCGCGTATGCCAGTACAGGATTTCCCTGATTTAAACCAGCAAGTGATCGAACGCTCGATTCAACAATATGTGCTGAGCAAGGGGTTGCGAATTTCTCACCTGCTAACCAGTTATCAGGCGGTGGCGGTTAGCAAAGAACAGGCGGCCTTACTGGAATGTAAAAAAGGTATCCCGGCGATGCACATCATCAACCGGGGCATTCTGGAAGGGGGGCGCGTTTTTGAAATCAGCGACATCATCGACATCAACTATTCCTGCACCTACGTCATCCCCTATAACCATGACAATTTAGCGTATCGGCAGGGCACTCAAGGCGTGTGAATCGCCCCATTAGGCAAGCGACTTTGCGTCCACTCGTGTGGGCGATATTCCACCGGGAAGGCTTCCGCTTTTTGTTGATCGAAACCGACGCCAATGCCCGGCTTTTCAAGCGGATAAATATAACCGCGCTCTGCAACTGGCGCGCCGGGGAACACCGCTTCGGTATTCGGTTTATTCGGAATAAATTCCTGAATCGCCGCATTGTGCAGGTGAATATTTAAATGGGTATTCACCGCCACGCCGATTGGCGTCATGTCAGATGGGCCATGCCAGGCCAGACGCACACCAAATGCCTGGCAAAGAATGGCGAGTTTCAACGCTGGAGTTATCCCGCCAATTTGTGAAACGTGGCAGCGAATAAAATCGATGCGCCGATTCACAATCAAATCATGCCATTCAGCCGGGTTATTAAACAATTCGCCCATTGCCAGCGGCACTGATGAATGCGCGCGGACTTGCTCTAACCAGGCACTTTGTTGCGGCGGCAGAATATCTTCGATAAACCACGGTTGATAAGGCTCAAGCGCTTTTGCCAGCTGCACCGCTTGCTGCGGGAATAAACGTTCATGCACATCGTGAAGAATATGGAACTGGTTGCCGTACTTCTCGCGCAGCGCTTTGAACATCGCCACGGTATTCGCCATATATTCGTCCTGATCGTAATAGGCGCCAGGCGTTGGCTCACGAGTGGCATGCAAACCTTGCGGCGTGCCACCGTAGAAACCTAACTGGCAGCGAATGTAGCGGTAACCTTGCGCCAGCAGTTTGTCCACTTCCAGATACAACCCTTCCAGGGTTTCACTGGCGGCGTGGCTGTAAGCGGCGATAGCGTCTTTCGATTTTCCGCCCAGCAATTGGTATAGCGGCATTCCGGCAAGCTGGCCTTTGATATCCCAAAGTGCCATATCCACACCGGCAATGGCGTTGTTGATGACCGGGCCGTTACGCCAGTAAGCGTTGACGGTCATCATCTGCCATAAGTCTTCGATATTATTGGCATCGCGCCCGATAAGCAGTGGTTTGAGGTATTCATCGACCATGGTTTTCACGGCCAGCGGGCGTTGCTGGAAGGTGGCACAGCCGTGGCCGGTCACACCCTTATTGGTGGTAACTCGCACTGTGACCAGGTTGTGACGGTCGGGGCGGGTAATAAAACATTCGATATTTTCAATAATGGTTGGCTGCACAAGATGACTCCGCAATGCGTTTTAAAAACGTTCATTGGCTTTTCAGGTTTAAGGCTTCTGCTTTTTACTATCACCCTATTTTTGACTGCGGGTAAATCATTTTTTTTGCTTATTTTTATTGGTCAGGAAAAGGTGTGCGGTGAACATAAAAACCGTACCAATTTGTCTCTTTAGGTGGTTTCATGGCTTTTGTATAGGCTAATTGTGATGTTGTTCAAAGTTTATTGGTTTGTTTTAGTGGTTGCGATTCCCTACCATCATGGGCATTCAACACATAACAATAAGCAATTTTTTGGGGAGTGACAGATGGGGACCCGTGATGCCATTAATAATATTATTCACCTGATTGGTGGGGCGGATAATATTAGTAAAGCCTGGCACTGTATGACGCGCTTGCGCTTCTCTCTGATTGACGAGAATAAAATTGATCAGTCCGGGATTAAAAAAATCCCTGGTGTTTTAGGGGCGCAGATTCAGAGCGATCAATTCCAGATAATTATTGGCCCGCAGGTCAACAGTTGGTATGAACAACTGACCCACGAGCTTGGCTCCACTCC
>Ga0105250_10002175_pt1 | contig 10038 bp, 5 predicted proteins | sample KBSS54metaG_FD_80425 | JGI IMG/M metagenome (GOLD analysis project Ga0105250, IMG submission 80425) | Switchgrass rhizosphere microbial communities from Kellogg Biological Station, Michigan, USA - KBS S5-4 metaG | ecosystem: Host-associated > Plants > Roots > Rhizosphere > Soil | place...
AAACTTGAAGACGCACCGATAATCGCAATAACCCACATCCAAAATACAGCTCCAGGTCCTCCCATAGAAATAGCTAACGCTACACCAGCTAAGTTCCCGATACCAATACGAGCTGCAGAACTCATACAAAATGCTTGGAACGATGATACGCTGCCTTTTTTACGTGTCTTGCCAGTTAGTCCATCACTCATTAAACGAATCATTTCCCCTAAATGAGTAATTTGTACGAATTTCAATTTAATAGAAAAATAAAGCCCTAAACCAATTAACATTGCAATAAGAATATATGACCAAAGAATCGTATTCGTCGACGAAACGAATTGTTCCAAAATATTCATACAATTAACCCCTCCTTTTCTCCATAAATCGAATTATATTCAAAAAATATTCAAAAATCAACATTTTTCGACAGCTTGCGACTTCCAAATATTAGGCACCTTTCAGTAGATGCATTGTTCTTTTGTGATTTTACTTTTACAAACTGTGCATACTAAACAAAAAATAATTTCATAAACAACACCATTGACAAAAATATATAACTGTAACTATAATGGTTACATCAGGTTGTAACAAACCTAATTACAATACATTCATTCATTTTCAGATATACACGTTAACAAAACACTTTGGAGGGATTTATTATGAAAATCGGTATTATCGGAGCAACTGGTAAAGCTGGAAGTCGTATTTTAAAAGAAGCATTAGATCGCGGACATGAAGTAACTGCAATCGTAAGAAATGCTGCAAAAATTACAGAAGAAAACATCAAAGTTTTAGAGAAAGATGTATTTTCTCTTACATCTAACGACTTGCAAGCATTCGATGTAGTTGTAAATGCATTCGGCGCTCCAGCAGGACAAGAACACCTTCACGTAGATGCAGGAAACGCACTTATTGAAGCTGTGAAAGGTGCACCAAATACAAAATTACTTGTAGTTGGCGGAGCAGGAAGCTTATTTGTAGACGAAGAAAAAACAACACGTGTATTTGATACACCAGGTTTCCCGAGCGAATACCTTGCAACAGCTCAAAACCAAGGTAAAAACTTAGAAATCTTGCAACAAACAAATGATATCGCTTGGACATTCATCAGCCCTTCTGCACTATTCGCATTAGGAAAACGCACTGGTTCTTACAAAGCTGGCAAAGACAATCTTCTTGTTAACTCAAAAGGTGATAGCTACGTAAGTTACGAAGACTTCGCAGTTGCAGCACTTGATGAAATCGAAAACCCAAAACATGTAAACGAACGCTTCACAGTAGTTTCTGAAGCTGAATAATAAAAAAGCTCGTAAAACATAATGTTTTACGAGCTTTTTCTTATTATTGCACTTGCTCTAAGCCATTCGGAGTAATCTTAAAGGATATTTCTTGCCCCTTCATTGCATCCTCTTTTTTAACTAACTCATTCTTTTTGTACCAATTCAAACGACTCGGTTCCGCATGGTATACTTTCAACACGTCTCCATACTCAAATGCCGTTCCATTTACTTGCCCAGCAAAATTCTTTGAAGTCTCTTGTCCTTGTGCCGTTACATGCTTTTTCTCATTTCCATTTTGATCATAAATCGTAAGGCCTATATACTGTTCATTTACAAAGCGATAATGAATCTCATCATTTGTAAATGTTGCATGTAATTTCTTTTCAGCGTGGTTTAACGTAATAATTGAACGTGTTACATCAGCCACACCTTGGTATACTATACTATCTCCATACGTCACTTCTAATGAAACTTCCGTCACTTTCTTGTTACCAAAGCGATCTTTCGTTTCTACTTTTACTTTTTGTTCACCAATTTTTGTTGTATTCGGTTTTTCTACAAATCCGAGTACTTCCCCATCTTTCACTTGAACAAAGTTTTTCGCTTCTAATTTTTCAGCGTCCGTTCCGATTACTACTTTTTGTGGGACTGCTGTTACTTCTTGCTCAGCTTCCATTCTCTCGAAACCTTTTTCCGTTAATTTAAAGTACAACTCTTGTTTCCCTTTACCGTTACTTACAAACTCATTCTTTTGATACCACTTCAAACGATCTGATTCTGCATGATATACCTTAATAACATCACCATATGCGAAGTCTACACCATTTAACTGTTCTGCAAAGTTTTTCGAACTCTCTTGCCCTTCTGCCGAAATAACTTTCTTTTCATTTCCATTTTGATCGTATAGCGTGATTCCCATATATTTTTCATTCTCAAAACGATAATGAACTTTAGCATCCGTAAATGTTGCCTGTAGCTTTTTCGTATTATGATCCGCAGTTACGATAGAACGCGTATTATTACCATCACCTTGGAAGACTAAGCTATCGCCATAAATTACTTCCAATGGCACTTCCGTCACTTTCTTATTTCCAAAACGATCTTTCGTTTCTATTTTCACTTTTTGTTCACCGATTTTTGTTGTATCCGGTTTTTCTACAAATCCAACTACTTCTCCATCTTTCACTTGAACAAAGTTTTTTACATCTAATTTTTCAGCTTCTGTTCCGATTACTACTTTTTGTGGTACTGCTGTTACTTCTTGTTGAGCTTCCATTCTCTCGAAACCATGCTCTGTTATTTTAAAATATAACTTTTGTTCTACTTCCCCTTTTCCCTTACCTACAAACTCGTTATTTTGATACCAGTTTAATCGTTCTGATTCTGCATGATACACTTCCACAACATCACCATATGCGAAGTCTACACCATTTAACTGTTCTGTAAAATTTTTCGAATTCTCTTGCCCTTCTACCGAAATAACTTTCTTTTCATTTCCATTTTGATCATATAGCGTAATTCCCATATATTTTTCATTCTCAAAGCGATAATGAACTTTAGAATCCGTAAATGTTGCCTGCAGCTTTTTCGTATTATGATTCGCCGTTACGATAGAACGTACCGCATCACCATTACCTTGGAAGACTATACTATTTTCGTAGCCAATATTCACTAAAACTGGAATTAAATTTTTATTCCCTTTTTCATCTATAATTTCCACTTTTACAGTTTTTTCTCCAATTCCAGGTTTATCTTGTATAATTACACCTGTTACTTTTACACTTTCTCCTAAATTTTGTACAAGTTCGTTTGCTTTTTTCTCATCATATGTAGTACCAACTGCTACATTTTGTATTTTTGTATCATTTGGCTCACCATATGGAACTTCATATGGCTCAGTTTGTTTTTCTCGAATTGGATTACTATCTGTCGATAACCATATTTCTTTTTCAAGATCAGGTAATTGTAATTGATTTATTTTTTCTACAGTTCCTTCATTTGGAGTAAGTCCCCACTTTTCAAAGAATGGAATTAAATTTTGTCCTGCTGCTTTTGACGTCATGTAAATAAACATCTGCTTCTTCTCGTCATCAGATTTAGGCATTTCTACATCATGTAACATACGGTACATTTGGTGCAATTTCGGATAAAATTGATCTCCATAAGCTAAATACAGTTGCCAAAACATAACTAATTTCTCGAATCCATCCATTTTCTCTTGCGCATCCGGTTTATCTAAATATGCAAAGGCCTTTTCATAACGTCCTTCTTTTTCTAGCCTTGTTTTATGTCCAAATGTCGTTTGAACTGCTAAAGAATAAATATTCACAGTTACCTCTCCAAGCTCACTCCATAACCAAGGGACCTGCTGATGTTGATGACCTACTTCATGCCAAGGTCCCCATCCGTCAGCAGTTAATTCTTCTACATCTAATACTGATTTTAAATTCCCTTTTGAATAGGCCGTTCTATATTCCATAGCGTACATATGAGTTTTTGTATACCAATCTTCAACGAAATGAACATAATGTTTCCCCCTATTCGTAGCACCTACACCATCTTTTGATAAACCTGATATTTTACTCTCTATATTAAGTATTTCATCATGTTTCTTTAGTAACTCAGTCGGATCTTCTTGCTTCAAATGTTCCTTTACAGTTTCAGGGTGCATAGTTAATAAACTATTTTCCCCTTTCATTTCTATCGCATATGGATTCAGGTTCTCCGCCAGCATACGCTGCCAATCTTTTGTCGTATGTTTCCCTAAAATAAATAAAGGATTTGTGCTTCCGCCTTGCTCCACTTTAGCAGTTACTTCACCTGAATTATTGTAATTATAAAAGTATAATAACCCACCCTTTGGAGAAGAAATTTTGTTCTCACCAGGATTTAAATTAAATTCGATAGGTCCTCCTAATACATTTTCATTTTCATAGGAATATGTACCAATATAAGCTTTAATTTGCTGATCCCCACCTACTTGAATAACTATTTCTTCACCTGGTTTCGCATAAATACCTGTTGGTTCATATGGAGAAAAACTAAATTGACGTTTATGCAAGTCACGTATCTCTTTCACGTCACCTTTTGGCAGCAATTGATACACTCGCTCTTCTTGCTGTTTCTCCTTATTTTCAAGCGACATCTCTGCATACACCCTAGGCACTTCAAGGCCATATGATGTTAATAACGTAGCTAAACAAATACCAGCTACTAATACCCTACTCTTTTTTTGCTTTGACATAATCTGTGTCCCCTGTCCTTTTTTTAGACAAACCATCCTACATATATCCATTTAATTAAAAATCCTATTATCTTTATAAAAATATTTATTGTACAGACTAATACCTCTCGCACCTGTATCTATTACTACCGCATTCCTCTCCATGTATTCATTTTCTTACATTGTAAAACTTTTATGTATTGTATCCTCCTCACTTCTCTCTACTTGTGACGAGTTCTCTTCCTACATAAAAAGAGAATAGTAAAAGATACATTTCGGTCTTGTCATCTATACATCTAAAAGCATGATTGGCAATAGAATCTTACATTTTCTTCATATATGACCATCTATAGGTAGTTTTTCCAACTGAATTTTACATGCTTTCTACTTTGTTTAATAGGCTTTTCAATACGAATAATATTACAATTTTGTGAATACAATTCGTTAATTGCAACGTTTGAATTTTATTATATTAATGGTATTGCAAAATAATGAATTACCTTCTTACCTACTCTTTAACGAATCCCGTATAATAAAAAGCTCATAAAACAAAATGTTTTACGAGCTTTTCTATTACATGAGGTTTAAATACCTTTTTTAAACTGTCTTTTCCTGTATTCTTTCTGTTCTTTCAAAACCTTGTTCCGTTATTTTAAAGAACACATCATTCACACCATATGTTGTATCATTTAATATATTGCTTTTATATACTTTAAAGCGATCAAACTCTGCTTGATACACTTTTACTACATCACCATACTCGAATGACATCCCATTAAATTGTTCTGCAAATGCTTTCGTATTCTCCATCCCTTCTAATACCATTTGCTTCTTCTCTTTTCCATCCTTATCAAATACAGTTAATCCCATATACTTTTCACCTTTAAAGTAGGTATGAACTGGACCTTCTGAACCTACTGTACTTAACTTTTTATCTTCATGATTTAATGTGATAATCGATTTAATATTCGTTCCACCATGCCATGTACCAAAGAACATAATGCTATCTCCGTAAATCACTTCTACAGGAACTTCCGTTACTTTCTTATTTCCAAAACGATCTTTCGTTTCTACTTTTACTTTTTGTTCGCCGATTTTTGTTGTATTCATCTTTTCTACAAAACCTACTACTTCTCCATCGCTCACTTCAACAAACTTCTTCGCGTCTAACGTTTCGCTATTTGTTCCAATTACTACTTTTTGTGGCACGGCTTTTACTTCTTGCAATGTTTCCATTCTTTCAAAACCTTGCTCTGTAACTTTAAAGAACACTTCATGAACGCCATACTCCGTATCCACGAGTTCGTTCTTTTTGTACACTTTAAATCTATCAAACTCCCTTTGATATACTTTTACTATATCACCATACTCAAAAGTTATTCCATTGAATTGTTCTGCAAATACTTTTGTATTTTCAGATGCTTTTACAGATACTGCTTTCTTCTCTTTTCCAGTTTTATCATATACAGTCATTTCCATATACTTCTCATCTGCAAATAAAGTATGCATTGGACCTTCAGAATTTGTTGTACTAAATTTCTTTTCTTCATGATTTAATGTAACAATCGATTTAATATTCGTTCCACCATACCATGTACCGAAGAACATAATACTATCTCCGTATACTACATTAGCGGAAACAGGTATCGAGTTTAAATTCTCATTTTCATCTATAAGTTCTACATGTACAGTTTGCTTTCCACTTTCGTGTTTAGACCATCGTATCTTTCCTGATACCTTTACATTCTCACCTAAATTTTGTACAAGCTCACTTGCTTTTTTCTCATCAAAATCTGTACCTATCATAAGATCTGGTACTGTATTCACCGCTTCACCATAAGGTACTTTATATGGCTTAACTTGCATTTCACGAATAGGATTATTGTCCCGCGATAACCATATTTTATTCTTTGGTTCAGGTAATTGTAATTTATTCACCTTTTCTATAGTATCCGCTTCTGCATGTAATCCCCATTTTGCAAAATAGGAAATTAAATTTTGTCCAGCCGCTTTTGAAGCCATGTAAATAAATAACTGTTTCTTCTCTCTATCTGTAATAACTCCACCTACATCTAATAGGGGATAATCCGCATCCGATAACACCCTATACATTTGATGAAGCTTCGGATAGAATTGATCTCCATAAATTAAATGTAATTGCCAGAACATTATAATCGGATCTGATTTATCAAAATTCTTTTTGTCCGCTGGTTGATTCAAATACTCAAACGCCTCATCATAACGCTTATCTACTTCCATTCGTGATTTATTTCCAAAGGCTATCTGAACAGCTAAACTGTAAATGTTAACAGTTGTCTCCCCCATACCTTTCCAATTCCAAGGCACTTGTTGATGAAGATGGCCAACTTCATGCCATGCTCCCCAACCATCATGTTTAAACGTCTCTATATCTAATACGTCTTGAATCTCTTCATCTGGATATCCCGTATAATAATCAAACGCATACTTATTACTTGCAAGCGGATATTTAGCTTCAATAAACTGCACATAATGTTCCCCAGCCTTTGCAACCCCCACTCCATCTTCTGATAATCCAGATAATGCATTCTCAATACGAATTGCTTTATCATGTGCCTTCATTAAATCTTTCGGATCCGTATCCTTCATGTATTTCTGTACTGATTCATAACTGGCAGTAATTAAACTTCTCTCACCTTTTAATTCTACTGCATAAGGGTTTTTATACTTTTTGAGCATTTCATCCCAATCTTTTTTCGTATGTTTTCCTAATATAAACAAAGGAAAATGACTACCACCGCTTGTAACAGTTGCGGTAACCTCACCTGTATCATTTAAATTATAAAAGTATAAAACACCTCCATTAGGAGATAAAATTACATTTTTACCAGGCTTCAAATCAAATTCTGTTGGAGTTTCCTTATCATAAGCACGTGTCCCTATGAAGGCTTTAATAGATTGATCCCCTTTTATTTCAATGTTAATTTCTTCATTTTCTTTTGCATAAATTCCAGTTGGTTCATTAACAGATAAATTCCATTTCTGTTTTAAGCGTTCTTTCTCTTCTTCTACATTACCTTTACCCGGTAACCGAAATACTCTCTGCTCAAACTTATTTCCTTTACTCTCTTCTAAATTCCCACCTTTATTCTCTTCCAAAGGTGCCGCATATCCTTTTGATGCTTCAAAAACTAATGGCGATAATAATGTAGATATGCATATTCCAGCTACTAATACCCTAATACTCTTTTTCTTCGACATAATCTGTGTCCCCCATTCCTTTTGTAGTGCAAACCATCCTAAATATATTTATTTACTGTAAAATCAAATTATCGTTATACAATCATTTAATATATACAACTTAATCTCGTGCCCCGATACCTCTTATCATCGTTCACTCTAAAATATATTCACTTTCTTATATAATAAAATTTTTAACTAAAGATACCCTTCACTTTTCTCTATTATTTTGTGATGAGTTCTCTTTTTCATGTCAAAATAATGATGGAAGGTAGTTTTATCAAGTATTGTTGTCTATACATGAAAAATGTGTATAAATATCCTTTTTTTAACAACTCATTTATAGTTATCCATCTATGGACGGTTTTTCCATATCGAATTGTACACGATTTCTTTCTCATTAGATAGACTTTTCAATTAGATTAATATTACAATTTTATGAATTTAATCCAAAAATCGTAATGTTAAGATTTTAATTCTTTAATATTATTTCAAAATAAAAAACCGTCTTAAAAGATGCTACTCTTTTGTGACAGGTTCTTATTAATTCAGTATACGTTTCATATAAATCTTTTTCCATTTACTCATTCACCTTCAATTTCACCAGTTAAATGAAATCCAATTGATTCATATAATTTTTGGGAAAGTTTATTCTCTGGATATATACTTAAATATATAGCTTTTCGATCATACTCTTTTTGCAAATAATCTATTAGCAAACGTAATAATGCTTTTGCATAACCTTTACCTTAGTATTTACTATCAATCATGAATTGATTTAACTATACAGCCTGCTCTTTTTCTTCAAACCAACCGTACATCGCTTATCCGATTGTCATGTCACCATCATAAAACCCTACTGAAGCAGCATCACCTTTATATTTTGTGTCAGCATCGACTAAACAATCTAAAACTGTACTTTCAATAAACTTATGCTGTTCTCCGGTTACCTTTAAATTAGCAATTTCATTTCGATTTTCATTCGTTATTTTACAAATATGAAGAGTCATAATTCCCTCTTTCTTTCTAATTTCTCATTTTCATTATAAAGTGAAACTTTAATCAGTGGGGGGTTTTGTTCATCCCCCACCTAACTTCTTTGCTTCCGCTAAATTTTGAGGTGGGGGTCTTACTGCACAGCAAATAGCGGGATAATTTATAGTGATGTAAAGAAGCCAAAACAGACTAATTCTAACCCTTTAAAAATTTTTTCGTACTTATAAAAGAGGATACTATAGCAATTTTTCATACCAAAAATTTAGGCCAAGAAAAAAGCACTGGCAAATGCCAATGCTTTTTTCACTATCTTTTAATTTGATTCGGTTTATGCGGTTCATTTGGAGTATATGGCTTATTTGGTTTATTTGGAGCCTCAGCCTTTTTCCAACTTACCGCTAACTCTGGACTTGTTTTTTCTTCACTACGCTCAAGTAATACTACTGCATTTTGAATAGTCGGTGTACCTTTATGCGCAATTCCTTGTAGTTTCGTTAAATTTCCTGATACTTTAAAGCTAAATCCACCAGCTGGTGTTTGTTTCGGAATTAAAATGCGGAACTTCTCTCCTACATTAAATTCTGTTTTTGTTTCGCCTTTTTCATTTGCAAATTTCACGCCCGCTGGTGCACCTGTTGCTTGCACTTTATACGTTCCGCTTTTTGCATTTGTTTCTACTGTATATAAACCTGTTTCAAAGAAATCATTTTTCAATACTGCTTCTTGTTCTTCTGTAGGAGTTACACTCATCGTAATTTCTTGTAACTCTTCACTAGCATTTGCTTTTGCAACGATGTCTTTCGTTACTTTCTCTACATTTTTATTGCGGAAATCTAAATCATTAACATCAATTTGTTTTAACGCATTCCACACTGCCAGCTGCGTTGCGTAATGCGCCTCTCTCCAATCAGATACCCCTAATTCTTGTGGGCTCTTTTGTGGATATCCATTCAACAGTACACGGTACACGTTAATATCTACTTTACCCATTTCTGGTAAGTCTTGACCGCTCGGAGATTTTAAGTCTACATTTAAGCAAAATGCAATTTTTCCATCTGCCGTTTTAATAAGTTCTGTTCGAATTGGTTTCTTCTTTGACCTACTATAACTCCAATCCATTTCATACTTTGTATGGTCCATAACTTCTGCGAATGCTTTTTGAAGTGGGAATAATACAAATAAGACACTTAAAAACATAGCTAAAAGTTTGAACGATTGCTTTATATTCATATTTACAGCCCCTTAATAACAAACTTAATACTAAGTAGTATTTAATTAGAAAATATTTTTATGCACAAAAAAAGAGTGCATAAAAGCACTCTTTTTTCTTTCTTACTT